>Ga0105240_10008581_pt1 | contig 14604 bp, 11 predicted proteins | sample KBSC54metaG_FD_80426 | JGI IMG/M metagenome (GOLD analysis project Ga0105240, IMG submission 80426) | Corn rhizosphere microbial communities from Kellogg Biological Station, Michigan, USA - KBS C5-4 metaG | ecosystem: Host-associated > Plants > Roots > Rhizosphere > Soil | place: Michigan, USA... | reverse complement strand
ATTTTCGAAGAAAGGAAGGAGAGGGTAAGACCTGTCAGCGTCACCGCTCCAAGAATATACAGCTGTGCACCCGTCACTCCTCCCAGGGACCCGAATGTCCATAGCAGATAATCCTTTATAAGTTCCGCGTCGCTGAAATACTGCCAAATGCTGATGATGGACAAGGTGGCGGTGCTGACCATCACACCGATGATCAACATCATGATATTGTCGCGTACTTTTCTGGAGATCATGATCACGAGCAGCATGACGCCGGCGGCTCCAATACATCCTGCGAGCGTGATGAGCCAGCTACCGGAGATGCCCAGTTCGCGGATGGTATACAGGGTAACCATGCTGCCACCGCCCAGCATGATGGCCGCCACGCCAAGGCTGGCGCCGGCTGTAACGCCCAGTACCGACGGCTCGGCAAGGGGATTACGGAACAGGGTTTGCATCTGCAGACCGCTGACGGACAGCCCGCAACCCGCTATGACCGCGGTACATGCCTTGGGTATTCGGATCTGGCTGACGATATAATGCCATGTGTTGTCTTCGCCGGGCAGGGAGAATATGATCCTCAGGACAGACTTAAGAGGGATACGTACTGTCCCGAGAGCAATGTCCAGGAAAAATATGACGGCGAGCAGCAAACATAAAGCTACCCATCGCCCGATCGTATGTTTTTTGTTCATCATTTTAATTGTCGATAATAGACCAGCTTATGATCGGGTAACAGTTCGGGGTGGAGGATGCTGATCATATCCGCCAGCACTATCTGGGGATTCACGACACCGGACTCCCAATAATCGTTGGACCCCAGGTCATTTGTCTTTTTGTCATAGTTGTACAAATTTCCTGTTTTGAATGATTGGAAGCTGGCAAATCGCGGATCTTTTCCTACGATGTCCTGTTTGGTAGTTACATATCCGATGTTCAGCCAGTATGCCGCCGTCAATGCTTCCGGAGCCGCCGTCTCGAAAGTCATGGACAAGCTGCCAGTACCCTTGCTGTCCGCCCAGTTATAGCCGCCGCCTGCGTCTTGTATAAAATGCGCCATATAGCTATCGCCCGCCGGCATGAACCAGGAACCTTTGAATGGCATTCCGATGATGACATGCGGATGTGTTTTTGCCTGGTGGCCTAATTGCGCCAGACTATCGTATGTCTTTACCACGCTGTCAAATTTTTTGTTGACCAACTCTTCCCTGTTCGTCAATGCAGCCATCAGCTTTACCCACTCCGCCTTGCCGAGCGGGGTGTTCTCCAGCCACTCCGCATTTACGATGACGGGTACACCTGCATCTGTGAGCACTTTGTATTTCCCGGCGTTGGCCTGGGGGTTGCTCATCGCCATCATCAGTCCCGGGTGCATGGATATCACCAGCTCGTTATTGATATTTTCGTCTATGCCTACTTCTGTGACCTTATGTGTGCGGACATTCTCCCTTACAATGGGGGAATTGACATACCGGAAGCTGCCCAGTCCCGTGATCCTGTCTGCCACTCCTACAAAATCCGCCATTCCAATATGGGTGGAAGACATAGCGATCATCGACTGAATGGGTATGGGTATCACCTGTGCCTGTGAATAACCGGTGGGTACAGGGTGGCCCTTTTGCACGAGGAGGTATTCTATCGTATCCTGTCTGTTGCCGTTGCGATCCAGTATATGCACCACTTTAAAGCCATCGTGATAGTCGATGGTAAAACCATGGGCATAGCGTATGGAGGTCTGTGCCCGGACTGTGTCTTTGCTGTCGGACGCAGCGGGTGAATCCTGTGGTGCAGAGGAGTGGCAGGAAAAAAAGAATGATAGAGCGACAAAGTAAAAAAGCCTGTTCATTGTAATTGTTTTTGAATAAACCTGGTCCTTTCCAGTATGGTGCTGCGCGGCAGCTCTACTATGTTATAGCCTGCATGATGGTATGCCGACCGTATGTGTTCGTCCAGTACCGTTGCTTCTTCGAAGGTCTGCCATCTTTCGCTGTCCTGTACATAAATTTCCTGCCAGGGTGGTAGCAGGAACACGGTGTCGGCATAACGGTATCTTTTCGCGGCGGCGTGGTAGTCCTCTTCCACGGGCAGCCCTGCCGTCTGCAGGTAAGCGATGATATCGGGGATGCCCCTGTCGAAGAATATGAGTTCTGTATGGGTGGAGGCAGCAACATCGCGGGTCATGCGTTGCAATACTTTTTTCGCAAAGCAGGACAAATTTATCCACGGCAGGCAGCCTGAGCCCTTCTCTTTTTCTTCGATGATCAATTGACGGGATGCCTCAGCATAACCATGATATCCGCATTGCTGCAGGGCTTTTAACAAGCTGGTCTTGCCGGCGCCCGGTCCTCCTGTTATGATATATTTAGGCATAGCCCTGTTATAATTATTAATACTACCATCAACAGACACACCCGGTGATTTATGTTGACAGCCTTTTTTATTTCCTCCGGCGCCAGCTCCCTTGGGTTGCTCCCGATAAAGGGTTTTGTCACTGTGACGCCATGGTAAATATTGGTCCCTCCGAAGCGGGCGTCCAGAATACCTGCCAATGCTGCTTCCGGGTGGCCTGCATTGGGGCTCTTGTGCCGGTGGCCGTATAGGAGGATAAACCGGAAGCCTTGTTTGCTGAATGATACTATTACCATCAGCAAGGCGGTGAGACGGGCCGGAATAAAATTCACCACGTCATCCAGGCGGGCGGCAAACTTCCCAAACAGCTCGAACCTGTCTGTGCGATAGCCGATCATGGAGTCCAGGGTATTGATCATCTTGTATGTCATCATACCCGGCACACCTGCGCAGGCAAAATAGAATAGTGGTGCAATGACGCCATCGCTGAGATTTTCGGACAGGGTTTCCATAACGGCGATGCGTATTTGTCCGGCGTTATGGTTGTGGGTATCCCTTCCTACGATGCGTGACAGGCGCTGTCTGCCGGCTTCGAGACCTTCCTGTTGCAGCGTGTCGAAGACCTGTCTCCCTTCCTTTATCAGCTGCCGGTGGGCCAACCCATAGAATACGAACAGGCTGTTGAAGAGGTACCACGCTACGGGGGAGAGTTCCCAGAGTCCGGAGGATAGATAGTGGAAGCAGAAGAATGTCGTCGTGCATAGGGTAAGGGTGAGGAGGAGACCTTTTGCAAAAAGCGTTCTGCCGTGATTCAGTCCTGTCTCGCCCTTTGCGATCAGCCATCCGAACAGCCGTATGGGATGCGGCCACCCGGCCGGATCGCCCAGCAACAGGTCCAGCAGGTAGCCTGCCGTCAGGGGTATGATCAGGCGCATTGCTGTCTCCATTCTTTTAGTGCATTTATTAATAATTGGTTTTGCCCGGGCGTCTGCGTCGCCAGTCTGAAATACCCGGGACCAAGCCCTCTGAAGTTCTCCGCGTTCCGTATGGCTATCCGGTGGTCCTTTTCAAGGTACTGTTGCAATTCGTGTATGGGGCCATGCTCTGTCCGGCATAGGAAATAATGTGTGTGGCTGGCATAGGTGTGTATGCCGATGTTGTCTAGCTGTTGTTGGAAGATATCTTTATCGTGGAATAGCTGGCCGAGGTCGATAGCGGAATAATTTTCAAAGATAAAGTGACCTGCTGCCAGGGCCAGGGTGTTTACCGACCACGGCATTTTCACCGACAGCAACTGCCGGATGATCTTTTTTGATGCCATGGTATATCCCAGCCTTAACCCCGGAATGGTAAACGACTTTGTCAGTGAACGAAGGATCACCAGGTTGGGATATTTTTCGAGGAGAGGGCAGAGTGAGCCGATGGCCCGGGTGAATTCGATAAATGCTTCGTCGACGATGAAGAGGGTATTGGGATGATGCTTTAGCAGGGGCTCCATGTCGGTGATGACTGCGCCTGTGGGGTTGTTGGGGTTGCCCAGCCATAGGAGATCGGGAAGGGGGCCGGCTTTTTCCAGACCGGGTAATGACATGACCGGCGTGAGGCTATTCCATAGGATGAATTCCAGTTGGTGTGCGTGCATACTGCAGGCGTCCTCATATTCCGAGAAAGAAGGAATGACAATGGCTGACCGGCGACCGGAGAAGGCCTGGGCAATGAGATAGATGCTTTCCACGGCTCCGTTGGTGATCAGGATCTGTTCCGGGGCTATTTTGTGATGCCCTGCCGCCTTATGGGCCAGGCTCTCTCCTGATACTTCCGGATAATGATGTACGTGCTGCCATTGCCCGAACAAGTATTCTTTCAATCCGGGTGGTTCGCCTCCGTACCGGACGTTGCTGCTGAAGTCGGCGACGACCCTTCCTCCGTGATCTCCATGTCCGTGTAGCATCAGCTTTCCAGGGTTTTATAGATGTAATCAATATCGAGATGTTCCCGCAGCAGGGCCGCCAGCTTATCGTACTGTTCTTCCTTGTGTTGCCGGCGGTCCGGGGTTTTTCCCGGTGTGTCCGTATGGGGGGACAATAGGGAGTCTATTACTATTGCGTTGTCGAGGATGCCGTGGAGATAGGTGCCCCAGCAGCGATCATTTAAAAAATAGCCATCGGAGGTGATACTGCCGTCGGCGGAGGGGGCGGCGTCTGTAAATTGATTCAGCGGGCTGGCTGTTCCCATGGGCCTCGTCTCCCCCATATGTATCTCATAACCTTCACAGATATGCTCATTGTCGCGGAATCTGAATTGGCGCTGCAGGGTCGTCTTGTGCTGTTGCAGAATTGTAGATACGGGGAGGATGCCTATTCCTGTGATCGAACCTGCTCCTGATTCAACGTGGTCGGGATCGTCTATCTGCTGCCCCAGCATTTGGTACCCGCCGCATATGCCGATGATGGTCTTTTGCAGGCTGTGTGCCCGTCGGATGGCTTCCACGACACCTGTTTTATAGAGTGTTGCCAGGTCTTCGATGGTGTTCTTGCTTCCGGGAAGGATGATGATATCGGCCTTTTCGATGTCTTCGGGGCGGTGGCTGTAATACAGGTTGACCCGCTGGTCGCGGCTGAGCTGATGGAAGTCGGTGAAGTTAGACAGGCGTTGGAGCAGCACTACCGCTATGTTGACCTTGCCGGGGATGTAGGTTCTTGCTTTTTCTATGGCACCGATGGAGTCTTCTTCTTCGATGAAAATATCGCGGAAATAAGGCACGACGCCTACTACGGGTACACCGCAAAGTTCCGCCAATTGGGTCCTGCCATCATCGAACAGGCGGGCATCACCTCTGAACCTATTTATGATGATGCCTTTGATACATGCCTTTTCTTCGGGACTCAGCAGGGCTATTGTTCCATAGCAGCTGCCAAAGACGCCGCCTCTGTCGATGTCGGCGATGAGGTAGGTAGCTGCGTTTGCAGCCATCGCCATCCTCATATTGGTGATGTCCAGATGTTTTAGGTTCAGTTCGGAAATGCTGCCAGCGCCTTCCATTACGATCGGTGTATATCGGGCAGCCAGTCGATGATAGGCATTCTTTACCTCTGTGAAGAGGGCTTCACGGTCGCGGGTGAGAAAATATTCCGCTGCCGAGGAGTTACCGGCGGGCTTGCCATGAAGGACGATCTGGGCGCTCTGGTCGGTCGTTGGTTTTAGCAACACGGGGTTCATATCCGTGTGACAGGGGATGCCGCAGGCTTCGGCCTGTACTGCCTGTGCGCGTCCTATTTCCAGGCCTTCGGGTGTAGCGTAGCTGTTCAGGGACATATTCTGTGCCTTGAAGGGGGCTGGGGTATAGCCATCCTGCCGGAAGATCCTGCAGAATCCCGCTGTGATGACAGATTTACCTACATCGGAACCTGTACCTACAAACATGATGGACCGAAGCCCTTTTTTACTTTGCATGTTTTGACTATGACTGCCGGCGGCAGGGTTCATTTCATGCCTTTCACCCGAAAGCGATGAATATCGAATGATGCGGGCAGGTCTTCTGGCTTATGTCGTTCCGGCGTGCCTTCCCGTCCCTGCGGACAGTGGTCTGAAGTTTGCCGGAGTGGAAATGACATTTACAGCTACGGGGATAGCGCCGGAATTGCACCGGACTTCCCTTTTAATCCGCGAACGAACATTTTGCGGAACCAGCATCTGTGGCAAATGTACGTTAGGGGAGTCTTTCTACAAAACGGCTGCTCATCCAGCCATAATAATGGGTAAGTTTATCGTCATAATCATAGTACATCTTGTACGGAAGGAAAACTGCAGGCTCCATCTCCACGAGCCACCATTCCCGGCCGGTGGTATCTTTTTTATAACCCCAGGCGATGCCCCGATTGCCGGCAGGATAGAGTGCTATAATATTTCCTTTTGAGGTGTCGTCATCAAGATATTTAATATCCGGCGTTTTATTGGTGATCTCGGGTGTATATCGAAGTGCGTATTGTGAATTAAGTATCCTGAATTTTACGGGTTGGTCAAACCAGCCATCCGGACGTGCATAATGGTCTTCGCCTAGCTCCATGCCCTTCAGAATAGCCCTTTGAATTACCAGGCGAAATTGAAAGTTCTCATCAACAAAAAAGTGCCGTTCAAAATTGACGGTTTCCGCACAACAGCCGTAGTTATCAATGACGAGATATGTGAGTCTTTTATTTTGGAAAATGAGGTCAAGCAGCCTTTCATAATCCGAAAATACTTTGTCGAACTTCTTTTTCCTGTTGAGATAGAACTCCACAATATTCGGTTCACCATCTGAGCGACCTTCATAGACAAGGTCCGCCAGGCCGTCGCCGTTAAGGTCTACAAAATGAAAAGAGTTCTTAAATGCTTCTATTTCCGGCTTTGGGTCGAACCCTTCTATAAAACAATGATGACAGTTTTTGGCAAAAATAGTCAGTACGGAGTCTTTATACCGCTGCGGGACATTGACCTCCACGTCCTCCCATTTGAAGGGATGGGCGGACGATTTGATATAATAGGGAAAGGGTGATGTGGAATCCTTTACTGGAGTTCCCAAAAGGGTTATGGCAATGATAAGGTGGTACATGGTTGAGGGGTTATCTCAAAATACATAATTTGCCGACACGCCGCCGAAATAATTCACCGTGGGTGCGCCGTTGTAATAGCGGGCGGGAGGTGCGGCTGCATTGATGTCATTCCCCAGGCTGTACCGGGTGTTGAAGAGGTTGTCGCTGCCGCCATAGATGTCCAGCTTCCACCGGGGGGTGATTATTTTTCTATAACCTACGCGGGCTCCCAGCAGATTGTATGACCCGGCATAGGCGGTGTTGGCATCGTTGAGAGCGATACGGTCCGCATAGGTAAATGTGACATTCGTATAGAATCCGCATCGTAACAGGATGTCGGCGCCCGTCACCACTGTCTGTGGAGGTACGCTGGGGAGGCGGTGACCGGAATAATCATGTCCGCTGGTGGAGAAGTCCTTGTAGTGGAAATCGTGCCAGGTGTGACTTACCCAAAGCCGGATGCTCCGAAAGAAACCTCGGGGGTCGTCGGCCAGCTGATAGGAGATGAAGCTTTCGATGCCGTGCTGGTTCGTACGGCCGGCATTGATAGAATAGCCCACTCCGTTGGAATCTATACGCTGTACGATGGTGTTGGAAAGCTCAAAGAAAAAGGCGTTGATGTCGAAGAACAATTTGCCGTGGAAAAGATTTCCACGCGTACCTATTTCGTAGTCTGTGCCATCCTCTGGCTGGAGAGGAGGTCCCAGGACGCCATTGGACTTTTGCAGCTCCTGTGTCGTAGGCGTGGAAAAACCACGGGCTGCGCTGACATAGAGCGACACATCCGGGAGGATTTTTTTCAGGATGGATAAACGCGGCGCCAGCTTGTTGGCAAATCGTATGTCGTTGGTGACAGGAGGCACCCTGGATGTGCGGGTGAGCTGTACTCCATTCCTATTAAAGCTGGCGCCCAGCGTTACCGTCCAGCCCGCATTCAATTTCAGATCGGCCTGTGCAAAGATGATATATTGCCAGTTGCCGATGCGGTCATCTGTTTGTAGCGTATCCTGTACACCCAGCTTGTTGGCATAATCCCGGGTCTCGAAAAAGCCCTTCTGGGCTTCTGCTCCCGCATTGATCTGAAGACGGCTGTCTCCCAGGTTGGTCTTATACTGGAATACGGTGCGGCCGCCGAAATGCGGCTCCTGCCTTACTTCATAGACCCTGATCCCGGGGTTGCGGAAATCTGTATAAGCTCCGTATACGGCGGTGGTATTCTGCCAGTGGTCGTTAAAATGGTATTCGCTGCTGAAGCCTGCTGTAAAGTTCTTTTGAAAGATGGCGGCTTTGTTCTGGACTGCTCCAGGGGCGGAGCCATTGCCGGGGCGGGCCTGTCGAGGATTAGCGAGGTATTCCGCGAGCGTGAGGCCACCGGGTGTTTGATAATACAGATCGCTGTAAAGAATGTAACTATGAATGGTCTGTTTGTCGCTGACCTTTAATTGTGTTTCCCAACTGGCGACATCCCTGCGCATGGATGTCCATTGTCTGTAGCCGTCGCTGTTCTGATGCGTATAGCTAAAGATATTGCGATGGCTTTCGTCACCGGTGCGGATATTTACATTTATATTTTGCGTATTCCAGGTGCCGATGCCATAGTCTACGCTGGCGCCTTTTTCCCAGACGGTGGGCATGCTGTTGATGAGGACCGCCCCGCCAATACCCGCGCCATAAAGGCTGCCTGCCGCACCCTTGATGATCTCAATGGATTGAAAGTTATAAAAGCCCAGCTCGTTCAGGTAGGTGTTACCGCCAGGGTCGGTGAGGGGGATCTCGTTCCAGTAAATTTTGACATCTCTTACGCCAAAGGGGCTGCGCAATGAGCTGCCTCTTATATTGAGCCGGTAGCTGCCGGGCGAACGTTCTTCCATACGTACGCCGGGATTCGCGTTCATGGCTGGCAGGATGCTGTTGTTGCCAAACCGGATAAGTGACGCCTTGCTGACGACGCTGATGGGGGCGCCCACTTCGGTGAGCTTCCGGTTCTGCTCATATGCTTTTACGACGGCCTCCTGAAGGGGCTTTGTATCTGATGAATCCGATAGAAAAGAGGGGGGCGGGGTCTGTTGTGCCCACAGCCGACAAAGGGATGTTGTAAGAAGGACGAGCAGTAAGTTTTTTTTCATCTATTCGGATTTGAGGCCGTTGGTTACGAAGTTAGAGCCTTATCTTTAAATAGTATATTTTACTTGCTTATGGGTCAAAAAAAGCTGAGCCTGTTCGATCTCACCATGATCGTGGTTAGCCTGACCATTGGAATGGGCATTTTCCGTACGCCTGTCGTAGCTGCTTACAAGGCCGGAACGCCCACACTCTTTTTTCTTGCCTGGTTCATAGGCGGACTCGTAGCGTTGTGCGGGGCGCTGACCTATGCGGAGATCGGTTCCCGCTACCCTGTCACGGGCGGCTATTACAGGATATTCTCCTACGCCTATCATCCTTCCCTGGCGTTTGCCATCAATTGTATCATTCTCGTGTCCAATGCTGGCTCCACCGCGCTGGTGGCGGTCATAGGAGCGGAATATATCGGTCGCTTTTTTTTTGATGGTCCTCCACCGGTGCTATTCAAGCAGGGAGTCACGCTGAGCGCTGTAGCCGTCTTCTATATCATCAACCTTCTGGGTATCAAAATGAGCAGCCGGGTACTGCACGTTTTTATACTCATAAAAATTTCATTGATCGCCCTGCTGCTGTTATCTGTGTTTGGGCATTACCCTATTGGCGTAGCGGAGGGGCCTGTTGCGGCTCCTGCTCCCTCCTCCTTTGGCGGCATGCTCAAGGCGCTGGCCATAGGACTTGTCGCCGTCTCCTTCACTTATGGGGGGTATCAGCAGACCATCAACTTCGGGGGAGATGTGAAAGACGCTGCCCGTGTCATGCCCAAGGGCATTACATACGGCATATGTATCATACTCCTGCTCTATCTCTCGATCAACTTTGTCTACGTGAAGGTCATCGGCTTCGAGACACTTAAAAATGCCGATTCTATTGCCGCCCTGCTTATCAAACATCTTTTTGGACCGGTAGGAGAAAGTATTCTCCGGGTGCTGATGTTCCTTTCGGTACTGGCCTATGTCAATGTCCTGCTGATGAGCAATCCCCGCGTGATGTACGCGATGAGCGAGGAAGGCATTCTTCCGGCGGCTTTTAAAAAGAAGACCAGGAAGCACGATGCGATCGTGTGGTCGCTGACAGCCTTTAGTCTTGTCATTGTGCTTACGCTGGTGTTCACCAGCGCTGTGGAGAAGATCATCAATTATACCATTTTCCTGGACTCTATCGGCATGTCCACTTCTGCGGCCTGTCTTTTTATCCTGCGTAGAAGAAAGGTAGGGGAAGAGAGGGGCGATGTCTATCGTATGCGGCTATTTCCATTGATGCCGCTGATCTTTATATTTTCGTATATCAGCGTCGCCACCAGTATTGTGCTGGATGATCCGTTGACGGCGGGCTATGGAGTGCTGATCTTTGCGTTGTTCTTTCTATTGTATTTTATCATTCGTCGCACCAATCGGGGGGAGGTGGGAGGCGCAAAAAAATGACCATGGACATTTCTTATATAATCAATGAATTAGGAGAGGACAGGGCGCAGTATTTCAACGCCATAGCGCCGCCCATCGTCCAGACCAGCAATTTCAGGGTTGGATCGGTAGCGGAGCTGAAAGCTCTTTTTGACGATGAGTACAGCGGCTATCTTTACAGCCGGGGGCTTAATCCAACGGTGGAGATACTCCGTAAAAAGCTGGCTGCCCTGGATGGGGCGGAAGATTGTCTTGTCTTCAACAGCGGCGCCGCCGCCATTTTTGCCGCTGTGCTGGCCAATGTCAAGGCGGGAGATCATATTGTATCGGTGGAGCGGCCCTATACCTGGGCAGCCAGGACGTTCGATGTGATCCTTCCCCGGTTTGGCGTAAGCACTACCTATATCGATGGGACGAGGATCGAGAATTTTGAAAGAGCTATCTTACCCAATACAAGCGTGATCTATCTCGAATCCCCCAACTCGTGGGAGTTCAAGCTCCAGGACCTCCGGGCCGTGGCGGATCTGGCCCGCGCCGAGAATATCACCACCATCATCGACAACAGCTATTGCACGCCTATCTTTCAACGACCCATCGGAATGGGTATCGACATTGTCATGCAGACGGCTACCAAATACATAGGGGGGCATAGTGATACGCTGGGGGGAGTGCTCACCGGGTCGGGGGCCATGATGAAGAGGATCTTCGACAGCGAATACCTGAATATCGGAAGCGGGGTGCAGCCTTTCAATGCATGGCTGTTGTTGAGGGGGCTGAGGACGATGCCAGCCCGGCTGGAGCGGCTCACCCATACGACCCGGCAGGTGGTTGACTATCTTAAACGGCATCCCCTTGTGGAGTCCGTTCTTTTTCCTTTTGATGAGACCTTCCCCCAGTATGAGCTTGCCCGGCAGCAGATGGATGGGGCCTGCGGATTGTTAAGTTTTTATGTCCGGGCCACCGAAATGGGGCAGATCGTTCGTCTTTGTGAATCCCTCCGGCATATTATGATGGCCGTGAGCTGGGGTGGTCATGAGTCCCTTATCCTTCCCCGTTGTGCCAGCATCGAGCCCGGGGATTTCGATCCTTCCAATAAGGAACACCGCATGTTGCGGTTATACACTGGGTTGGAAGATGCTACCTACCTGATCGCCGACCTGGAACAGGCCTTTTTGAAAGCCTGGGCGTAAATGCACTGCATAGGGCGAACCATTTTTTGACCATCGGTAGATGGAGATGCTCAAGGTGAGGGGGGATTCTGTATTTTTGGCAGATAAGGGATATCAACCATGAAAAAAATGCTGTTGGTTTGTTTGCTAACCGGAACCCTGATCCTGTTAAATCACATGAGTCAAGCCCAGGACAAATGGGGGTTGAGACGATGCGTGGACTATGCCCTGGCTAACAATATTTCTATCAAGCAGGCGGATGTGCAGGGCAGGCTTAATAAGCTGGTATTGGACCAGAGCCGGCTGTCACAGATACCGACCCTTGGATTTGGGGTATCGGGAGCGGTCATCGCCGGCCGGCAGAATGTGAATGGCTTCTCCCTGACCAACTACACCTATTTTTACAATAGCTATTCACTGCAATCCAGCGTCAATGTCTTCAATTTCTTTAGTCTGCGCAATTCCATAGAGGCCAATCGCTATGCCTGGCAGGCGTCCCTTGCCAGCACGGAGAAGACAAAGAATGATATCAGTCTGAATGTCGCGAATGCGTACCTGCAGGTGTTGCTTGCCAGGGAGCAGGCGGAAGCTGCCGGGGCGAAGCTGGCGCTGACTCAGTCCCAGCTGGAGATCACCCGCAAACAGGTCCGGACGGGTACATTGCCTGAGCTCAATGCTGCCGAGCTGGAAGCCCAGGCAGCACAGGACAGCTCGAATTATATTTCTCTTGTAGGACAGATCCAGCTGAATGTATTGGGGCTTAAGGCTTATATGGGTCTGGATGCCGGCTCGCCTTTCGAGGTCGACACGCCGCCCGTGGATCAGATACCGGTGGAAAAACTGGTAAACCTGGAGCCGGAGGCGGTCTATGCGCTGGCCCTGGTCAATCAACCTCAGCAAAAGGCGGATGCATTGACGATAGAAGCCTATCAGAAGAATGTAAAGGCGAACAAAGGGGCGATGTACCCTACCCTGACGCTACAGGGCAGCCTGGGTACCAATTACAGCAGCAATGCCAAGAAGGCTGTACAATCCAACCCTCATTTTGCAACGGATACGTTGCCAGGCGTTCGGGTTTCGGGTACTACGACGCAGATAGTGCAGGATATGATCGACTATGATGTCACTACAAAAAAGACACCTTATTTCGAGCAGCTGAACAATGGCTTTAACCAATATATCGGGTTAAGTCTCAATGTTCCCATTTTCAACAATGGAACCCTTCGCACAAACTATGCCCGGTCAAAGCTCAATCTCCGAAATGCGGAGCTGCAAAGGGATCAGGACAACCTCACGCTAAAGAACAATATTTACCAGGCTTATACGGCCGCCAGCACTGCACTTCAGAAATTCGAGGCCAACAAGATCAGCCTGGCTGCTACATCGAAGAGCGCCGACTATGCGCGAAAGAGATACGGCGTCGGCATGCTCAATACGATAGATCTGCTGACGAATGAAAATAATTTTTTCAATGCCAAAATAAACCTGTTGTCATCCCAGTATGATTATGTGTTCAAGTTAAAAGTGCTGGAGTTCTATAAGGGGATGGGAATAAAACTTTAACTCGTTATGAAGAAACTAATTTGGATAATAGTTGGAGTAGTAGTCCTCATTATTGTTTTGGTGCTACTGAAGTCGGTGGGCGTGCTGGGCAAGGACGAAGGGGTCAAGGTCTCGGCGGAAAAAACGGCCCGCCGAAGTATAACGGAGATCGTTACAGCCAGTGGCAAGATCTATCCCGAGAAGGAAGTAAAGATCAGCCCTGACATATCCGGGGAAGTAGTCGATCTCAAGGTAACCCAGGAGGGGGACAGCGTGCATAAGGGACAGGAGCTGGCTAAAATATATGCGGATATCTATACAACCCAGCGGGACCAGGCTGCCGCGCAGATGAATCAGCAGCAGGCGCTGGTTTCCAATATGTCTGCCCAGCTGCCTGGGCTCAAAGCCGCTATGGACGCTGCGAAAAGGACCTTTGACAGACAGCAGCAGCTGCTGGACCAGAAGGTGATCAGCCAGGCGGAATACGAGTCTTCGGAGAGTGCGTATAAGACCGCAGAGGCAAATTATATGGCCGCCCTGCAGACGAAAAATGGAAATTCGGCAGGAGTTGCCAGCGCCCGTGCGAACCTGGATATTGCCGCCAAGAACCTCAGCCGCACCACCGTCATATCGCCCATCGACGGGGTGGTCTCGCTGCTGAGCATCAAGAAAGGGGAAAGAGTGGTAGGGAATTCCATGATGGCCGGCACGGAAATGATGCGTGTGGCGGATATGAGCAAGATCGAAGCCATCGTGGACGTAGGTGAGAACGACATACCCAAGGTCCATTTGGGAGATTCCGCCCTGCTGGAAGTGGATGCCTATAACAACCGGAAGTTCAGGGGAGTCGTTACGCAAATAGCCAGCAGCGTGAGTACGGCCGGAGGCTCTACGACAACCATTTCCACCAATGATGTCACCAACTACAAGGTGCATATCCGACTGACGCCGGATTCGTACAAAGACCTTATCGACTCCACCAGGCATAAATATTTTCCCTTCCGGCCCGGTATGAGCGCCAGCGCGGATATACAGACCCGTACCCATGTCAATGTGCTGTCCGTGCCCATCAATGCGGTGACAACAAGGGAAAAGAATTCCAACAACAGTGTACAGAGCGATAAAAAGGATGAAAAAGGCTTTGATGACGGCAAGACATCTGCGGCATCAGGCACCGGAGATATGGATATCGTGGCCTTTGTTTTGCAGCCGGGAGATACGGTGAGGAAGGTAAAGGTAAAGACGGATATACAGGATATCAACTACATCGAGATAGCGGATGGTCTGAAGGAAGGGGATATGGTTATCACCGGCGCGTACAGCACCGTTAGCAAAACCCTGAAGAGTGGCACGAAGGTAAAAGTGGTTCCTAAAGACAAGCTCTTCGAAGGCAATAAGAATTAAAATCAAGCCATACATGCGATTTGGAGTGATAGGCAGTGGCAGTTGGGCTACAGCATTAGCCAAGATCCT
>Ga0105240_10008580_pt1 | contig 14604 bp, 11 predicted proteins | sample KBSC54metaG_FD_80426 | JGI IMG/M metagenome (GOLD analysis project Ga0105240, IMG submission 80426) | Corn rhizosphere microbial communities from Kellogg Biological Station, Michigan, USA - KBS C5-4 metaG | ecosystem: Host-associated > Plants > Roots > Rhizosphere > Soil | place: Michigan, USA... | reverse complement strand
TACAATCAGGATTTCCAAAACGCGAGTTCATCGCTGAAGACGAACCTGGATGCTTTGACCCCATTGATTGAAACAGAGAATGGCCGGAAGATCGCCGCGGCAATCGAAACCTATCGGGGCACAGCCGTCCAACTTCATCAGCAGTTCCTTCAGCTAACGACCACCGGCAAAGACACCGAAGCAGCCGCTCTTCTCAAGGATAAGATCATACCGAACCTGGATGCATTGGGTGAGCAGGCGGGTGCGGAAGAACAAGTGGCAGGCGAACTAATGACCACCGCGCTCAAAGAGACATCCACGCAGGTGACACTCGGTAACTGGGTCACCATCATCATGCTCCTGTTCTCGCTTGCAGTGGGCGCTGCAATTATCCTCGTAGTACGCAACATCAATGCCTCCCTGCGCAAGGCAATCAGCGATCTTTCTGAAGGCGCGGGACAGGTAGCCAGCGCGGCAGGGCAAATCTCTTCATCCAGCCAGTCGCTGGCGCAGGGCGCCTCAGAACAGGCAGCTTCCCTCGAGGAAACCTCCTCCTCCAGCGAAGAAATCAACTCGATGGCCCGGAAGAATGCCGAGAATTCAAATACCGCGAACGGTCTCGTCATGCAGTCACAACAGAAGTTCGAACAAACCAACGACTCGCTGCAGTCCATGGTCACCGCCATGGGAGATATCAAGAACTCCAGCGACAAGGTCTCCAAGATCATCAAGGTCATCGACGAGATCGCTTTCCAGACAAACATCCTGGCGCTCAATGCAGCCGTCGAAGCGGCGCGCGCCGGAGAAGCCGGAATGGGCTTCGCCGTAGTCGCAGACGAAGTCCGCAACCTCGCGCAACGATGCGCCCAAGCCGCCAAAGACACTGCCGCTCTGATCGAGGAATCCATCACCAAATCGAACGACGGTCAGACAAAAGTCGATCAGGTTGCGGTCGCCATCCGCGCCATCACTGAGGAATCCGCCAAGGTAAAGACGCTTGTGGATGAAGTCAGTCTCGGCAGTCAGGAACAAACCCGTGGTATTGAGCAGATCGCCAAGGCTCTCACGCAAATGGAACAGGTAACCCAGCAGTCTGCCGCCAATGCCGAAGAAAGTGCGGCTGCAGCCGAAGAACTCACTGCCCAAGCCTCCACGCTCATGGAAGTAGTAGCTCAGCTCAGCAGCATGGTCGGCGGAATGCAGGAAGCCGACCAGGGTCGGTCCGCGCGTGCCGTGTGGCATGCCTCAAGGAACGGCGATCACAAGCCTCAGGTCAAGACCGCTAGATTCCAGATCGGCAAACCAGCGCTCAAATCCGATCCGATCCCAACCGAAGCGGATTTCAGATCGATGGCTTGATCACCTAGCTCAGCCCACTCGTTCTTCTTCACGATGCGTTTCCATCCAGTGATGCCGTACGCATTAAGTGGAAACGCCTCACTACCGCGTGCTCACTATAGAAGGATCTGCCCCATGTCGAACCTGGAACCGATGGCAGGGCCCAGCGGTGCGCTGCAAACTCTGTGGGCTTCCGTTGAAGAAGCCGCAGTCCAACTTGTTCTGGGAAACTTCGACAGCACAGGGCGCATTGAGGATCTCAAGGGCATTTGTGAGGAGGCCGAACTGGCCGGCCGACCGGACGTGGCCGGCGTCATCCGTGACGTACTCGATGCGGCCTCCAAGGGCGAAGCTGAAATCGTTCCATCACTCTCACATTGCATCAAGCGCATCCAGCAGATGCTCTGTCTTACGGATGCCGAACCCGAATCCTGCCAGACGCCGCCCAACTCCGCAGCGGCAAGCTCCTCTCCCGTCCCCTTGGGTGAAGACCGCGAATTGCTCAACGACTTCATCCTTGAATCCCGCGACCACCTGACGCAAGTCGAAGTGCAGATGATCACCTTGGAAAAGGATCCCGCGGATGCCGAGGCGATCAACACCGTGTTTCGCGCATTCCACACTATCAAGGGCCTGGCTGGATTCCTCGGCCTCGATGATATCGGCAAAATCGCGCACGAGACCGAGACCCTGCTCGACCTCGCGCGCAATCACAAGCTCACCATCTCTTCAGGAACCGTCGATCTCGTGCTTGCAGCGGCAGACTTTCTAAAAACATCACTGCTGCACCTCGAACAGCGCATGGCTGGAAGCGACGCCGGACCCGCTCCGGAAAACCACTTGCTGCTTGAACGCATTCACAGCGCAGCAGCGGACGTGCCCGAAGAGCCCGCACCATCGCCGGAGTCACAGCCAAACTATGCCGCCAGTGTGCGCCCCGCAGAACAGCCGGAGTCATCCGGCACAGAATGGACCGGCCCCGAGCGGCGCGCTGGTGAAGATCGCAGAACCCGCGGCACCGAAGCTCATTGCGTAAAGGTCGACACCGCCAAGCTCGACTATCTCGTCGACATGGCCGGCGAAATGGTGATCGCCGAGTCCATGGTTCGCCACCATCCGGAACTCGCCGCTCTGCACAGCCCGGCAGTGCTTCACAGCCTTGCGCAACTGGCGCGCATCACGACCGACCTGCAGAAGACTGCCATGGCCATGCGCATGGTCCCCATCGGCGGCCTTTTCCAGAAGATGAACCGCCTCATCCGAGATTTGGCCCGGAAGACCGGCAAGCGCGCGGAACTGGAAGCGGTCGGCGCCGATACTGAACTCGATCGCAATGTCGTTGAAGAACTCGCGGATCCACTCATGCACATGGTCCGCAACGCGGTTGATCATGGGCTCGAGTCGGAAAAAGAGCGGCTTGCAACTGGTAAAGATCCAGTCGGGCGCGTTCGCTTGTGGGCTTATCATCAGGCTGGCCACATCGTAATCGAGATCGCGGATGACGGTCGCGGTTTGAATCTCGAGAGAATCATTGATAAGGCCCGCCGAACGGGCCTCATCGAAGACGGATCCAATCTCTCAGAAACCGAAGTCTTCAACCTGATCTTTCATCCAGGGTTCTCTACAGCTGCTGAGATCACCGACGTCTCCGGTCGCGGAGTCGGCATGGACGTGGTGAAGAAGAAAATTCAAAAACTGCGCGGCCAGGTCGAGATCAAGTCAACTCTCGGCCGCGGAACATCCTTTCTCCTGCGCATGCCTTTAACGCTGGCCATCATCGACGGTCTGGTCGTCGGTGTCGGGCGCGAGAGATACGTCGTCCCAATCTTCTCGGTTCGGGAAATGCTGCGTCCATCAGCCGAGATGGTCTTCACCTTGGAAGGACGGCAGGAGATGGCGCTTGTCCGTAACAATCTGATGCCGATGGTCCGCCTGTACAAACGATTCGGCGTGCAGCCGCGTTCCGAAGAACCAACAAAGAGTGTGCTGATCGTCGCTGAAGCCGCAGGCCGCTCCTTCTGCCTTATGGTCGACGAACTCATCGGCAAGCAGGAGGTTGTCATCAAAACGCTGGGCGAAACCATCAAAGACATTCCTGGAGTCGCAGGCGGCGCCATCCTGGGCGACGGACGGGTAGGTCTCATTCTCGATCTCGAAGGAATTTTTCATTGGAGAGCCAGATGACCAGCGCGCCACGGCACCTCCCATCGGAATGCGACTTCAAGCCGTCAGTCACGCCCCTTGCACTCACAAACAAAGAGTTTTCCGCAGTGACCGAACTGGCACGGGAGCATTTTGGTGTTGAACTCGGCGCGGGTAAGGAGCAACTGATCGCCGCCCGTCTCGGTAAATTGATGCGTCGGCTCAAGTACTCCACCTTCCGGGAGTACTACGAACATCTGCAAACCGATCGCACCGGCGACTCCCTTGTAGAACTCATTGACGCCCTCACCACTAACCACACGAGCTTCTTCCGCGAGCAGGCGCATTTCGATTTCCTCGTCGAACATGTCTTTGCGCAGTGGGACAGAATTCGCCCTCTGCGCATCTGGAGCGCGGCCAGTTCAACTGGCGAAGAACCCTGCAGCATCGCCGTCACCGCGCGGGAATACTTTGGACTTCTCAGCAAAAATCTACCCTCCGTGCTTGCGTCCGACATTTCCACGCAGGCTCTCGAAGCTGCACGCAAAGGTACGTACAAGTCCGACCGCCTGCAGAATGTGCTGGTTCCATGGCTCAGAAAGCATCTGCTGCGCGGTGAGGGCCAATGGCAGGGCTGGTATCGAATGCGACCAGAAGTCATGGCCATGTTGGAATTCCGACGCATCAACCTCATTGAGCCGTTTCCGGACATCGGCAGATTCGCCGTTATCTTCTGCCGCAACGTCATGATCTATTTCAGCCGCCAAACGCAGGAGCAACTCGTCAACCGGCTCGCCAATCGCCTGGAACCCGGAGGCTATCTGTTCGTCGGGCACTCAGAGACACTCACCGGCATCCAGCATGATCTCGAGCACGTTCAGCCGGCCATCTATCGCAAGCGAGGCGGAAAAAGATGAGAGACCTCGTCGTTGGCGTGGGCGATGGAGCTGTCAGCCGTGATCCCGATGCTGTGCTGGTCACATACGCTCTTGGATCGTGCGTAGCCGTCATGCTGCACGATCCTGTGGCCCACGTCGCCGGAATGGTGCACTACATGCTCCCCGACTCGACAGAATCCACCCCGGACCTCAATGGGCGTTCATGCAAATTCGCCGATACCGCAATTCCGTTTCTAGTCCGCGCAGCCCTCGCGCACGGTGCCGACAAACGTCGCATCATGGTCTCCGCCGCTGGGGGTGCGCAAATCATGAGCGATAACTCGATCTTCAACATTGGCAAGCGCAACTGTCTCGCCCTCCGCAAAGCTCTGTGGAAGTTCGGACTCGTTGCCCATGCCGAGGATACCGGGGGAACGGCAATCCGAACCGTTCGCCTCGAGGTTGGCAGCGGCCGGGTATGGTTGCAGTCGCCCGGCGGCAAACAATGGGAGATGAATCCGCGTGGGCGCGTTTCAGCAACTCCCGTAGGCATGCCCATGGCGTTGAACATCATGATCGTGGACGATTCGCCGGTGATGCGAGTCTTCCTTCGCAAAGTCGTGCAGCTGGCCGGCCTGCCCGTCGGTGAGTACTGCGAAGCCGGAGATGGCGAAGCCGCACTAAAGACCCTTCGCGAACACTGGGTTGATCTGGTCCTGACAGACATCAATATGCCTCGCATGAACGGCGAAGAGTTCGTTCGCCAATTGGAAAGTGACGAACTGCTTCGCGATATTCCAGTCATCGTCGTTTCTACCGATTCAAGCCATGGGCGCAAAGAACATCTCCTCAAACTGTGTGCTCGGTGATACATCTCCAAGCCGTTTCTCCCCGAGACGTTGCGCGATGAAGTTGAAAAAGTCCTGAGAGTGCCCCATGCATAGCCACCATTTCGATCATCTGCTTGAGCCCGCCGTCACCGCAGTGCTTGAGACCATGTTCTTCTCGGAGCCTCTGGGTTCATCCGAGCCCGATTCAAGCGCCGGAAAGCTGGAAGTTCGCGTGCCGTTTTCCGGTGAAGTCTCTGGAGTTCTCGAGATCCGCATCTCCAAGGCGAGCGCGCGCAGCCTGGCCGCTTCGTTCCTGGGCGAATCGGAGGAATCACTTACCCAATCTCAAACTGCACAGGTCGTCTGCGAATTAGCAAACATGTTATGCGGTTGGATCGTCAGCAAGCCGGGATCTCAGGGCAGCTTCGACCTCGGTTCTCCTGAGTTGCTCTCCCCGGAGAACGATCGCCCAATCGGAGTTCCTGCCTCTCAACAAAGCTTTGGCGTCGAGAACGGAACCCTCACCCTTTCGCTGTACTCCAGTGTGGCCGCATGACCGGGCAAAACAAGATCAAGGTTCTCATCGTCGATGATTCCGCAATCGTACGCAAGGTCCTCACCGACGCGCTCTCCGGCGAAACCGATATAGAAGTCGTAGGGACCGCACCTGATCCGTTCGTTGCGCGCGACAAAATCCTCTCATTGAAGCCGGACGTACTCACCCTCGACATCGAAATGCCACGGATGGACGGCGTCACCTTTCTCCGGAAGCTCATGCACTATCGCCCCATGCCGGTCATCGTGATAAGCTCTCTCGGAGTTGCCTCCAGCCGGACCGCTCTCGAAGCGCTTGAGGCCGGCGCAATCGACGTCCTCGCCAAGCCCGGAGGCCCGCAGTCGGTCGGCGAACTGCGTCTTAGCGTAGCTTCCAAGATCCGCGCCGCAAAGATCGCCCGATTGCGATCTCCCGCCGAGAGGCCGCTCCCGCCTCAACCGCCTTCGATCACACGATCATCGCCACCATTCCCATCCTCGGCTGTCATTGCAATTGGCGCCTCCACCGGCGGAACCGAGGCCATCCACAAAGTTTTGGCCGAACTGCCGGAGAACTGTCCGGGTGTGGTCATCGCCCAGCACATCCCCGCAGTCTTTTCCCGCTCCTTCGCGAATCGTCTCAATGAACTCTGTGCCCTCCGAGTTCGCGAGGCCGAAGAAGGCGATAAGCTCGAAGCCGGTTTGGCGCTGGTCGCTCCCGGCAACTTCCACATGCTGCTCCGGCGCACCCTCGCAGGCTATCGCGTCGAGATTAAGGACGGCCCCATGGTCTGCTTCCAGCGTCCGGCCGTCGACGTGCTGTTCCATTCGGTCGCACAAGCCGCCGGCTCCAATGCCACTGCGGCCATACTCACCGGCATGGGTTCCGATGGCGTCCAGGGAATGCTCGCATTGAAAAAGGTTGGCGCTCACACTCTCGCTCAGGATGAAGAGAGTTGCGTAGTCTTCGGCATGCCGAGAGAGGCCATCCGGCATGGCGCAGTCGATCGGGTTCTACCCTTGTCCGCCATCCCGGCCGCCCTTCTCGCCGAATCCAGGCGAACTACCCGTTGACCACCGCCAGCTTTTTGGGCTCCGTAAACCCCACCTCAAGTACCCCACCGAATTCTCCTGCCGCACTCGCTCACCCGCAGCTGAAATTACGGGCCGGCGCCCAAACCATTTTGTTCACTTTCATGGATGACTAACACATCAATGTCGTATTTGGTGCATCCAAGTATTCGTCATCTATATGCCTTCCCGGAACAGAAAACCAATCGATATCTCTGCCGCAGCCCAAAAGCTTCTCGGGTTTAAATCCCTCCGGCCCGGCCAGCGCGAGGCCATTCAAAGCCTCCTCGAAGGGCGCGACACGCTCCTCGTTCAACCCACCGGATCTGGAAAATCTGCCGTCTACCAGATCGCAGGCAGCCTGCTCGCCGGATCGACCGTCATCGTGTCCCCGCTGATCGCTTTGCAAAAAGATCAAGCGGATTCGATCCAGGCCAGCGAACTCGACGAAACCGCCGTCATCAACTCCACCCTCTCCACCAGTGAGCACCAGGAAACCTTGGAGCGCATCGAGGCAGGCGAAATCGAATTCATCTTCCTCGCGCCCGAGCAACTGCGCAATCCGGAAACCCTGGAACGCCTTCGCAACGCCGGCGTTTCGCTCTTTGCTATCGATGAGGCGCATTGCATCAGCCACTGGGGCCACGATTTTCGCCCGGACTACCTCGAATTGGCCCACGTCATTGAAGCCCTCGATCATCCCGTCACTCTCGCCATGACTGCGACGGCTTCCAAAGAAGTCCGGGCAGAAATCATTGAGCGGCTCGGTATGAGCGATCCCCGAGTTTTCGTTCACGGCTTCGATCGCCCCAACATCTCCCTCCGCGTCGATATGTTCAGTGAAGAAGACGAAAAACTTGAGGCAGTGGTCAAGCGTGTCGAATTCGCTGAAAAGCCCGGTATCGTTTACGTCGCTACACACAAACACGCTGAGACACTCGCAAAGGAACTGAAAGAGCGCGGCGTCGACGCTGTCTTCTATCACGGCGGTCTCAAGGCGAAAGACCGCGATGAGATCCAGGATCGCTTCATGCAAGGGGACGTTCCGGTCATTGTTGCCACAAACGCATTCGGCATGGGAGTAGATAAGCCCGACATCCGCTTCGTCTACCACGCCGACGTTAGCGACTCAGTCGACGCCTACTACCAGGAAGTCGGTCGCGCGGGCCGGGATGGCGAGCCGGCCGAGGCGGTGCTCTTCTACCGCCCGGGCGACATCTCCGCACAGCGTTACAAAACCGGCGCCGGTCGAGTAAACACAGCAGACCTGCGGGCGATTACTGACGCTCTAGTCTCAAAGGAGAAATCAGCAAGCGCCCAGGAATTGAGCCACCGGACCGGACTCTCCCAGCGCAAGGTCATCAACATTGTCCATAAGCTCGAGGAAGTTGGCGCAGCCGAGAAACTCACCTCCGGAGAAGTTCAGCTCGTACATCAGAAATCCTCCGCACAAATGATTGAAGCTGCTTCCGAACAGCAGCAGCTTTTGAAAGAACTGAGAATCCGGCGTCTTCAGCAGATGCAACTGTACGCCGAGTGCCGCCGTTGCCGTCGCGAACTTCTACTCCGCTACTTCGGTGATGATTTCAGCGGGCCATGCGGCAATTGCGACCGTTGCGATGAGACTGGAGCCCTCGCAGTCGCACGATAGTTGTGATCACCGCAACCTACCCTTCGCAATGGCTCGCATCTAAGCGGCAAAAGGAGGACTCCGATGTCCGTTGCCACCGTCGCTATGAACGAGCTCGAAAACCGCCTTCCCAAAGTGATCGATGCCCGCAAGCACGGGATAATCGATTACTGTCATGCCGCATTCTTTCTTGGAATGGCATATATGTGCCGCAAGAGCGAACCTCGTGCCGCCGTTGCTGCTTTGGTCACCGGGTCATTTGTTCTCGTCCAATCGCTTCTCACTGACTATCCGTACGGCGTGAAGAAAGTCATTCCGTTTCGGGTCCATGGCCAGATGGATGCAGCCTTTGCTGCTTCCTCGTTTATGGTTCCCAAGGTCTTCGGCTTCTCTGATTCCAAGGCCGCATCGGTGTTTACGGGAAACAGCTTTGTAGAAGCAGCCGTGGTGGGCGCCACCGACTTCAGCAGTGAGCGGGCGCGTAGCGAAGAGTACGATCACTCCCGCTGACCCGCACACACCGGTCTGTCCGCGCCTTTAGCAAACTGCATCTCATCAGGTTGGTGCAGATTGGTGAATCTCCAGATCACGGCGGGGTCCGTATCCCTTTATACAGTTCCCACCGACTCCCCCGAAGCCGACGGCACTTTCAACTGGACAAGCACCTCCATGGTGCTCGTCCAGCTTGAGTGCGGATCAACCCGCGCCCTCGGCTATACCTATGCCGATCACTCCACCGCGGTTGTAGCCAATAAACTGCTCACCGAAATCGTCATCGGCTCCGACCCTCTCTTTCATTCCGCCACACTCCAGAAGCTTCTCGCCGCAATCCGCAATCTCGGCGAAACCGGCATCGCCATGATGGCCGTCTCCGCAATCGACAATGCACTTTGGGATCTTCGCGCTTGCCTCGTCAATCTTCCCCTCGTCAGCCTTCTCGGACAGGTCCGCCCGTCTATTCCCCTCTACGGCAGCGGAGGATTCACCAGCTACTCTGACAAGCAGCTCTCGAAGCAACTTGGCGGCTGGGCCGAGCAGGGCTTCAGCATGGTCAAAATGAAGATCGGCTCAGAACCCGACCGCGATCCCGAGCGCGTCATCACGGCCCGTCGCGCGATCAGCGCAGACTGCAAACTCTTTGTTGATGCCAACGGCGCCTACACCGTCACGCAGGCAATCGAACTTGCGCACTGCTTTGCGCAGCAGGGTGTCTGCTGGTTTGAAGAACCCGTCAGCTCCGACAACCTCCTCGGCCTCGATCAGGTCAGGCGTCGCGCACCGCTCGGCATGGATATCGCCGCCGGCGAGTACGGCTACACAGCCTGGTACTTCCGCCGCATGATCGATGCGCAAGCGGTCACAATCCTCCAGGCCGACTGTACGCGCTGCGGCGGAATCAGCGGCTTTCTCGACGCTGCCTCCCTCTGTTGGGCACACAACCTTCCGCTCTCATCCCACTGCGGTCCAAGTATGCATCTGCACGTATGCTGTGGAGTTCCTCGCGCCATTCACATGGAGTTCTTCCACGATCATGCGCGCATCGAACGCATGCTTTTTGATGGTTTTTGCGAGCCTCGCGAAGGCCAGATGGCGCCAGACTTGTCCCGCCCCGGTATGGGTCTCGAACTCAAAACAGAGGACGCCGAAAAATTCCGCGTCACGCTCTAAACCACGCTCGTCGGCTCCTCCGCATCCAAGCCCGAAGAACCAGTTGAGGAGCTTTCATGGCAAAGCAGGTTTCTGATCTGATCGTTGAGCGGCTCATTGAGTGGGGTGTGGATACCATCTTCGGTTTGCCCGGAGACGGCGTAGATGGATTTTTCGAGGCGCTGAGAACCCATCAGGATAAGCTGCGCTTCATTCAGGTCCGTCATGAAGAGGCCGCTGCATTTGCTGCCGTCGGATACGCCAAATACACGGGAAGACTCGGCGTATGCTGCGCCACCTCCGGCCCGGGCGGAATTCATCTCCTCAACGGCCTGTATGACGCCAAGTGCGATCAGGTCCCCGTCCTCGCCATCACCGGCCACACCTTCCACGACCTCATCGGCATGGACTATCAGCAGGATGTCGACCTCGACAAGCTCTACATGGACGTAGCCCAATTCAACCAGCGGGTGATGGGCCCCGCACATGCCGTAAACGTCGTCGATATGGCCGTACGAACAGCCTATGGCCGCCGCGGCGTCGCCCACATCTGCATCCCTAAAGACATTCAGGAGTGGCCCGTCTCCGACAAGATGCGCAGCTCCGCGAACGTAAAAGGTCATAGCGGCGACTGGGAGCACCCTCCCACGTCGGTCCCCGCCGACTCGCTCCTGCGCCAGGCTGCCGAAATCATCAACGACGGCTCACGGGTCGCCATCCTCGTCGGCCGCGGAGCGTTAAGAGCTCGCGAAGAGGTTGCCCAGCTTGCCGAAACTGTCGGCGGCCCCGTAGTTAAGGCTCTGCTCGGCAAAGGCGTGCTTCCTGACCGAAGCCCCTACACAACCGGTGGCATCGGCCTTCTCGGAACCGCACCCTCCGTCGACGCCATGGAAGAATGCGACACCCTCATCATGATCGGCACCAGCTTCCCCTACATGGAATTCCTGCCCAAGCCCGGTGAAGCAAAGTGCGTACAGATCGAAATTGATCCCACGCGCGTGGGTCTGCGTTATCCCGTAGATATCGCACTCGTAGGCGATTCCAAAGCCGTGCTCCATCACTTGCTGCCGCTGCTCAAAAAGAAGAACAACAAGTTCCTCCGCAAGTCGCAGGATCGTATGAAGACCTGGAACGAGCTGATGGAAGAACGCGGCACGCGCACCGACGTGCCGATGAAGCCACAGGTCGTCACCTACAACCTCAACAAACTCCTCGAAGACGACGCGATCGTCACCGCCGACAGTGGCACCATCGCAACGTGGACTGCCCGCCAGATCGAGATGCGCGGCAGCATGCAGTTCTCCCTATCCGGCTCTCTCGCTACAATGGCCAACGGTTTGCCTTACAGCATCGGCGCAGCTGCAGCGTATCCCGGTCGCCAGGTCGTCTGCGTCGTCGGCGATGGCGGCCTCAGCATGCTCATGGCCGAGCTCGCGACACTCGTGAAATACAAGCTGCGCGTCGCCGTCGTCGTCGTGAAGAACAACGTCTTGGGTCAGATCAAGTGGGAACAGATGATCCTCGAAGGCAATCCAGAGTTCGGAGTCGAACTCGAGCCCATCGACTTCGCCAAAGTCGCCGAAGCCTGTGGCGCGCGCGGCTTTACCATTGAGCGGCCCGATCAGGCCGAGAGCACCTTCCGCGAAGCGCTATCCCATCCCGGCCCGGTTCTCATCCAGGCCGTCGTCGATCCCAATGAACCTCCCATGCCCGGCAAGGCCACTACGGAGCAGGCCTACAAATTCGCAAAGTCCCTTCTTCGCGGTCAGAAGGACGCAGCCAAGATTCTGGAGACCATCGCTGAAGATCAATTGCGTGAGGTGATCTAGGACTCCAAAAATGACCGACAGCACAATAGAGATTCTCCATCCCGTTGATGAAATAAAGTCGCTGGAGAATCGTATACGCGAAGGCCGTTTCCAGCGCTCCCTCGCATTGCTCACCGCGGCCACCAGCGTCTTCAGCGGACTCGAGGTTGCTTACGAGCACTACCGTGGCAGCTACAGCCGCCGCGTAATGTACACCCCGGTGATTCTCAGCGGAGTGCTCGCCGTAGCCGGAATCGCTGCCTTCTTCAGCCGCCGCGCAGCGCGCACCATCCTGCGATTCGCCGCCGCCGTGACCCTTATCGATGCGGGCGTCGGATTTTACTTTCATGTCCGCGGCGTCGGCCGCAAGCCCGGCGGATGGCGGCTTCCCATGACCAACATGATCATGGGTCCGCCCATCTTCGCGCCGCTCCTCTTCGGAACCAGCGCCTACCTCGGCCTCATCGCCTCGTATCTTCAACGCGAAGACGCCAGGGCCATTGAGCACGGTGATCGCAGAGGCACCGACACCTGGCTCGCACGCCTGCTTCCTCCGCGTGAGGGCCGCGAACTCATCTCGGAAGAGCAGGACATCCGCGAGGGCGCATTTCAGCGCCAGGTCGCCATCATCACAGGCGTCAGCGCTCTCCTTAGTGGATTTGAAGCCTATTACTCGCACTACAAAAACAATTTCCGCTACTGGGCACAGTGGACGCCCATCATCATCGCGCCTCTGCTTGCATTGGCATCATTCGCCTCCGTACGCAGCCGCCGCGCGGCCACTAACGCTCTGCCTGCCATTTCAGCCGTTGCTATTGCAGACTCCGCCATCGGCTTCTTCTATCACGCACGTGGAGTTCTTCGCCGGCCTGGCGGCACAAAGCACCTGCTCTACAACGTCATGTACGGACCGCCAATCTTCGCTCCGCTTCTCTTTGGTGCCGCAGGAATGCTCGGCATCCTAGCCAGCCTTCTTCGCAGGAGACGCGCATGAAAAACAAGCCTCGAAAAGCCGCAACACGTCAGCCACTGAATACCGACACGTCGCTTCTTCCGCGTCACGCTCGGACCGGCGAAGCGATCATGCCCTCAGAACAACCCGGTTACTACCCGGGCTACAGCACTCTCTCCCAGCAAGCCTATTGGGACAAGACCACGCGCGATCTGGTCAATGATCGCGTTGATCACGTCCCTCGCATCCGTCACTTCGGCGCGGAATCCGCCCGCTTCTGGCGTATCGTTTTCGACCACATCCTCCCCCAGACGGATCGCGTCCCAAAACGGCGCATCCCCATCCTCGAACGTATCGATGACCGGCTCTACCATAATCGCGGCGTCGGTTTTCGGTACGAGAACATGCCAACCGACCGCGAAGCCTACCGCCTTGCCGAGATTGCCATCAACTCAGAATCACACGCACGTTATAGCGCTAACTTCATCGACCTTCCACAACTGCAGCAGGACATTGTTCTCCAGGCAATCCATGACAACAAACCCGTCGCCGCGAAGCCAATTTGGAAGCAGATGTCCATTGGCCGCTTCTGGCTACTTCTTCTCCAGGATGCCATCGAGGCCTACTACTCGCATCCTTGGGCCTGGGATGAAATCGGCTTCGGCGGACCTGCTTACCCTCGTGCATATACGCGTCTCGAACGCGGCGAACCCGAACCATGGGAAGTCGAAGAGCAGCGATACAAGTGGGCCGCGCCACGCTACTCGATCTCCGATACAACCGAATCCACGCATCATCTCCACACAGAATCCCGCCAGAACGAATTCATCCCGGATGAGAGCCAGTGAAAACGCCTCTGCTCGGACCGTTCAAATCGCCGCGCAATGGACACCATACCCTCGGGCCCATGCAGCACATCGACATTCCGATGCGCCGTTTCCGCGACACGGATGAAGTCGACTACGTCATCGTCGGCTGCGGCTCTGCCGGTGGAGTGCTTCTTCAGCGCCTCAGCCGCGCCGGTTTCCGCGTCGTCGCTCTTGAAGCCGGACCTTTCTGGGATACAGAACGCGACTGGGTCAGCGACGAATCAGGCTCGCACAAACTCTACTGGGAAGATCTCCGCATCACCGGCGGCACCGATCCACTTGCCTTCGGCGCCAACAACAGCGGCAAAGGTGTCGGTGGCGGATCCGTTCATTGGGCAGCATTCACCCCGCGCTTTCATCCCTCTGACTTCGAGGTCTACACGCGCGATGGCCTCGGCGCTGACTGGCCCTTCCGCTATGAGACTCTGCATTCCTACTACGAACAACTCGAACTCGAAATGCCCGTCGCTGGTCCAGCCTATTTCCCCTGGGGACATCCACACGGCTATCCATACGGCCCACATCCCATGGGCGGTGTAGGCAATACACTCATCAAAGGCTGCAGCGCGCTCGGAATCCCCGTCTCCATCGGCGGACCGGTCGCTATCCTCTCCGGCTCTCGTGCAGACCGCCCTCACTGCATCTATCGCGGCTACTGCATCCAGGGCTGCAAAGTTGGCGCAAAGGCCAGCACCCTCATCACGCACGTTCCCGATGCCATCGCCCACGGTGGAGAAGTCCGCGACTACTCCATGGCCCACCGCATTGAACTCGGCAACAACGGCCGCGTTAGTGGCGTGCATTACTTCGATCGCGATGGCGCCTCCTGGTTTCAGCGCGCCAAAGCCGTCATCATCTCGGGATACGCCATCGAAACACCCCGTCTGCTGCTCAACTCGGCATGCCCCGGCCACGAGAACGGCCTC
>Ga0105240_10008579_pt1 | contig 14607 bp, 12 predicted proteins | sample KBSC54metaG_FD_80426 | JGI IMG/M metagenome (GOLD analysis project Ga0105240, IMG submission 80426) | Corn rhizosphere microbial communities from Kellogg Biological Station, Michigan, USA - KBS C5-4 metaG | ecosystem: Host-associated > Plants > Roots > Rhizosphere > Soil | place: Michigan, USA... | reverse complement strand
ACAACGGTTATGCTCCAAGAACGCTTTATTTCCCTCCGGGTCTTTACCGCATCGACCACCCCCTGCTGTTGCCTAGATTTACGGGAAAAGGGTAGGCGCAGACCAGCATAACCCTCGAAGGACCGGCAGGATCGAAAGACCTCGGCATGGGGTCGGCCACTATCGCTCCCACTTTTAATAATAGCTTCGCTATAGGAGTGCAATTGGCAAAAGGCGTACTGATAAAAGACCTGATCATCCGGGGAAAATTCACCCTGCCCAACAGTTTAAATATGGTACAGGTCGACACCCTGGCCTTCACCGAATGGAGTGACAACTCGGTAAGAAATAATACGATGTCCCCTTACGCAGGTGTCGTCATCGATCCCTTCTCCGACTCCGCCGCATACCCCTCCAGCTCCGACCTCTATCCGGGTTTGCATGCTTATTGCCCGGCAGGTATGACCAGGAGCGGCTCCACCGACGTCCGGATAGAAGAATGCTCCATCAGTAATTTCATCGTCGGGGTCATGATCACTCCCTCCAACCAGCAGAACGGAGACCTTATCAATGTCATCGATTGTGACATCAGCAACAACAAAGTTGGTTATGCCATGGGGCAGGCCCAGTCAAAAGAATGCCATGTGGACAGGCTGAGATGCTGGGGTAACACACATACCTTGTTCGATAATATCACCTATGGTATCCGCCACGGGGATGGCGCGGCAGTTCCCATGGTCGACGGGGTCAATATAGCCGGGTCTCTCAAACAGCTATGCGCCATTACAGCCGCCTCGTTCAACGGGGTTTTCCGGAATGTCTATGGAGAAGGGATATTCAGGCTGGGATATGTCAACGGATCGGCCACCCTTTCATTCGAAGATTGCCAGCTGAACTTCACCCCCAATCATCCGGGCCTGCCATATCCCGACTTTATTCTCATGGGTAATGCCGCATCCTTTCATGGCTGCATGCTGAGATTCTATACCGGCGCCAAAGGAATGAGACTGGTACTATCCGGCACGGACGACCGGTTCGATAACGGTATCATGAACGAGCCCCCGGTAGCCGCCGCCATGGGCAATTGCGGATATTGCCCCACGCCTCATTTCAACAACGTCGTCATGTACTATTCAGGCGGTATCCTGGGCAGCGGCAACAGGGGGATAACCACTACAGCCGGCCTGGTTTTCCCGCTGGGAAATGGTATAGGCGCCGACCCCGTATATTATGGGAACAGCTACCTGTTCCAAAACCCTTATATGGGAGTGGATCTGATGTACAAGTTCACCTATGACAATACCTATGAAAGGACCGTTCAATTGATGGGGACGCCTGTCCTCCATGTCGATAGATCAAAATGGACCGCCTGGTTCAAGCTCGACAACAGCACGGAAGCCAGCCTGCTCCGGCCGGGTGATTTTATCCTGACGGCGGGCATGCATTGCCAGGACCAGTTCACCAGTCTGATAGCCGATGCTTACCCGGTAGGATATATCGAGAGCATTGATCATGACATCGTACATCTCCGCAATCTGGCCTATGGCATCCGGGAAGGAATGAAGCTGCCCCTGTTAATGGATTATTATGTGTATATGAACTCTCCCTTAACAGGCGATATAGCTGCCGGCAGCAATACATTGACGAACGTGCAGGGCCTGTTCCCGACGGTGGGGGACAGGCTGGATATGCCTATGCTGCCATCCGGCACTTATGTGACAGCGATCGATACTTCGGCGAAGACTATCCATTTCTCTAACGTCAACAACACCGGCAGGCCTTTTAACGACTACACCATTCTCAACGGGTATCCCCATATTGAAATGCACAGCACATACGACCTTCCCACCCTGCAGCGCTTCCATAAAGCGCTCATCGGAGGATCGGATTTTTATCTTTACCCATCGATGGGTAAGGTGGCGCCGGATCCCGCCTGGCTGTTAGGGCCCGGCTATAATGCACGATACAGGAATTTAAATACCCATATAGAAGGCGATACATCCCTGCACAAATTGAAATTTACCCTCATAAATTGATTTCCTCCATCGCCGCCATTCCAACAGCCCTGTTGTCGAGCGCCTTCAAAACCCCGAATATCTTTTCGTTCCATCCCGCCATCAGGTAAACCCCGTCCTCCAAACATTCCAACGGCTTTTTGCCATATCCTGCCAGATCGAAAAGATAGAGCTTCGCCTGGGGCGCTATCTGCCGGTACTGTCTCCAGATCCTTCCCAGATCCTCCTCCATACCCTGGTTGAAAGGCCGGTGATCCCACAACGTAGTATCCGTAAAGATCATCACCTTGTCCACAACCTCGCCCTTCCGCAGCAAATCCCTGATCACAAGATGGGCATTGATGGCATATCCCGCCTCGCCTTCCTTTTTTCGCAGCTGATCCAATTGATCGAACAGGCCATAAGGAGACAGCGTCGTGTGTTTCCAGGTATTGCCGATGATGCCTGTAGATACGGTCATCCCCTTCCCCGTCAGCAGCATGGCCAGCAACGGCGCGATGTCAAACCGCTCCACAAGACTGCCTTCCTTTACGGGATAACGCATGCTGGGACTGATATCCATGGCAATGACCATCCTGCCCTGGCCATCCAGGCCGGCCAGATCGTCCGCACTGTAAAGAATTGCCTGTTCAAAAGCTTCCTGTAAGAAGGCCACACCTCCCTGCTCCATCCGCTGCAGTCTCCTGTATGCTTCGAGGAATTGTTGGGGCGACAGACGGCTGCCCGCCACGGCAGCGGCATTCCCCAGGTATTCAGCCGCCAGCTTCAGCACCTTCCCGCTGACGCCGGCAGCCAGGACATCGGGAAGCTTTTCCACGAGGGTCTTATATCCCATTCGGAACGTAGAGATGCCTTCCTTCCATTTTTCCCGCAGTGTCGACTGCCTTAGCTCGCGGCTGTCATAATGTTGCTGCAGCAGCGCCTCATATTCCGATTGCCAGGCATTACGTGCAGGCAGCTTGTCCTGCAAGATCCTCCTGAACAAAGCCTGCTGCGCCTTGCTGGCCGCCTTTGGTTTCACCAGCGACAACGTATGTCTCAGCCTCGCCTGCTGCACTTTCGTCAACCGTACAAAACGGTAAGCATCCAATCCGTTAAAATGGTTTGCCAAATATTTCCGCACCGCCGGGTTCACTCGTAAAAGTTTTCCAGTCCTGCTCCCGTCCACCTGTGCATAATAGTCCAGCCATACAGGTATCTCGCTGGCCTGCTGGATCACACGACCAACCAGCCCGCCAATGAGCGCCTTGTCCTTGCAGACCCCGGCCAGCTCAGCCGCCAGCACAAACGATAGGGTCCGGAGTTGCAGCTGCTCCCGGAAATATATCGCCAGCCTTGCAACAAACACCGGATCATTGTCCCGGATCAGCTTCCGGATGACGGCAAGCTGTTCGGCCGGCTGATGATAGAAGGAATCATAAAGATGCGCCGACAGGAGCGCTTCATACAGCTCCCATTGCTTGTCCGTTGTCCAAACCCTTACACGCGCATACTGCTCGTCTGTTCGTCTTGCTTTTAAGCTAAAATTCAATTTCATCTTGTCCTCCTTTTTATACTTTTTACCCCAAAAAAAAGGCCCCTCGGTAGAGGGGCCTTATATGCTAAACTCATTTTTAGTTATCATGAATGCAGCTCATGCCCCGCGAATACAGTGTCGATCACTAGTGTGGACCAGCGGATCGCCTGTTTGTATGTATTCTTGTGTTGAAGCATGGGCATTGACGTTTGATTAATATCTCTACAAAGAAAAAATCTTTTTTTCTTTTGACCAACTTTTACAAAAAAATTTTCGGAAAATTTACGTGAGCGGCGAAAGCGCGCACAATTATTACGCTGTCTTCTTCAGCAGGAGCGAGATCTTATTATGCAGCTCTTCCGGGCGGAATGGTTTGGGTACCACCTCCATAAATCCCTTTCCGATGAGGTCCGCACGCATGTCCTCATATACGGCAGCCGTAAAGGCGATGGCGGGAATATCCTGGTCCACCTTCCTGATCTCCGACAAGGCGGTAACACCATCCATCTCAGGCATTTCCAGGTCGATCAGCACCAGCTCATATACGCCCTTTCTGAATTTTTCCACCGCCTCCCTGCCGTTGACGGCCTCATGTACCTCGATACCCCATTTGTTCAGCAACCTCCTGGCCACCGACATGTTGACGGCGTTGTCCTCCGCCATCAGGACCTTGATCTTGCCAAAGGATGGCAGCTTCTTTACCTTTTCATCATTGATATAAGGCCTTGCATTCTCATTGATCTCCAGCTCGACAGAGAAATAAAAAGTGCTTCCCAGCCCCTCCCGGCTATCCAGCATCAGCTCGCCGGCAAAGAGACTCACCAGTTTTTTAGTTATTGCCAGACCCAGACCCGTACCGCCATATTTTCGAGTAGTATCCGTATCGGCCTGCGTAAAGCTCTCAAAGATCTCCTGCTGCTTGTGTGCAGGGATGCCGATACCGGTGTCTTTTACCATGAACTGTACGGTCGACCGCTTGCTGTTGGAGGATACCTTTCTTGCTCCCAGTGTTATAAATCCCTTGTGCGTGAACTTTATCGCATTGGACAGCAGATTGCTAAGCACCTGGTTGAGCCTGGTCTCATCGGTAAGATATTCTGCTTCGAGCTTTTCATCCACATCGATAAGAAAGCTCAATCCCTTTTCCTGCACCTGCATGGAGAACTGCGCCTCCACCTTCTTCATCAGGCTTCGGATATTGACAGGCACGGCCTCCAGCTCCACCTTGCCCGATTCTATCTTGTTAAAATCAAGGATCTCATTGATGAGCACCATCATATGCTCCGAGCTCAGCTTCAGGACATCCAGGTGCTCCTTCTGCTCCGGTAGATAATCTTCTTGTAAAAGCAGGTTGGACGTCCCGATAATGCCATTCAATGGCGTCCGCAGCTCATGGCTCATATTGGAGAGGAAACGGGTCTTTGCCAGCGATGCGACCTCGGCCTTCTGCTTGGCCTTCATCAGCTCGAACTTCGTCATCTTTATCTCCGACAGGTCCAGGATACTGATCTTCCAAAAATGATTCTCGCCATCTATAAAGGGCACTATATTCACATAGGCGAAGACGGTATTGTCCTTTTTGGAGGTAAAAGACAATTCACCCTGCCAGCCCTTGTTATCGCCGTCGGGATTCTGCCGGATATTCGAAAAGAGCTTTATATGCTCCCTGGTAAAAAGGCTTTCCATGGACGCGCCTACGATGTCATGCTTGTTGCCTATTTCCAACAGCTCGACAGCACGGCTGTTGCAATCGGTGATAATAAGGGCGTTCGAATCCAAGATAAATACCCCGTCAAGGGATGTATTGTAGATAGTGTCGACAAATTGCTTTTCCTTTAAGATTGCAGCCTCATTGTTACGATTGATCCGAAGAATGGCATAGGAGAAAAAGGCCGTAAGCACCATGGAGATCACCAGGTTACTGTCATGCAGCTTGGTGAACATACCCGTGATATGCACCTGATAGTGATTTTCCTGCGGGCACCAGGTATAACAGAACCACAGGGAGAGGATAGTGACCAGATAGGCAAAGGCCAGCTCCAGTATACTTCGTTTGAAACTGACGATAAAGGTGATCACCAAAAAATACGGCCAATAGTAGAAATATTCCGCCGCCTTCAGACCCTCCATATAATTCATGACGGCCAGGTACATGTTCAGGGTCAGCACGGACAGCAGACGGGCCGGCAGATAATGCCGCCGCAGATTGAGCTGATAAGCCATTATAAAGACATAGGCAGCGCTGAGATTGATCAACGCGCTTATATACAAACCATATATGAAGTAGGAAATAACACAGACGAAGTTGGCAGCCAATATCAGCAGGATGAACTGATTGAACCGTATTGTCTGCTTCTGACGGGTCATGGACGGCTCCCCACCCAGGCCCGAGTAGACGATGTCCTCATAGAAGGATTTGACGGTCAGAAGTAAGTAATTGCTCAAAACGGTTTTTTTATCACCCTTCACGGGCCTTCCGGCTCGTGTTGTAAAGGATTTAAGGATTTACATTTAGACAACGGATTAAATAATAAAATATTACATTTCTTCGTTAGGATAAAACCCTTAGTCAACTATGAACAGCGGAGCAAATCATAATCATTTTACCTTTTCCCATCCTTTCAATGGTCAATATATCAACGAGTTGTATGATAATGACACTACCTTGGTCGAAGAGACCTTTGGAGATGTCTTAAAGGAATACAGCCCTATGCTGCAGGACGTGCTCGTATGCTACCGGTCCGGCGATATTAGCGCCCTGAGAAGCGCTGTCCACCGGATAAAACCTCTTTTGGGATATGTCGGGCTAACCGCCATCCAGTCCGAATGCCAGCAGTTCGAGAGCAATTGTGAGCGGGATGTATTCCCGTCCCTGCACGATGATTTCGCGACCTTGTCTGCGAACCTTACGTCCGCAAAAGCATTGATAGAGGAAGAAAAAGCAAGACTGGAAGCGTTCCTTAACGCCTGATAGCATCGTTGTTCATTCGGTCGCCGCCTTTCCCATTTTATCATCATAAATGTGCACCTTCGGCTTGGCAAATAAGATAGATTTGAGCCATTTGCTGACCCTCTTTTCATAGACCCTGTAGCTCAACTCTGCAAATCCGATCATGAGGGCGCCAACGATCAGGGGCGCGATGGGACTCCAGCTTCCGAGGTATCCGCCTAGCTTATTGATCATCAATACACCTATGGTCTCATGTATAAGATAGATAGTATACGATATGACCCCCACTCTGCGGAAAAATGCATTGTCGATGACGGATAAGTATTGGCTCCTGTATACCATGAATAAGAATAGACAGATCATTACGAGATAAGCAACCCTTATTTGCCACGTGTCGCATTGGTATAGCTGGTTGGCAAAAATAAAAATGACACCAATACCCAATGATCCCCATCGGATCGTCCTTTGTTTATATAGGTGATGAAAGACAACTCCAATAGTAAACAATGACAAATAATCTTTAATGTCAAAATGTAGCCGGTTGTAATAAAATCTGGCAAGCAGCATATTTACCCATCGCGATGAATGTGGATAGCTGGCAGGATCGATAACCCTCTCGGGAATATAATGTACAAGGTTCAGGAATACCGTGAATATTATCAGGTTCCTGAAAAAAGTCCTGCGATTTGCAAAAAATAAGACGGCAGCGATGACATAGAACTGCACTTCCACCCACAAAGACCAATAGCTAAGGCTTATGTATGACCAATCTTTGTGCGTCAACGTCACCCAGATCGAAGGTTTGGTAAAGGTCAGGCTGGGTAGAAAATTACGAAGCGTCTGAGCGCTCTCAAACTCGTGTTTGTTATCAAACATTATACATACCAGAAAGGTGATCACCGAGCATAATACCATCGGCGGCCACAGCCGAATAAACCTGTTCTTAAAAAAAGAAGCCATTCCGCTGGTATTTTCCAGGGTATAGCTGATGACAAATCCCGAAATAATAAAGAAAAACTGGACACCAAGAAACCCGTAGTGGAATGTCGTTCCAAAAAAATTGCCATACGGGTATAAATTATCTGAATTTGCCGGCGGAGTCCATCGATAAGTGTAATGCATTAACATTACAGCGATGATCGCAAAACACCTGAAACTATCCAGCACAGCGACTCTTTGCTTTTCCATAAGCTGCTTTCAACGCCGAAACTAAGAAATTATTATAAGAATAGCTTCCTTTGATATTTTGCCTCCCATATGCTGGCGGTAATGCCCTGCAAACCCTCCTCTAATTGTTGCAGCGACGGCCATCCAAACCCGATACGCATATAATGCCGGGGCATGTCAAACCAATGACCAGGCCCCACATAGGTACCGTGCTTTTCAAGCAACAGTTTATAAAAGGCATCGATGTCGACGGTCTCCGGCGCCTTTATACGCGGGAAACATACGCAGCCGCCATCCGGTTCCACCCATTCCAGTTCATCTTGCTGCTGCATCCAGGCTTTTACCATATCGAATTTCCCCCGTATCGCCCGAACGATCCCCTGGTAATGTTTTTCCTTTTGTAGCATATATTGGTGCGCCACCTCCTCATCCAGGGGCGAGCCACAGATATGTATCTGTTCCTTGGCAGCCAGAAAAGTTTCCATCAGTCGTCTGTCACGGCAGATGATCCAGCCCATACGCAAACCCGGCAGACCGTAGGTCTTGGAAAGAGAGGAGACGCTGATCACATGATCCCCATATTCCGATGCGGGGGGCGGCAACGATCCGAATGTCATATCCCGGTAGGTCTCATCTACCAGCAGCGGGATATGATGCTCCCGCGCTATGGCCGTTAATTGTTCCATCTCCTCACGTCTGAGACAGACGCCGGTCGGATTATGCGGATAGGTGACAGAGATATACTTCGTCCGGGCGGTCACGGCTTTTTTCACCGCCTGCAGGTCCAGCGCAAAACCGTCTTCAAAGCGGAGGTCGATAGCGCGTATCGCAGCGCTGATGGCCCTGGGCGTCTCCAGGTTGGTAGCATAATTCGGACGCACGACCACCAGCTCGTCGCCGGGCTCCAGCAGGGAGGTGGCGATGATAAAAAGAGCGGCAGCAGCTCCTACGGTCAGCAGTACGTCATCCCTGCCCAACCCGGGGCTGTCCCTGACGATCAGATCCCGCAATCCTTCGTGACCCATATGCGATCCATAACAAAGTACAAGCCCCTTTAGTACAGACGCCGGTATTTCTATGTCCTGGAATAGTGCGTCCGTATAGGAGCTTTCCGAAAGGTTGTTGCGGATACTGCTGTACCCCAGCTGTTCGGGAGATTCTATCTCGATAGGCATTCGCCGGTAGCGCATGTGGTAATATTTAGCTTTTAGCAAATTACTACAATTGTTATTGTTTATTATTTTCGATTATGAACAGAAAGCAATTCATCCGGATGTCCGGACTTGGGTTCGGTGCGCTGGTAACATCCCGGTGGACATACACGTCCGGCGGGACCACGGAAGAGCTCACCTTGCCGTCCAAAGTAGAAGTCATCCTGGACAGCGGCACGTTCTCATTGACGGGCCATGGAACATACACCTACAAGGATATTACGGTCACTATCACCAATTCCCCCAAAGGGATGCACGTTGCCGTCCATTGTCCCAATGCCGCGTTGCAATTTGTACGACTGGAATGGGCTTATCCTTTACAAACCACCGTCGGCATACTGGGTGATCACTGGGAAAGGACATACGGCGACCTGCAGTTCCAGCCATTGGATCACGATAAAAAGCTACCCTGGTATTTTATTGCCCATGATGGAAAGACCGCAACTTGCATGGGTGTCAAAACAGGATGCCCTGTCATTGCGAGCTGGCAGGCCGCACCGGACAGATTACGACTGATCATGGATACCCGCAATGGTGGCATGGGCGTGTTGCTGGGCGATAGGGTCCTCCATGCGGCAGATATTGTCGTTACCCGTAGCAAGGGGGACGAGAATGTATTCGCCACCGGCAGGCGTTTCTGTCATCTGTTGTGCGAAACACCGCGGTTGACAAAACAGCCCGTGTACGGCGTCAATGACTGGTATTATGCCTATGGCAATAACGATCCCGCGCTGATAGAAAAGCTCACGGGTATCATGTCCGGGCTGGCGATGGACACGAACAACCGGCCCTTTAGTGTTGTCGATGCGGGATGGGCAAAGTACAGCCCCTATCATCCCGGCGATGGGGGATGGATGGACGATTTTTCAGAGCCCAACGATAAGTTCAAAATAGGAATGGATAAGGTGGCGGATAGTGTGCGCAGGCTGGGCATGCGTCCGGGTATCTGGACACGCCCCCTTTGTGCAAAATACAATGACCCGGCTTCGTTATTGCTGCCGTCCATACCAGGGAGGGACGATCCCAAATATCCTATCCTGGATCCAACCATTGAGGACAATGTCGAGCGTGTCAGGAATAATGTCCGTTTGTACAGGCAATGGGGTTACGAGCTGGTAAAGCATGACTATACCACCTATGATATATTGGGTAAGTGGGGGAGTCAGATGAAGGACAACATCACAAGTTCGGGCTGGCATTTTGCCGACAGGACCCGGACGACGGCGGAAATAACCCTCGCGTTGTACAAGGCTATCCGCGATGCGGCCGGTGATGGTGTGTATATCATAGGTTGCAATACGTTCAGCCACCTGGGCGCCGGCGTCTTCGAGCTCAGCCGGGTGGGTGACGACACCAGTGGAAAGGAGTGGGAGAGAACAAGAAAAATGGGCGTCAACACGCTGGGGTTCCGGATGATCCAGCACAACAACTTCTACGCCGCCGATGGGGATTGTGTGGGGCTGACAAAGGAAGTACCCTGGGAAAAGAACAAACAATGGATGCAGTTACTGGCGGGCAGTGGAACGCCTCTATTCATTTCTCCCCAGCCCGAGGTCCTGGGCGCCGAACAAAAACAGTTGATCCGGGACTCCTTTACCAGGGCAGCGCGGCAACAGCCACCCGGCGAGCCGCTGGACTGGCTGACAACCTCAGAGCCCGCAAAATGGAAACTTGACGGCGAGATCAGGACTTTTGACTGGGGATAGGGCATAAGTCACGATTCGTTCATCCGGTATTCCCATAGCCGCAAGCTCTTTTTGGAAAGGGAGGATTATATTCCATCGCCCTGCCAGATGAAAAATGCCATCCTTCCATAGTTGCCATAACTCGGGTTCCAGCCGGTGAAGGAACTGTATCGCCTGTTCGCCGGATATCCCTTTTGGGCGGACAACATCCAATAGCAATCCCAGCTGCTCGGGCAGCGCCTTATAACATTCCTCCAGCTCCAGCACACCGATGTATCTTTTTTCGGGGAAACGAATTCTTTTCCGGGCATTATCAAAAAAATGAATGCTTGTGTCATCCCCGAAAAAAAAGTGATACTTACCTTCTGTCAAAAGCATAATCATACCCTCCGGCTCATTTTGTTAACTTTACTAAAGTACGCTAACCTTTTCTCCGGGTTTTTATACTATCCGGAGCATTTTTTGCAGAAAAAGGATTTTTATGGAAGTGACCTTTTGTGACAAGCATGGCAAGACGACAGACATCGATTTCTCCGATGTGTCCTATATGCATTTCAATGGGCCGCAGGTACAGGAAGTACATAGAAAGCTCGATCTTCCCTTCATGACAGGGGAGGCCAAACGCATCTCCGCCCAGGACATCGACATCCTGTATGGAAGTATGGTGATGAAGGAGTCGCAGACGGCTCATTTCAACGCACTCGCCGAACCGGAACATATCGAAATGCATTTCACGCTGGCAGGCACAGGATGCCTGAAGAACCATTGCAGCGGGATCCAGTATCATTTTTCGCCCAATAAGCAAAACATCCATTATACACCTCAATTCATAGGCTCCAGTCATTATGAGAAAGGCGCCATTCATAAGTTCTTCGAGGTGCGTCTTACAAAAAATTTCTTTTTGTCCCTCGCACAGGACAGCAGTCCGGTGCTGATGGATTTTGCCGACAAAGTGGCCAACGACATACCGGTAGAGATCAGCGCAGAAAATCTACCCATCTCCCTTGCCATGCATCAGTGTATACAGGAGATCATGCATACCCGGATGCCGGTTGGTCTGCGCCGGTTATTCCTTCAATCAAAATGCATCGAGCTGCTCACCTTGCAGACGCAGACCCATGAGCTCGCCAATGACAAAGGCGATAGGACCGGCAAAACAAAGCACGACAAAGAGCGCATCTATTTCGCCCGCGACTACCTCATAGAACATGCAGCATGTCCCCCCTCCCTGACCGAGCTGTCGAGGCTGGCGGGATTGAACGAGTTCAAACTAAAGAAGGGTTTTAAAGAGGTATTCAATATCTCCGTCTTCGGATATTTGAGTGACTTCAGGCTCAACGAGGCAAAAACAAGTCTTTTGGCGGGGATGTCTATAAAGGAGGTTGCCGGCCACCTGGGCTACAGTTCTGTCCAGCATTTTACCCGTGCATTCAAAGAGAAGTTTGGCGTGACGCCGGGGAGAGTTTAAAACAACCTCATCTGCTCCCCCGGCCGCCTGAACTGCGTACAATCCAGCTCCCATCTCTCCGCATTCAATCCATACTTCTGTGTATAGCGTGCATATTGCTGCGCCACCAGCTGTGCATAATTCCCTTCTCCCCGCATCCGCACTCCCCACCGGCTGTCATTGACCTTTCCGTCATGACTGGCTTCGATCAGATGCCACACCTTATCGGCTCTGTCGGGAAAATTCTTATACAGCCAGTCATGGAAGATGAGCTTGATCGCCCCATTCAGCCGGATAAAAGTATACGCGGAAAAACTAGCCCCATTCTCCGAAGCCGCCTGCATGATCCGTTGCATCTCATGCTCATTCAGCCCTGGTATCATCGGCCCCAGCATAACACCCATGCGAACACCCGCCTCGCTCAGCTCTCTGATCGTACGAAGACGTTGCTTGGCAGTAGTAGTCCTCGGTTCCATCACCCTGCGCAGGTCCTCATCAAAGGATGTGATCGATACAAGAATGGACACCAGCCTTCGTTTAGCCATATCCGCCAGTATATCCTTATCCCGAAGGATACCTGCATTCTTGGTGATCATACCCACGGGCTGGTTGAACTCATTACATACTTCCAGCAGCTGGCGGGTAATGCCAAATTTTTTTTCCGCAGGCTGATAGCAATCCGTATTACCGCTGAGTGAAATGGGTAGACATTCCCATTTAGGGTTCATCAGGAATTTACGCAACAGCTCGGGAGCATTCTTTTTTACAATGATCTTTTGTTCAAAATCCAACCCTGCGCTATATCCCCAGTATTCATGCACATTGCGCGCATAACAATAGGTACAGCCATGCTCACAACCCTGATAAGGGTTCATACTGTACCACATGCCCACATCAGGACTGTCCACCTTATTGACGATGCCTTTGGCATGCTCTTCGAGATAGATGGTCTCCGGATTCGGATCGACCCATTCATCGATGGCCTCGATATGCTCTTTCACCCGCTGGTTCTTCAGGAACCTGTTCTTTGGATTGAATTGAGCACCCCTTCCTTTTTTGTATTGCTCCTCATCGCTCTCTTCAGGTTCTTTCTTTTCCTTAATGCTGTTGCGAACTATTTTATGACGGGACAGGGCAGCATTTTCCCCTTCCCCCGGACGAACCAAAGGTTCGTTGTCCGAAGGACAATTAAATAAATTCTCTTCACTCATAAAATGACAATTCGAGGATAAACAATAGACGGCTACATGAATAGCTCTCCCTGCCGGGTAGCTACGGGCAGATTTTGGAAGGACATTCGCTCTACGATCTGCCAGGCGCCGGCACTCCTGGCCTCCCACCCGCCTGATAATAAACCCTCGTTAAAGCTCCCTTCCCGGCGCTTGAGCAGCAGCATCCCATCGGCTATAAATCTGCCGGTGAAGCTCTTCTGACTATACCCCAGCCACCCCTTCTCATACTGGAAAGGCAGCAGCTTACGCGCAATGGTAATATACGGGTCATCTATAAAATGAGGCTTATGATCCTTATCCAGCTTCATCAATCGCTGCACATCCTTTATTTCCGTTACCAGCTTCCGGATAGGCAGCTTGCTTAGAACATTGATAAAAATAGTATGCGTGGGGAAGCTCCCAAAATCCTTTAGCTCCACCTTAAAAGGACAAAAGCCCATAGCGATGGTCCGAAGACGCTGGACGATACGCTCTTCCATCAACGCCAGCTGCGTAAACCGTACGAGTGTCACCTGCGGCTTGCCACCCACCGCGCCCGGAGCCTGATAGGCTTCCGCAAAATCTCTTTTTACCTGCTGTATCCTGTTACGCAATTCCTCATGCGGATGCAGGATGAGAAGGTATTCGTTCGTAGCAAGCTGTTGCTTATAATTTTCATTAAGTAAAGCCGCTACAGGTTTGATTGCTTTTTGCATGGTTTCTGTTTTAAAGAGTGTCAGCATCAGGCCGGATTGTCAGATGAGCCTCCTGTTCGCTCCGCTTTGATCCCGTCGGGACCCCGCCCCGGCCCGCCCATCAAATCATTCACAGGCAGCCTGAACACATTCACCGTCTTGCAGGCATCGAAAGAATGTTCTCTTTTCAGCAACACCAGCTCTTCCACCCGGAACGACTCATGAAAGGTCCGTTGCGAATAGTCAGCCATCGCCTTATTATATATCTGCTCCGTCAATCCGCCGGCAATACTCAGATAAGGCCGGCTGATCAGGTTGACAGGAGGACAACCCGAACTACGAATAAAGTCATCAACGGCCCTCAACTGCTGCATCAATTGCCGGAAAGGCTGCGGATCCTGTACCCGCAGATAAATGGTGTGGGGAGGGAACCCGCTGTAATTGTTCAGCGTTATGTCAAAACACGGGTTCCGGCGGCATATCCTGTGTATCCACCGTATCAGCGTGTCTTCCATCTGCTCCCCCGCCTGAAAGGCCGCTACTGTAATATGCGGTCTGTTACGCCCCTTCATCACCAGCCCATAATCGCTGAGGAACTGCTGCTGCTCCTCCATCAGCTTATCGAAAAGCTCGCCGTAGGGATAAATGACCAGCAGATATTCCATCCGCCGCCCGGCTTCGCTTTTAACCCCGGAGAAAGTCTCCATGGGCATAAAAAAGGATGATTGTTT
>Ga0105240_10008578_pt1 | contig 14607 bp, 7 predicted proteins | sample KBSC54metaG_FD_80426 | JGI IMG/M metagenome (GOLD analysis project Ga0105240, IMG submission 80426) | Corn rhizosphere microbial communities from Kellogg Biological Station, Michigan, USA - KBS C5-4 metaG | ecosystem: Host-associated > Plants > Roots > Rhizosphere > Soil | place: Michigan, USA... | reverse complement strand
GGGGACGGCATCGACGGCATCATGGAGTCACTGCGGACGCACTCTGACAAAATGCGGTTTTTGCAGGTCCGGCATGAGGAATCCGCCGCGTTCATGGCGTGCGCCTATGCCAAATACACGAGCCGGCTGGGAGTGTGCCTGGCGACCTCGGGACCGGGGGGCATACATCTTTTGAACGGGCTTTACGACGCCAAGATGGACGGCCAGCCGGTGTTGGCCATTACGGGTCACCATTACCATGATCTCATTGATACTCATGCTCAACAGGACGTGGACCTCGATCGGGTGTTCATGGACGTTGCGGTCTATTCGACTCGCGTCATGGGTCCAGAGCACGTGTCTAACGTGACAAATTTAGCCTGCCGCCTGGCCTTGAGCCGCCGGGGAGTTGCGCACATTAACTTTCCCATCGATTTCCAATCACTGGCGGTCAAAAAGGGTCATCCCTCAGAGCGGGGCAAGGTGGGCGACATGGCCAATTCGCAAGTCTTCGCTCGTCGGGCGGCGCTGCCGGCGGAGGACGACTTGAAGCGGGCGGCCGAAGTGCTAAATGCCGGGAAGAAAGTGGTCATCCTGGCTGGGGCCGGCGCGTTGGATGCCACGGATGAGCTGATTGCGGCTTCGGAGAAGTTGGGTGCGCCGATCGTCAAGGCCCTCTTGGGCAAGGCGTGTGTGCCCGACGAGGACCCGCATACGACCGGCGGAATTGGACTGCTGGGCACCGCACCTTCCCAAGTGGCCATGGAAGAATGCGACACGCTGTTCATGGTGGGCACGTCCTTTCCGTACCTGGAATTCCTTCCTAAGCCAGGCCAAGCGCGGGCCGTGCAAATCGACCTGGACCCGGGGCGGATAGCGTTGCGCTACCCGGTTGAGGTCGGGCTGGCGGCTGACAGCAGACGTTGCCTGCAACAGCTTCTCCCGTTGCTGCGGGACCACACGGATCGCTCCTTCCTGGAGAAGGCCCAGGATGGCATGAGGGACTGGTGGCAGACGATGGAAGCGCGGGGCACGAGGGAAGATAAACCGATGAAGCCGCAGGTGGTCGCCTGGGAGTTGGGCAAACGGCTGAAGGATAATGCGATTATTTCCTGTGACAGCGGCACCATTGCCACCTGGTGGGCTCGACAGATCAAAGCTCGGCGCGGGCAAAAGTATTCTCTTTCAGGCACGCTGGCGACAATGGCCAATGGGCTGCCCTATACCATCGCCGCGCAGGTCGCTTATCCTGACCGTCAATGCGTGGCCTTCGTTGGGGACGGCGGGTTCTCGATGCTCATGGCGGACCTGGTTACCGCGGTGAAGTACGAGCTTCCAATCAAGGTAGTGGTCATCAAGAACAATGTGCTGGGCCAGATCCGCTGGGAGCAGATGGTGCTGCTGGGCAACCCGGAATACGCGGTGGAGTTGCAGCCGATTGATTTTGCGGCGTTCGCTCGTGCCTGCGGGGCCATCGGCGTGACCATCACCGATCCCAAGACCTGCGGCCGCATTCTGGATGAGGCGCTGAGTGCGCCCGGACCGGCGTTGGTGGAGGCCGTGGTGGATCCTTATGAGCCGCCGCTCCCAGGCAAGATCAAACCTGAGCAGGCCTTGCATTTTGCCGAATCGCTCGCGCGTGGCGAGCCCCGGCGCATGCACATCGCTACGACCGTTCTGGAGGACAAGGTTAGAGAACTGGTTTGAGCAGCAACGGCACCGGCCTAGCTCTTCCTGGTGCTGCCGCTCGAGGCAACCGATGGATCCAGCGAGTACGGCACGCATGAGTCGGCCAGACGCTTCTCACCGCGCCGGGAGGCCAGAATCGCCTCGGGGTCCTCGGCTGAGGCCCGATGCGATCCGTCCGGGAGTCGCAGGTTTCATTTTCTCGCGCGGCGGGCTATCTGCTGCGCAGCCTGCCGCGCTTCTCCGAACGTCAGCACGGCACTGGCCACCGTGGCTGCGGCTGAGACGAGACACCAAAAGCAAAACGCCCGGTACTTGGTCCACTGGATGCGTGTCATTCGCACTACCTGGGCGAGGTCGAAACCAATCTTTCCGGCGAGCCCCAGGGGTAGCCACGGTTGCTTCCGGGCGCGGTCCTGGCCACCCACCTCGGCCAGGGCCATGGTTAACGCATAGCTTCCCAGCCCAAGCACCGCGTCGGGAGTCGAAAAGCGCTGGTACGCTTCATCCGAAGCATCCACTCGGTCGGCATCCAGGCCTGGCAGAGGCGGCTCGGGCAAATGCTTGACGACGCCCGTCTGGTAAAGGGAGATCAGTCCCATCGCCCCAATGGCCACCAACGACAACACCACAATGGCGCGGCGTTCGCCCAGGAAATCCCCGGTGCCCGTTCGCAGTTCGCGGCTCAATTCGGAAGCCATCCATCCACGGTGTGAGGATCTGGCTAGCGCCCCAGCGCCGCTCGGAAAGTTTTTTTGATTCCACAAGGATGGCGAGGCAGAAGCTAAGTGCTGTTTCATCGACTGAATCCCTCCAGCTTTCGGTTCCCCCATTCGACCCTCATAACCTGTAACATCAACCTGCACGAACGGAATGCAAATGGGTGAACGTGCCCCGCTTCTATTCATAGGGGATTGACCCCGTTTTCCCGGGGCGCACTTTTCCTCCGGGGATGAATGAAATACGTTAGGGTGGCTGAGTTGGGCGTCTGTTCATAGAACTGAGGGAAGTGGCCAACCAGGGAGGAAACACTTTTGGATGCGAAGATAGAGAAATTGGCAGTTTCAGTGTTTCAAGTGCCTACCGAGGGACCGGAATCCGACGGCACTCTGAAATGGGAATCCACCACGCTGGTGCTCGTGGAAGTCCAAGCGGGAAATGTAAGGGGCTTGGGTTATACGTATGCCAGCGCGAGCACTGGATTGCTGATCCGGGAGAAGCTCCAATCGATCGTGGAGGGACAGGATGCGATGGATGTGCAAGGGACCTGGGATCGGTTGAGGTGTTCGATGCGCAATCTTGGGGGCGTGGGGATCACGGCGATGGCCCTGGCGGCCGTAGACATTGCCCTGTGGGACCTCAAGGCGCGCCTGCTGAAGCTGCCCCTGGTGAAACTCCTGGGCCAGGTTCGCGCAGGCATTCCCGCCTATGGTAGCGGCGGATTCACCTCCTACTCAATGGAGAGGCTGCAGCAGCAACTCGGCGGCTGGGCAAAAAGCGGGCTGCGCAGCGTCAAAATGAAAGTGGGTCGCGAGCCGCACCGCGACCAGGCGCGCGTCCAGGCGGCGCGTGAGGCGATCGGGCCTGACACAGAATTGTATGTAGATGCCAATGGCGCGTATACCTGCAAGCAGGCGCTTGAACAGGCCAAAACGTTCGAAAGCTGCGGAGTGACTTGGTTCGAGGAGCCGGTTACCTCGGACGATCTGGCGGGGTTGCGTTGGGTGCGGGAACGGGCGCCAGCCGCCATGCGAGTTGCCGCCGGGGAGTACGGCTACGAGGTAATCTATTTCCGCCGCCTGCTGGAGGCTGGTGCGGTGGATGTCGTTCAGGCCGATGCCTCCCGCTGTGGCGGCCTCACTGGCTTTCTCCAAGCCGGCACCCTCGCCGATGCGTTCATGATACCATTCTCCGCCCATACGGTTCCGTCCGTTCACCAGCATCCCTGCTGCGCTTTGGGAAGAGCCTGCGGCGTGGAGTACTTTTACGACCATTACCGCATCGAGGAGATGCTTTTCGATGGAGCGGCAAAGCCAATTGAAGGCGAACTGCGCCCCGATCTGTCCCGACCGGGTCTGGGGCTGGAGTTCAAGCGAGCGGATGCCCAGAGGTATGCAGTTTGAAACCCACATATCAAAATGAAAAACGGAGAGACCAGGAAGTCAACCAAACCTGAAGTGGTGGTCATCACGGGCGCATCGGCCGGGGTTGGCCGTGCCACCGTCCAGGCCTTCGCCAAGCGGGGTGCACATCTCGGCTTGCTCGCGCGCGGAGTACGAGGCCTCGAGGGAGCGAAGAGAAACGCTGAGCGGCTCGGCGGCCAAGGCCTGCTTCTCCCTGCTGACGTGGCTCATGCCGACCAGGTGGAAGCTGCCGCCCAGAAGGTCGAGGAAACCTTTGGTCCAATCGATATTTGGATCAATGACGCTATGGTGACGGTTTTCTCTCCACTGAAGGACATGACTCCGGAAGAATTTCATCGCGCGACAGAAGTGACTTACTTGGGAACGGTTTATGGAACGATGGCCGCCCTCAAACGCATGCTCCCGCGCAACCGGGGAACCATTGTGCAGGTTGGGTCCGCCTTAGCCTATCGGAGCATCCCGCTGCAAGCGGCCTATTGCGGTGCCAAGCACGCGATCCGCGGTTTCACCGATTCCTTGTGCTCTGAATTGATCCACGACCGAAGCCAGGTCCATGTGACCATGGTGCATCTCCCGGCGGTCAACACGCCGCAGTTTTCCTGGGGTAAGACCCATATGCCGCACCAGGCGCAACCTGTTCCCCCGATCTATCAACCAGAAATCCCCGCTGAGGCAATTTACTGGGCGGCGCACCATCGGCGGCGCGAGCTGTTTGTCGGCCTGCCGACGGTCAAAGCAATCGAGGGGAACAAAGTGATTCCGGGGCTGCTGGACCGCTATTTGGCACGGAAAGCGTACACGGGTCAGCAAACCGACGAGCCGACGGACCCCACGCAACCGAATAATTTGTGGGAACCCGTGGACGGGGAGCACGGCCGCGATTACGGTGCGCACGGCTCGTTCGATGCCCGCTCGCGGAACTCCAGTCCGGAGTTGTGGGCCACGGAGCATCGCGAATGGCTCAGCGCCCTTGGTGCCGGGTTGGCGGGTATAGGGCTAGGCCTGACCCTGGGAAGCAAGAAATCAAAATGAAAACGCGGGAGATCACGCAGAGCTCTTGGGCGGACTTTTGTAATCGAGTTCGGGAATTCTCCCAGGGATCCATGGTCAGCATAGAATTGCAGCAACCGGATGGCAGCACCGCTAACATTGCCCGGGATGTGCCGCTGCGGGAAATCGCTTTGGATGACAAGACCGATCCCTGCAATACCAACCTGGTGATTGAAGCGGGGACTCACAACCCGGTACGACATGTGGTCGTGGAGCCCATTCACATCCGCCTGAGACACGACGGGACAGGGGAGCGGTATAACCAGGTGCAGATAGTAGCTGAGAATGGTGTTACCACGGTCGTGTTTCGGCCCGGTCTGAGCCCCGAGACTTTGCCAGGATTGCGGGTTCAGTAGCCACGGAAGAAATTTGGAGTCAGGCTACGGGTGGCGTAAGCGGAAGCAGTCATTGGGAATGGAGGGGTTGGTGAGAGGGAACGTCATTTGGGAGTTGGTGCGCGAGGCCGGAACATCACCCCAACCGTTTAGCCTCGCGAGGCCAAGTCGATTCGTTTGCAAGACCCAGCCGATGTAATCGGTGGGCCAGGAAATCTGCACGTTCACCCCCACGATTGAGGCCGTGAGGTTTGTTCCGGTTAAAGGTATGGGGGTAGCGCTGACTTCGGGAGACGGAAGGCTTTCGCCGATGTCGTTGGTGGCCGTGAGCACGTAGTAAAAGGTGGTGCCGTTAACGGCCGAAAAATCCTGGTAACTCGCCCCTGAAACGCCCGTGGCGAGCGGAGTGTACGGTCCGCCACTCACAAGCGCGCGCTTAAGATCATAGGCCTTGGCTAACGGGACTCCCGGCCATAACAGCAGTACTTGGTGGTCCCCGGCCACAGCCGAAACGGCGGGTGCCGGAGGCGCGGACGTGGCGATGGGGAAAGAGGGATTGTTGCTCGGGTTTAGCCACCACAAGGCGGTGGAAACGGCGCGAGGATAATGCACACCGCCGGCAAACCCATGACGGCCGGTTCCATCGGTCGCGTCTACGCAGCCTTCGCGCGGGCCGGCCTCAATCTCAATGCTGGCATGGATTTGATCGATCGAGCCATTCACAGAATTGTTCGTGATCCCCAACACAACTTCAGCCGCGTACTGGCAAATGAAGACTTTGCTCTGCCAGGCTATGATGTTGGCGCTGGTCATCAACCAACCCCACGGCAGGCATTTGCTTGGAACCAGGACGGCGGCCAGGTGATTTGAAAGCGCCTGGAGCATCGGCGCATACGGGCCCGCGGTGCGATCGATGGCGTTGGTCAGGCCCATGGCTGCCGGATACGCCAACCCCTCGATAATCGGAGTCGTCGCGGCGGTATTGTCGCCATCCAAAAGTGCGGGTATGTAACCGAGCGTCGGGTGGTAGGTATTCCATCGGTCAACGATCGTTTGGGCGGCGACGCCGGCCATGTCGTGGCAGGTATCCCCGTCGGGGTTGTCGTCGATGTCACGGAACATGGCCTCCAGCGCAAGGTAACTGGCCCAGTTTCTCACCGCCAACCTGGCGCTGAAGGCAGGCCGCTGGAGCGAGGCGTCCAAATTGTCATAGGTGGTGATCTCTCCTGAGTTCACGTTTTTGGTGATGCCGTCGCGGGCCGCCGAGTTGGTGTTATCGCGGAGGAGCATCGAATTGAGGCACCGTTGGAGCAAGCCGGCGTTGTTGGTCAGCCACGCATGGTCGGCCGTGTGGCTCCAGTAGAGGCCGGCCGAAAGGATCCAGGCCTGCAGTTCCTCCTGGCCCATGTTGGAACCGTAGGCCGGACCGGTTCCGGAAGTCGGCCACAGGCCCATATCGTGAGAGAACGAAAAGCCCTGGGTCGAGACTTGGGTGCCGGTGGGGCTGTAGAGAGGAATTTCGTAGGAGTAACCGGGGCCGCTGAGCGCGCCGGAAAAGCCATCCAACACGTTCCGCAGCGCCCAAGGGAGCATGCAGGCAGCGTAAAAGGCATGATCAACCGTTAGGTCGAATGTGTTGATGAAATTGAAATAACCCTCCATTTCCCACCAATGCACGACACCTTGGGGATCAATCAAGCAGGCCGTGTCCGCCATGTAGCTGTGCAAGGCGTAGCTGGCAAGAAACTGACGATAGGGGTTAAGCCCGGCGTTGCTCATCGCGCCCGCGAGTTGTTGACACCTTAGTTGGGCGTCGCCGAACCGAGCGAACGCGGCATCGAACACGCTGTCCACCGATGAAAATAACGTGGTGTAGAAATACTTGGAGCCAGTCCGCGAATCCACGACCGTGTTGCGGTAGAAAGCGATAGCCACCATGAGTGTGCGGGTTTGACCGGCGGGAACACTCAGGTGAAGAGCGAATCCCTGGTTCATATGATTAAACACGGAGGTAAGCGCACTGCCGGTTAAGAGTTCACAGCTCCCGGTTTGCACCGCGAGTGCGGCCTCTCCCAGGACGACGCCCTGGTACGCTCCGTTCGCAAATGTTTTTGGCGTCACCGCGACGGGTAGGCCGAAATAGAAATCTTCCGGCGCGCTGTCATTGTTGGTGACGGTAAACACGAGCCAGGTGGCCGGCAGGAAGAAACGCCGTTTCTCATCCAGGCTCGCCGCATTAAGATCCGGCATGAGCCACGCTGGGCTATAATGAGTGAAGGACAGGCCGGTACCGCTGATCAGGTATTCGTCGGTGCCGGGAGTGAGGGCGCGCTGGATCGCGGTGTTTGGAAAAAAAGTCGCGTTGTCCGCAACATTTGATGTTGCCGCGACGAAGGGTAGCAACTGTAAGCCGGAGACTCGGGACAAGCCAATTACGACGCCACCGCCATTGTCACTCGAATAGGGGTACTCGCCATTCGACGTGCCGATCCCACACGGCTGCCCATAGTGGCCATACGCGATGGTGGAGCAGGCCCCCATGGGTGCGTGGTCGACGTTCACAAACACCAGTTGGTTGGAGGAGAGCAGCGGCGAGGCCGAGACTGTCCGGAAACACAGCGACAGAAGGACCACGGCAACAACGATTATTATTGGGCGCGACATAGCAAGGCATGATGGGTTGTTTTGAATCAAAAAGGGATCGTCTGCGGGCAGCGGCGTCGACCACGGGCTTAAAGCGGGCCCAATCGCCTCGAGGGCCGCTCCCGTGGCCGCCGCTGGGAACCAGCCCGCTCCTGCTACGGCCCCCGGGTCTTTGATCCTTTTTTCATCCACATCTATAAAGAGGAAGCTTTGGCTGAGGATTACAGAAAACTTCGCTCACCCCCAACGTCAGGGCTGGAGCAGGGCCCGAGAGAAGCGTCGGGTGAAATTTGTTGCGAGAGGCACCCCGGCCCCGCCACGCCGGGCCAAACCCCGTAGGGCCCCGTAGGGGCGACCTGTCCTGCCCTTCAATCGGGCGGCCTGAAAAGGTGCTCGATCTTGCGCATGCCGTTCGTGATCGCGGACGAGATTGATCATGTCCTTGGGGCTGAACAGGTCACGCCTACGGGGTTTGCGCGTCCTCGAGGGATGTTCCTACAAACAGGCTACCCCTATGGGGTTTGGAGAGGCGGCATTGATTTCTGGTCGGTAGCTGCACTGGTGGATAACAATTATTTCTCCCTGGGAATTTCAATCATTACTGTTCACCACATCGTACGAGGCGTGGATCGAGGGCGCGGAAACCCCGTTAGGGATGAGCCTCGGAGAAGCGGCCCTGGGCGCCGTGACCACCCCCTTCAATCGAGCGGATTGAAAAAGATTCACGGCTCCGCCGTCAGGGCGATCAGGAAGGGGTCGGAGCGGGTCGGGGCTGAAACAAAGTCCAGGCTCGTGACCTCGATGTCCGGCCGCGGGTTTTCCCACGTGCTCATATAAACTCGAGTATTCGTTGTTTTGCCTCTCCAGGCCACCCGGCCACCCGCGTCATCGACAGGATCGTTCGGAACCAGAGCCCAGCTGTGCACGTCACGCCCATAGTTGATGGGAAACTCCTCCTGCTTGCCATCGGAGAAGTGGAGGATATAGGTGCCGATCTGGCGGTCTGGGGAAGTCTCTCCGCGGTTCGTGGCGTGGAGAAAATGGAGCCGGCGACATTTCCTAAGGATGGCAATATTCGTTACCGCGCGTGGAATCCCTGAGAGATTGAGGTCATGGTTGACCTGCACAATACCGCGGAGATCAAATACTACGTTACTGGACCCGGGCAGAACCTGGAGACCGCGGGGCAGTTCCGTCAGAAACGCCTGTCGGGGGATTTCCGAGACCAAACTGTTCCAATCCAGGGTGCCGTTGTAATAAGGAGAAAGGTCGATGCTTTGGGGCGGTGTCTTTGAGTCGCGTGGCTGGAGGTCCAGCGCTTCGAGATTATCCGTCGTCGCTTCTCCGGGGCGCCCGAGCTGGAGCAGCAATTGGGCCCGGCGGCGGAGCGCGCTCTTGCGCAGTCCATCGAGATCTGGTTGGTCAGCAGACTTTTGAATTACCTCGTGGAGCGCGGCGACTGCCTCCGGTAGCCGTCCCCGTTTTTCGAGCGCCGTGCTCACCGCGTGCCAGGTCACGGCATCGTGGGCCAAGGGCCGGTGATCTTGTCCTTCAGCCACGGCGATTTCGGCCAGCGTCGGAGCAAACCACACCCGCGTGAGCATTCCCCGGGGGTCATATCGCCAAGCCGCCAGGCTGCGGCCATCCGGGGAAAATGCCAATTCGTGACCTTGGACATCCTCGACGGGCATCGGAAGCCTCATCAACTCGCGGCCGGTGGCGACCTGCCAAAAGATCAAGGTCCGGTCATCCGCCAGGCTGGCCAAGGTGCGACCGTCCGGACTGAACGAAAGCATGATCATCGCGCGTTTATGGCCGGTCAGGGTAGCTACGAGGCGGCCGGAGGGAATGGCCCAAACCCGAATGAGGCTATCGTCGCTGCTGCTAAAGGCCACCTTGCGGCTGTCGGGCGAGAATTGCACGCCGGCGCCGCTCGGCCCCACCATCAATACCGGGCGGGCGGTACCACCGGTCACGTCCCAAACGTCCATTCCCGCAATATTCGCTCTCGGGGTGGCCAAGAGGGTTCCGTCAGCGGAAAAGGCCGCCGGGGCCAGGGCATTAGTGATTACCGCCACTCGGGTGCCGTTGGGAATCCGCCACAGGGAAACCGTTTGATTGCTGGTGCAAGTCGCCAGGAGTTGCTGGCTCGGGGAAAAGAGGACTCGCCCCGGGTCTCCCTCAAGCGAGCAGACGAACTTTTGGTGCGTTAGGTCCCACAGTTCGAGCCATCGTTGCGGGGGTTTATTGGTCTCCACGAACTGCACCGGCAACGCCAGCGTGCGACCGTCGCGAAAGAGGTTGCCAAAGAGGAACCAGGAGTTGGAATGCGCCCTTTCTTTGCGGCCCAGGAACCGTTCAGCGCGAACGGGCTGCTGCGATGCCAGATCCAAGTGTGTCAGGGAACCATTGGCCACGGTATAGGCGACAAAATTTCCCTCGGAATCGAAGCCCAGTGGCAAGAGGTTATTGCCCAGTGTGAGATCCGGGGCGGTCGTGGCTGAGGCATCCCAGATTTTGACCGAGCCGTCTTTGCCCACGGAAGCCAACAGCTTCCCATCGGGTGAAAACGCCACGTCGTACACCTCCTCGGCGTGGCCTCTGAAAACACGGATGAGTTTCCCACGGGCGACGTCCCAGAGCCTCAGGGTCTGGTCGGAACTGCACGTGACCAGTTTCTTGCCATCTGGAGAAAAGGCCGCCTCACCGACCATGTCGGAGTGGCCTGGAAGCAACCTGGGCTCCTTCTGTCCCGGAACATCCCACAGTTCCACGGTCCAGTCATGGGCTGTGGCGGTGGCCAGGGTACGGCCGTCCGGTGAAAATGAGGCGAAGCGGATGAAAGGAAGATGGGCCGGGAAAGCCGCGCCCTCCTTCAGAGCAGGCACGCTGTACACTTTGACGCCAGCCTCAGTAGGCACAGCGACCCGAGTACCGTCCGGTGAAAAATCCAAACGACAATCCCAGGTGTCGGCCTTCCACGACTTGGACAAATCGAGGCTTCCCGCCAGCTCCCACTTGGCGGTGGCCCACAGGAGCAGACCGTTGGTGCTGGCCGTCAGCAGATATTCGCCCGAAGGAGAGAACCTGGCGACGATGCGGCTCCCGGGCAAGGAGCGGAGTTTCTGCAGCGTTCTGGCATCCCAAATCTGAACCTCGGTCTGGCAGGCCGTCGCCAGAAACTCGCCGTTCGGGGAATACGAAACCGAGCACACGGAAGTTGTGTAACCCGAAAGGTTCGCTTTGGCTTTGCGGCTGGCCAGGTCCCAAATCGTTACGGCGGCAGCGCCCTGGATCGAGGAGACCGCCAGGGTGGCGGTTACCAAACTGCGGCCATCCGGGGAAAACGCGACTGATCTCGCGGGGGCGTTATGTCCGGGCAGGCTAAACAGTTCATCGCTCTGGCATTGCTGCCACAAATACCGCCACTCAAAGCCGCGCAGGTCCGTTTCGCCCGGTTTGGGGATTTGTCTGCGCAGCAGGTCGAGGGCTTGCCGCCGGTTATCTTGCTCAAGAGCACGTTGTATGGCGCCGATGTCGGCGGCGTAGAGATTCTGACGGGCGATGAAGGCTTTTTGCTTCGCGCTATGCCATTGCCAGAGCACGCCGCTCAAGCCGAGCGCCAGCGCCAGGTTCAGCAGGGCCAGGGAGGCGGCCAGTGCGGGCTTGCGGCGGCACCAGCGCCAGATCTTGGCGGGTGTGCCCAAGGGCCGGGCCAGGACAGGTTCACCGCCGACAAACCGGCGCAGATCTTCGGCGAGAGCCCGGGCGCTGGTATAGCGGCGAGCCGGTTGCTTTTCGAGGCACTTGAGGCAGATGGTCTCGAGATCGCGTGGCACGGCGCGGTTCAAGACCCGCGGGGCGATCGGTTCATCGTGAACCACCGCATGGAGCGTCTCCATCGGGGTCTCGCGCCGGAAAGGCGGCTGGCCGGTGAGGAGTTCAAAGAGAATCGCGCCCAGGCTGTAAATATCGGCGGCGGTAGTCGTTTGCCCGGCCTTGGCGGTGGCCTGTTCCGGGGCCATGTAGGCCGGGGTTCCCAGGACTTCGCCGGAGAGGGTCAGGCTAGTGTCGCTTTCGACGCGCTTGGCCAGACCGAAATCGGTCACGTGAGGCAGACCAGCCGAGTCGATGATGATGTTTCCCGGTTTGAGGTCGCGATGTAGAATGCCGCGCTGGTGGGCGTAGTGGACGGCATCGGCAACGGCTAGAATCAGACGGGCGATTTGGAGCTGCCGGGCGGTGCCTTGTGAGTGCGCGCTATGCCTGGAGCGGAACCTCGAACCGGAAGCGAGTAGCTGGAAATCGGCGATTTGTTGCGCCAGGCTGTGGCCTTCAATGAGCTTTAGGCTCAGATAATAGCAACCATCGACTGTGCCGCTCTCGAAAATCGGCACGATATGAGGATGATCAAGTCGGGCCGCGACTTCGGCTTCCGCGCGAAAGCGTTCGAGAACCTTAGGCGAGGCTAATTGCTCCGGAGCAATCAGTTTTAAGGCCACCACCCGGTTGAGGCTCAACTGCCGAGCTCGATAAACGATGCCCATGCCGCCCCGGCCTAATTCGCCGAGCAGTTCGTAATCGCCGAAAAAGCGATTCGGACCAGCAGAAACCTCGCGGGATGGCTCCAGAGCAGCAGCCTCGTGGCCGCCGTCGGAGCCTTGAGCGATGCGCGCCATGCAGACCGGGCATTGGCCGCCCAGCACAGCCTCACTGAGCTCGGAATCACAAGCAGGGCAGCGTTTGGCAGCCTGGCTGTGGTCAGCTGGGTCTGGTGGTCGCATTACCGTTTATACTGCTTCTCAGAGGAAAACAGGCGGAGAGATTACAAGGGGTTTGGGTGGTAATAGAATCGCATCCTTGTTGTCCCGGAGGGATTTCAACGTTGGGTGGGATCAGAATGAGGTGACGAGTCCCGCAGGGACGGCTGAAATTGGGGCTGAGATGATCCTCGTCAGCCGTCCCTTCGGGACTCGTGATCCTCCGGCGAGCCGCTCCAACGCTGAAGTGTTGGGCTATTCTCAAACGTCCCTCCGGGACCAGCCCACTAGAGCCTGGGACTTGGGTCACCTGTGTGGGGTTTGAGCTCGCAGCATCCATTTTCGGTCAGGCCCTGAGCGACTCAAACAAGTCCTTCATCTCCAGTTCCAGGTCCTCGGGGCTGGTCACGGTTTGGGCCAACTCCAAGCGCACGCACTCGCGGTAGCGCTGGCGCAGACGGTGCACTGCCACGGCCAGGGCGCCCGGTGACATACCCAGCTTCTGGGCCGCGCCGTCATACTCGCCATTACCTGCTTCTCTCGAAAGAAACCCGCTCAACCTTTCGAACAGTGCCGTGTTGCCTGCGGTGATGTACTCCTTCCGCAGCCGGCCCAGGGCTTGTTCCATCACTGTCAACGCCCAGTGCCGGTCGTAGAGCTTTTCCGGCGTGAGGTCCGGGGCAGGGACCTCAACGTAACGATCCTCGGCCCTGGTCTCGTCCAGCGAGATGAGACGCTTGCCTCCCCCGCGTTTTTCGGCGCGGGCATGGTCCCGTGCATCCGACAGGAAGTGGTTAAGCGCCGCCAGCAGAAATGTCCGGAACTTGCCCTTCGCCGGGCCAACTGAACTCAATGAATTCATTCGCAGCAGCCGGGCGAAAAAGCCTTGGGCCAGATCCTGGGCGTCGTGCGGACCATATCCCTGCCGGCGGATGTAACTGTAAAGCGGGAGCCAGTAGGTCTGGCAGAGTTTCTCCAGAGCGGCGGTGGCTCGGGGAGAATTCGCATCGCCCGCCACCATTACGAGGCTCCAATGAGTGGTGCGGAACCAGTGGGGCGAGCTGGTGGGGGAGGCCTCGTCTGTAGCTGCTTCCTGGTGCGTTGAGCTGCTTTCCCGGTTGGCGCTGGAGGGCTCTGCATTATCGGATGTTAGACGCATATCTTCAGGCATTCTAACCGGGGCTTACCCGAGGTTCGGATTCTTTCACAAATGGTCGAACGCGTCCATTGATTTCAGGATAGGCAGCTTACGGGCCGCAGGGTTTCGCGACCGCCACTTTCTGACGAGTTCCTTCCTCGGTCCGGGTCCATCAACTCACGCTAAACCTGCAGAACTTTAGACAGAAAAATTTTGAGACAGAAAAATTAGGAGGGCAGAATGCGCGTGATCATCGGACCTGCTTTTGCGGCGCTCAAACCTCGCTAATCATTCTGACGAAGGTAAGTCAAACCGAACGTAAAACGGATTGCCTGATGTGCTTCAAACCGGCGATTGGGAGACGTGCGGCCCACTCGCTAGGCAATCAGGTTTGTCCCTTCAAGCCCGAATCCGCGCGTCGCCTGTATGGCGATCATCTCCGGTGTATACTTCCCGTTTTCAAACGCCACGATTAAGGGTTCCTCTTCGGTCACCTCGCCTGTGAAGCTGAGCGAAGCACAATAAAGCGAGAACAACGGGGGCTTGCTCTTCATTGGCACCACATCGCGGATCGTGATGACCCTGAATCCCGCATCGGTCACCAGTTTGATGCACCTGCGTTTCTGTTGAAAAGGAAAGCAAAGCACGAACAAACCATCCTCGGTAATGTGCCGTTTGGCAGCCCGGGCGTAGTCGCCCACATCGCCTCTGAGTTCGAACCGCGCGTGCGCTTTTTGGGAATCCTCCGGCATCGATCCCGTCCCAATCGGAAAATAGGGAGGACTCGCGGTGATCAGTGGAAACCGTTCACCCAAATCCAGGTCCCGGATATCCCCGTGAAGGGCGCGCACACACTCCGCGAGTCCATTCCC
>Ga0105240_10008576_pt1 | contig 14610 bp, 13 predicted proteins | sample KBSC54metaG_FD_80426 | JGI IMG/M metagenome (GOLD analysis project Ga0105240, IMG submission 80426) | Corn rhizosphere microbial communities from Kellogg Biological Station, Michigan, USA - KBS C5-4 metaG | ecosystem: Host-associated > Plants > Roots > Rhizosphere > Soil | place: Michigan, USA... | reverse complement strand
TAGCCGGCGCTGGCCCGACGTCACCCTCCCGTTCAAGAGTTCACGACAGGAGCCAACCATGGCTGCGCAACCCCGCCGCTTGCGTCTCGGCGCTTTCCTTCAGGCCACCGGCCACCATGTCGCCGCCTGGCTGCATCCGGACACCCAGGCCGACGCAGGCCTGAACCTCGAACACTACAAGGGCCTCGCCCAGACCGCCGAACGCGGCAAGTTCGACCTGGTGTTCGTGGCCGACAGCCCCGGCGGCTATGCCGACCCCGGCGACCTGGAGACGCTGGCCCGCAACGGCAAGGCCGCGCACTTCGAGCCGATCACCCTGTGGTCCGCCCTGTCGGTCGTCACCCGGCGCATCGGCTTCGTCGCGACGTCCAGCACCACCTACGAGGACCCCTATACGACCGCGCGCAAGTTCGCCTCGCTCGACTGGATCAGCGGCGGGCGCGCCGGATGGAACGTGGTGACCACCGGCGCCGACGTCTCCCCCAACTTCAGCCTGCCGGCCCACCTCGAGCACTCGAAGCGCTACGAGCGGGCGGAGGAGTTCATCGACGTCGTCAAGGGGCTCTGGGACAGCTACGAGGACGACGCCTTCATTCGCGACCGCGTCTCCGGCGCCTTCATCGACACCGACAAGTTCCACCTGCTGAACCACGCCGGGCCGCATTTCCAGGTCCGCGGCCCGCTCAACATCGGCCGCCCGCCGCAGGGTTATCCGGTGATCGTTCAGGCCGGCGCTTCGGAGCCCGGCCGCGAACTGGCCGCCCGCACCGCCGAGGTGATCTTCACCGCCAACCTGGTGTTCGAGGATGCGCAGGCGTTCTACGCCGATATCAAGGCGCGCATGGCCCGGTTCGGCCGGCGGCCCGAAGAACTGCTGGTGATGCCGGGGATCTTCCCGGTTCTGGGCGGCACCCAGGCCGAGGCCAGGGCCAACTATGAGGAGCTCCAGTCGCTGGTTCACCCGTCGGTGGCCTGGGGCATCCTGCGGCGCCACTACCAGGACGTGGACCTGTCGGGCTACTCCCTGGACGACCTCGCGCCGCCGCTGCCCAGCGAGACCAATCTCAACAAGAGCCGGCTGAAACTCGTCTCCGACATCGTCGACCGCGAGCGGCCCACCCTGCGCCAGCTCTACCGCCAGATCTCCACCGCGCGGGGCCATCGCACCGTGGTGGGGACGCCGGAGCAGGTGGCCGATGCGATCCAGGACTGGTTCGAGCACGGGGCGGCCGACGGCTTCAACGTGATGCCGCCGATCCTCCCCACCGGCCTGACCGACTTCGTCGACCAGGTCGTCCCGATCCTGCAGCGGCGCGGGCTGTTCCGTCGGGAGTACGAGGGCGCCACCCTGCGTGAGAACCTGGGCCTCGCGCGCCCCGTGGCCGGCTTTGCTCTGCGCCAGCCGGCGCAGGCGGCCTCGGCCTGAGGGACGACGCGTGAACACCATCGCCAAACCTCCCGTCGCCAATGCGTTGGACGTCGCCCGCGAGCATGCCCGCCAGCGCTATCGCCGCGACGACGCGCCTGAGCCGGCGGCCTGGAACGAGACGCTGCAGGTGCTGCTCGGCCACCGGTCGGTGCGGGCCTTCCTGCCGGACAGCCTGGCGAGCGGAACCATCGAGACGCTCGTGGCCGCCGCCCAGTCGGCGCCGTCGTCCTCGAACCTGCAGATCTGGAGCGTCGTGGCGGTCGAAGACCCGGCCCGCAAGGCGCGGCTCGCCGCCCTGGCAGGCCATCAGCAGCACATCCTCGAAGCCCCCCTGTTCCTGGTCTGGCTGGTGGACTTCGACCGGCTGACCCGGCTCAGCGACGTCGACGGCGTCGCCAGCGAGGCGCTCGACTTCACCGAGACCTTCCTGCTGGGCGCGGTGGACACGGCGCTCGCGGCCCAGAACGCCACGGTGGCGCTGGAGTCGCTCGGCCTCGGCGCCGTCTACATTGGCGGCATCCGGAACCGGCCGAAGGAGGTCGCCGCCGAACTGAACCTGCCGCCGGGGGTGTTCGCCCTGTTCGGCCACGCCATCGGCCACCCCGATCCCGAGCGGCCGGCGGCGGTCAAGCCGCGGCTGCCTCAGTCCGCAGTGCTGTTCCGCGAACAGTACGCCTGGACCGACGCACAGCAGTCCGCCGCCTACAGCTATGACAGCCGGATTCGCGCCTTCCAGCGCGAGCAGGGCATGGTGGAGAAGGACTGGACCATCCAGGCGCGCGAGCGGACCCGCGGCCCCTCGTCGATGGCGGGCCGCCATGTCCTGCGCGAGGTCCTGAACGATCTGGGTTTCGAGCTTCGCTAGTCCAGCTCAGCAAGGCAATATCGCACTTGGTGCGGAAATGATTTGACGCCTCGCGGCTTGTTCGCCACCTGCACCTCGCAACGCACTTGAGGCGGGGAGGAACGAACGATGGTCGTGCTGACGATGGCCTTCGACATGCGCGCGCCGGACTTCGGGGCGCCGGCCGCCGAACTCTACAAGGCGGCCCTGGACCAGTGCGAATGGGCGGATCGGTGCGGGTTCGACGCCGTCGCGTTCATGGAGCACCACGCGTCCAGCGACGGCTATCTTCCCTCGCCGATCGTGATGGCCGCCGCCGCGGCGGGCCGCACCCGCCGGATCGGCATCGGCGTGGGGGTCATGCTGCTCCCGCTCTACGATCCGCTGCGGGCGGCCGAGGACCTGGCCGTGCTCGACCTCGCCTCGGGCGGGCGGTTGCGCCTGATCGTGGGCGCGGGCTACCGCCAGGAGGAGTACGCACAGTTCGGGCTCGACCTGCGCAAGCGTCCGTCCCTGATGGAGCGCGGCATCGACACGCTGAAGAAGGCCTGGACGGGCGAGCCGTTCGAGTATGAGGGGCGCATGGTCCGCGTCCTGCCCAGGCCGGCGCAGCGGCCGCGGCCTGCGATCATCATGGGCGGTTCGTCGAAGGCGGCGGCCGAGCGGGCGGCCCGCATCGCCGATGGGTTCCTGCCCGTCTCGCCAAACCTGTTCGAGGACTATCGCCAGGCTCTGCTGGCGCTGGGGCGGCCGGCGCCGGATCCCGTTCCCGAAGGGGAGGGCGGGTATTTCTTCCTGCACGTCACCCACGATCCGGACGGCGACTGGAAGAAGATCGCGCCGCACGCCCTGCACGCGAACAACGAATATGCCAGGTGGCTCGAGGGCCAGCCGAACGCCGTCTTCGCGCACACGGACGATGCGGCGGGTCTGTTCGCCTCGGGCAGGTACCGGGTGATCACGCCCACACAGTGCGTCGATCTGGCGAAGCGGGACGGGCGCCTCTCCTTCATGCCGCTGATCGGCGGCCTCGATCCCGCCGTCGCCTGGGAGAGCCTCAGATTGTTCGAGCAGGAGGTGCTGCCCCTGCTCTGACCCGGCTCCCGCACAGCCAGCCGACTGACACGCATAATTGCACTCAGTGCTTTTATTGTCTTGACCGCGACTGAGGCACATAATAGCACTCGATGCAAATAACGCGTCGAGCCTGTCAGGGCGACGCCAGGGGAGCGATCAGCATGGGTGCGACCGCCGTCGATCCCAACCATCCTTCGCAGGTCGTCGATGCCCATGCCTGGGGGCTGATTGAATCGGTGCTCTACGACCGCGATGCGCAGGTGAACCCCTACGAGGTCTACGCGCAGCTCCACCAGATCGGCGACGACTTCCTGACGCCGAACGGGACCCACATCGTCATCGGCTACGGCGCCCTGTCCGAGATGATGCTGAATCCGGACTTCCGGAAGAACAACGCCTTTGGGGCCTCCCAGAAGACGATGGTCTTCAGCCCTCTGACGGCCGAACAACAGACGGCGCTGGACGACTGGGACGCCGACGCGGCGCCGTTGCTGGGATCGCTCGATGCGCCCGACCACATGCGGATCCGTGGGCTGGTCCAGCGCAACTTCATGCCCAAACACGTCCATGCCTTGCGCGAGAAGATCGTCACGAAGATCGACCAGCTGCTGGCGGACATAGACCCCACGCAGCCCGCGGATATCTCCTCGCAGTTCGGCGCGCTCTTCGCGCCGGAGATCATGGCCGAGCTGATCGGTCTGCCGTCCGAGCACCGGGCCTACGTCTCGCAGCTCACCGGCGTGTTCATGCGGGGGGTCGACCCGGCCTCGCCCTTCGACGTTCGCCTGGCGTCGGCCAAGGCGGCCCATGAGCAGCGCGAGTATGTCCGCAAGGTGGTGGCGTCCAGGCGCGAGACTCCCCGCGAGGACCTGGTGACCGTCCTGGTGCAGGAGGCCGGCGGCGTGATCAGCGAGGCCGAGCTGGTCCAGCTGCTGGTGATCCTCTACCTCGGCGGCTACGAGACCACGGCCCACATGATCGGCAACGGTCTGGTCGCCCTGTTGCAGAATCCAGACCAGTTCGAGCTGTTGCGGGGCGACATGGACCGGCACATGCGGCCGGCCATCGACGAGATGCTCCGCTTCGACGGGGCGATCTCCTTCACCCAGCTGTTCCCGGTGGAGGGCGTCCTGCTCAGGGGCAGGCCTGCGCACGCCAACATGGCGTACATAGGCCTGCTCACCGCCGGCAACCGCGATCCCGGGGTCTATTCCGAGCCGGACCGCTTTCTGATCGGCCGCGAGCGGGCGCCGATCCAAACCTTCGGGGCGGGCCCGCACGCGTGCCTCGGCATGATCCTGGCCCGGCTGGAGCTGGACCTGGTGTTCCGCGAGCTGCTGCAGCGCTTTCCGCGGATGCGTCTGCTCGAGTCGCCGCCGCGAAGTCCGCTGTTCCAGCAGCAGACCTTCACCCGGGTGCCCGTGCTGCTCGCGCCGCCGGCGTGACGAGGGGGCAAGGCTGTGTGGCCGCAGGCGCCAGAGACATACCCTGCCGCACTCTCCATTCGCAGCCTGAACTGCGCGCGACCCGCCGGGGTCAGGCAGTGCTGCGGGGACCGGGCGCTCGTTGACTTCTGCCTGACACACAGGCCATCCGGCAGCACCGGAAGCTTCCCCGATCGGTGGCCACCGCAGCGGGCTGAACGCATCGGCGCCATCCTCTTCGTGCCGCCGGGCGTGACGTTCGCCGGCAGCTTCGCACCTGGCCGGCACCGTTCGCTGTGCTGCCGGATCGACGCCCGCTACTTCGACGGCCGCCTTGACGGCCTGAAGGGGAGGGCGCTGGCCGAGTGCCTGGACGTCAAGAGCCTGGACGTGGCGCACGACCTGCGCCGTCTGGCGCGCGAGGTTGCTCAGCCGAGCTTCGTCTCGCAGGTCATCCGCGAGGCATTGCTGGTCACCCTGTGCGCCGACCTGGTCCTGCATCTGCAGTCCATTCCGGCGTCGCCCGCCAGGATCGCAGGCCTGTCACCCTGGCGCCTGCGGCTCATCGAGGAGCGGATCCGAAGTCCCGAGCCTTTGCCGAAGGTGGAGGAGCTGGCCGCCCTGTGCCGGCTGTCGACGCGGCAGCTGTCGCGGGCCTTCAAGGACGAAACCGGGCAGACCCTGCAGGCGCGCATCAAGACGGCCGGCGTCGCGCGCGCCCGGCAAATGCTGGCGGCGGGCGACCTGGCGATCGGCGACATTGCCGCCCGGCTGGGATTCTCCAGCCACGCAAGCTTCACGGCGGCGTTCGTGCGGGCGACGGGCAGCCGACCCAAGGACGCCAGGGATCGCTGCGACGCCTGACGTTGGCGCGACGGGGCCTACCGCCTACGTCGTGTTTCTAATTCGAAAGAAATGATGCGCGAGAGTCCGGGCCGTTGCTTGATCTGACGAAGTCGATCTGGCTGACCTCGCTCAAAAGCCGAGGTCGCGTCGGTTTATGGCCCTCGGCCATATTTTAGATTTCAAGCCATATTCTCTCGCGCGTGACGCGTTGGTCGCCTGGACCCTCGGAAGGTGGCCGCCTAAAACCCAACAATACTTCCGTCGGTCAACCGGAAGACAATCCCAGACAACACAAAGGGGGGAAAAGTGTCGGCAAGGTTCGCGCATCTATTTGTCTCGGCGGCTACGGTCGCGATCGCCCTTGGCGGCGCCGGTTCACGGGCCGTGGCGGCGGACACGCAGGCGACGGACGCCTCGCAGGCGCCCCAGGCGGGCGTCGGCGAGGTGGTGGTGACCGCCCGCAAGCAGTCCGAGAACCTGCAGCGGGTGCCGGTGGCGGTGACCAGCTTCTCGGGCAACCAGCTGGCCCAGGTGGGGGTGCGCGAGACCACCGACCTGCAGCGGGTCGTGCCCAGCCTGACGGTCGCCTACACGCCGATCAACGCCAACACCTCCCAGGCCAATGCGGCCGTGTTCAGCCTGCGCGGCCAGAGCGCCGGCGACGTGTTGCTGACCATGAGCGAGCCGGTGGGCGTCTACGAGGACAGCGTCAACGTCCCCCACCCGGACGGGCTCAACGGGATATTCTTCGACATCCAGCGGGTCGAGGTGCTGAAGGGGCCGCAAGGCACCCTTTATGGCCGCAACACCACCGGCGGGGCGGTCAACATCATCACCCGCGGGGCCGACTACAACGGCCTCCACGGCTTCATCGGCGGCGAGGTCGGCAACTTCGAGGACTGGAAGGTCAACGGCGCGGTCAACCTGCCGATCATCGACAACGTGCTGGCCGCCCGCATCAGCTACCAGCATTGGAACCGCCGCGGCATCGGCACGGACATCGTCACCGGGCAGCACCCGGGCTTCGACCACAACGACAACCTGGTGCGGCTGTCCCTGAGGTTCGATCCCACCGCGTCCTTCGCCTCGACGACCAAGGTCGAGTACCTGAACCTGGACCAGGTCGGCTATCTGCAGACCCTCGTGGCCATCCCGCTGCAGGGCTCGGCCGCCAGCTTCGAGGCGGCGGCCGAGGGCGGCTCGCTGACGCCGTGGCTCAACGCCCAGAACCCGTTCCAGGTCGGATCAGAAGCCCACCTCTCCGACAAGGTGCAGACCTGGCACGTCGCCGAGGACATGACCTGGAGCCTCACCAGCGATATCAAGCTGCGCTCGATCACCGGCTACCATGCGGTGTCCGATTTCCCGACCACCGACCTCGACGGAACGCCGTTCCAGATCCTGGAGATCTTCGCCGGAACCCAGGGCCCGCAGCCGATCGTGAACGGCCCCTACACCCACGCCCAGATCCCGGAGGAGATCTACCACTCGGTCACCCAGGAATTTAACCTTACCGGCCACGCGTTCGGGCGGGTCGACTGGCTGGTCGGCGGCTACGCCAGCTGGGAGAACGGCTACGGCGGCGAGCCCTACATCCCGTTCGGCGCGCTGCAGGGGGGCCTGGTCAGCACCACCACCCTCTCCAACGGCGAGAACACCAACACCTGGGCCGTCTTCACGCAGGACGAGGTGCACATCCTGCACAATCTCTCCCTGACCCTGGGCGTGCGCTACACCGCCGAGCACATCGACAACACCTCGCAGACCTTCAACTGGATCGCCGGCCAGTATCTGTGCGCGGTGGACAACCTGCCGGCGCCCGGCAACAACCCCGACCGGTGCACGGTCATCGCCCAGACCGAGAACTCCAACGGCGTCTCCTATCTGGTCAGCCTGAACTACCAGGTGACGCCGACCATGCTGACCTACTTCAAGACCTCGCGCGGCTTCAGGGGCGGCGCGTTGCAGTTCCGCGCCTCCGGCTTCCCGCCGGTGCAGCCGGAGCTGGCCACCGACTATGAGCTCGGCTTCAAGGGCGACTTCTTCGAGCACCGCCTGCGCACCAACCTGGCGCTCTACCACACCGACTATTCCAACAAGCAGGAGTCGGTGGTGACCACCGCCTGCGGCTTCCAGGTCGTCCCGGCCACCACGACGAGCTGCGCGGGCGGGCTCATTCCGCACAGCACGTCTGTGCTCGCCAACGCCGCGACCGCCACGGTCAACGGCTTCGAGGGCGAGTTCACCGCGGTGCCGGTGACCGGCTGGAGCCTCCACGCCTCGGTCACCTACCTCAATGGCAAGTACAAGGCCTTCAACCCGGCCTTCAATCCGGACGGCGACACCGTCAGCGGCAGCGGCGCGCCGTTCCAGGATCCGGTCTGGCGCTACAACATCGGCACGCGGGTCGAGCGTCCGGTCGGGCCGGGGACATTCGGCGCGTCGCTGGACTGGTCCTGGCGGGCGCACAACAACCTGACGGTCGTGAACATCTCGCCGTCGTTCAGCCTGGCCCTGCAGCAGCAGCTCAACGCCGCGGTCGGCCTGCTGGACGCGCGGGTGGACTACACCCTGCCGGACTACGGCCTGACGGTAGCGGTGTTCGCCACCAACCTGCTCGACAAGCACTACCAGACCGAGGCCCTGTTCAGCGCCGCGCTCGGCATCGCCACCGCCAGCACCCAGCCGCCCCGGATGGTCGGCGTCAGCCTGACCAAGACCTTCGGACGGGAGTAGAGGGCGCGTCCCACCTGGTAGGGGCTCCAGCGGCCACCAGCCGTCGTCACCCCGGACGGCCCGAAGGGCCGAGCCGGGGCCGGACGCCATCCGGTTCCCAGACGATCTCCAGCTTGACCGCGGCGCGTCTGGCGGGGCGCGGACCGCGCTCAGTCCCTGAACCGCTCTACCGGCGCGGCGCCGGGGCGATGCCGTCCCGCAGGTCGCAGAAGCCCTTGCGCAGGAACGGCAGCAGCTCGAGTTCGCCCTCGTAGACGCTCCAGTCGTCGACGGAGAGGCGGAGCACGCCGATGCTGGCCGCGGCGGTGACGCGCAGGACGTCCAGCTTCGACGGGTCCGACCAGATGCGCAGCAGGGCCGCCAGAAGGGACCGTTCCCGGCAGGCGTAGTGATAGTGACGCCGCTCCATCAGGGCCGGCGTCTGGCGCGTGAGGCGGTCGATCACGCAGGCGGCCTCGTTGGAGAAATCCGCCGCCGTCGCCAGCAGGATCTGCTCCGCCGCCTCGAGGGCCGAAAGGTTCGGGGCCAGGGCCTCGGCCGCGGCCTTCATCCGCTCGTCTTCGTCGGCTTCCGAGTGGATGATGTCGTCCTTCGACGGGAAATAGTAGAAGAACGTGCGGCGAGAAATGCCGGCGTGCTCGGCGATCATGTCGATCGACGTGCGATCGTATCCGCGCTCGACGAACAGTTCGAGCGCGGCCTTCTCGATACGCTTGCGCGTCTCGCGCTTCTTCTGGAACCGTGTCCGCGCATGTTTCGCAACGGTCACCGAAGACTTGGCGATGGTGTCAGGCGGGGCCTCGCTCATGGACTCGTGATTAGAGAGCTCGGTCCCGGCTGTCCATCCGGGCGGTGCGCCATCAGCCGGGACCGGCGGGGAAGTCGGGCCGGCTGCTCTGAACTTCGGCTAGGCGCTCGACAAAGCGCCAGGCGCCGTCGTCGCAGCGGCGCATCTGATCGAGATAGCGTCCGAAACAGTAGGTCTCAGGCAGCCCGCCGATCTCCATCAGCATCTGGAAATAGGTCCTGACCTTCGCCTCGCCGCCGCGGAGGTCGATGAGCGGGTTCAGGGTCAGGTGCTTGTGCAGCGCCTCGGGCGCCCGAGGATGGTGGGCGACGAAGTCCTGCAGCGCGGCGCGGCCGGCGAGGCGCATCGGCGGCGCGCCGCCCGGAAACTCCACGTGAAAGACGCCGTCCTCGGTGAAGCAGTCCGCCCAGGCCGCCTCGTCGCCGTAATCGATGGCGTGGCAGTAGGTGTGGAGCGTGCGCAGGATGGCGCGCTCGTCGCGCATCGTCTGAAGCAGGATCGCATCGGTCTCCATCGGGGGACTCCGGTGTTGCTGGTAGGGATCAGTTGGCGGCGCCGTCGGCGCGCAGCGTGGAGCCGGTGATGAAGGCGGCCTGTTCGGACGCCAGGAAGCAGGCCGCGGCCGCGATCTCTTCCGGCCGGCCAAGGCGCCCGATCGAGTTGGGCCACACGTCCTTCGCCACCCGCCGTTCGAGTTCGGCGCCGGTTTCGTTGAGCCCGAGAGACCTGGCGTGGCTGATCATCACCTGCTCGGTGTTGTCGGTGAGCACCGTGCCCGAACAGAGGGTGTTCACCGTCACCCCGTGCGGGCCGAGATCGCGCGCGAAGCCGGGGGTTACCCCCTGCAGCGCGGCCTTCGCCGCCGCGTAGTCCGGCGCGTAGCCGCTCGGGCGATACACGATCGAGCTGCCGAGATTGATGATCCGGCCCCAGCCGCTCGCCTGCATGGAAGGCGCGATCAGCGAGATCAGCTGCATCGCGTAGAGGACGGACAGCCGGTACTGGCGCTCCCAGGTCTGCAGCGACGTCTCCCGCCAGGAGTCGAAGTGATCCGACGCGCCGGCGCTGTTGACCAGGATGTCGATCCCACCGAACGCCGCCAGGGCGTCGCGCGCCAGCCGATCCACCTCTGCGACGTCCGCCAGGTCGGCGAGCACGACCGCCGCCTGGCCGCCGTCGGCGCGGATCTCGGCGGCGACCGCTTCGGCGCTCGCGGCGCTCCGCCCGTGCACGACGACATGGACGCCTTCGCGCGACAGGGACCTGGCGATGGCCGCGCCGATGCCGCTGCTGGATCCGGCGACCAGCGCGCGGCGGCCGGCGATTCCGAAATCCATGTCCCCTCCCTTGCATTCCTGGTTGCCGACCATGTCGGCCTAAATCGCACTGAGTGTCAATATTTTCAGGCGGACGATCTCGACACCTCGCGATGGTGACAGACCGTGAAGCAGGGGCCGCCCGACCGTTGGCCCGGGCGTTGTCCGCCATCTCACCACAAGCCCGTCATGGACCCCAATCGGGCCACGGCGGCCAGGACGAGACGCCCGCTCAGGATCAGGACCCCGGCGCTGGTCAATGTGATCAGGTACCCGACAATTGTCAGGACGCCATCCCGCTGGGTGAGACTGAGCGCCAGCGCCACGATGGCGGCGGCCGGCAGCACGTTGCCGAGCGGAATCGGCAGTATCAGCACGGCAGCCAGCAGGCTGCAGGCGACGCCGATCGTCAGGTCGCCAAGACGCCCGAACATGAACCCAAGCCGTTGGGTCGTCAGCCGTTCGGCCCGCTCGACCCAGGGCGCGACGCGTTGGCAGAGTCGCCTGAGCGTCGCACGATCCACGCTCCGCCGTCCCAGCGAGCGCGGGATCCACGGCTCACTTGCCCCGAACGCGAGTTGCGGTGCGATGATCAGCAGCGGCAGGCTCAGGAATGTCGAGCTGCCGGGTGGCAGGGGCAGGACATTCGGCACCGCGAAGACGAACAGAACTGCGCCAAAGGCGCGCCGCCCGAAATGAGCGATGATGGCGTCGATACTTACGCGATCTGAGCCCCCCTCGGCCAGTGTCAGCAATAGTGCCGACAGAGGCACGTGTTCTTCGACTGAGGGTTCGGGATTGTCCACGGAAGCAGTGCGTATCGCGGTATATTCGGCCAATCGACGTTTTTTCGGACGGCGTTCGGAGTGCGGATCGAAAACTTGATTCTGAATTTTTATTTAGTTGGCATGCCACAGCAGTATGATCAGGTCTTTGTCAAAAAGAAGTCTCCTGGTGGCAGTTCCGATGAGATGTACTCTGTTTAATGTCCATGAGGTTCCTCGGACAATGCGGCCTCTGTCCAGCGTGAACGCCGAGGCGATGGCCCCTGTTCGCCCATCCCCCGAAGGCAGCTGTACATGAGCCACCTACTCGACCTCGCGAGCGATCCGGCCGCCTGGCTCGCCCTTGCCACCCTGGTGGTGATGGAGGTCGTGCTCGGCGTCGACAACCTCGTGTTCGTCGCGATCGTCGCCAACAGGCTGCCGCCGGAGCATCGGCTGAAGGCGCGGCGAATAGGTCTCGGCGCGGCGCTCGGGCTACGCCTGGTGCTGCTGTCCACCATCGCCTTCATTGTCGGACTGACGCGGCCGGTGCTGACGGTGTTCGCGCACGACTTCTCGGTCCGGGACCTGATCCTGCTGGCGGGCGGTCTGTTTCTGGTCTGGAAGGCGACGACGGAGATCCGCGAGAGCGTCGCCCCCAAGTCGGAGTCGGAACTCAAGCACGCCCGCGCCCCGCTCGGCCTTGCCGCCGCCATCGCCCAGATCGTCGCCCTCGACCTGGTGTTTTCGGTCGACAGCATCCTGACCGCGGTGGGGATGACGGACGACCTGCCGATCATGGTGCTGGCGGTGATCGCGGCGATGGCGTTGATGCTGTGGGCGTCGGGACCCTTGTCGGTCTTCATCCGCAAGAACCCGAGCGTGGTCATACTGGCCCTGGGCTTCCTGCTGATGATCGGCATGACCCTGGTCGCCGAGGCGTTCGGGACGCATGTGCCGAAGGGCTACATCTACGCCGCCATGGCCTTCGCGGCCTTCGTGGAGGGCCTCAATCTGTTCGCGCGCTCTCGCCGGTCGTGATCGATCTGGCAGGAGCGGCGGGCGCGCGCTCGACACCGTGCGCCCATTCCCTATGCCTTGCGTGGGTCTCCCGGCACGCAGGAGGTTGTAAAGCCCCAGGGAATGCCGAGAGCGGTGTCAGGGTCGGCGACCACGCACTCGCGAGTGCGCTGAGCGATCCTTACGCCGGCGCTCTCAAGGTGCGAGGCGGCCCGCTCAAGATCTTGCACCAGCCAGGTGAGTGAGAAATACGTATCGAGCGGCGCGCGCTCTTGCCAGGTGGAATGATATCGGGACCCGGGTAACGGAACAGCATACTCAAGGACGCCGTCGCCCAGCGCAACGTAAGTACTGTCGGTTTCCAGGATCGGGTTGCGCCCCTCGTGAATGATCACTCCGCCGAGGACATCTTTCACCAGTGTCAATGCTCGGCCGGGATTGTCCGTCAAGACCGTATGATGGGAGCAGCGCTCAATCCCGAGCGGGTCCGACGCTGACACGGGCGGCAGCCGCCAGCCAGGCGCTCCCCGCGGATCCGCTGCGCCGATGCTCGCCGTTGGGTAGATCTCGTAACGGAGACCCGTGTCCTGCTCCAATGTCCAGAACAGCACGGTGTCGGCGAAGGATGCTCTCGGCGCGCCCTCTCCGCGCCACACGATATTCTTCTGGTCGGTGCAGCCGATGCCGCGCGAACGCAGCTCGCGATAGATTTCCTCTGCGCCTTGTACGCCCCAGCCGAAGCCGCTCAGCTCCGGTCGGGATACTGACGGATAGATCTGCTTTCCATCCACAATATATTTCGCCGGCGCGATCGAGTCGAACCACACGTCCTGAATGTACGTGAAGTAGCAATAGTCGTCTGGATATCCATCTCGGGTGGAATAGGACTTCGCCTTTTGGGCGGCAGCCAGCGACACAGACTGTCTGCCGAACACTTTCTCGAAGAACGCAACAGCCTCTGGCAAGTCCGGCACGCGGTGGCTCGGATGATACATTCGATCGACGGTCCATGCCACTTGCATACTGCCCTACACTGACAATGGCTTGAGGGTGTGAGATGAACCGGTTGTCCGGATATCCGCTGCGGGTCAGGTCGGCATGTCATCGGTGAACTGCTTCACCCCCGCGCCGCGGCGGCCGTAGCCGGTCACGAAGGCGGCGTTGTCGGTCGCGTTCGGGGTTTCGTCCGGCTTCAGCCGGCTGCTGTCGGTGTCGCGCAGCAGGCCGTCCGGGTTGGTCATCTTGTGCACGTTCGTGACGTTGGGCGTGGTGGCGTCCAGCAGGTTGTGGCCGAGTTCGTGGAAGATGCAGGCGGCGACGGCGTTTTCCTTGTTGGCGGTCGCCAGAGCCCGTTCGTCGCCGCCCTGGACGATCGAGCGCATGTAGACCTCGGAGATCACGCCCTTCGACACCGGGTCCATCATGGTGGTGCCCGAGGGGCCGAGCGTGATGCTGTCGCCGGTCGCGTGCTGGGCGACCACGCTGTCGGAGCCGGTGGTCAGCACATAGCAGACGAAATCGCCCAGCACCGGCTGGCTCTTCTTGCCGTCCCAGGTGACGGCGACGGCGTTGTATTTCGTGCTGCCCTTGATGGTGGCCTCGAAGAACGTCTTCAGCAGCGCCGCCGAGGACTTCCGGGCGTCGTCCTTGAACAGGCCCTTCAGGTCGCCGGCCTTGTTGATCAGGTAGACGTTCAGGGTCTGGGCCATGTCGGAAATCTCCTCACCGGACGGGGTCTCTAGCTCGACCCATCTTGCGGCCGGACGCAAGGGGCCGCGGGCCAAACGAGCCGACCGGGCTCCCGAGTTTCGCGGTGACGCCGCCGCGGACGCCTTACGGTGACCAACCTCGTGGAAAGCAAACGCTGGTCTGAGCGTTAGGGGCCTGACCCGACATTGAAAGAGGCCAACATGCGTTTTGTCGTCAATGGCGACGAGGTAGACGTCGACTTCGATCCCAGGACCTCGCTTCTGGACCTGCTGCGCGAGCAGCTTCACCTGTTTGGTCCGAAGAAGGGCTGCAACCAGGGGGCCTGCGGGGCCTGTACGGTCCTGGTCGACGGGGTCCGCATCAACAGCTGCCTCGCGCTGGCGGTGCAGTATCAGGGCCGCGCCATCACCACCGTCGAAGGGCTCGGCGCGCCCGGCGCGCTCCATCCTCTGAAGGCGGCTTTCGTCGAACATGACGGGTTCCAGTGCGGCTACTGCACGCCCGGCCAGATCTGCTCGGCGGTCGGCATGGCGGAGGAGCTGAGGCTGGGCGTGCCCAGCCACGTCAGCGAGGACGTCGCCGCGACAGCCTTCGAGCTCACCCACGACGAGGTCCGCGAACGGATGAGCGGCAACC
>Ga0105240_10008574_pt1 | contig 14610 bp, 9 predicted proteins | sample KBSC54metaG_FD_80426 | JGI IMG/M metagenome (GOLD analysis project Ga0105240, IMG submission 80426) | Corn rhizosphere microbial communities from Kellogg Biological Station, Michigan, USA - KBS C5-4 metaG | ecosystem: Host-associated > Plants > Roots > Rhizosphere > Soil | place: Michigan, USA... | reverse complement strand
TCGCGGCTCCGATAGGACGTCGCGGATTTTGGCGCCGAGGGCGTCGAGACTGACGGGCTTCTGGAGGAAGGCGATCCGCGGGTCCATCACGCCGCTCTTGGCGATCACGTCCGTCAGGTAGCCGGACATGAAGATGACCTTGGTTTCGGGAACGACTCCGCTCAAGCGGTCTACCAGTTCCTTGCCATTCATGCCGGGCATCACCACATCGGTGATGAGGAGGTCGATTGGGCCGGCATGGCCGCTCGCCACGCGAATCGCGTCGTCGCCATGGGAGGCCGTCAGCACCTTATATCCCAGGTCTTTCAGTGCAATGGTCATGAACTTCCGTACCGGGTCTTCGTCTTCGACCAACAGGATGGTCTCGCCGCCCATCGCGGCTTCGGGCGCGTTCGCCTCCGCGATTTTCGCCAGGGGCTGTTCGTCGATGCGCGGAAAATACAGAATGAACGTGGTTCCGGCGCCGGGTGCGCTGCGCACGTCGATCCATCCGTCGTTCTGTTGCATGACGCCGTAGACGGTCGCCAGTCCGAGTCCGGTGCCTTTGCCGATTCTCTTGGTGGTAAAGAACGGCTCGAAGATTTTCTCCCGCGTTTCCTCGTCCATGCCGATACCGGTATCGGACACTTTGACGGTGACCCAGGCACGGTTCATCGCGGCAACGTTGCGCGTCGTGATTTCGATTCGTCCGCCGTCGGGCATCGCGTCGCGCCCGTTGGCCACCAGATTCAAAATCACCTGGTCGAACTGGGCCGGGTCCACCAAGACCTGTCCCAACTGCGGGTCGAGAGAGACGCTCACGGCGACACTCTCGCCGACCAGGGTGCGGATCATCGGCTCCGACTCGGCGATGGTGGCGTTCAGGTTCACCGCTACGGGCTTGATCACTTCCTGGCGGCTAAAGGCGAGCAGTTGCCCGGTAAGCCTGGCGGCGCGCTCGCCGGCGAAATTGATCTGATCGGCGTACGAGCGGAGACGGTCCTTGGGGTCGAGCTTGTCGACGAGCAGACTGCTGTAGCCGTTGATCACCGTCAAGAGATTGTTGAAATCGTGGGCGACCCCGCCGGCCAGCCGCCCAATGCTCTCCATCTTCTGCGCCTGGCGCAACTGCTGCTCCAAGCGGGCATGCTCCTCCTCTGCTTTCTTGCGCGCGGTCAGGTCGGTGATGAACCCGACCAGAGCCGGACCCTCCTGGAAATGCATTTCGATGACTTCCGCCAGGATGGGGAACTCGGAGCCGTCGCGGCGGACGCCGGTGCTTTCAAATTGCGCCGGGACAGGCAGTCCTTTCGCCCGACGACGTATTCGTTCATCCACTGCATCCCGGGACCGGGGAGCAAAGGTGGACACGACCGAGCCGCCCCGCAGTTCCGCGGAACTGCCAAATCCATACATCCGGAAAAAGCTCGGATTGGCGAACAGGATCTCGCCATGCCGCGATATCGAAATCGCGATGGGCGCGTCTTCCGTCAGCATACGGAAACGGGCCTCACTGTTCCGCAGTTCCAGTTCCGCCTGCTTGCGGCCGGTGATATCGAGCACGCAGACGAGCGCCTTCCGGGAGTCGCGTATCTGTAGCAGGCCGGTAAATAACAGATAGCACCGCATCACCTTATTACCGGCGTGCATCACCGGCAGCCAGGCTTCCACGTTCTCGTGTTTGGCGCCGGTGCGCAGGGTATCCTTCATGGTGTTGCGCACCATGCAGGCGTCGCATGCCGGCCCTGACCCGCAGCCGTCGGGCGCCTCGGAGGCGTTCAGGCAGTGCAGCACGTCGGCCGGGCGTATGTGAGATGGCGAGGCCGGCGGATTGCCCGGGAAGTCGTTGAATTCCCGCACGTGCAGATCCTCGTCGACTACGAGCAGAGTCACCGGCGCGTGAGCGTGAATGGCGGATAGCTCTGCGTGAGCGGCTTGCAGGGCGTCTTCCGCTTCTTTTTGCTCCGTGACGTCGGTTTGGATTCCGTCGAAAAGGATGCCGCCATTCGGCACACGGCGGGGCGACGAGGTCAACTGCATCCACCGAATCCGGCCATCACGGCGGCGCACGCGCACCAAGGCGTGGAAGACCGTCAGGTTCTCTATGGAAGATTTCTGGGCCGCGAAAATCGCCGCACGGTCCTCTTCGGAAACCTGATCGTAAATGGCAAAGGGATTGCGGAGAATCTCCTCCACAGGAATTCCGCTCAGTTTTTCGATTCCGGCGCTGACGTACAGAAATCGCCGGGAGCCGTCGCGAGAGATCAACAGTTGGTACACGGCGCCGGACGGCAGATTATCGCCAAGCACGCGCAGCCGGAGCTCGGAGGCTTTGGCTTCCCCATACGCCGCCGTCAGCACGAGTGCCGTGGACGCGATGAAGGCGAGATAGCTCTGGACTGCCACGACACGCTCGGCCTGAGTGACACCGTCCCAGATCGGCGCTGCGCCGGTTACCGCCCGGGTAACGACTATGGCTGCGAGGATCGTCAGTAACAGGGTTACCGGTCGCCGTCCGAACCGGAGTCCTGCCCATGCCAGGGGAGCGATCAGCATGTAGGGGCGAGGCACGAAAGTCCGATGCAGTTCGTTGGGCACGACCGTCCATGCCATCGCGACGATGACGGCCAGCAGAAGCAGGAACTCCAAAACGTGGCGGAGATCCGTGCGCCGGAATGCGCGGGGGGAATCGCTCCAGGTGACGATGAGGGGCGTGATCAGCAGCAGGCCTAAACCGTCCGAAATCCACAAGGTGAACCAGGAATGCGAAAACGACGAGCTGTTCACCAGCCATGCCGTGCCAGCGCCGACGGCGGCGGAGCAGGCATTCACGAAAACTGCGGCGGCGAGCAGCGCCAGCACATCGCAGACGCGGGCAAATCGCGGGGCTGGGCCGCAGCAGTGCGAGATGAGCCAGGCCGATCCGCAGGACTCGATGACATTGGCGGCCATATACCCGCAACTGACTGCGAAGGAGCGGCCCAGGATGAGGTCGGCAGCTAGTCCGGATATAAATAGGACGGCAGCGATGGCGGGCCAATCGCGGCGATTCGTGAGGAGGAGCGCAGCCAACCCAATGCCGCCGGCAGGCCATACCGCGGAGACCACTCGTTGGGAATCCGGAAAAAAGAAGGAGATCTCGTGAGCAAGAAAGTAAGCGATCCCGATAAGGGCAAACCGGGCAGCACCCCTGCCGCTAAGCACTGACCTTATTATAAGCGGATTTTGGGATCTGAATGGCGAGAGGGGATCAGCCACAATTGTCAAAAATCAGTTGCGGTTAGCGAGTGAGGGCCGTCGTGGGGACGAGGCTCACTCGATTTGTTTGCGCCAGTTTGCCTGTTCGCGTTGGGCGGGCGTGGGAAATTGGCTTTGTTCCGTCACTTCGGGTCGAGCGGTTTGGCGGCCTTTTCGGGTTTGACGCGAAGGGCGATGGGGCGGACGAGGTCGCGGGTGGTTTGGCGAATGGAGCGCTCGAGGCGGGAGATGCTTTCGAGGTCTTTGGCGCAGGCCCAGAGTTGGGCTTCGGCGTTGAGGAGGCGGTTGAGCCGCCAGGAGCTCGTCGTGAGCATGTCGATGAATTGGCGCTCGACAGAGTCCTGGGGATGGCGTAGGCGGCTTGTTCGCGGTTGTGGCGCCGTTCCTGGATTTCCTGGAAAAGGCGGAAGTCCTCCTTGGAAGGCGCGTTGGAGGCGGCGTTCGTAGAGGGTCAGTAAGTTGAGATCTTTGCCGCAGTCGAACCATGCTTGGGTCTGGGCGAAGGCGACAGCGGCTTCTTCGTGGTTGCATGGGTAGGGGAATCGCGCGAGGCGCTTCTGTTTCTGAGGAATAAACGAATGAAACCGCGGCCGTCCACCAAGGACGGAGTAGATTCATGGACTAAACACGCCTAAACATGCGAGTTCCGGCTGAACGGACGGAGTTTAGTAGTTCCACATACCAAAACTCCCGCGCGGCGGTGATAATAAATTGACCCCTGGCGGGGTAGCGAGGAATATCGTAAAGTGACCGACAAAAGCACCGAAGTAGTCATTCAAGCACTGGATCGATTCCAGATTGAGCTGCCTTCGTGGGGATTTGCGAATACCGGGACACGATTCGGCAAATTTACGCAGCCGGCCGCTGCGAGCACGACGGAAGAGAAACTCAGCGACGCGGGCCAGGTGCACCGCTTGACCGGCGTGTGCCCGACGGTGGCGCTGCACGTCTTGTGGGATCTGCCGAACGGAGTTCAGGACGCGGCCTCCGTGCAGACCATGGCCACGAAGTACGGACTGCGCGCCGGGGCGATCAATCCGAATGTCTTCCAGGATCAGATTTACAAGTACGGCTCGCTGGGCAATCCCGACGCGGAGATCCGCGAGGCGGCGATGCGGCACATTCTGGACAGCATCGAGATCGCGACGAAGCTGAACAGCCGCGACCTGTCGCTGTGGTTCGCCGACGGGTCGAACTATCCGGGCACGCAGAACATCCGGCATCGGCGCAAATGGTTCGTGGATGGGCTGCGCGCAGCGCACGAAAAGATGAGCGGCAATCAGCGCATGCTGGTGGAGTACAAGCCGTTCGAGCCGGCCTTCTATCACACGGACATCGCGGATTGGGGCATGGCGATGCAGTTCGCGCGCGATGCCGGGCTGCGCGCCAAGGTGCTGGTCGACACGGGCCATCATTATCAGGCGCAGAATATCGAGCAGATTGTGGCTTGGCTGCTGGATCTGGATATGCTCGGCGGGTTCCACTTCAACGACCGGCGGTATGCGGACGACGATCTGACCATGGGGTCAATCGATCCCTACCAGGTGTTCCGCATTTTCCACGAGATCGCGTTTTTCGAATGGGAGACGGGGGAGCGGGCGGACATCGCGTACATGATCGACCAGAGCCACAATTTGAAGGGCAAGATCGAGGCCATGATTCAGACGGTGACGACGGCCATGGAGTTGTACGCCAAGGCGGCACTGGTGGATCACGAGAAACTGGCCGCGTACCAGACGAGCTGCTCGCTGGTGGATGCGGAGACGTGTTTGAAAGACGCGTTCTCGACCGACGTGCGGCCGGCGATTCGCGAGTGGGCCGCGTCGAAAGGGCTGCCGGCGGACCCGATGGATGCGTTCCGCCAGAGCGGATACCTGGAGCGGATCACGGCGGAGCGGGCGGCAAAGAACGCGGCGAGCGTGTCGAGCTACGCATAACGACATGCCTCGCTACGCTTTCAAGTTACAGATCAAGGCTGACGCGATCGAGGAGTACGAGCGCGAGCACACGCGCGTCTGGCCGGAGTTGCTGGCGAAATTGAAGGAGGTCGGGATTTCGGATTACTCGATCTTCCGGCGGGGTCAGGAACTGGTGCTGGTGCTGCGAGTGGAGAACTTCGACCAGGCGTGGGACGAGTTGGATCGCGATCCAGTGAATCAGAAGTGGCAGGTGTTTATGAGCCGGCTGTTCGAGCCGGTGCCGGGGATTCAGCCGGGCGAGCGGTTCGCGATGATGAAGGAGGTGTTCTATCTGGAGTAGGAGTCAGGAGTTATCCCACCGGCGCTCCCTGACGGTCGCGGCCCCGTTGTGTTAATCGGAGCCGCGACCGTGAAGGAGCGATTTTGGAGTCCTACGCCGAAACGGTCAGCAGGCTGTCGTTGGGGTAAAAGTGGTCGACGTTTTCCGGGGTGATGAGCTGGTGGTTGGTGAAGACGGCGGGCGGGACGGGACGGCGGGCCAGGATGTCGAGGGCGAGTCGTAGGAGTCCGTCTCCGTATTTTTCGGCGAAGTAGGCGACCGAGCCGATCAGGCGGGTGTTGGCGGTGCGCAGTTCGGCGCGGGCTTCGCGTTCTCCGTTTTGGCCGACCACTACGCAGTCGTTGGCGCGGCCGGCTTCCTGAAACGCCCGCATGGCGCCGAGAGCGCTGGAGTCGTTAGCGGCTCCGACGAGGATGCGCCTGGACTTGGTTTCGCGCAGGAATTTGCGGATTTTTTCGAGGCTCTGTTGAAACTGGCCATCGCCATCCAGGGACACCGTGCGGCAGCGGTCGGAAAGCCGGATGATCTCGCCGATTCCGGTAGAGACTCCGCGCATACGGGCTTTGGGCAGCGACCCGGCTCGCAGAATCTCGACGAGCACGATCTCATCGATTTCCCCGCCCCAGTTTTTCTTGGCCCAGCGGCCGAGACATTGTCCCGCGATGAGTCCGGCCTGGTAGTTGTTGGCGCCGAAATAAGTGGCGCCGGGATGCGGGATGTCGATCGCGATGAACGGAATATTCGCCTCCATGTATTTGGAGGCGATGGCGGGCGCGATCCCTTCGTCGGTCTGAAATTCGATGACGAGATCGACCTGCTCACGGATGAGGTAGTCGGCGCTGCGGAGGGCGATCTTAGGTTGGTAGCGGTTGTCGACCGTGATGAGTTCGACGTGCTCGCGTTCGGCGGCACGGGTGAGGCTGAGGCGGACTTCGCGGTCGAAGGACGTGTCCTGTCCCTGGGCGGCGTAGCCGATACGGTAGAGGCGGCGCCGGCGGACTTCAGATGCCAAGCGGTAATGATTTTCGCCGACCTTCTCGAGGAAGCCGCACTGGTGCAGCGTGTACAGCAGGCGGAAACACATGCCCTTGTTGAAGCCGGTGCGGGTAACCACGTCCCGCAGACGGAGCACATCGCCGGCCGACTGGAATGCCTCCAGAATGCGGGAGGCGTGGACCAGGGATTTGACCATGTACCGGGCGTGGTTGGAAGTCTTCACGTGGACTCGGTTCGTTTTGTAGACTGTTGTATCAGTTTTGCTATCCAAAACACAAACAGCGTTAGCATAGGAAACACATGAATCCTGCACTAGGCGTGGTATTTCACTGGCTGGGCGGTCTGGCGTCCGGGAGCTTCTACGTTCCGTTTCGCGCCGTAAAGCGATGGTCGTGGGAAACGTACTGGCTGGTGGGCGGATTTTTCAGTTGGATCATCGTGCCATGGGTGCTCGGCCTGTACATGACCAACGACCTGACGGCGGTGCTGAGCGCCACGCCGGAGCGCACGCTGTTCTGGTGCTACTTCTGGGGACTGTTGTGGGGCTTGGGCGGGCTGACGTTCGGACTGACGATGCGATACCTCGGGATGTCGCTGGGAATGGCGATGGTGCTGGGATACTGCGCGGCTTTCGGCACGTTGATGCCGCCGATCTTCGACGGCGTGTTCGTCAGCAGCGTGCTCGGCACAATGTCGGGACAGATCATTTTGCTCGGCGTGGCGGTCTGCCTGGGCGGCATCGCGTTCGCCGGGAAAGCCGGCATGTCCAAAGAGCGCGAGATGAGCTCCGAAGAAAAGAAGAGCGTCATCAAAGAGTTCAATCTGCGGAAGGGCGTGCTTGTGGCGACGTTTTCGGGCGTGATGAGCGCGTGCTTCTCGTACGGACTGCGCGCGGGCGATCCCATCAAGGCGTTGACTCTGCAGCACGGCACGAGCACGTTGTGGCAGGGGCTGCCGGTGCTGGTGGTGGTGCTGCTGGGCGGCTTCACCACGAACTGTATCTGGTGCGTGATTCTGAACGTCAGGAACCGGACGGGGTATCAGTATACGAGTCCCGTCTCACGCGAGGCGGAGCATAAGAAAGATCCGGCGGTACCGTTGCTGCGAAACTATTTTTTCAGCGCGCTGGCGGGGACGACGTGGTATTTCCAGTTCTTCTTTTACACCATGGGCGAGACGCAGATGGGCAAATACAAGTTCTCCAGTTGGACGCTGCATATGGCGAGCATCATCATCTTCAGCAGTCTTTGGGGAATCGGGCTCCATGAGTGGCGCGGGGCGAGCCGCCGGACGTGGAGCTTTCTGTTCTTGAGCCTGGCGACGCTGGTGGCGTCCACGGTCATCGTGGGGTACGGGAACTACTTGGGGACGAAGTGAAGTCAGCAGGCGAAAGCGCCTGCCTTAACCTTACTCGCGCGCGGCGGGAGCGGGCTCGCCGGTGAGGTCTTCGAATTTCACGGGCGGATTGTAATACAGGATGCGGAGGCAGCTCTCGCACTGCATGAATTTTTCGCCCTTGCGGAGTTCCTGGAAAAACTGCGGACGCATCTGAATCTGGCAGACGTTGCAGCGGCCGTCAATGGCTTCGGCGACGCCGATTCCTTTGCGAGCTTTGCGCACCTTCTCGTACTGCTGGTAGTGGGCGGGAGCGATACCGGAGACGATCTCCGCGCGTTCCTTGTTTAGCTCGGCGGCAGCCTTCTCGTCCTGCGCGGTGCGTTCACGCGCCTGCTGCTTTTCCTTCTCCACCTCGGCCTTTTCGAGTTTGAGCGCGGCCTCGGCGGCCTTGACGTTCTTATCCAGCGGCTCGGATTCGCCCATCAATTCCAGAATCCGGTCTTCGGCCGTTCGGATCTCTTTCTGGCAGAAATCAATCTCGTTCTGGAAGGCACGATACTGGTCATTGGTTTTGGCCTGCAGCATCTGGTCCTTCAGCTTTGAGATCTTCTGGTCCTGCACCTGGATATCGCCTTCGCACTTCTTGCGCTCTTTCTGATTGGCGGTCAGCGCCGCGCGATCAGCCTCGAGCTTGCGCTCGTGCGATACCAGTTTCTTCTCAATTTCGGCGATGTGTTTTGGTAGAGTGGCAATCTCGCGCGCCAAATCCGCAAGACGATTATCGATATCTTGCAGGCGGATCACCAACTTCAAGTCGGGGAGCATTCCTTAAGGAAGTGTAGCACGGCCCTCCTGACGCTCTCCAGTTCTTCCACTCGAAACAGGCTGGCCGCGAAATAAAATACGGCGGCGCCGAATGGAATAGAGACTGCTACATCGGCCAACTGTGCGCCTTTTCCCGAGCCTAGCACTGTGTGCACTGCATAGCTCGACGCGCGGCACGCGACGCCCATAATGAGCGCGGCTGCCAGGATTTTCGCCGCCCCGCGGACGAGCCGCCGGCCATGCAGTCGACCCAAACGCGCACGCATCAACAGGAACAGCGTCGCCGATCCGGCCAGTGCGACCACGGACGTGGAGAGCGCGAGCCCGGCGTGTCCCATGCCGGCCCATTTGACCAGAGCGAACGCGCCGCACAGATTCATGGCGATCGAACCCAGGCTGACCAGCATGGGCATGCGCGCGCTATTCAGCGCATAGAAAGCGGGAGCAAGAACTTTGGTGGCGGAATAGCCGGCCAGTCCGGCGCTGTAACAGGCGAGCGCCAGGGCCGTCTGGTGCGTGTCGAACACGGTGAAGCGGCCCCACTGGTATACGGCGGCGATCATGCTTTCGCCCATGACGGCCAGACCGATCGATGACGGGATGGTCAACAGCAGTACGGTACCGAGCGAGTGCGCCAGCGTGTCGCGGAAATCGTCCATGCGTTCGAGCGCGGCGTTGCGGGAAATGGCCGGCAGGGTGGCGGACGCGATGGCGACGCCGAACAGCCCGAGCGGCAGTTGCATGAAGCGGAACGCATACCCGAGCCAACTCACCGAACCGTTGATGACGTTACCGGCGGCATCGGTAAGGCTCGACGCCAGGTTCGTGTTGACCATGACGTTGATCTGCGTGGCGGCGTTGCCGACAAAGGCCGGCAGCATGAGCAGAAAGATCTCGCGTAGTCCGGGATGGCGGAAGTCCAAGCGCGGCCGGAAGGCGAAGCCGGCGCGGTACATCGCCGGGATCTGCCAGAGCAACTGCAGCGCTCCGCCGGCCACCACTCCGCAGGCCATGCAAACGATCAGGCCCTGGTCGAGTCGGAGTCCGACGGTGAAGCCGAGGGCCAGTCCGACCACCACGGACCCGATATTGAAGAAAGTCGAGGAGAGCGCCGGCACGCCGAAGCGTCCGCAGGCGTTGAGCGCGCCCATGGCCTGAGCGGCAAGAGCCACCAGCACCAGAAACGGAAACATGATGCGGGTGAGCAGGACCGACAACTCGGCTTTGCCCGGGACCTTGGCGTAACCAGGCGCCAGCAGCGTCACGAGCTGCGGGCTGAAGATCATGCCGAGAATGCAGAGCGCACCGACCACGAGGATGAGCGCGGTCGCGACCAGATTCGAAAGTTCGGCGGCCTCGCGCTTGCCTTTGGTGGACAGATAGCGCGTGAAAATGGGAACGAAGGCCGAGGACAGCGCGCCTTCGGCAAACAGATCGCGGGTTAGGTTGGGAATGCGGAAGCCGAGCAGGAAAGAGTCGTAGGCGATGCCGGCGCCAAACAGCCGCGCCATGAGCATTTCGCGCACCAAGCCGGTGACGCGGCTCGCGGCGACGGCGGCCGACACCACGCCCGCCGATCGGAAGAACCCGTGCTTCTCCTGCGCCGCGGGGGTCAAGTTATTCCGCGCGCCGGACTTCCACCTGGCGGTAAATCTCCCGCGTCTCCTCGAGAGAAGCGAAACTCATGCCGGGCAATTTCGCGGACGCGGTCCCCGCCGCGACGCCCCAGCGGAGAGCGTCCGCCGAATTCGCCTTACGCTGCATCGACCATGTGTAAGCGGCGGACAGTGCGTCGCCCGCGCCGATCGGACAGACCGCGTCGACGCGCGGCGGGATGGCTTCCAGGACTCCATCGGCAAACGCACCGATGGCGCCGCGGCTGCCCAGCGACAATACGACCGATTCGGCGCCCATGCGGCGAATCAACTCCGCGGATTCGAGTCCGTGAGTGCGGGTGAGAATCGTGCGGCCGAGCAGGCGTTCGGCTTCCTGCTGGTTCGGGGTCACGACGGTCGGCTTGGCTTCGACGCCTTCGCGGAGGGCCTGTCCATCGGCATGCAGCAGCGTCTTCACTTTGCGATGACGCGCCATAGCGATCAGTTTGGCGTAGAACGACGAAGGAACGCCGGGCGGGAGACTGCCGCAGATCATCAGCCACGTGGCGCCTTCCAGCCGGTCTTTCACCGCGCGCTCCACCCGCGCCACTTCGGCCTTCGTGAGGGTCGGGCCGGTCTCGTTGAGATTGACCGTGAGGCCATGACGATCGGTAACGGTGAGATTCGTGCGGATCGGGTTCTGGATGGGAATGATGGAAATCAGGTAGCCGCAATGGCTCTGGAGCGATTCGAGGCGCTTGCCCGAATTGCCGCCCGATGGAAAAACGGCGGTGGTCTCCGCGCCGAAAGAGTTCAGCACGCACGATGCGTTAATGCCGCGTCCGCCCGGCGACTCGCGATTCGAATTGATGTAGGCGCGGTCTTCGAAGGCCAGGCGATCGACGCTGATGATCCGGTCGATGGCCGGATTAATCGTCAAGGTAAGTATCAAGTTCCTATTATAGAGAGTGGAACAGGCCATCGCTTCTCAGTGGCCTGTTGGGCTGTGCGCCTCGAGCGACCGCTTGCTGACGCGGGCGGCTCCGATCGGAGCCGCGACCGTGAAGGGAGCGATTTCCTCGCGGCCGAAGCCTGCGCCACCTCTACTGAATCGAGATCGTGGTGCCGGCGGGGCTGGAGAGGCCGCCGATCACAATGGAAACCGCAGCCGAGCCGGCGGGGAGACCGGCGGGGATCTGCACGTTGATTTGGATCAGCCCGTTCGGGCTGGTAGGCGCCGCGCCAGCGTAAGCGACAGTGGCCGTCTTGCCGCCGATGCTGACCGTGGTGGTCTGTGTCAGGTTGGCCGGTCCGGTAGCGAGCGCGCCGTCCTGGCTGGCTGGGTTGGTGCCGCCCCCGCCAGTGGCGTAAAGTTGCACGAAGCTGCCGGCGGCCGCGGGATGAGCGGCATCGTTCACCGCGGGGGTCGTACCCTGATTGATGGCCGCGACCTGGCCCTTGCCGGACTTATCCAGCGTGAAGAGCGCGGGCGCGGCATTGGCCACATTGACGGTAACGGGCGCCGACGCCTGACCGTTGTACGAGACGAAGAGTTGGGCCGTGCTGCCCGTGAGACCGAATGGCGCGATCGCCGAGACCTGAGTCGCCGACGTGTAGAGGATCGGAATGGGCGTGCCATTCAGGTAGACGGTGGTGCCGCCGGCCGTGTTCGCGTACGTTCCGTTGACGGGCTGATTCACGACCAGGCCCGCCGGACCGATGTTGGTTCCGTAAAGCACCAGAATCTCGCCCGCCGAGATGGCGCCGGTGGCGTTGCTGGCCGAGTTAGTGACCGCGGCAACGCCCGCGCCCGCACCGGAGGACTGCAGCAGGCGGATCGCGTTGTTGCCGCTACCGGCGACGTAGATGTTGTTCTTGCTGTCGACGGCGAGTCCCGTGGGTCCGTTGAGCGTGGCTGACGTGGCCGGGCCGCCGTCGCCCGAGTAGCCGCGAAGATTCATCCCGGCGATGGTGAAGATGGGGCCGTTGCGGACGATCTTGCGAACGTTCTTGCTGAAGTCGCTGACATAAACCGCGCCGGTGGAATCGACCGCGATCCCGGCGGGCGTGACGATTTGAGCCTGTGTGGCCGGACCGCCGTCGCCGCTAGTGCCGGGAATGCCGGTGCCGGCGATGGTCGAGATATTGCCGCCGCTGGTGACCATGCGAACGCGGCTGTTGAGCGTGTCGGCGATATAAACGTTACCGGCGGAATCCGCCGCCACGCCTTGCGCGCCGTTCAGTTGAGCGAGGGTGCCGAGGCCGCCATCGCCCGAATAGCCCTGGCGTCCATTCCCGGCGATCGTGGTGATGGTACCGCCCGTCGAGAGCTTGCGCACGACATTGTTGCCGAAGTCGGCGATATAGACGTTGCCCGAGCCGTCGACCGCAAGACCGATGGGAGTGTTCAACTGCGCGCTCGTGCCCGCGCCGCCGTCGCCGCCGAAGCCGATCGTGCCGCTCCCGGCGACCGTGCTGATGGTGCCGCCGGAGACCTTGCGCACGCGCGAGTTCTGCGTGTCCGAGATATATACGTTCCCGGAGGCGTCCACCGCGATACCCTGTGGCGCATTCAATTGCGCGCTGGTGGCAGCTCCGTTATCGCCGCCGAATCCCGCGGTGCCGTTGCCGGCGAGCGTGGTGATGGTTCCGTTCGCGGCGACTTTGCGCACCGCGTTATTGCCGGTGTCGGCGATGTAGTAGTTGCCGGCCGAATCGACCGCTACGGCTTGGGGCGAATTCAACTGGGCTTTGGTGGAAGCGCCGCCATCGCCGGAGTAACTGAAGAGGCCATTGCCGGCGATGGTAGCGATGGTGGTGCCGGAAACTTTGCGGACGCGGTTGTTCTGTGTGTCGGCGATATAGATGTTGCCGGAACCATCCACCGTGACGCCGGAGGGCAGCCATAGTTGCGCGCTGGTGGCCGCACCGCTATCGCCGCCGAAACCCGAGGTGCCGTTGCCGGCGACGGTGTTGATCTTGCTGTCGGAAGCGTTGACCTTGCGGATGCGGCCGTCCTCGGGCTCGGCGATATAGATGTTGCCCGAAGAATCGACCGTCACGCTGTACGGAGAGATGAGCGCGGCACTGGTAGCGAGGCCGGTGTCGCCGGAGGTTCCGATCGTGCCGTTGCCGGCGACGGTGTTGATGATGCCATCCGTTGTGATCTTGCGGATGGCGGCGCTGACTGTATCGGCGATGTAGATGTTGCCCTTGCTATCGATGGCTACGTCCTGCGGGTGATTGATTTCGGCTTTGTTGGCTGCGCCGGTGTCGCCGCTGAATGCGGGATAGCCATCGCCTGCAATCGAGTTGATGATGCCATCGGGGGTGACGAGGCGGATGAGATTGTCGGCGGTATCGGCGATGTAGACGTTGCCCTTGGTATCGACTGCGACACCCGAGGGGAGTTGAAGCTGGGCCTGATTGGCTGCGCCGCCATCGCCGACTGCGCCGACGTATCCGACGGTGCCGTTGCCGGCGAAGGTGTTGATGGTGCCATTGGGGAAAACAATGCGGATGCGATTGTTAAGCGAATCGGCGATGTAGACGTTGCCCGCGGCATCGACCGCGACACCGACTGGCGTGTTCAGTTGCGCATTGACGGCCGCGCCGCCATCGCCCGAATATCCGGGGCGCGAGTTTCCGGCGATCAGGACGAGATTCCCGCCGGCGATCTTGAAAACCGAGTTGCCGGCGCTGAAGTAGACGTTACCGGCCGAGTCGGCGGCCACGCGCTTGGGCTGGCCTATGGAGGTGGCGGTGGGGGCGGCGGGGGTGGCGGGCGGCGCGCCACCGGCTACCGTAGAGATCGAATACTGTTGCCCGGGCGCCACAGAGGCGCACAGCAGCAACAGACAAGACGCACTTCCAAACAGGCTTCCAGATGCCAATCTTTTCATGTACAAACTCAGTCTAACAGGATGGCGCGAGAGCGCGGATCAAAGGATATAGCATCTAGAATGCCACGAGTGGCGGGGGAGAAAGGAACGTCCACCACGGAGCCACGAAGGGCACGGAGTAAGCACGGAATGAAGACTTGATGTTCGGCTTCTCCCTATGCCCCGTGTCTCTCCGTGCTTGCTTGGGACTCTACCAGTTCAACGTGGTGGTCCCGAATGTCTCGGACAGCGACGCCGTACCCCTCACATTCAACCTGGGTGCAGGGGTCGCAAACGTTGTACACGACCGTCAAGCGTTAACGGGACAGCAGAGGCCATACCGATGGGCTTCGTTTGCGTCCACCTCAGGATTTCGGCCTTTGCCGGCGCTGCGTTGGCCGCGACATTCGCGCAGACCAGGACTGCGGCGCGGCCGAAATTCGAGGTGGCTTCGATCAAGCCGTGCAAACCAGGCATGG
>Ga0105240_10008573_pt1 | contig 14610 bp, 15 predicted proteins | sample KBSC54metaG_FD_80426 | JGI IMG/M metagenome (GOLD analysis project Ga0105240, IMG submission 80426) | Corn rhizosphere microbial communities from Kellogg Biological Station, Michigan, USA - KBS C5-4 metaG | ecosystem: Host-associated > Plants > Roots > Rhizosphere > Soil | place: Michigan, USA... | reverse complement strand
GTGCGATTTGGTGGGGTATTTTCACTGTATTACTTAAACAGTGGAAACTTTCTGCATGGCACTCTATGGCAAGTGTTGCGATTTGGTCTGCAATTATTTACTTACCCATCTATGCTCTATTTTTACCAAAGCATTTTATGGAAGTTAGTCCTGTACATTTAGCGATACAGGGCATTTTCCATGGTGTGTTTGTGGTTATTATTGCAACTCTGACTTATGTGGCAGCGATTCAGCGACTTGGTGCTTTTAAAACAGGAAGTATTGTGACTTTGGCGCCGTTTATTGCTGCCATTTTAGCGGTACCTTTACTCGGTGAAGCATTAAGCCCATCTATTGTTGTGGGCTTGGTCGGAATGGGAATCGGCGCCTTACAACCTTGGCGCTGGTTCCGACCAGATAGCTTGGCACAACAAATTAAGCAGCAAAATAAATCAAATTAGTTTGTACGCTTCAAATAGCTTTGATGTAACGGCTCTAATTGCTGATGTAAATGTTCGAGTAATCCATCATTAAACACAATATCATTGGCAAGTTCGCGTTTACGTTCGCGTGGCATTTGCGCTGCAATAATTTTCTGAATTTGTTCTTGGTTTTGCCCATCACGTTGGCTTGCACGCTGAATTTGAGTTTGTTCACTCGCATCAACTAATAAGGTGTGGTTCACCAATTCATGCTGGTTGGTTTCAAACAGTAGTGGTGAAACTAAAATCACATAAGGACTTTTTGGGTTTTGCAACTGCTGAATAATAGATTGGCGAATAGCTGGATGCGTGATTTTTTCGAGTGTTTGTCTTGCTTCAGGATTTTGAAAAATATATTCGCGTAGGGCACGACGATCGAGATTACCATCGGATTGAAGCACCCAGTCTCCAAAAGTTTGTTGGATTTTTTGCAGGGCAGGTTGGCCTTTCTCAACCACTTCGCGAGCAACGATGTCGGCATCGACGACTTGTATTCCTTGGGATTCAAACCATTGTGTCGCAGCAGATTTTCCACTGCCAATACCACCTGTGACTCCCAGAATAAAAGCCATCTTAACCTCCCAAATAGATTTTCATAATCTGGTCACCCCATAGAAAGGCAACCCAACCTGCAATAGCAATGTAGGGCCCAAAGGCAAAGGGCTGATTGTCATTGCGTAATTTTAATAAAATGATGCCAATAATTGCACCGAGTAAAGATGACAATAGCACAATTAATGGCAGCATCAATGGCCCCATCCACGCACCTAATGCGGCAAGTAATTTAAAGTCACCGTAGCCCATGCCTTCTTTGCCTGTAATCACTTTAAATAAGTAATACACAATCCAAAGACATAAAAAACCAATCAGGTAACCCCAAATGGCTGAGTTAGGTGAGGTGTAAATATTAAAGGTGTTAATGCCTAGACCAAGCGCAGCTAAAGGTAGGGTAAAACGGTCGGGGAGCAGCTGAGTATCAAAGTCTATAAAGGTGAGGGCAATCAGGACCCAAGTCAGAACTAGCCCCAAAAGCATTTGTATGGTTGGACCAAACACCATGACCACAACCAGTGAACATACCATTGTTAATAGTTCAATCGCTGGATAGCGAATGCTAATAGGATGCTGGCAATGGCCACATTTACCTTTTAAAACCAACCAACTGATGACTGGGATATTTTGATACCAATGGATGGGCTGATGGCACTCTGGACATGATGAAGCAGGCTTACTTAAAGTCAGTTTTTCATGATCAATGATTGGTTGTTCAGGATCGAGTAGCATTTGACATTCTTGCTGCCAATCATGTTCCATCATTTTTGGGGTGCGATAAATCACCACATTAAGAAAGCTACCAATACATAGGCTCAATAATGCAACTGCAATATAAAGTGCAGTTAAGTTTTGAATAAAATAAGCAATAATTTCTTGCATTATATGACTGAACCCATTTGGAAAATTGGAAGATACATAGCAACAACCAGACCACCTACAAGTACTCCTAAAATTGCCATAATTAAAGGCTCCATCATTGAAGTTAAGCCATCAACGGCATTATCAACTTCATTTTCATAGTACGTTGCAACTTTATCGAGCATGCTGTCTAACGCACCAGATTCTTCACCAATTGCGACCATTTGTATAGCCATAGATGGAAAACGATTTGAAACCCGCATCGCAAATTGGAGTTGCTGACCTGTAGCAACATCTTCACGAATTTTCATGACAGCTTGTTCATAAATGACATTGTTGGTTGCACCAGCCGTTGATTCAAGTGCATCAATGAGCGGGACACCAGCTGCAAAAGTGGTTGCTAAAGTACGGCTATAACGGGCAATAATTGCTTTGTAAACCAGATCGCCAAAGATAGGTAGTTTCAGGGTAAGTTTGTCTAAACCATCACGGAATTTTTTACTACGCTTTTTAGCCTCCATGAAACCAGCAATAATTGCAACAATTACAATAATCATAATGAACCAATATTCTTGCATCCATTTCGACATATTTACGACCATTTGTGTAAAAGCAGGTAAATTTGCACCAAAGGAAGAAAACAGATCTTGAAAGACGGGAACAACTTTAACCATCAAAATAATGGTAACAATTACAGCAACCACAAGAACCGTTGCTGGATATTTCATAGCCTTCTTGATTTTTTGCTTGAGCAATTCACTTTTTTCTTTGTAAACTGCCACACGATCTAGCATGGTTTCAAGCGCACCAGACTGTTCACCGGACTCTACAAGAGAGCAAAATAATTTGTCGAAGTGCTGAGGATACTTTCTTAAAGCTGAGGCAAAAGTGCTACCCCCTTCAACTTCACTTTTAATACCGAGTACCACATCGCGCATAGCTGGGTTTTCTAGACCTTCTGCCACAATTTCAAAGCCTTGTACCAGTGGGACACCAGCTTTCATCATGGTTGCAAGTTGTCGCGTGAAAATCGTGATATCGAGCGTTGATACCTTTTTCTTAAATAAACCTTCAAGAATATTTTTACGCTTTTCTCGAATATTACGGACAGTTACACCTTGTTTGCGTAGGGTGACTTTCGCTAAAGCCATATTTTTAGCTGGAAGTTCCCCCTTAATTTTTACGCCTTTACGATCAACCCCATCATAAGCAAAAGTCGGCATCAATTGTGCCTTTTTGACAGTCATGACATTATCCTTATTTTAAATTGTCTTTTATTCACTGGTTACGCGATTGACTTCTTGTAAAGAAGTAACACCTTGCATAACTTTCTTTAAACCTGAGCGACGTAGATTATTAAACCCCAGTTTTTCAGAAGCGGCAGCGATTTCTAAAGCATTGCCATCTTCCATAATAATCTTGGAAATCTCAGGTGTGACTTTCATTACTTCATAAATACCAACTCGACCTTTGTAGCCCTCACGACATTCTGGACAACCGACTGGTTGAAAAACTTGAAAATCGGGATGTGTCAGATCTTGTTCGGTAAAACCCATTTCTAATAGACTTTGTTTAGGAATGTCAGTAGGTACTTTACATTGAGAACATAGTCGACGTGCCAAACGCTGAGCAATGACCAGATTGACCGATGTCGCAATATTGAAAGACGGAACCCCCATATTGCGTAGACGAGTCAGTGTTTCAGGAGCACTGTTAGTATGTAGCGTGGACATCACCATATGACCTGTCTGAGCAGCTTTAATCGCGATTTCCGCTGTTTCTAAATCACGAATCTCACCGACCATAATAATGTCAGGGTCCTGACGTAAAAATGACTTAAGTGCAGCTGAAAAAGTCAGACCTACCTTAGGGTTCACGTTAACCTGATTAATGCCTTCAAGGTTAATTTCGACTGGATCTTCGGCAGTAGAAATATTAGAACTTTCAGTATTTAAGATATTGAGACCTGTATATAAAGATACAGTCTTACCAGAACCGGTTGGACCTGTGATTAAAAGCATACCTTGTGGCTTATCTAATGCTTCCATAAAGAGCGCTTTTTGCTCTTCTTCATATCCTAGAGCATCAATTCCCAGCATAGCACTCGATGGATCGAGAATACGTAGAACTAGCTTTTCACCAAATAAGGTCGGAAGAGAGTTCACACGAAAATCAATTGCTTTAGATTTTGATAGCTTGAGCTTGATACGACCATCTTGAGGGACACGCTTTTCAGAAATGTCCATTTGAGACATCACTTTTAAGCGTGAAGCCAAACGATTAGCCAGCTGCAAAGGCGGATTTGCAATTTGACGCAAAACGCCATCGACCCGATAACGGACCCGATACGATTTCTCATAAGGTTCAAAATGTAAATCAGAAGCCCCCATACGAATCGCATCAATCAATAACTTGTTAATATATTTAACAATAGGTGCTTCATCGCCTTGCGGAGTATCCTCATCCTCTTCTGGAGTAGCTGAGGTATCAAGATCTACATCTAGATCAAATTCTTCATCACTAAACTCGAAGTTACTTTCTTCAGTAAATTGCTGTACCAGAATTTTCTCGAGTTTATGGTGCTCGACAATAACCGGCTCAACCATAAGCTTGCTGTTGAAGCGAATAGCATCAATAGCATCAATATTGCTGGGATTACTGGTTGCAACATATAAAATCTGTCCTCTTTGTACGAGAGGCAAGATCCGATGTTTTAAAATCAGTTTCTGGTCGACCAAATCTTTAGGAATCTGGCTAGTATCGTAAACGTCCAGATCAAAATATGGTTCAGCAAATTCAATAGAAATTGTTTCAGCTAATAAAGAAGGGGAGAGATTAACCTCTTCAATCAGGTACGCAACAGTATCCTGTTTAGCTCTTTTTGCTGCATCTAGTGCTGCTTGCATGGTCGCTGCCGACACATGTTTTTCTTCGACTAATCGTCGAAAAAACCCCGAAAATTTTGGAGATGTATGTATGACTGACATCTGCCTACCTGTGCTCATATGTTTATAATTGGTATATAAAAAATTATACTTTTGTTATCTAAAATTACTACCTGAGAAAATGATGCTCTCGTCTTGATCCATATATTAAAGCTTGAACCAGTCGAAGTTTTTATTCATTAATTTTTAAAACGCGGAGCTTTAGTCTTAATAAAGTTTTATGACTGTTTTCAAATAGTAGAAAAGATATGAGCAAAGCCGTTAAAGAAAAGTATCTGAAATTTGTAGAAATGCGTGTAGAATGTGCTGCATTTTTGATGAAAGGTGAGCCGTATGTCGGGTTCGACGATTACGCCTTGGGTAGTTGGCAACTGGAAAATGAACCCAATGCGTGCCAATGCCAAACAACTTATAGAAGAATTTAAACAACTATTGCAACAAAACGAAATTGCAGATGAAAGCTGCCATGTCGGAGTTGCTCCGGTTTCTATTGCACTTGCAATGGTACAAACACAATTGCAAGATGCTGCAAAAACAGTATATACAGTTGCACAAGATGTATCGCGTGTAGCAGGTACGGGCGCCTATACTGGTGAAGTTAGTGCAGAATTATTAAAAGATAGCCAAATTAATTTTGTATTGGTGGGCCACTCTGAACGCCGTGATTTGTTAGGTGATAACGTTGAAATTTTGAAGGCAAAACTCCAAAATTCTTTAAATGCAGGCTTAACTGTCATTTATTGTGTGGGGGAAAGTCTCGAACAGCGTGAACAAGATTTGGCAGAGCAGGTTGTATTGCAACAAATCTGTGATATAGCTCCTGTAGTGACTGCAGAGCAATGGCAAAAGCAAATTGTAATTGCTTATGAGCCAATCTGGGCAATTGGTACAGGTAAAACTGCTTCACCACAAGATGCACAGGCAATGCATGCTAAAATCCGTGAAGGTTTAAGTCAGATTACTTCTGCGGGTCCAGACATTGCGATTTTATATGGCGGTAGTGTAAAAGCTGAGAATGCAGTCGAGTTGGCAGCATGTCCAGATATTAATGGCGCGTTGGTTGGAGGTGCTTCGTTAAATGCAGCATCTTTTTATCAAATCGTACATGCCTTTGCACAAAGTAAATAACGAGGATAGGGTATGCACTCTTTTGTACTGATCGTACATATTATTTTAGCGGTACTGATGATTGGCTTGATTCTAGTCCAACACGGTAAAGGTGCGGATGCTGGTGCTTCTTTCGGTGGCGGCGGAGCAGCAACCGTATTTGGCGCATCGGGTTCAGCTAATTTCCTTACTCGCCTTACTGCTATTTTAACGGCATTGTTTTTTGTGACGAGTTTAACCTTGGCTGTTTTTGCGAAAAAACAGACGACTGAGGCATATAGTTTGAAATCTGTACAAACAACAGCACCAATTCAAACAACATCGCCTGAAACTTCACCAAATGCACCAAAAACGGGTCAATAATTCGAAATAGGGCTTTCCTTTTATAATTGGAAGGACTAGAATGCGTCCCACAAGCTGCGGTGGTGGTGGAATTGGTAGACACGCTACCTTGAGGTGGTAGTGCCTTCGGGCGTGGGGGTTCAAGTCCCCCCTTCCGCACCAACTTTGAACCAGAAAGTTGAGTGCAAGCAGTTTTTTGATGCGGGATGGAGCAGTCTGGTAGCTCGTCGGGCTCATAACCCGAAGGTCGTTGGTTCAAATCCAGCTCCCGCTACCAAATTGATTAAGGTGCAACTTAATCAGACAGTATCTAGAAAGTTTACATTGACTTTATTTGATATTTGTATATAATTTTTGCACGTTGATGCGGGATGGAGCAGTCTGGTAGCTCGTCGGGCTCATAACCCGAAGGTCGTTGGTTCAAATCCAGCTCCCGCTACCAAGTTTCTTAAAAGAGGCTCACAGACAAGTGGGCCTTTTTGCACAGTGGACTATTGTTTTCTGTGCTACATAGGGGCGATTAACGCCCTTTTTTATTGGTTATCGTATCGCTATCGTGTAGTTTCGACATCAATTGGTCAAATAGTCATGCTTCACTATAGTAGGTCTGTGTCGGTTAAAACAACCGATTGAATCGCACGAGAATGACGAGAGTAAATGAAATTATCAAATAAATCCCAAGCATTGCATGACTTAATTGTTCCTGCAGTACAAGCATGTGGTGTCGACCTTTGGGGAATCGAGTTTCTCCCACAAGGTAAACGTTCATTATTGCGTATTTATATCGACAAAGCGGTAAGTGAAGAAGATGCTGAGCCAGTACTTAATGAAGATGGTGAAGTAGAACTAGGCCGTGGTATTGGTGTACAAGATTGTGTGCGTGTAACACAACAAGTTGGCGCAATGCTGGATGTTCATGATCCAATTTCAGGTGAGTATTCATTAGAAGTTTCTTCACCAGGTTGGGATCGTCCATTTTTTCAACTAGAACAGTTACAAGGTTACATCGGACAACAAATTGCTTTGCGTTTGATTGCAGCAGTAGAAAACCGTCGTAAATTTCAAGCAAAGCTTATTGCAGTAGACCTTGAAAATGAAGAAATTCAGGTTGAAGTTGATGGGAAGCACGTGCTTGAGATCGACAGCAACAATATCGATAAAGCAAACTTGATCTATCAAGATTAAATTTATTAAATTTTATAAGAAATCGGTAGGTGACTTATGGGCCGCGAAATTCTTACCGTTGTTGAAACGGTTAGTAATGAAAAAGGTGTTAGTCGTGAAGCGATCTTCGAGGCTTTAGAACAAGCTCTAGTTGCTGCAACGAAGAAAAGATTTTACGAAGGTACGCATGCTGAAGAAGCTCAGCTTCGTGTAGAAATTGATCGTAAAACTGGTGATTACAGCACATTCCGTCAATGGACTGTTGTGGCAGATGAAGATCATGAAATGCCAGCTTGCCAAGATGCGATTTCTGACCTTGACCCATCTAAATGGTCAATTGGTGATGTTCGTGAACTCGAAGTAGAATCTATTGAGTTTGGTCGTATTGCTGCACAAATTGCAAAACAAGTTATCGTACAAAAAATTCGTGAAGCTGAGCGTGCTTTAGTTGCTGATGCATACGAGTCTAAAGTTGGTGAGTTAATTTACGGTGAAGTGAAAAAACAAACCAAAGATGGCTTTATTATTGATTTAGGCGACAACGCTGAAGCTTATCTTGCGCGCGAAGAAATGATTCCTAAAGAAATTCTTCGCCCGAAACAACGTATGAACGCTATTTTATACAATGTGAACCGTGAAGGTCGTGGCGCTCAGTTGTTGTTATCACGCGCTAAGCCTGAAATGTTAATTGCTTTAATGAAAAAAGAAATTCCTGAGATTTCTGAAGAAATTATTGAAATTAAAGCAGCGGCACGTCAACCAGGCGTTCGTGCTAAAATTGCAGTGAAAACAAATGACCATCGTATTGACCCTGTAGGTGCATGTATTGGTATGCGTGGTACGCGTATTCAAGCGGTACAACAAGAGTTAAACGGTGAACGTATTGATGTAGTGGTCTGGTCTGATGATCCAGCTCAGTACATTGCAAGTGCATTAGAACCAGCTGATGTTTCAGGCATCGTGCTTGATGAAGATGCAAGAAGTGCCGATATTATTTTTGCAACCAGCGATCAATTGGCTCGCGCGATTGGCTCACAAGGTCAAAATGTTCGCTTGGCTTCTGATTTAACTGGCTACAAACTCGACATGATGCTTGAAGAAGAGTATCGTGCTCGTCAGCAAAATGAAGCTCAGCAATATCTTGATATGTTTGTATCACGTCTCGATATTGAAGAAGATTTAGCAATGGCATTGGTGGAAATGGGCTTTACCTCTTTAGAAGAGATTGCTTATGTTCCAGCTGAAACTTTTGACGAAATTGAGCTTGATGCTGAATTGGTTGAGTTATTGCAAAGTCGTGCAAAAGAAGCAGCACTTACTGATGCTTTGAAACAGCAAGAAAATATTCAAGAACCGAGCGCAGACCTTCTCACTATGGAAGGCATGACTTCTGAGATCGCTTACTCGCTTGCCGCTCGCGGTATTATTACTGTCGATGATTTGGCAGATCAAGCTACTGACGATATCTCTGATATTGAAGGACTTGATCATGAAAAAGCAGGTCAATTGATCATGAAAGCTCGCGAATCATGGTTTAACTAGGAGATGAAATATGACGGACAAGTCGATTAAAGAGTTAGCTCTCAGTGTAGAACGTCCTGTTGAGAAGCTCCTAGAACAGGCTCGTGAAGCAGGTTTGCCTCAACGTACAGCAGACGACATTATTACCACTGAACAACAGGATACTTTAGTCAATCATTTGAAAAAAGTGCATGGTCAGGAAAGTGGTAACACAGGAAAAATTGCGTTGAAACGTAAAACAACCAGTACCGCTAAAGTTGCAAGTACTTCAGGTAAAGCAAAAACAATTAACGTAGAAGTACGTAAAAAACAGGTTTTTGCTAAACCAAACCCTGAACAAATTGCAGCTGAAGCTAAAGCACGTGCAGAAGCTGAAGCTAAAGCACGTGTAGAACAGCAAACGCGTGACACTGCACAGCAAAACGCGCGTCTTCAAACAGAGCAAAAAGCAAAAGCAACTTTAGATGCAATGCGTGCTGCTCATCAACAAGATAGCGCTGCTCAGACAGCTCCTAAAGCTGCTGTAGTAGTGAAAAAACGTGGTGGTGGTACAGTAAAACCTGCACCAAAACCAGCAGAAACATTAGAGCAAAAGAAAGCACGTGAAGCACAAACAGCTCAGTTGAAAGCAACTGAAGAGGCTGCGCGTCGTAAAGCGGCTGAAGAAGCTCAGCAACGTACACTTGAACAAATGCGCAAAATGGCGTCTAAGTATTCAAGTGACGAAGCTACTACCACAATTCGTGTGATTGATGATTCTCCACTTGCTTCAGGTCTAGTAGGCCAAGCTTATGAGGATTCATTTAAGCAAGAAGACCGTGAAATTAAACGCGGTGGCGCAACCACTAACCCTCGTGCGGGTAAAAAAGGTGGTCGTCGTGGTCAAGAAGAGCAAAGCTTTGTTAACCATAACAAACGTGGTTTAAAATCAAGCCAAGCTAATAAGCACGGATTTGAAAAACCAGTTAAAAAGCAAGTTTATGATGTAGAAATTGGCTCAAGCATTGTTGTTGCCGATCTTGCTCAAAAAATGGCGATTAAAGTACGTGAAGTTATCAAAACACTTATGAAAATGGGTGAGTTGGTTAATCAGGAACAAGCTATTGACCAAGATACAGCAGCACTTGTTGTTGAAGAAATGGGCCATAACCCTGTTTTAGTTTCTGATACTCAAGCGGAAGATAACTTGCTTGAAGCGGCTGAAGAAGCTCGTGGTGAGCAAACAACTCGTCCGCCAGTTGTTACCATTATGGGTCACGTTGACCATGGTAAAACATCATTGCTTGACCGTATTCGTCGTTCGAAAGTGGCGGCAGGTGAAGCAGGTGGTATTACCCAGCATATTGGTGCATATCACGTTGAAACAGACAAAGGAATCATTACATTCCTTGATACACCGGGACATGCTGCATTTACTTCAATGCGTGCACGTGGTGCTAAAGCAACGGATATCGTTGTATTGGTTGTTGCGGCAGATGACGGTGTAATGCCACAAACTGCAGAAGCAATTGACCATGCGCGTGCAGCAGGAACTCCAATTATTGTTGCAATCAACAAAATGGATAAAGAATCTGCTGATCCAGACCGTGTGTTAAATGAATTAACAACGAAACAAATCGTTCCAGAAGAATGGGGTGGTGATGTTCCGATTGCTAAGGTTTCTGCACACAGTGGACAAGGTATTGATGAGCTCCTTGATTTAATTCTTATTCAATCAGAATTGATGGAATTAAAAGCATCTGCTGAAGGTGCTGCACAAGGTGTTGTTATTGAAGCGCGTGTTGATAAAGGCCGTGGTGCAGTAACTTCTATTCTTGTTCAAAACGGTACATTAAACATTGGTGACCTTGTTCTTGCAGGTTCGTCATATGGTCGTGTCCGTGCAATGTCTGATGAAAATGGTAAGCCGATTAAATCAGCAGGACCATCTATTCCAGTAGAAATTCTGGGTCTTCCAGATGCTCCAATGGCAGGTGATGAAGTTCTTGTTGTAAATGACGAGAAGAAAGCGCGTGAAGTTGCTGATGCTCGTGCTGATCGTGAACGTCAAAAACGTATTGATCGTCAAAGCGCAATGCGTCTTGAAAATATCATGTCGTCAATGGGCAAAAAAGATGTTCCTACAGTGAACGTTGTTTTAAGAACAGACGTACGTGGTACTTTAGAAGCATTGAATGCAGCTTTACATGAATTATCTACTGATGAAGTAAAAGTTCGTGTAATTAGTTCGGGTGTTGGCGCGATTACTGAGTCTGATGTGATTCTTGCTGAATCTTCAGAAGCTGTATTGTTAGGCTTTAACGTTCGTGCTGATACGACTGCTCGTCAGAGAAGTGACCAAGACGGTATCGATATTCGTTACTACAGCATCATCTATGAATTAATTGATGATGTGAAAGATGCCATGAGCGGTAAACTTGCTCCTGAACATCGTGAAACTATCTTGGGTGTTGCTGAAGTACGTGAAGTATTCCACTCAAGTAAGTTTGGTGCAGCAGCAGGTTGTATGGTACTTGAAGGTGTATTGCATCGTAATAAACCGATTCGTGTATTACGTGATGACGTGGTTGTGTTCCAAGGTGAGCTTGAATCTCTTCGTCGCTATAAAGAAGTGGTTGAAGAAGTTCGTGCCGGTATGGAATGTGGTCTTGCGGTGAAAGGTTATAAAGACATCAAAGTGAAAGATAAAATTGAAGTCTATGATGTTCAATTGATTAAACGGAGTCTTTAATGGCGGGTAGCCAACGCTTAAAGCGCATGGCGGATTCAGTTCAACGCGAGTTGTCTGAGCTGATTCGTCAAGAGCTTAAAGATCCTCGCTTAGGTGGTCTAGTGACCATCTCTGCGGTGAAAGTCAGTGCAGACATGGGTTATGCTGAAGTTTATGTCACCGTAATGGGACGTGAGCTTGGCGATGAGCAAAGTGAAGCAGCAAATAAAGAAACTTTAGATGTATTAAATAAAGCTTCTGGTTTCTTGCGTCATGAATTGAGTCGTCGTATCAAGACACGTATTACGCCAAGATTGCGTTTCCATTATGACAAGACGAATGCTTATGGTAACTATATGTTTGGTTTGATCGAAAAAGCGGTAAATGATTTACCGAAACGCGATTCAGACGACGAACAGTAATATAAAAATAAAAAAGCCACCTTCGGGTGGCTTTTTTATTGGTGGACTTTTTCCTAGTCTTTAGGAGGCTCCATAGGGGGCTTATTTTGCGAGAAACGCTGTCCAATTTTATAACGGTCCCACGGCAAGGGACGTTCAATTGACTCAGGAACTTCTCCACTCAATGAGCGCAAACGTAAATGTAGCGCAGCTTGAGCAATTAAATTTGCTGAAACTGGTGCGGTAATGAAAGCTAAAAGTGTGATCAGTAGCTCGGCAAAACCAAAGCGGCCTTGAAAAGCAAAAAAGATCATAGACGCAATCAAAAAACTGCCTAATCCTAACGTACTCGATTTTGTGGGTGCATGTAAGCGCATGAATAAGTCAGGCAAGCGCACCATGCCAATCGAGCCGACTAACATAAAGAAAGCACCAAAAACTAGAAAGACCGAAACAATAATTTCCATTGTAAATTGCATTTTGATCTCTCCTTAATCGATTACATGACCAGTTGTGAAGTAACGTGCTAAGGCTGCTGTAGATACGAAACCTAGCATCGCAACCAGTAGGGCTCCTTCAAATAAAGAGGTCGTCATCCAATAAATGCCTAAAACAACAATGAGGCAAGTTGCATTTAAGAAGAGAGTATCGAGTGCTAAAAGCCGATCTACAATTGATGGGCCGATGACCAATCTGAAAAGGCAAAGTAGCATAGAGATGGTAATGGCAATTGAGCTAATACCTAGAGCATAGGGTAGGATGGTCATGCACTTGCCTCCGTTTTGCTTTTTACATCAAAAATTTCCATAAGTGGAATTTCATAACGTTGTTTGATGTCTTCAATATCAGATTCCGTATTATCTGTGCTTAAAGCATGAACCAGAATATCTCCACGTTCCTGATCAATACCCGCAGAAACCGTACCTGGTGTTGTCGTGATGATCATTGCCAGTAAAGTATTAACCTGCTCATGTTCCGTTTCTAATGGCACACGATACCATTTAGGATGTAAATTTTTGGTAGGTCCTAAAACGAGTTTTGCCACTCGAAAGTTAGAAATGACAATATCCCAAAGAACCACAAAGCATAATTTAATAGCGGGTTTCCAGTGAATATGCGGTGTACGGGTGATAAACGGTTTGACTAAACGAGGAATAATTAAACCCAGCAGTACTGCCGTCAGAATGTCACTAGCATCAAGACTATGTGAAAGCATCAGCCAAAATAAAATGATAAGAACGGAAACAAATGGATGTGGAAACCAGCGTTCAAGCAAATGAGATAACTGCATTTTTATGGCTCCATAGGTTTCAATTGACTTTCATCAACAATGGTAGGCGTTTGTAGTTTGTCCTGTTGCTGAATTTGTCGAAGTTTATATTCCGAAATATGTTCACCATTGAAGGTATCTTTCGAAATAATATCTGGAACGAGGTAAGCATTATGATCTTCAACCTCACCACCATATTTAGTTTCTGGTAGGTAAGCAGGGTCAAATGGTTGAACGCTGATAGTTTCACCATTTTTATCCATTTTAAGAATAGTGCGTTGGTAAAGTGCATGGTCTTGAATCTGCTGGGCAGTAATTAATGTGTAATGCTGAATAGGTGCAGCAAAAACGACATAAGCGATTAAGCCGGCAAGTAACACATAAATCACTTGATCATTACGTGGTGGTGCTCGTTCTGGTAATGCTCGATAAAGAATATAAGCCGGATGAATTGGATCTTCCTCTGGTGGTGTTGCTCGCCAGAACAAGATAAAACCAACTCGTGTTAGAGCAATAATACTTAATAGGCTCACAACAAGCACAACACCAATGATCCAACCTTGATAGTTGGCTTCGACTGTCGCTTGTAAAATAAATACCTTTCCAAGAAAACCACTAAAAGGTGGTAAACCCGCGAGCATCATGGCAATCAAGAAGTAAGTCAGCATCGCTGCTTTTTCTTGTTTGATTCTTGGGGCAACTTTTAAATGATCTTTAAAATCTCCACGTTGTGAAGTTATCCATCCACAAAATAGATAAAAGGCCGCGCCAATTAGCGTACTGTGCACTAAGTAATACAAAGCACCAGACCATGCTTGTGTATTTGACATGGCAATTGCTGTGAGCAATGTACCAATTGAAGAAAGTACCATAAAGCCGACAAAGCGACGTAATCGATCTGCTCCAATTGCTGCAATTACACCGTAAAGTGAAGTAATCAAACCAATCGGAAGTAACCAGCTTTTTAAGATTTCTTGACTCAGTGCATCGTCAAATACTGTTCCATTTACACGCAAAATCGAATAGATCCCGACCTTGGTCATAATGGTGAAAATTGCAGCCACAGGTGTACTCGCAACAGCGTAGGTTTTTGGTAGCCAAAAACCTACGGGAAGCATCGCTGCTTTAATGCCAAACACTACAAATAAAAGTAGGGCGCCTGCTACGGCTAATTTGTGTTGATCTGCTTCAAGCGTTGGAATAAGGCGTGAAACATCCGCCATGTTGAGGCTACCCACACTGCCATAAATCATACCAAGGCCGATTAAGAATAGGG
>Ga0105240_10008571_pt1 | contig 14614 bp, 10 predicted proteins | sample KBSC54metaG_FD_80426 | JGI IMG/M metagenome (GOLD analysis project Ga0105240, IMG submission 80426) | Corn rhizosphere microbial communities from Kellogg Biological Station, Michigan, USA - KBS C5-4 metaG | ecosystem: Host-associated > Plants > Roots > Rhizosphere > Soil | place: Michigan, USA... | reverse complement strand
GCGTTCCGTTCAGGGCGCGTTTGAGTTCAGCGCGAAGGGCGTGGCCTTCATCATCTATTCGATGATGGGAATGGGCCTGGGCATCGGGCTTGGGACCGGAGCGTATCAGCTCGTCAAAAGCGAGCACTACCAGTACCTGCCTGCGCTGTTCTGGACGGTGTTTCTTGTGTGGCAAGTGCTACCGGTTGCGCTGGCATCATTTCAAGAGCAATTTGATCTGAGCAGCATACTGCGATTTCCGGTTAGTTTCGGATCGTTCTACCTGCTAAGCATCGCGTTCGGGCTCGTGGATGTGCCCGCGATCCTGGGTGGAATCTGTTGTATCGGCATCTGGATGGGAGTAACCCTTGCCAGGCCCGCTCTCTGGAGTTGGATCGCGCTGATCCTTTTGATGTATGCAGTCTTCAACATTCTGCTAGGCCGGGCGGTGCTGGCGTGGGTAGATAAATGGCTCGCCAAGCGCAGGACGAGAGAAATTGTAAGCGCGCTGTTTCTGTTCCTAATGTTGAGCCTGCAATTACTGAATCCCGCTCTCCATGAACAGAGACAATATCGCCATGGAGCACGGCACGGAACCCAGACCAGCGGCGAGAGCGTGATCGATCAGCTGCCGAAATGGGCAAAGCCAGTTCTGGCGGTGGAACCGTGGCTCCCGCCGGGCCTTGTGACCGACAGCGTGTTGCGAGTTGCAGAATCTGAAACCGGTTTGGTGTTTGAGTCACTAGCTGGGTTGGGAGTGTACATCCTTGCGGCCGGGGTGGTTCTGGGCGTCAGACTTCGAGCTGAGTATGCGGGCGAACGGCTGAGTGAGGCTCCCGCGGCAAGAAGGAGGACCGAAGACGACAGCAAATGGCTGCTCGATGGTTCTGGGCCGATTGCAGCGGTTGTGGAGAAAGAACTGCGGATCATACCTCGATCGATGCCTCTGCTGTTCGCAATGGGAGCGCCACTATTGACCGTGTTGGTCATCAGTTCTGTACTGAGAAACACGAACGACACCGGGCACCCCTTCTCGTGGGCCTTCCCGCTGTGCGTTTGCTACGCCCTGCTCGGATTCACCCAGATGATCTTCAATAACCTCGGATCAGAGGGAACCGGAATCCAGACACTGTTTCTTTCGCCGACTCCCATCAGGACCGTTCTGCTGGCGAAGAACCTGCTCCATGGAGCCCTGTTCTGCACGGTGGCTTTTCTTGCCGGGGTGTTCGCCACCGCTCGGCTTGGATGGCCTGATTTGACCCTAGCCGGCACCACAGCTGCGTGGGTGTTGTTCGCGGTGCCGACGAATCTCGCAGTCGGCAATCTTCTCTCCATCACGATGCCGTACCGCGTGAATCTTGGCCGACTGTCGAGACAACGGGGATCGCAGGCCAGTGCGCTGGTGAGCATGCTGGCCCAGTTGCTGGTCATCGCTTGCGGGGTGGTTGTCGTGGAACTGTGCACTTTTTTCGCAAAGAGATGGATGGCAATACCCTCACTCCTGGTGCTGGCCGGGGTGGCGGTTGCGGTTTGGTTCCAGGTGCTGGCGCGAGCAGATTCGCTCGCTAACCGCAATCGGGAGAACTTGATCGCGACTCTGGCGAAGACCGAGTGATGCTTCGGTCTGTCGCCGCCTTTCCGTCTTCATTTGAATGTAGTTAGAACGCATTCTGAACCGATCGCTGCGTTTTGGCGTAATTGGGTTCAGCTGGATTAATATTCGGCTGGTTCTTACGTCATCCCTATGAACGGTCAGAAAGGGCAACCCGTGGCGATCGCCATTCCAACTATGCCGGCGGTGGAAACGCGTCAGCGTCTTTCCGACCTGTTCGCAACCCATCATCGCCGCGTTCTGATGGCTGCATATCGAGTTACAGGCAGCATGGCGGACGCGGAGGATGTGGCGCAGAGCGTATTTCTGCGGCTCACAGCAGGCGATGAGCCGGCTATGAGCAACGCGGGCAGTTATCTGTATCGAGCGGCAATCAATGGAGCGCTCGACCTGCTGCGACGGAGAAATTCTGAGCCGCTGGATGCCGCGTCCGATGTGACGTCGCAAGGACGCGGATCTCGACCAGAAGCGGAAGCAGCGGCGGCGCAACTGGTTGGGTGGCTCCGAACCGCACTTGCAGAGTTAAGCCCGCGGGCGGCGGAGATGTTCACGCTACGTTATGTGGAAGAGCTGGACAACCGCGAGATCGCGGCACTGATGCATACCTCGCAGGCTGTGGTAGCTGTGACGCTGCACGGGGCGCGATCGAAGCTGAAGAAGCGACTGAGCGAGATGGAACGGGGGAATCGATGAAGAACCACGAAGAAATTCTGCTGGATGAGGCAACGCAGGCGATGCGGGCGGCAGCGCCAGATGCACAGGAATTCTCCACGTCCGCGGAGAAGGTGGCGGACAGGCTTGGCATCGCATTTGCGGAGAACACCAGTGAGTTCGAGAGCTGCGAGAATATGCGCCCTCTGCTCGATGCTTATCGCGCCGGCACCCTGCCCTTGACGCGTGCGCTGCTGGTGGAAGCGCATCTGCGCGAGTGCGCTCTATGCTACAGGCGGTTACGCAGCGGTTCGGGAGCGGTGAACTGGTCGGTGCCGAAGGTGATGCCGGCGCGGCCAAAGGTTCGTCCACTGGCAGTGGCGTGGGCTATGGCGGCTTCTTTGGCTGTGGCGGCGGGCGGGTTGTTTGTGTACCAGGCCTACTGGCAGATACCACCGGGAGTGCGGGCCGAGGTCCAGTCGATCGACGGCTCGGCATCATTGATCACGGATTCGGGAGATCGGCTGCTTGCGCCGGGCGCGCAGTTACACGAAGGCGATGTCCTGCGAACCGGAGGCGGATCACATGCGGTAGTTCGCTTGTCTGACGGGTCGACAGTAGAAATGAATGAGCGCAGCGCGCTGGGATTCCGCGCACGCGGACATAATGCCACGCTGGATTTGGATCGCGGCGCTTTGATTGTAAAGGCAGCGCATCGAAATTCGGGGCATTTGTACGTGCAGACGGAAGACTGCCGGGTTGCGGTAACTGGGACTGTGTTCTCAGTGAATTCCGGCATCAAAGGATCGCGCGTAGCCGTGCTGCAGGGCGCGGTCGAGGTTCGTCACGCCGGCGTGCGATCAATGGTGCGCGCAGGCAACATGTTCACGACGACGGAGAATCTTGCTCCGGAGCCGCTGAGTGAGCAGGTCTCATGGAGCCCCAATCGCGATGAATACTTGGAATTGCTGGCCCAGTTTTCAATTCTTCAGCACAAGATTGAGCAGATTCCATTGCCGCAGCCGCGGTATGGCAGCGACCTCCTGAACCGCATGCCGGCGGACACCCAGCTCTATGTCAGTATTCCGAACCTGGGAGATTTCGTGACGCAGGCGAAGGCGATCTTCGAAGATCAACTGAAACAGAGCCCGGTGCTGCAGCGCTGGTGGAACAACGGTAAGCAGGACAAAACTGCGGAGCTTGATGATCTTGTGAACAAGGTGCACGATCTCAGCCAATATGTCGGTGACGAGATGGTGATTGTGGCTCTGAAGCAGCAACCTGGGCCGGGGTTTGCGATTGTTGCCGACGTGCAGCGTCAGGGGCTTGCCGATCTGCTGAAGCAGGAGTTTGCAAGAGAAGGGCATGAGGGTCTGACCGTTCTGGATGAGAATGGATTGAACGCAGCTTCGGCTGGCGGGCATGGCGGATACGCGCTAGTGCGGCAGAAGGAAGTCGTGTTCTCGAACAGCATTGAGACGCTGAAGACAATCAATGCGCAGTTGAACGCAGGCGCCAGCGGATTTGCGACCGGCGAGTTCGGGCAGCAGATTACAGCGGCATACAATCGCGGAGCCGGAATCATTCTTGCGGCCAATCTGCAGCGGATGCTTGAGGAGATGGCTGGGCACGGCGGACAGCATGCGACGAGCTTCATGCAGGAATCGGGCATGACCGGCGTGCGTTATCTCATCGCCGAACATCGGCAGACAAACAGTGGGACAGAGAATCACCTCAACCTGCAGTTTGCCGGAAACCGGCAACGCGTCGCTTCCTGGCTAGGCGCGCCGGCGGCCGTAGGGTCACTGGATTTCGTTTCGCCGAATGCTGCACTGGCGGTGGCAGGAGTCACAAAAGACCCGGCACTGATCGTAGATGACATGATGGCAATGATGGCAGCCGATGGCCGTAAGAATGACGAGTTCAATAAGGCGCAGACAGAGTTGGGAATCGATATCCGCAATGACTTGGCCGGAAGCCTGGGCGGCGAGTTTGCGTTTGCGCTGGATGGGCCGGTGCTGCCCACTCCATCGTGGAAGATCGTTGTCGAGGTAAAGGACTCTGCGCGATTCCAGTCGACACTGGAGCAGCTCGTGCAGGCGGCCAACCTCCACATGCAAGGTCAGGACTTGCATGCACTCATCATCGGCAAGAGCCAGTCGGGTGCACAGACTTTCTATGAGGTGCATCATCCTAAGACGGGCGCGCTTGTAGCAGCGTACACCTACGCGGCTGGGTATATGATCATTGCGCCGACGCGGGCGATGCTGATGGAAACGCTGCAGACACATGCAAGCGGTAACACACTGGGACGTTCTTCAAGCTTCAAGGCGTTGCTGCCGGTGGATCAGAACGAGAACTACTCGGCGGTCGCCTATCAGAACCTTGGTCCCGTGGTGACGCCGCTGCTGTCTCAGTTGAGTGGTGGCTCTGCAGATGCAATCAAGAAGCTCGCGGCAGATTCTCATCCGACAGCAATCTGCGCATGGGGTAAGGACTCGCGGATCGAGGCGGCGAGCAATAGCAACCTGTTCGGATTCGATTTCCTGACGCTGGGTCAAATTCTGAAAGCAGAGAAGCAGGGCCAGGCGAACAGCAGGGAACTACTACAGTAAGCAGATCGTAAAGGTACGCATGGGCGTGATTGCACTGGATCGACTGGAGGTGCGGCTTGGCGGCCGCACCGTCCTGAATGGGCTGACAGGAGAGTTGCGCGGTCACGCCGTAGGGCTGCTCGGTCCCAATGGTGCGGGAAAATCTACGCTGATCAACACGCTGCTGGGATTTCACGACCCAGCTGGCGGAAGTGCGAAGGTTCTCGGGCTGGATGCCCGGACCGACCGGATGCGCATCCGGCAGAGCGTCGGATACATGCCGGAAAACGACTCGTTCATCGGCAACATGAACGGCGTACGCTTCGTGCGCTACATGGCGGAGCTTTCCGGCTTGCCGCCGGCGGCGGCACTGGAGCGCGCTCACGAGGCTCTGTTCTATGTAGGCCTGGGCGAAGTGCGCTATCGAAAGATCAGCACCTACTCACTCGGCATGAAGCAACTGATCAAACTGGCGCAGGCTCTGGCGCATGGTCCCAAGCTGCTCATTCTGGATGAGCCTACAAATGGTCTCGATCCGACCGCGCGGCAGCGCATGGTGCAACTGATCAAGGAGATCCGCAAAGAGGGCAGTATGCACATGCTGATCTCGTCGCATCTGTTGCGGGATATAGATGAGACCTGCGACGAGGTGTTAATCCTGAACAAGGGGCGCATCGCCGCGATCTCCAACATCGAGGAAGAGCGCAGGTCCCATCGCAACTTCATCGAGATGGAGATGACGGGGAAGACGGAAGCTTTCGCCGAGAAAATGAAGGCGATGGGCTGTGAGTGCGCGCGGTTTGCCGGCGGACGCGTCAAGGTTGTCATGCCTGACGCTCTGAGCCAGCGCGATCTCTATATGGCCGCCGCTGAAACGGGCGCGGAGATTCGTCGAATCCAGACGAGACGCGATTCGCTGGAAGACATCTTCCTGCGAGCAATGGAATATGACGGAGGGCAACCTCGGGGCCCCCAGCAACAGGTCTTCGTTGCTGGGGTGAAGGGATAGAGCATGTCAGTCTTCCAGCATGATTACCGCCCCTACGAAGGACCCACCACTGCATTGTGGAAGCGTCCGCTAGTGCTCGCGCGCTACGGGTTGGCAGAAGCGTGGGGATCGAAGATTACTGTAGGCTTGGGGGTGCTGGCATTGCTGCCCTGCGTTGTCGACCTCGTGTTGATGTATCTCGCGGACAATCCCGTCGCCAAGATGCTGGTAGTGGGTGGCAGCAAGGTGCTGGAGATCAACGAGCGGTTCTTTCTTGGTGTGATGGAAACCCAGTGCTGGTTTGCTCTTGTGCTGGCTGCGTGGATCGCGCCACGACTTGTTTCGTTCGATCTGGGAGATAATGCGCTGCCGATCCTGCTGAGCCATCCTGTCTCTCGATTCGGCTATGTGCTTGGTAAGTTCATCGCGCTCACACTATCTCTCTCATACGTGACCTGGATTCCGCTGCTGGTGCTGTTTGTCTACCAGTCCTACGCATCCCCGGTCCCGTGGGCCATGGGACATTTGGGAATCGCGTTTGGCATGTTTGCCGGTGCAGCGGTGTGGATCATCTTGCTCTCACTCATTGGCCTCGCTGTTGCATCGTGGGTCAAATGGCGCGTCATCGCCACAGGAGCCATGTTTGCAGTGATCTTCGTTCCCGCCGGCGTGGGAGCCATCGCGAGCACAGTTCTGCGCACGAAGTGGGGAATGCTCCTGAACTTCCCTGTTGTGATGTCGGAGCTCTGGCAGCGACTGGTTGGTGCACCGAGCATCTTACCAAACCGTGTGGATCTGCCGAATCTTGCGATTGCGGCTGTGCTGATCGCAGCCAGCCTCGCGTGCGTCGCGGTGCTGAATGCGCGAATCCGCGCGCGAGAGGTGGTGCGCGGATGAACGCGGCGACGGATACAATCCGATTCGAAAACGTCTCAAAATTTTACGGCGAAGTGCTGGGCGTTAACCGCATCACACTGACGCTCTCGCCGGGCATCACGACTCTGGTAGGTCCGAATGGATCGGGCAAGACGACGCTGATGAACCTGATGACGGGGCTGGTGCAGCCTTCACGCGGAAGGGTCTCGGTCCTGGGGCTGGAGCCCTCAAATGCGACGGAGTTCTTCTGCAATGTCGGCTATTGCGCACAGTTCGATTCGTTCCCACGGGGGCTCACAGGATTCCAGTTTGTGTTGGATAGCTTGATGCTGTTCGGCATGACTGAAGAGGATGCGCACGGGCTTGCAGCGGAGGCGCTGGAGCGAGTGCAACTGGACGCAGCAGCGGCGCACCGCAATATAGCCGGTTACAGCAAAGGCATGAGGCAGAAGATCCGGCTCGCCCAGGCCGTTGCGCATCATCCGCGAGTGCTGGTGCTGGACGAACCGCTGAACGGGCTAGACCCAATGGCGCGGGCCGAATCGCTGGCGCTGTTTCAGGAACTTGGCAGACAGGGAATGCACGTGGTGATCTCAAGCCACATTCTGGATGAAGTCGATCGCGTGTCGGACCGGGTTGTGCTGATTACCGGCGGGTATCTCATCGCGCAGGGAAACATTCATGAGGTTCGGCAGGAAGTGCGCGACAAGCCGATGCAACTGCTCATCCGTTGCGACAGGCCAGACTTGCTGGCGTCCAAGATGTTCGCAGTGAATCACTGCGTCGAGGCGCGCCTGCATTCAGATGGACGCGGAATCTTTCTGCGAACCGGCGATGTGGACCAGTTCTACCGACTGCTGAATGAAATTGCAATCGAGGGAGCGGTGAAGATCGAGGCAGTTGCTCCATTCGACGATAACGCCAACGCCATCTACCAGTACCTGATTGGTTCAGACGGGAGCACGGCATGACGGACCTGATCAGCACTCTTCGGCAACAGCCCTGGTCGCTGTGGTGGATTCAGTTCCGTCGCTTCGCGCGGATCGAGATCAGGCGCAACCTGATCACAAAGCGCGCGTGGTGGATCTACTTCCTGGCATTTGTTCCGGCGGTCATCATCTCCATCCACCTGCTCGTCGACAAGCACCAGCCATCCTCAATGACCGAGGACACGACCATCCTCGCGGGCATCGTCCAGTTCTACTACGTGCGGCTCGGGATTTTCTTCGGTTGCCTCGGAATTTTCTCACGGCTTATTCGGGGCGAAATGATCGAGCGGAGCCTCCACTATTACCTGCTGTCACCGGTGAGGCGTGAAGTTATCCTGCTGGCGAAGTTCTTCGCGGGGTCGGTAAGTGCAGTGGTTTTGTTCGGCCTGGCAGTGACACTCGATTTCTTTCTGATGTACATCGGATATGGCGGAGCTGGGCAGGATTTCATGCTCCACGGCCCGGGGTTCGGTCAGTACCAGGCCTACCTGCTCGTGAGTGTGCTCGCGTGTCTGGGGTACGGGTCAATCTTCTTGATGCTTAGCTTGATGTTCCGCAACCCTATGCCGGGAGCGCTGCTGCTGTGGGGATGGGAAGCGATCAATCCCGTGATGCCTTCGCTCTTACAGAAGTGCAGCGTCGCATCGTACCTGCGCCACCTGATGCCGGTGAGCGTTCCCGCCGAAGGGATCTTTGCTCTACTAACCGTCGAGACGGAGCCTGTAGCCGCATGGGTGGCCGTGATCGGCCTTCTAGCCCTGGTTACGGTGGTGCTTGTGTATTGTTGCGTGAGGATGAGGCGGCTGGAGATCCGCTACACGACGGAGTAGTGCCTTCCCGAGGGAACCAGGTGTAGGGCCATCTCTTCTGCGCTGCCCTCAGGCAGCAAGCTTCTACTTACAAGTGACGATGGTCACGCGAGATGCTCATATCGCGGTTTTCCATCTTGACCCTCAGCTTTCCGTCCCGTAATTTCAAAAACATCAATCCAGAGATTGCGGGTCGAGTAGATCTGATCAGAGAGTGCCAGTCGCGCCGCTAGAATGCGTGCGCCTGCTTTCTCGAGCACGGGGATCTTGCAAGCCGTTTCTGCGCTCGGAGAAGTGGAAGCACTCTGATGAAATATCTATCTGCTATATCTGGTCTTGCTCTGTTGATTTGTTCGGCGCCGGCCTTTTCAAGCGTAACGGTCACCTCGCCCTTAAACGGCTCCCAGGTTAATTCGCCCTTTTTGTTGAAGGCGACGGCATCGACGTGCTCTGGCCAGTCGATCGCGTCGATGGGATACTCGATCGATAACAGTACAAATACAACGGTTGTCTACAGCACCTCAGTGAATGCAACCATCTCTTCCCCCACGGGCTCGCACGTGCTGCACGTCAAGTCATGGGGAAATCAGGGCGCTTCGTGTGTGACGGATGTGTCGATCTCGGTTGCAACGATCTTCTCGTCGGCAGCAACCGTCCCCAATGTTCCTTCAACGGCAATCGCTCTATACGGTATCCAGAAGCAGAACTACTACTGGAAAGCCATCGGGGACTCGGGGACTAACGGCACGGCGAGCGGCACGATGAGCATCACGTCCTCTCCAAGTATGAGCGGGTCTACGCGCAAGTTCGTGACCAGCTATCGCAACGCGGGTGGAGAGCGTTTCTGGACCTCATTCGGTGCAGACACGAAAGCTCACAACTTCCTCTATGACGTCTATCTCTATCTCGATTCCACAGCGGCCGACATCGCGAATATCGAAATGGATATGAACCAGGTGATCGGAAACGGACAGACAATCATCTACGGATTTCAGTGCGATGGGTACACCAGCACGTGGGACTACACAACCAATGCCGGCAGCCCGGAAAACCCGGCCGATCAGTGGGTGCACTCTTCGGTCAGCTGCAATCCCCGCAATTGGGCTCGGAATACGTGGCACCACATTCAGATTGCGTACTCGCGTGACGACAGCGGCAATGTGACCTACAAGTACGTGACACTCGACAGCGTGCAGAAGAATATCAATGAGACTGTTCCCTCAGCCTTCGCGCTCGGATGGGGAACGACGCTGCTGACCAATTTCCAGATTGATGGACTAGGCGGTTATGGCACTGCGAGGGCATACGTCGACAAACTGACGGTGTATCGCTGGTAAAAGAAGATCAATAGTTCTGAGCGAGGCCTCACATCGCATGCCTGCTTGGCAATGGGACGCGATGTGAGGCCGATTTTTTCGATCAGGCTATCGACGAGGCAAGGGTCCTCACTCCACGCAGGTCGATCTTCCCGGTTCCAAGAATCGGAAGCGCGTCAACGTGGAAGAACTGGTTCGCACGCGGCTTCCAAAGTGCTGGCAGGTCGCATTGCGCAAACTTTTCAACGACCGGGGTGAGCTTGTCGTCTGAAAGCGTAGAGATGACGACGATGCGTTCGCCCTTTTTTTCGTCGGGCAATGAGGTGACGGCGAAGACTTGCTCTGTGACACCGGCCAGTTCCTGCAGCTTGTCTTCAATGCGGACATGCGGCACCATTTCGCCCCCGATCTTGCTGAAGCGCGATAGGCGGTCAGTGATGGTGAGGAAACCATCTTCTTCCAGCAGGGCAACGTCCCCGGTGGTGTACCAGCCGTCACGCAGAACTTCAGCGGTCTTCTCAGCTCGACCTAAATAGCCTTTCATCACATTCGGACCTCTGACGAGAAGGATGCCCGGTGTTCCTGGCGCGACCGGCTCACCTGTCTCTATGTCGACGACCTTCACTGTGACACCCGGAAGAGGATGGCCGATCTTACCGCGCCGCGATCCGACCTGCCTGAAACCTGGCGCGCGGAAGTCGCGCGTATTCACGGTCACAACGGGCGAGCACTCGGTGCAGCCGTAGCCCTCGAGCGGGCGGATGCCAAAGGTATCTTCGAAGCCAAGCGCAACCCGATCAGGTAGCTTTTCAGCCCCGACAAGAACGTATTGCAGGCTGCCGAAACTCTCGGGAGAGCACCGGCGCATATAGGCCTGAAGAAATGTTGGAGTAGCAATGAGGAAGGTGACGCGATACTGCGAGACGAGTTCACCGATGACCTTGGAGTCGAGCGGATTGGGATGATAGACAACACCGGTGCCATTTGCTGCCGGCATCCACAGGGCGGCCATGAATCCGAAAGAATGAAAGAAAGGCAGGATTCCAAGTATGCGGTCGCTGCTGTCGAGCATGAAAACTTGCGAAACCTGCTGGATGTTCGAGCCAATGTTGTAGTGCGTCAGCATGACCCCTTTTGGGTCGCCTGTGCTGCCGCTTGAGAAGATCACGGTGGCGAGATCGTCGATGCAGCGGCGAGGTTCAGCGCCGATCATTTTGCGAAGGACAGTCTGCGGCATCGCTGCGGCGAGGACGAATGCGAGAATCTTTTCGAATATCCCCGGAGATTGCAATATGTCTTCGAGAAAGATGGTGCGGCCGGGAATCTCGAGCTTGGGGAAGCGCTCTACAAACGCTCTAGAAGAAATCACAACCTCAACTTCGCATTGCTTTGCGCATGATGCTATCACTTCGCTGGACGCGGTGTAGTTCAGGTTGACTGGGACGCGCCCCAGCATGCTGAGCGCGTAGTTGGTGAGGGCCCCACCAACGGATGGCGGGAGCAGAAGGCCGGTCATTGGCTGGTTGCCGATGGCCTTGCTCAGGCGGCGCGCGATGAAGATTGTCTTCGTGAGCGCGGAGAAGAAGCGGACCTTCGGCGTCTTGCCGTCGGCCATCATGAAGCGCATGGGAAAGCGGCGAGCGGTACGAACGAAGGCGCGATCGAGCGTGCGCATGCGGCTCTTGCGCTGATGGAACGCCTCAGCCTGGAGACTCTGAACCGCACCGCGGACTTCCAGCGCCGTGGACGTGGGAGGCATGGGAGTGCCGAAGCTGACAGTGACCGGGTAGGGAATGCGACGGGGCATCTTCCACAGAAACCGGCCTCGTTCGAAGCTGAAGATGCTACCCCACACGCCGTCGAGGTTTACCGGGATGATGGGAACCTCGATCCCTTTGATAATGCGCTCGAGTCCACGGCGAAAGGGAAGCATCTGGCCCGTACGGGTGATCTGGCCTTCAGCGAAGATGCAGACAATTTCATCATTGCGAAGCGCATCGCTCGCCGTCCGCAGGGAACGGATCATCTCGCGCGGGCGCTGCTCACCGGAGATGGGGATGGCCTTTAGCATCCGTGCAAACGGATAGACGAGACGGTTCTCGTAGATGCCCTTGTAAACGAGAAAGCGTATCGGCCGATCAGTCGATGCGATCAGCAGCGCCGCATCGACAAATGACATGTGATTGCACACGAGAAGCGCGCCGGATTTTTCGGGGAAATTGTCGCGGCCAAGAACTTTGACCCGATAGAGGGTGTGCGTCAGGAAGAAAAGGATAAGGCGGCCGAACCACTCGGGCAAGAGGATCAGGACGTAGATTGTTCCTGCCGCGGTGATGACCGATGCCGCAAGCATCACACCGCGCGGGTTGAGGTGGACAAACTTTGTGAAGACAAAGTAGGCGCCGGACGATATTGCGATGCCCACAAACGAGAGCAGGTTGGCGGCAGCAATAATGCCACCCTTGTTCCCTTCGGCGGGGCGATGCTGAATAAGTGCGTTAACAGGAACAGCAAAGAAGCCGGCCCAGAAGCCAAGAGTGGCGAGAAGAATTGCGGATCCGCCGAGACCAACGTGCATCGCTCCAAGAGCAATGCCGGTACAGGTCATTCCGATGGAGCCGAGCGGAATGAGACCGTATTCAATTTTGTTGCTGCTGACCAGACCGGCAACCATGCTGCCAATACCGATTCCGACGGCGAGAGCCGCGTTCAGGTATCCGGTCTTGGTCGGCCCACTATGGAGTACGTCGGGCCCGTACACGACCACCGTGGAAAAAAGAAGCGAACCGAGGAACCAGAAGTAGGTGTTGCCAAGTACAGCGAGAAAGAGCGACTGATCCTGCCGCATGATCTTCACCTGCTGCCAGAGATCGCCGATGAAGTTGGCACGAAATTCCTTATCGGGTGCGGCCGGCGGGACCCGGTCTATCCCAAAGCTTGTGCCCAGTCCAATGCAGGCCAGCGCGAGAAGGGCGTAGCCGGCATAGATTTCATGGCCCGCGAAGCGTTCCGCCATTGCCGCTCCCGCAACCGTTCCCGCGATGATTGCGAGAAAAGTGCCAAGTTCGATGACGCCGTTTCCAAAAGAGAGGCGTTTGGCAGGCAATAGTTCGGGAAGCAGGCCGTACTTCGACGGACCGAAGAGCGCAGCCTGTGTGGCGACGAGGCCGAGAGCCACGAGGGTCAATGTGCGCATGTGCAGGCCAAGCCCGGCAGTGGCTATCGTCATCGCGCCGATCTCCATCACCTTGGTCCAGATAGTGACCTGGCGTTTGCTGAAGTGGTCCGCAAACCAGCCGCCAGTCATGCTGAAAAGCACGAACGGCACCGAGAAGAGGAACGTGACCATGGAGACGAAGGTGTCCCGTTCGTCTCTGCCAAGTCCCATCCCCACGATCATCGCCAGCAAAAGATTGCGAAGAATGTTGTCGCTGAATGCGCCCTGAAACTGTGTGGCGATCAGGGCCCAGAAGCCGCGCTCGCTACGCGCAACCTCAGGGACGACAGGCGCCTGGAGTGTCTCGGAATCTGCTGTGGACATAGGTTGTAGCCGGTTTAGGTTCCGATGATTATAGTGGCACTCGGCCTGGCCCCTGTATGCCACGATCGTGACACTCATTGAAGTGCACCAAAATGTCATCCTTAAACGACTGAACCGCCCCCGAAAGGGCGGTTCAGTCGTCTGGAATTTGGACCGGCCTCAGAACGGGATATCCTCGTCGGAAATCTCGGCGGATTGGCCGTAGTCGTCATGGTTAGCCGGCTGGCGTTGATCCATGTTTCCGGAACCGGCTTGGCGGTTATAAGGACTCGAGCCCGCGCCGGCTTCGTCGCGGCCGGAAAGGAGAGAAATATCGTTCGCAACGATCTCCGTGCGATATACCTTTCGCCCCGGATGTTCCTTATCGTCCCAGTTACGGGTGGTCAAGCGCCCCTCAATGAACAGCTTCGACCCTTTCTTCACGTAGTCTCGAATGATCTCCGCCAGGCGCGCGTAGGCGACAACATTGTGCCACTCGGTACGTTCCTGAAAATTTCCTTGCTGGTCCTTGTATCGCTCGCTTGTTGCAAGACCGAAACTGGCGACCATTGTGCCGCCGCCGGTGGAGCGAATTTCCGGGTCTTTCCCAACGTTTCCTAAGAGGATGACTTTATTTACTGACTTTGCCATGGCCTGCTCTTTCTTCTTCTCTCTCTCGTCGTCCTCTGCCCATTCTCGTTTTCACTGTCAGTCCGAGATGCCACAAACCAGGCTTGATGCCGAAGTTGGAGTGTCACTCGGAAAGTAACCAGTCGCTCTTTCGTTTGAGAAACAGCTCGCTCCCCAAAACAGTGAAACGCTGCAGACGGACTCCTTCCCCTTGAAGTTCTTACGGTCTCAAAAAGTATATATGTTGTGGCGAACGCGTCCAGCATCGGCTACAAAGCCGATTGCTAGCGGACCTAAGCCATTCAGTAATACCAAGATAAGGGCGGGACAGCCGATGGCGAATGGGTTGTGGGTACTCAAATTCACTTTGAGGTGAAATCGTGCAGCGCTTCAACCAGGCGCTCAACCTCAGCCAGCGTGTTGTAATGCACGAGTCCGATGCGCAGCATCCCACCTTTGTGTTCGACTCCAAGTCGCTCCGACAAATTAAGCGCGTAGTAGTTGCCGTCCCACGTGAAAATCCCGCTCTCGGCCAGGAACGCCGCGATTGTCTTCGGGTGGTGATCGTCAATCCGCAGAGAAATTGTTGAGCAACGCTCCTCGAATCGACGGGGCTCCGTAATTCCGTAAATCCTTAACCCAGGGATAGT
>Ga0105240_10008570_pt1 | contig 14614 bp, 7 predicted proteins | sample KBSC54metaG_FD_80426 | JGI IMG/M metagenome (GOLD analysis project Ga0105240, IMG submission 80426) | Corn rhizosphere microbial communities from Kellogg Biological Station, Michigan, USA - KBS C5-4 metaG | ecosystem: Host-associated > Plants > Roots > Rhizosphere > Soil | place: Michigan, USA... | reverse complement strand
CGTCGCCGAACACCGTGGTCGGACGCTCCTGGCGGCCCTGGTACTGGAACGTGACCTTGCGGTTGTCCAGGCCCAGCTGGTGCAGGATGGTGGCCTGCAGGTCGTAGGTGTCGACGACGCCGGTCTGCGCGCGCAGGCCGATCTCGTCGGTCGAGCCGTAAGTGCCGGGCTTGATGCCGCCGCCGGCCAGCCAGCTCGTGTACCCCCAGGGGTTGTGGTCGCGGCCGTTGCCGCTCTGGCCATAGGGCGTGCGGCCGAATTCCGACGTCCAGACGACCAGCGTCGAGTCGAGCAGGCCGCGCGCCTTCAGGTCGGCCAGCAGGCCGGCGATAGGCTTGTCGACGGACTTGCTCATCACGCCGTGGTTCTTCTCGAGATTGTTGTGGGCGTCCCAGCTGTCGACCGACGCGTCGGGCGCGCCGGAGATGACGTGGATGAAGCGCACGTTGCGCTCGACCAGCCGGCGCGCGCGCAGCAGCGCGGTGCCGTATTCGTCGGTCTCCTTGCTGCCGATGCCGTACAGCTCGCGCGTGGCGGCCGTCTCCTTGCTCAGGTCCACGGCCTCGGGCGCCGACTTCTCCATGCGGTAGGCCAGCTCGTACGACTTCGCCCGCGCGGCCAGCTCGGTGTCGCCGCGGCGCGTGATCGCGCCGTGCTCGTTGAGCGAGGCGATCAGGTCCAGCGTGTTGCGCTGTTCCGTGTCGATGACGCCTTCCGGGCGCGCCAGGTGCAGGATCGGCGAGTCGCCCTTGCGGAACGCCGTGCCCTGGTAGGCCGCAGGCAGGAAGCCCGAGCTCCAGATCACCGCGCCGCGCCCGCCGCCGGCCGCGCCCACGCCGGTGGGCAGCACGACGAAGGCCGGCAGGTCGGGGTTGGCCGAGCCGAGCGCGTACTGCACCCAGGAGCCCAGCGCCGGGCGGCCCGGGACCAGGCCAGCCGTGTGCAGCTTCAGCGACGAGATGACGTGCGTGGCGCCCTCCGTCTTGCAACCCTTGAGGAAGGCGATGTCATCGACCTGCCGGGCGAGGTTGGGCAGGAAGTCCGACACCCAGGCGCCCGTCTCGCCGTACTGCTGCCACGTGCGCTTGGTCGCCAGCAGGTTGCCGACGCCGCCGTCGGTGGCGGTCTTGAGGTTCTTCGCGAACGAATCGGGCAGCGGCTTGCCGGCCAGCCTGATCAGCTCGGGCTTGTAGTCGAACAGGTCCAGCGTGCTGGGCGCGCCGGCCATGTGCAACCAGATGACCGACCTGGCCTTGGCGGGGAAGTGCGGCTCGCGCGGGGCCTGGGGGTCTTCGAGCTCGGCCGCCGAGGCGACGTTGAGCTGCAGGCCCAGCCCGCCGAGGGCGGCGGCGCCGAGGCCGAGGCCGGCGTGGCCGAGGAAGTCGCGACGCGAGGAAGAGGTCATGCGGTTCTCCGTTGGGAAATGGGAGGGAACAGGTTCAGAAGCGGTAGAGGAAGTCGTTCGCGTTGGACAGCGCGTGCACCAGGTCGACGAAGGCGGCGGCGTGCGCGGCCTCGGGGTCGTTCTTCAGTGCATCGCCGTCATTGCTGCCCCCCTCGTCGGGCGGCGGCGCGTTGGCCGCGGCGTTGGCGGCGGCCGCCGCCGCGGCGAGCGCCGCCGGGTCGTAGTTCGGGTTGGGCGCGGTGGCCCAGCGCGTCTCCTTCTGCTTCTGCTTCTCGATGAACTCGACGAGCGCGGCCTGCTCGAAGCGATCCGGCTCGCGGCCGTACGCCACCTTGTAGAGCCTGTCGACCTGGCTCTCTAGGCTGGGCGCCACGCCGTAGCCTTCGGGCAGGTTCACCTTCTTGCCGCCGGCGAGCTGCCTGGCCTCGAGTTCCTGCTGGGTCTTCAGGAACGCGAGCAGCCGCGCCTTCTCGAACGCGTCGGGCTTGCGCGAGTACAGGATCTCGTAGACGCGGTCGATGCGCGCCGAGTCGCTCGCCTTGGGCTGTTCCCTGATGACGCGGCCCGCGAGCGCCTTGGACCAGCCGTAGACCAGGTCGCTGTTGATCAGCGCCAGCGCCTGCGGGGCCGTCGTCGTCACGTCGCGCTTGTTGTGCACGATCTGCGGGTTGGCCCAGTCGAAGGTGTCCAGCAGCGGATAGGGCAGGTTGCGCCGGATGAAGACGTAGATGCTGCGGCGGTTGGCGTCGTGCGGGTTGTCCGACGTGATCCAGAAGTTGCGGTTCGGCGCCTGCGTGCCGGCGGGCAGCGGGGGGAACACGGCAGGGCCGCCGAGCTTGTCTTCCAGCAGGCCCGAGGCCTCGAGCAGCGAGTCGCGGATCTCCTCGGCCTCCAGGCGCTGGCGCGGGAAGGCCCACAGCAGCTTGTTGGCCGGGTCGATCTTCTCGGCGTCGCTGCGCGGGGACGACGACTGCCGGTACGTATGCGACAGCAGGATCTCGCGCTGCAGCTTCTTGACGCTCCAGCCGTCCTGCACGAACTCGGCGGAGAGGTAGTCCAGCAGCTCGGGGTTCGTCGGCTTCACGCCCATCTTGCCGAAGTCGCTCACCGATTCGACGATGCCGTTGCCGAACACCTGCGCCCATTGGCGATTGACGAACACGCGCGCCGTCAGCGGGTTGTCCGGCGAGACGAGCCAGTTGGCCACCGCGCTGCGGCGGCCCGAGGACGTGGCGGTCGGCACGATCTGCGGCTTCGCGTTCGTGAGCAGCGACGGGAAGCCCGGCTGCACCTCGTCGAGCCGGCGGTCGTAGATGCCCTTGAACAGCACGTACGTCCTGGGCGAGTCGCTGTGGCCAAGCTCGCTCATCGTCGAGATGTTGCCCGGATCCCTGGGCTTGATCGCGTCGAACGCCTTGAGCTGCTCGTCGAGCGCCTGGTACTTCGCGTAGCCGTCCTTGTCCTTCTTCTTGAGGTCGGCCAGCGCGTTGCGCGTGCGGCCCGACAGCGTCCACAGGTTGCGGTGGTAGATCCAGCGGTCGTAGGCGTCGCGCTCGGCCTCGGGCTTGGTGATGGAGGTGCGCGTGTCGGGCACGAAGCCGGACAGCCGGTCGGACTCGAGCTTCTCGATGACGGGCTTGAGCAGCGCGTCCTGCTGGTCGCGGATGTCCTTGGTCGCGGCCTCCCACCTGGCCTGCCTGGCGAGCCATTCGGCCTTGGCGGGACCTTCCAGCGCCTTGACGTCGTCGTTCCAGCTGGCGTTCACGAAGAAGGCCTGGAACTGGTAGTACTCCTTCTGCGAGATCTTGTCGAACTTGTGGTCGTGGCACTGCGCGCAGCCCAGGGTCGTGCCCAGGAACACCGAGCTGACGGTGTCGGTGAGGTCGTTGGCGACCTCCTGCTTCTTCAGGTTGAGGTCGCGTGCGTTGATCTCGTCGGGGAAGTTGCGCAGGAAGCCGGTCGCGATCAGCGCCTCGTTGCGGTCGGGCCAGAGCTCGTCGCCGGCGATCTGCTCGCGCACGAAGCGGTCGAACGGCTTGTCCTGGTTGAACGACGCGATCACGTAGTCGCGATAGCGCCAGATGTTGGGCCGGGTGCCGTCGGCGTTGTAGCCGTCGGAGTCGGCATAGCGCGTCAGGTCGAGCCAGCGGCGGCCCTGACGCTCGCCGTAATGCGGCGACGCGAGCAGGCGGTCGACGAGCTTCTCGTAGGCCCTGGGCGACTTGTCGTTGGCGAAGGCCTTGACGTCTTCCGGCGTCGGGATCAGGCCCCACGCGTCGAGCGTCGCGCGGCGGATGAAGGTGGCGCGGTCGGCGTCGGGCGAGGGCGTGAGGCCCTTGGCTTCGAGCTTCGCGAGGACGAAGGCGTCCAGCGGCGTCCTGACCCACGCCGTCTGCTTGACGGCGGGCACGGCGGGCTTCTGCACGGGCGTGTAGGCCCAGGCGCGGGCGATGGCTGCGCTCGCGGGCGTGGCCGCCGCGAGGATGGCGCCGGCGTTGGACGGCAGCGCCGGATGGGCGGCGGGCAAGGCGGGCGCCGCGGCGGTGTCGGCCGCGGCGCCGGCGGCCAGGAGTCCGAGCGACAAGGCGCCGGCGGACAGGAGGGCAGCGGTGAGAGGTTTGATCATGGTGCGACTCGGTGTCGAGGAGAGGACGAACGTGCCGTGGACTGCGGCGCCGGCGCGACAGACGAGGCCTTCGTGGGGCCGCGCCGCCGGGCGCATCTGCATCCGGTCACGCAAATGGCGCGCCAGCTTTCTGGCGGCGGACGGACGCCGGATCGATGCGTTCGCAGCAGATCCGGCCCGGCCGCTGCTGCTTGCCAGGCAGCCGGCCGATCGGGCTGGTGCAAGTCAAGCAGCACGCGACCGTGCGTGTCAGAGCGTGCCGGTGAACTGGATGGCGAACGTGCGCGGGTTGCCCGGCGTGACGGTGGTCCAGGTCTGGGTGGTCGGCGTGTGGTTGTTGAACAGGTTCTTGACGATCACGCTGACGTCGAAGCTCTTGTCGTGCTTGCCGGCGCCGATGGCCAGGTCGGCCAGCACCTGCTCGCCGACCACGGCGTACTGCGACAGCGCCACGTCCGAATTGAACTTGCTCGAGTACGCGACGTTGGCGCTGACGTGCGCGTCCTTGTCGCCGGTGAGCGGCTGGCGATAGTCGCCGCCGACGTTGAACGCGAGCCGCGGCGCGCCGGCCAGCGTGCGCCCGCTGACGTCCTGGTACGGCGCCGCGCCGGTGTAGCCGTTCTCCACCGGCTGGGCCGAGTTCGGGAACGACTTGTAGCGCGCCAGGTTCCATGCGCCCGAGAAGCGCAGCGTCGTGCGCGGGATGCCGCCATAGACGCCATCGACCTCCAGTCCGCGTGCCTCCACCTTGGGGACGTTGCCGGTGGCCGACGTGTATGCCGTCGGGTTCGGCGTTCCGGCCGCGACGTTCAGCGCCGTCGTGTACTGGTCGACGACGCGCACCGCCTGCTGGTAGTTGGAGATGCGCATGTCGTAGACGTCCAGGTTCAGGATCAGCGTCTTGTCCAGCAGCGCGGACTTCAGGCCGAGTTCGAACGCGTTCGTCTTCTCGGCCTCGGCCAGCGCGGTGATGCCGTTGACCACCTGCGAAATGCCGGCCTTCTCGCCATGCTGGTACGACGCGTAGGTCGTCACGTCCGGGCTGATCTTCCAGCTGGGGCTCAGCACGAGCGCCGGCTGGTTCTTGCGGAAGGGCTGTGCCGGGACCGGGTTGAACAGCACGCCCACGTTGGCCTGGCGGATGGACTTGGCGGCCGCCACCTGCTTCTGCTGCGCGGCCGTCAGTGCCGCGTACGAGGCCACGCCGAAGTACTTCTGCGCCAGCGAGTCGGCCAGCGCGACCTGGGCCGCGCTGTTGTCGGCCTCGAGCGCGCCGGTCGTCGCTTCCGAGTCGAAGCCGCCGAGCGGCACGCCGTTGACGGAGACCGGGTTCAGCTCGGGCGCACTGCCGTTGCTGATGATGTAGCTGCTGTCGGTGGTGCGCCGATCCTCGTGCGTCAGGCGCACGCCGGTCGTCACGGTGAACGCATCGGACAGGTGCCAGTTCGCCTGCGCGTAGACCGCGGCGCTCTTGTTGTCGATGCTCTGCTGGCCCGCCGGCGAGTTGTACGCCATCGAGACGTTGGCCAGCGAGTTCTCCATCAGCAGCTGGCCGGCGGCGGTGGCATCGAGCGTCGTGTACTGCGACGGCGACGCGTACCAGGCGCCGGCGTCGTTGCCCCAGGCCTTCTGGTACGTGGCGGAGTTCCTGGCCTGCATCAGGAACAGGCCGGCCTGGTAGTCGACGAAGCCGCCGCCGGGGGAAGTGATGCGCAGCTCCTGGCTCTTCTGGCGGTAGTCGTTCCAGAAGCCGCCGGCATTGCGCGTGATGTCGAACGGCGTGCCGTCGTCGTTGACGGCGTTGAAGTGGTAGGTCTCCAGCGCGGTGATCGAGGTCACCGTGTGGCCGCTCGGCAGCTTCCAGTCGATGACCGCCGACGCGCCGCCGTTGCCGCTGACCAGTCCGTGCTGGGCATCGTTGTCGGGGCCGCCGTAGTAGTTGGCCAGGCCGTAGCCCGTGTTCTGCGAGAACCAGCTGCGCGCGAGCTTGGCCTCGTTCGTGTTGGTGGTGTTGATCGGCGTGCCGTTGGAATACGTGCTTGCCACGTTGGCGTGGTTGATGACGGCGGCATTGGTCGTCTCTGCGCCGCGTGGCGTGATCGTGCCCTGCACGCGCACGCTGAGGTCTTCCGACGGCGTCAGCAGGAACTGCACGCGGCCCGACACGCGATCCGTGTTGGCATAGCTCTGGTCGCGGTTGTACGAGTTGACGAGCGCCCCCTTCTGGCGATCGACCGAGAAGGTGCCGCGCCAGGCGAGCAGGTTCTCGATGACCGGCCCGCCGATGGCGGCGACGCCCACCACGCCGTTGTGCTCGGAGAAGGCGAGGGTGTAGTCGGCGGTGGGCGTGAACGTCGGGCGCTTGTAGTTGATCGTGATGCTGCCCACGCTCGCGTTCTTGCCCTGCAGCGTGCCCTGCGGGCCGCGAGCCACCTCGACGGTGTCGACGTCGACGAAGTCGAAGCTGGAGGTGAGCGCGTTGTACGCGTAGCTGACGCCGTCGACGATCACGCCGACGCTGGGATCCTGCGCCTCGGTCTGGCCGATCTTGCCGATGCCGCGGATCGACAGGCTGCTGGTGCGCTGGTTGCCGCGGTTCCACGACACGTTGGCGGCGCGCTTGGTGATGGCGTCGACGCCGTACGCGTCCAGGCGCGCGAGCTCGGCGCCGGTGGTGACCGACACGGAGATCGGCACGTCCTGCAGGCGCTCGATTCGGTTGCGGCTGTGCACCGTGACGGCGTCGAGCGCGGGGGCGTCGGCGGAGCTCGCGGCGCTGGCCGCCGGCGCGGCGGCCGCCACGGTCTGGGCGTGGGCCTGGCCCAGCATCGTCAGCGCGAGGACGGCGGCGGGGGCGATGTCGGACGGGGTCTTGGCGTGTCGTCGTCGTTGATGGCTGAGAGTCGAACGGCTCACGGAGGCTCCTCGATGTCGGTGGAAGTGAACAGGCGTGTCGAGGCCGGTGAATGCAGCGCCTGTGCCATGCGCCGTGGATATGCAAATGCGGTGCGTGAACGAGCCGGCGAGTGCCGGGGCCGTCCCCGCCCGCGCCCCGGTCGCTCCACGGCGAGCGCCGCGCTTCGATGACTGCTGCGATCGCAACAGGCTGCGCAGCGCACGTGCCCGATACGCAGCGCACGCTGCGCGAGATCGGGCGGCGGAGCGCGGCCACGCGGGGCAGCGGCCCTGGCACGTTTGCTGCACGCGGCCGGCGCGTGCGCATCGCGCCGACTTCGTCAATCACCCAAGGACGCTTCCGACATGACCACTCCCCGATTCCTCGTCGCCGCGCTGATGGCCGGCACCTTCGTCTCCGCGTCCGCGCAGGAGGCCGAAGGGCCGCTGGCGCCGCCGATCCACGTCGCGGGCGGCGCATCCGACCCGGCGGCCGTCAGGCGCGTTCAGCAGTTCATCGCCGCGCCCTGGAAGTACAAGGCCAAGCGGCTCAGCAAGGCCGAGGTCGATGCGCTGCTCGCCAAGCCCGACTCGGTGATCTTCATCGACTTGCGCACGCCGGCCGAGTTCATCCAGTACGGCAGTTTTCCCGTGTTCCTGAGCGTGCAGAACAAGGACCTCGAGAAGCAGCTGGCCTGGCTGCCGCGCGACCGCCAGATCGTGACGGTCTCGAACCACTCGCAGCGCGCCGGTGCGGCCGCCGACCTGCTGGCCTCCAAAGGCTTCAACGTCGCCGGCGCGACCGGCAGCGAGGAGTACGAGGTGCAAGGCGGGACGGCGGTCTCGCACCTGGTTCCTCGCGCGCCGCGCGTGGCGGACGCGGCTTCGCAGCCGCGCTCGTGATCGGGGAGGGCGCCATGAGCTCGCCGGAACTGCTGTCGGACTTCGGCGCCGTCGAAGGCGCCACGGCCGGGCGCGAGGGCGCGCGGCGTGCCGTGCTGTGGGACCTGCCGCTTCGCGTGTTCCACTGGTCGCTGGTCGCGGCGGTGACGGTCGCGATCGTCACGGGCGAACTGGGCGGTGCGTGGATGCCGTGGCACGGCCGCGCCGGCCTCGTGATCATCGGCCTGCTGGTGTTCCGCGTGCTGTGGGGCGTGCTGGGTTCGGCCACCTCGCGCTTCACGCAGTTCGCCCCGACGCCCGCGCGCCTGCTCGCCTACCTGCGTGGACGCTGGCGCGGCGTCGGCCACAACCCGCTGGGCGCGTTGTCGGTGTTCGCGCTGCTGGGGCTGCTGTCGCTGCAGGCGGCCACCGGGTTGTTCGGCAACGACGACATCGCGTTCGCCGGGCCGCTGAACCATCTGGTCGACGACTCGGCCGGCACGCGCGCGACCGGCTGGCATCGCTGGCTGGCGAGCGGGCTGATCGCGCTGGTTGCGCTGCACCTGCTGGCGATCGCGTTCCACGTGCTGGTCAAGCGCCATCGCCTCGTGCGGCCGATGATCACCGGACGGCCCGCGCTGGAGGCCGGTGGCGACTGGCCGCGGCCGCGCGGCTACGGCGGCTTGGCGCTGCTGTCGGCGGTGGTGGTGGCGGCGACGGCCGTGCTCGCCTTGGCGGGCGCGGGAAAGTCGCCGGTGGCGAGCCCGGAGGCACCCGCCAAGGCCGCGCTGGTCGCCGCACCGGCGCACGCCGCCTCGACGCCCGCCTGGTGATTCAGCGCGCGGGCGCGAGCCGCTGCACGGCGGCCAGCGCCTGCGCCACGTTCTCGACCGGCGACAGGCCGTCGAACGCCGCGGCGATGCGGCCATCGGGCGTCACGACGAAGGTGCTGCGTTCCGCCAGGCCATGGGCGATCGGTTCGCCGCGCGTGTCCTTGCGCGCGGGCGCGTCATGCACGGCGAGCGCGTAGGCGTGCGCGACGCGGCCGCCGGTGTCGGACGCGACGGGGATCTTGCCGGCGCAATAGTCGGGGTCGGCGGAGAACGCGTTGAGCCGGCCGATGTCGTCGAGCGAGACGCCGATGATGGAAGCGCCGGCGGCCGCGAATTCGGCTTGCCGCGTCGCGAACGTGTGGGCCTCCAGGTTGCAGCCGCCGGTGTACGCGGACGGGTAGAAGTACACGACGACCGGGCCGCGCTTGAGCGCGTCGGCCAGCGAGAACGTGAAGGTGCGGCCGTCGAGGGCTGCCTGCGCCGAGAAGGGCGGGGCGACGTCGCGCGCGGACAGCGCGGCGTGCGCCGTGTGCGTGGACAGGGACAGCGCGACGAGCGCGAGCGAGGAGGCGAGGGTGCGTTTCATCCGCGCGACCTTGCAAGCGCCGCGCCAGCGGATGCCGCGCCGCAACGCATCGACCTGCTGCGAACGAAGCGATCGGCCGCCGCGCGTGCTGCATTCGGCGCAATCTCGCGTGCAAAGCGCGCACGCCGTCGATTCCCGCATATCGACAGGCGAAGTCGTTGCTTGGTGCGGCGCAGCGCTGCACGTAACTTTGCATTCCCGCCAACGAGATTCACGAAACCGTCATGGCCAAGATCCTGACCTTGCCGGACTCCCACACCGCGCCGCTGACCATCCGCGCCAAGGCGCTCGTGTTCCACGACCCGCAGTCGCGGCTGCTGCTCGATCACGTCGAGCGCCTCGCGCGCAGCGACGCCACCGTGCTGGTGACCGGCGAGACCGGCACCGGCAAGGAGCTGATCGCACGCCACATCCATGCCACCAGCGGACGCGCCGGGCCGTTCGTCGCCGTCAACTGCGGCGCGTTCAGCGAGACGCTGATCGATGCCGAGCTGTTCGGCCACGAGTCGGGCGCGTTCACCGGCGCCACGCAGGCGCGCGCGGGATGGTTCGAGGCGGCCAACGGCGGCACGCTGTTCCTCGACGAGATCGGCGACCTGCCGATGGCGCTGCAGGTCAAGCTGCTGCGCGTGCTGCAGGAGCGCCAGGTGGTGCGCCTGGGCTCGCGCCGGCCGATCGCGCTCGACGTGCGCCTGGTGGCCGCGACCAACATCGACCTGGCGCGCGCCGTCACCGCGCAGCACTTCCGCGCCGACCTGTACTACCGCCTGAGCGTGGCGGGCGTTCGCCTGCCGGCGCTGCACGAGCGCCAGGCCGACATCCTGCCGCTGGCCGAGCACTTCATCGGCGTGTATTGCGCGCGCCTGGGCATCCGCTCGATCCCGCTGAGCGCCGACGCCATCGCCGCGCTGCGCGACTACAGCTGGCCGGGCAACATCCGCGAGCTGGAGAACGTCATCCACTACGCGCTGATCGTGTGCGCGGGCGACGCCATCCAGGCCCACGACCTGAGGCTGGTGCCGCTGCAGCCGCCGCTCGCGCGCCGCGCCGGGGACGCGGGCCACGCGCCGCCGGACACGGCGCCCGCCTTCGGCGGATACCGGGCGCCGGACGAGCGCGCGGGCTCGCCCGCCCCCGCGAACGCGCCGCAGCCCGCGAGCGCGCGCGAGCGCCTGCCGGCCTACTTCGGCGACCTGTTGCGCGAGGGCGGTCCGGCGCTGTTCGACAGCGTCGAGCGCGCGCTGGTGCACGCGGCCTTCGAGCACGCGCACGGCAACCAGGTGCGCGCGGCGCGCGAACTCGGCGTGACCCGCAACATGGTGCGTACGCTGCTCAAGCGCCACGGCCTGCTCGGCTGCGAGCCCCCGGTCGAGGCGGCCCTCGCGGATGCCGCGGGCGAGCGCGGCGGCCACGCCGCGCTGTCGGCCGCCTAAGCAAGGACGATTTCGTTCTTTGCTTTCGTCGAGCTGAATTCCCAGAATCCCTTCATCGATGAGCGACGCTGGAGGGCGTCGCGAATGCCCCGAATCGCAAACCAAAGAGGACCTTGATGACGACCCCCCGCCTTTCCCGAACGCTCGTGGCCCTGGCGCTTGCCGCCACCGCCGCCGCCTCGTTCGCCAAGGAGATCACGCTGCTCAACGTGTCGTACGACCCGACGCGCGAGCTCTACCAGGACATCGACGCCGCCTTCCCCAAGTACTGGAAGGCCAAGACGGGTGACGACCTCAAGATCAACGCCTCGCATGGCGGCTCGGGTGCCCAGTCGCGCGCGGTACAGGACGGCCTGGACGCCGACGTGGTCACGCTGGCGCTGGCCTACGACATCGACGCGATCGCCAACAAGGGCCTGCTGGCCAAGGACTGGCAGAAGAAGTTCAAGGACAACAGCACGCCCTACACGTCGACCATCGTGTTCCTGGTGCGCAAGGGCAACCCCAAGGGCATCAAGGACTGGTCGGACATCACCAGGCCGGGCGTCGCCGTCGTCGTCGCCAACCCGAAGACCTCGGGCGGTGCGCGCTGGGCCTACCTGGCGGCGTACGGCTGGGCGCTGAAGCAGCCTGGCGCCACCGACGCGACTGCGCGCGACTACATCAAGAAGGTCTACGAGAACGTGCCGGTGCTCGACTCCGGCGCGCGCGGCGCCACCGTCACTTTCGCCCAGCGCGGCGTCGGCGACGTATTGCTCGCGTGGGAGAACGAGGCCTACCTGTCGCTCAAGGAATTCGGCGCCGACAAGTTCGACGTCGTCTACCCGTCCGCGAGCATCCTGGCCGAGCCGCCGGTGGCCGTCGTCGACAAGGTGGTCGACAAGAAGGGCACGCGCGCCGTCGCGCAGGCCTACCTCGAGTACCTGTACACGCCCGAGGCGCAGGAGATCGAGGCGAAGAACTTCTACCGCCCGATCGACCCGACCGTGGCCGCCAAGTACGCGAGCAAGTTCCCGAAGCTGAAGCTGTTCTCGATCGACGACACCTTCGGCGGCTGGACCAACGCCCAGAAGACCCACTTCGCCGACGGCGGCGTGTTCGACCAGGTCTACACGAAGAAATAGATGGAGCCCCACGGTCGCTATCCCCCGAGGGGAGGCTTCGCGCGCGCTCCCTGCCCCCGAGGGGCCGGCCGCGAGCGGCCCGGCAGAGCCGGTTGCGCCGCTCCCTTGAACGTGGGGGTGGCATGCGAGCGCCCCCGGGGCCGCAAGAGACGTCCTCTCGCGGCCTCCCCCGTTCGTGAGACCGCGTTCCGACGCGTGAGAGTTCGCTCACGAGGGCCCGCTCGCCGTCGATCCACCGCATAGACTCCGTCCCCAAGCCGCCCGACCCACGGGCGCAGGGGGAAGAGCACATGTGGTCGTGGAGTCGGAAGGTCTCGCTGGTCCTGGTCGCGTCGTTGTCGCCGTTGCTGGCGCACGCGGATGCGACGTTGAAGACGATGTCGCCGCGCGGCGAGGTCGCGCTGGTGCGCCAGGTGCGCGCCACGTTCAGCGAGTCCATGGTCAAGTTCGGCGATCCGCGCCTGCCCGCGCCGCTGGACGTCACCTGCACGCCCAACACGGCGCAGGGCGGCACGGGGCGTTGGGTCGACGACAAGACCTGGGTCTACGACTTCGCCAAGGACCTGCCGCCCGGCACGCGCTGCAGCGTCGCCCCGCATCCCGGCATCAAGTCGGTGGGCAGCGCCGCCATCGCCGCGAGCGCGAAGTTCGACTTCGGCACCGGCGGCCCCGCCATCGTCCGGGCCTACCCGGCGCCGGGCGACTGGTCGAAGATCGAGGAGGAGCAGGTCTTCGCGCTGCTGCTCAACGGACCGGCCACCACCGACAGCATCCAGCGCTACGCGTACTGCGAGTTCGCCGGCGTCGGCGAGCGCGTGCCGGTGAAGATCATCACGGGCGCGACGCGCGACGCGATCCTGAAGGCCGTCAGTCTGCTGCCGCAGAAGGAGCGCGCCGTCACGCTGCAGTGTGGGCGGCCGGTGGCGCCCGAGTCGAAGATGGCGCTGGTGTGGGGCAAGGGCATCGCCACCACCACGGGCGTGGCGTCCACCGACGACCGCCGCCTGGCCTACACCGTGCGCCCCGCGTTCACCGCCAGCTTCACCTGCGAGCGCGTGAACTCGCGCTCGGACTGCCTGCCGATGCGGCCGCTGCGCCTGGAGTTCTCGTCGCCTGTGCCGCGCCGGATCGCCGAGAAGGTGGCGCTGGCCGGGCCGGACGGCACGCACAAGCCCAACGTCGAACAGCATCGCGGCGAGACCTCCGACGCGCTGCTCGAGATGCACCAGTCGGGCATGCAGAAGTTCATCTACTTCTTCGGCCGCAACAAGGGCAGCGTGACGGGCGACGCGTCGGAGGAGGGCGTGACGGCGGTGCAATGGATGGACCAGCTGCCCGAGAAGGCCGACCTGCGCATCGAGCTGCCGTCCGACTTCGCGGACGATTCCGGGCGCAGGCTGGACAACGCCGGCCAGTTCCCGCTGAAGACGCGCACCGCCGAGGCGCCGCCCCTGGCCAAGTTCCCGGCGGCCACGTTCGGCATCCTCGAGCTCAACGCCGACCCGGTGCTGCCGCTGACGGTGCGCAAGATCGAGGGCCAGCTCGGCGTGAAGGCGATGACGCTCGGCGGCGCGCCGGCGCGCGACCTGACGCTCACCGACGACGCCGCCATCATCCACTGGTTCGCCCGGGTGGCGCGCTACAACGAGACCTCGCTCGATCGATCGACCGTCGAGGACGAGCTGGGCGTCAAGCTGCCGGTGCCGCCGAAGAAGGCGCCCGCGCGCCAGGCCAAGGACCACGGCCGCTCGAAGACCCAGGAGGAACAGGACGAGGACGCCGACGAGAGCGACGTCAACGCGCAGGACCCGAACGCCGTGCAGACCCGCAGCGTCAGCCTGCTGGCCAGCGCACCGGGCGTGCACCTGGTCAAGCTGCCGACCGAGTCCCAGACGGAACCGCATCCGTTCGAGGTGATCGGCATCCCGCTGCCGCAGCCGGGCTATCACGTGGTCGAGATCGAGTCGCCGCGCCTGGGCGAGGCGCTGCTCGATCGCAAGGCGCCGATGTACGTGCGCACCGGCGTGCTCGTCACCAACCTGGCCGTGCATTTCAAGTGGGCGCCGGTGAACTCCGGCGCCTGGGTCACCACGCTGGACAAGGGCCAGCCGGTGCAGGGCGCGACGGTGCAGGTGTCGGACTGCCGCGGCGAGAAGGTGTGGAGCGGCCAGACCGACGCGACCGGCTTCGCGCGCATCGACCAGCAGTTGCCGCGCATGCGCTGGGAATACTGTTCGCATGCCGGCAACGAGCGCTGGGCCGGCCAGACGGGGCGCCCCGAGGGCTATTTCGTCAGCGCGCGCAAGACCGACGCGCAGGGCCGCCGCGACATGGCCTTCGTGTGGTCGACCTGGCAGGAAGGCATCGAGCCGTGGCGCTTCAACCTGAACTCGTCGGGGCGCGGCGACGAGGTGTCGCATCCCCTGTACCACACGGTGATGGACCGCACGCTGCTGCGCGCCGGCCAGACGATCTCGATGAAGAGCCACGCGCGCCGCGAGCTGCTGACCGGCCTCGCGCTGGTGGACGCGGGCGAGCTGCCGACCACGCTGCGCATCGAGCATGAAGGCAGTGACGACCACTACGAGTTCCCGCTCACGTGGCGCTCCGGCCGCTACGCCGAGACGACGTGGAAGATCCCCGAGGATGCGAAGCTGGGCGTGTACGACGTGACGCTGATCCGCGAGGGCCGCATCGCGGTGTCCACCGGCTCGTTCCGCGTCGAGGAGTTCCGCCTGCCCGCGATGATCGGCCGCCTGGTGCCGCCGTCCGGCCCGCAGGTCGATCCGCGCGAGCTCACGATGGACGTGATGGTCAACTACGGCAACGG
>Ga0105240_10008569_pt1 | contig 14614 bp, 16 predicted proteins | sample KBSC54metaG_FD_80426 | JGI IMG/M metagenome (GOLD analysis project Ga0105240, IMG submission 80426) | Corn rhizosphere microbial communities from Kellogg Biological Station, Michigan, USA - KBS C5-4 metaG | ecosystem: Host-associated > Plants > Roots > Rhizosphere > Soil | place: Michigan, USA... | reverse complement strand
GTGAGCACGAGGTCGGTGGCGGTGGCCCCTTCCGGCAGGGCGCCGCTCAGGCGGAAGCCGATCACCTCAGGGATCAGCATCGGGATCGGCTGGCCCAGCATGGCCGCCTCGGCCTCGATGCCGCCGACGCCCCAGCCGAGAACCGACAGGCCGTTGACCATGGTGGTGTGGCTGTCGGTGCCGACCACGGTGTCAGGATAGGCCACGGTGGCCTCGCCGATCTCGGCGGTCCAGACGGTCTGGGCGAGATATTCCAGGTTCACCTGGTGGCAGATGCCGGTGCCGGGCGGCACGACGCGGAAGTTGTTGAACGCCGACGAGCCCCAGCGCAGGAACCGGTAGCGCTCCAGGTTGCGCTCGTACTCCTTGTCGACGTTCTCCCCGAACGCCTTGGCGGTGCCGAAGTGGTCGACCATGACCGAGTGGTCGATGACCAGGTCGACGGGGGCGAGCGGATTGATCTTGGCCGGGTCGGCGCCCAGCTTGGCCAGCGCATCGCGCATCGCCGCCAGGTCCACCACCGCCGGAACGCCGGTGAAGTCCTGCATCAGCACCCGCGCCGGGCGGAAGCTGATCTCGTGCTCGACCCGGCCCTTGTTCTCCAGCCAGGCGGCCATGGCCTTCAGGTCGTCGTCGCCGACCGAGACGCCGTCCTCGAACCGCAGCAGGTTCTCCAGCAGCACCTTCATCGATACCGGCAGGCGCGAGACGCCCGCCAGGCCGGCGTCTTCCGCCGCCGGCAGGCTGTAGTAATGGTAGGTGTTCTTTCCGACCGTGAGTTCGCGGCGGGTGTTGAGGCTGTCCGACGACGCCATGCGAGGGTCCTTCCCTGTTCAAGGCCGCCCGAAAATCGGTACCGGGATCGCGCGCTGATCAGGCCGGACACACAGCGTCCGGCCCAGCGCCGCGCAGGGGCCAAGATGGCGTCCCGGCTGCGGCCGCCGCCCTCATAGCCGCCAGCCCCGCCGCCGTCCATGCAAGCCGGGCTGTGGGCGGCGATTTGGTCATGCGTTTGGCGCCTCCTGCGGTTTCGATGTCTTCATCCTCTCCGGTATCGCTCCGCCCGGGAACCGTCGGCATTCACACATCTGCGCAGCGGCGCGGCGGTTCCTTCTCCCGCGAGGGGAGAAGGAACCGTGCGGGCAATTGTGTGAATCCGGAAGCCCCGTTCATGGGGAGAGGCGCGCTTGAGGGCGTGGGAGGAACCGTCGCGTGATCACGTCCCTCTCGATCGAGGGCCTCGCCGTGCAGCGCGGGGACCGGATGCTGTTCCGCGGCTTCGAACTTGCGCTCGCCGCCGGCGAGGCGGTGGCGCTGACGGGGGCCAACGGCGCTGGCAAGACCAGCCTGCTGCGCGCCGTCGCCGGCTTCATTCAGCCGACGGCCGGCGAAATCGGCTTCGCCGGCGCCGCGGGAGCACTCGACACGGACACCGCGCGCAGGCGGGGCATCCACCTGCTCGGCCACCTGGATGGGCTGAAAACGGCACGCTCGGCCCGCGCCGAACTGATGTTCCAGGTGCTCTGGACCGGCGGCGACGCGCCAGCCGCGCTCGCCGCCGCCGCCGAACTGGGGCTGGAGCGGTTGCTCGACCTGGAGGTGCGCAAGCTCTCGGCCGGGCAGCGGCGGCGCGTGGCCCTGGCCCGACTGATCGCCAGCCCGCGCCCGCTCTGGCTGCTGGACGAGCCGCTGGCGCCTCTCGATACGCGCCACCGCGACCTGTTCGGCCAGGTGATGACCCGCCACCTCAGCCGGGGCGGCCTGGTGCTGGCGGCGGTGCACGATCCGCTTCCGGTGGCGGCCCGGACGGTGGAGCTGGCCGCGTGAGGCCGCTGGCGCTGATCTTCCGCCGCGAGCTGGCGCTGGCGTGGAACGGCGGCGGCGGACCGCTGCTGGGGCTGGGGTTCTATGCGGCGGTCACCACCCTGATCCCCCTGGCGGGCGGCCCGGCCCCCGAGCGGCTGGCGGCGGTGGCGCCGTCGCTGGCCTGGGTGGCGCTGGCCCTCGCCTCGCTGCTCTCGCTCGAGCGCCTGTTCGAGCGCGACTACGAGGACGGCGCCCTCGATCTGCTGGCCCTGTCGCCGATGCCGCTGGAGGCGGTGGCGGCCCTGAAGTGCCTGGCGCAGTGGGTCGCCAACGGCGCGCCGCTCGCCCTGGCCGCGCCCGTTGCGGCCATCGCGCTCGGGGCGCCGCCGTCGCTGGCGCCCCTGATCGCCATCTGCGCGGCAGTGGGCGGTCTCGCGTTCGCCTTCGTGGGCGGGATCGGCGCGGCGCTCGCCCTGGGCAGCCGGCGCGGCGGGCTGCTGGTGGCGGTGATCGTGCTGCCGCTGCTGGCCCCGCCGGTGATCTTCGGCGGCGGCGCCATCGACGCGTTCGCCGCCGGCCTGCCCTGGCAAACCGGCCTCTTGATGCTGGTCGCCTACGCGCTCGCGGCCATGGCGCTGGCGCCCTTCTTCATGGCGGCGGCCTGCCGCAACGCCCAGTCCTGATCCAGTCCAGGGCCTGAAACATTTTGGTCTCAGGGTAGAAATTCTCTCGTTGCAGGAGGGGTTCAGACGGTCCGCGTGAGGGACGTTGTTCAGGAACCTTCCATGAAGTTATCCATCCGCCGGGACCTGCTGGTCGCCGGCAGCGTCCTTTGCCTCGCAGTGGGGGGCGCCGTGCTGGCGCAACCCGCGCCGCCGCCCAATGGCCCGGGACCGGCTCCGGCCGAGGGCCGTCCCGACTGGCGCGACCCGGCGCAGCGTGAAGCGATGCGCGCCCGGCATGCCGAGATGCGCGCGCAGCGGCTCAACGAGATCCTGCAGCTGCGGCCCGAGCAGCAAGGCGCGCTGCGCGCCTTCCTCGACTCCATGAAGCCACCGGGCGACCGCGGCGGGCGCATGCACGATCATGACCAGGACCATGACGGCCAGGCCGAGGCGCTCAGCACCCCCGAGCGGCTCGACCGCCAACTGGCCCGCTTCGACGAGATGCGCGCGCGGCTGGTGTCGCGTGCAGCGGCCACCAAGACCTTCTACGCCCAGCTCTCGCCCCAGCAGCAGAAGGCGTTCGACGCCCTCGGCGCGCACATGGGCGGCGGCCACCGCTTCGGCGGTTTCGGCGGCATGGGCCACCACGGGCCAGGCGGCCCCGGGTTTGGCCGGTTCGGGCCCCCAGGTCCCGATGCCGGTTCCGACGAAGGCCCTCCGGGCTGACGTCGGCTGAGGCCTCGGCGCTTGCCCCCCAGCGCCGAGGCCTTTATGCCCCGCGCCATGATCACGGCGCTGGCCAATCCGCTCCGGTTCATGGCGTTTTCACGCTGGGCCGCGCCGATCTGCGGGCTGATCGCCGCTGGGCTGATCGGCGCGGGCGTGATCCTCGGCTTCCTGGCGCCCGAGGACTACCAGCAGGGCGCGACGGTGCGGATCATGTTCATCCATGTGCCGGCGGCCTGGACGGCCATGCTGTCCTACGCCTGCCTGGGCGGGGCGAGCTTCTTCGCCCTGGTGTTCCGCCACTCTCTCGCCGACGCCGCCGCCCGGGCCGTGGCCCCGCTGGGCGCGGGCTTCACCCTGCTGGCCCTGGTCACCGGCTCGCTCTGGGGCCGGCCGATGTGGGGGACCTGGTGGGTGTGGGACGCGCGCCTGACCTCGGTGCTGGTGCTGTTCCTGCTGTTCGTCGGCTACATCGCCCTGCGCTGGTCGATCGACGACGAGGCCCGCTCCGGCCGGGCGGCCGCGATCCTGGCCCTGGTCGGGCTGATCAACCTGCCGATCGTGAAGTTCTCGGTGGACTGGTGGAACAGCCTGCACCAGGGCGAGTCGATCTTCCGCGCCGGCGGGCCGACCATCGCGCCAGTGTTCCTGATTCCGCTGGCCCTGACCGGGGTCGGCTACACCTTCGCCTTCGCCGCCCTGTGGATGACCCGCACCCGCGCCGAGGTGTGGCGGCGACGCGCCCAGATGGTGGCCGTGCGGGCCGCCTTCTCGTGAGTCCAGCCGACAAGTACGCGGCCTTCATCTGGCCGGCCTACGCGATCACCGTTGTCGTGTTCGTCTGGATGATCCTCGACGCCGTCCTGCGCGCCCGCCGCTGGCGCCGCCGGTTCGAGGAGACCGACCGGCCCGACACGCCCGACCAGGACTGGCGATGAACCGGCTCGTCGCCTTGGCGCCGATCGCCGGCCTGCTGCTGCTGGTGGCGGTGTTCGCCGGCTTCCTCCTGTTCCGCCACACCCCGCAGGTCAGCCCGCGCGCCACGGTGGGCAAGCCCGCGCCGGCAGAGGTCCTGCCGCCGCTGGAGGGCGGCGCGCCGACGCCGCTGGCCGCCTCGCTGAAGGGCGTCACCCTGGTCAACTTCTTCGCTTCCTGGTGCGCGCCCTGCGCCGAGGAGGCGCCGGCGCTGATGGCGCTGAAGGCCGAAGGGGTGCGCATCGTCGGCGTCGCATGGAAGGACGATCCGGCCAAGGCGCGCCAGTTCCTGGCCCGTTATGGGGATCCCTACGCGGCGCGCTTCGCCGACGCCGACGGCCGGGCGGGGATCGATTTCGGGGTGTCGGGCGTGCCGGAGACCTACCTGATCGGCCCGGACGGGACGATCATCGACAAGCGCGCCGTACCGCTCACCGCCGCCGACGCGGAAGCCTTGCTGGCCCAGGCGCGTTAACCTTCCGTTGACCATAACCGGCCAGCGTCGATAGCGTTAACCATCCGTTGCGCCTGAAGGATTCGCCCCGCGCATGGCCGCTCCGATCCGCCCGCACGTCTGGCCCACGGCCCCCGCGCCGATCGCGCCCAGCCGCGCTGAAGCCAGCCTCAGCGCCCAGAAGGCCTTCTTCCAGGCCGCCCTGGCGGGCAAGCCGGTCCCGCCGCCGGCGGCCGCGACGGTCCAGGCCGCGGCCCCCGCCCGCGTGGCGCGCGCGGCCGAGCCGACACAGGCGGATACGTCCGGCGAGCGCATCCCGCGGCCGGGCTCGATCCTGAATATCCTGGTCTGACATCCCGCCGAGGCCTGAAGCGCCCCTCTCCCCCGTGGGAGAGGGTGGGCTGGTGGAAGCGTCTTAGGCTGCGGTCTTCGCCTGCTTCTTGGCGGCCTTGGCCTTCTTCTTTTCGCCGGACTTGGCCTTCGGGGGCTTGGGCGGCTTGGCGGGCTTTTCCGCCTTGGGCTTCTTCTTGCCGGTCTTGGCCGCCGGGGCCTCGCCCTCGTCGGCCGCCACGGCCAGGGCGGCAAGCGTCTTCAGGAACGCGTCGCGCTTCTTCGCCGGCAGCAGGCTGAGCAGTCGCGCGTCGGACCGGGCCGCAGGCCGTCCGCCCTCCGCCAGCGCGGCCCGCCCGGCCTCGCTCAGGCTGACCGAATTGGCCCGCGCGTCGGTGGCCGAGCGCTGGCGTTCGAGCAGGCCCTTGGAGATCATCCGGGCCACCAGGTCGGCCAGTGTCGACCGATCGATGCCGGTGGCGCGCACCAGGTCGCTCTGCGAGACGCCGTCCGCCACGCCCGCCGCCGCCAGCACCGTGTACTGTCGCTGGGTGAGACCGGACGGTCCCGACGCCTCGGCGTGGAAATCCAGCGCCAACTGCAGCACGCGGTGCAGCAGGTGAGTCACGGACTGCGAGAGACCGCCATCCGGGTGCTTCTGTTTCTCGGCCATGACGCCCCCTGACGACCCGACCGCCCGGCCAACTGCATAGCCGACCGTTGCGTCATTTTGACGACAGACCGTCCGTGGGCGTCAATGCGCTCGCGGGGTCGCCGTTAGAATCCCGGCTCCGGCGGCTCGATAGGCGGCGCGGTCTCACCCTTGGCGATATTCTTCATCAGGAACGGCGTCTGGGCCGCGCCGAAAACCACCGCGCCCACGATCGCCGCCACCCGGAAAGTCGCCCAGACCTCAGCCGTCTGGGTGCGCCGGACGATCTCGTTGGCGACCGCGCAGGCCACGAAGAACAGCGCATAGCGGATCGTCAGCACGCGCCAGGCCTTGTCGGGCAGGGTCAGCGCCCCGCCCAGCACCGCCTTGAGGGGGTTGCGCTTCAGCGCCAGGCCGCCGAGCAGCGCCGCGGCCAGCACCGCATCGACGATGGTCATCTTCATCTGCAGCAGGTCGTTGCGGTGCAGGAGCAGCGACAGCCCGCCGAACACCAGCGCCGCGCCACCGGAGAAGGCGGGGATCGGCGCGATCTTGCGCTCGACGATCAGGCTCAGCGCCAGGGCGGCCGCCGAGGCGGCGATCAGCACCCAGGTGGCTTGGCGGAAGTCATGGCTGATCAGCAGGTCGGCCAGGAAGCCGATCGCCGGCGCGGCATTGATCAGGTTGTGAAGCCAGGACGGCGGGGCCTTTGTGGCCGGGATCTGGGCTTCGGCCACGCTAGCTCTCCAGGCCCACAAGCGAGCGCGAGAAGGCGCGCGCATCGAACGGCTGCAGGTCGTCGATCCCCTCGCCCACCCCGATCAGCTTGATCGGCGAGTCCGAGGCTTGGGCCACCGACACCAGCACCCCGCCGCGGGCGGTGCCGTCCAGCTTTGTCATCACGATTCCGGATACCCCGATCATGTTGCCGAAAACGTTCTCCTGGACGACCGCGTTGCGTCCAACTGTCGCATCCAGCACCAGCAGCACCTCGTGCGGGGCCTCCGGATCCACCTTGCGCAACGATCGGACCATCTTGGTCAGCTCGTTCATCAGGTCCTGCTTGTTCTGCAGGCGCCCGGCGGTGTCCACCAGAAGCACGTCGTAGCCCTCGGCCTTGGCCTTGGCGTAGGCGTCGTAGGCGAGGCCCGCCGCGTCGGCGCCGGTTGGGGCGGAAACGAAGGCGGCGTTCGCGCGGTCGGCCCAGATCTGCAGCTGCTCGACCGCCGCGGCGCGGAAGGTGTCGGCGGCGGCGATCAGCACCCGGGCCCCGCGGCGGGTCAGGTCGGCGGCGATCTTGCCGAGGGTGGTGGTCTTGCCCGAGCCGTTCACGCCCACGAACAGCACCACATAAGGGCGCGGGCCGCCCAGGGGGTCGAAGGCGCCCTGGCGCGGGGCCAGCTCGGCGGCCACGGCGCTTGCCAGCGCCTCCTTGACCTCGCGGTCGCTGATCACCCTGCCGAACCGCTGGGCCCCGAACTCGGTGGCGATGCGGGCGGCGGCGCTGGGGCCGATGTCGGCCTCGATCAGCATCTCTTCCAGCTCGTCCAGCTGGGCCTGGTCGAGCGGCCGGCCGGTGAACACCTGGGTGACCTGTTCGGTCATCTGCCGGGTGCTGCGCGACAGCCCCGCGCCCAGGCGCTGCAACCAGCCCTGCTTCGGCTCGCTCATCGCACCAGCTCCAGGCGCCGGCCGTCGTGACCGGCGGCGATGCCTTCGATCACGGTCCCGGCGGCCGCGTCGCCCGAGAACGCGACCTCGGTGAAGTCCTCCGCCCTCGCCAGCCCCGGCCGCTCCACCAGCGCCCGGAGGCGCCGACCTGCTTGCCGGTCCAGGTGGCGGCTCAGCGCCGCCGCGCCGGCCTCGCGCAGCCGGGCGGCCCGCGCCTTGGCCACCGCCGCCGGCACCTGCGGCATCCGCGCCGCGGGCGTGCCGGGGCGGGGGCTGTATGGGAACACGTGCAGGAAGGCGAGGCCCGCCTCGGTCACCAGCGCCAGGGTGTTCTCGAACGCGCCTTCCGTCTCGGTGGGAAAGCCCGCGATCAGGTCGGCGCCCAGGGCCACGTCGGGCCGCGCCCGCCGCAGATCGGCCGCCAGCCGCAGGGCGTCGCCGCGCGAGTGTCGCCGCTTCATCCGCTTCAGGATCAGGTCGTCGCCGGACTGCAGCGACAGGTGCAGGTGCGGCATCAGCCGCGGCTCATCGGCCAGGCAGGCCATCAGCCGCGCGTCGATCTCGGCCGCGTCGATGGACGACAGGCGCAGCCTCGGCAGTTCGGGAACCTCGGCGAGGATCACCGCGACCAGGTCGCCGAGGCAGGGCGCGCCCGGCAGCTCGGCACCCCAGCTGGTCAGGTCCACGCCGGTCAGCACCACCTCGGCGTAGCCGGCCTGCGCCAGCCGCCGCACCTCGTCCACGACCCGCGCGGCCGGGGTCGATCGCGAATTGCCCCGCCCGAACGGGATCACGCAGAAGGTGCAGCGGTGGTCGCAGCCGTTCTGGACCTCGACATAGGCCCGGGCGCGAAGACCCCTCACCTCACCTCTCCCCGTGACCGGGGAGAGGGTTACTGAAAGGGCGGGGGAGCGGAGGTAGGGCTCGGCCTCTGCCAGACCCTTCGCGTCTACCCGCGTCACGAATCCATCCGTAGCCCTCTCCCCGGTCACGGGGAGAGGTGAGGTGAGGGGACCGCGCTCGAAGATGTCGCCCACCCGGACCCGCTGGCTCACATCCAGCATCGCGCCGGCCATCGCCTTCTCGGCGTTGCCGAGCACCAGATCCACCTCGGGCATCCCGGCGAACACGCCCGGGTCGATCTGGGCGGCGCAGCCGGTGACGATCAGGCGGGCGTCCGGGCGTTCGCGGCGGGCCTTGCGGATCGCCTGCCGCGCCTGGCGCACCGCCTCGCCGGTGACGGCGCAGGTGTTGAAGACGACCGCGCCGGAGAGGCCGTCGGCGACGGCGCGCGCCCGCAGGGCGTCGGACTCGTGGGCGTTCAGCCGGCAGCCGAAGGTGACGACGTCCACGTCGTGAGACGGATGGGAGCTCACGGCAGCACGCCGGTGAAGTCCACCGCCACGGGGCCGGTCATCAGCACGTGGTCGTCCGAGCGGCGCCAGTCGATGGTCAGGTCGCCGCCATCCATCTCGATGGTCACCTTGCGGTCGGTCAGGCCGCGGCGGTTCGCCGCCACCGCCGCCGCGCAGGCGCCGGTGCCGCAGGCGCGGGTGATGCCGGCGCCGCGTTCCCAGACCCTGAGGCGGATACGGTCGCGCCCCTTGATCTGGGCGAAACCGACGTTGACCCGCTCGGGGAACAGCCGGTGGTGCTCGATCATCGAGCCGACTTCGCGCACCGGCGCGGTGTCGGCGTCGGGGACGAAGAACACCACGTGCGGGTTGCCCATGGAGACCGCGCCCGGAGTGTGCAGGATCGGGTTGTCGATCGGACCCACCTGCAGCTCGATCCCGCGCGTGTCCATCGGCTCGGCCAGCGGGATGTCCCGCCACTCCAGGCCGGGCTTGCCCATGTCGACGGTGATCCGCTTGTCGCCGGCGGCGGCGATCTGCAGCGGCCCGCTCAGCACCTCCAGCGTCGCCGCGTCGCGGCCGCTGGCCTGCAGCACCAGCCAGCCGACGCAACGGGCGGCGTTGCCGCAGTGCTCCACCTCGTGCCCGTCGGCATTCCAGATGCGCATGAAGGCGTCGGCGCGGTCGGACGACTCGATCGCGATCAGCTGGTCGCAGCCGATCCCGCGCTCGCGGTCGCAGATGGCCCGCACCTCCTCCACAGTGGGCGCGAAGGGCGCGCTGCGGGCCTCGACCACGACGAAGTCGTTGCCGAGCCCGTTCATCTTCAGGAACGGACGGCTCATGGGAATGGCCATATAGCGGCTCGCGGCTGGACTCGCACCCTTTGCCCGGGCAAGCCTCGCGCCATGCGTCCCGCCCTGCTCGCGGCGGCCCTCGCCGCCCTCGCTTCCGCCGCCGTCGCCGAGACCCCGCCTGTGCCGCCTTCTCCGCCCGCCAGCGCCGCCCCCGCCGCCGCGTCCGACGACCCGTTCCTGTGGCTGGAGGACATCGATGGCGCCCGCGCCCTGGCCTGGGTGGAGCAGCAGAACGCCCGCTCGCTGGCGGTGCTGAAGGGCGATCCGCGCTACGAGCCGTTCCATCAGGCGGCGCTGACCATCGTCAACGCCACCGACCGGATCCCGGCCCCGTCGCTCATCGGCCGGACGGTCTATAATTTCTGGCAGGACCCCACCAACGTGCACGGACTTTGGCGCCGCACGACGCCCGCCAGCTACGCCGAGGCGGCCCCGGCCTGGGAGACCGTGCTGGACCTCGACGCCCTGTCGGCGGCGGAGAAGGCCAACTGGGTCTGGGAGGGCGCCAACTGTCCGCCGCCGGACTATCGCCGCTGCCTGGTCAACCTCTCCGATGGCGGCGAGGACGCCATCACGGTCCGCGAGTTCGACCTGCAGACCAGGGCCTTCGTGGCTGGCGGCTTCGCCCTGCCGCGGGGCAAGCAGACCGCGGACTGGCTGGACGGCGACACCCTGATCGTCGCCCGCGAGTGGGGCCGGGGCACGCTGACCGCCTCGGGCTATCCGTTCGTGATCAAGACGCTGAAGCGGGGGCAGGGCGTCGATCAGGCGACGGAGGTGTTCCGCGGCAAGCCGGAGGACGTCGCGGTCGACCCGGCCGTGCTGCACGACGCCGACGGGCATACCGTCACCCTGATCACCCGGGCGACCGACTTCTTCCACGCCGAGACCTACCTGCTGACGGCAGGCGCCGCGGTGAAGCTGGACCTGCCACAGAAGCTCGACATCCACGGCCTCGTCCGCGGCGTGCTGGTGTTCACGACCCTGGAGGACTGGGGCCGCTTCAAGGCCGGCTCGCTGCTCGGCTTCACGCCGCAGGAACTGGCGCCGGGCAAGGGCGCCGAGACGGCGGACGCCCGCCACCTGATCTTCGAGCCCGGCCCGCGGCAATCGATCGAACAGGCCGCTATCACCGCCAACGAGGTGGTGGCGGCGATCTACGACAACGTCCGAGGCGGACTGGTCGCGTTCCGGCGCGGGCCCGACGGCGGCTGGACGCGGCGCGCCATCCCCGTGGCGGCCAACTCGTCCGTAGGCGTCGCGGCGGCGAGCGATATCGACGACACGATCTACTACAGCGTCGAGAACTTCCTGGCGCCCACTCACCTCTGGCGCGCCGACGCCGCCACGGGCGAGGCGGCCGACATCAAGGACCTGCCCGCGCGCTTCGACGCCTCCCGCGACCAGGTCGAGCAGTTCGAGGCGACGTCCACGGACGGCACGCACATCCCCTACTTCGTGGTGCACCCCAGGGGCATGAAGCTGGACGGCTCCAACCCGACCCTGCTCTACGCCTACGGAGGGTTCCAGTCGTCGATGCTGCCGGCCTATTCCGCCGCAATCGGCAAGCTGTGGCTGGAGCACGGCGGGACCTATGTGCTGGCCAACATCCGCGGCGGCGGCGAGTTCGGCCCGGCCTGGCACGAGGCCGGCCTGAAGACGCACCGCCAGCGGGTGTTCGACGACTTCGCCGCCGTCGCCAGGGACCTGATCTCGCGCGACATCACCTCGCCCCGGCGGCTCGGCATCCAGGGCGGCTCCAACGGCGGCCTCTTGATGGGGGTGATGTTCACCCAGCACCCGGAGCTGTGGCGCGCCGTGGACATCCAGGTGCCGCTGCTGGACATGCTCCGCTTCGAGCAGATCGGCGCGGGGGCGTCCTGGGTCGGCGAATACGGCAGCGTCGCCAACCCGGAGGAGCGCGCCTTCCTGGCCTCGATCTCGCCCTATCACCAGCTGAAGCCCGGCGTGGCCTATCCCGAGCCCTTCTTCGTCACCTCCACCAAGGACGACCGCGTGACGCCGGTGCACGCCCGCAAGATGGCGGCGCGGATGCAGGCCATGGGCCTGCCCTTCCTCTACTTCGAGAACACCGCCGGCGGCCATGCCGCCAGCGCCAACCTGCAGGAACGCGCCGAACGCGTGGCGCTGGAGTTCACCTACCTGGCAAGGAAGCTGATGGATTGAGGGGTTAGGCTCCCGCCGGCTTCATCACCTCCGCCAGCAGCCGGCCCTCGGCCGCCCGCGCCGAGCCGGCGCGCCAGGCGACGACGATCTGCCGCGACGGGTGGTCGGCGGCGAGCGGGCGCACCACCACCTGGGCCGCGTCGGCCAGGCCCGCGTCCACCGCCATCGCCGGCAGGAAGGAGACGCCCAGGCCCGAGCCCACCATCTGCACCAGGGTCGGCAGCGAGGTGGCCGCGAACAGCGTCTCGTCGGGCGCCTTGCGCGGCGTCAGCCCGCAGGCGGCCAGGGCGTGTTCGCGCAGGCAGTGGCCGTCCTCCAGCAGGATCATGTCCTCGTCCTGCAGCCGTTCGGGCGACACCCGGGCGTCGGCGGTCATCGGATGATTGGCGGGGAAGGCCGCCAGCAGCTCGTCCTCCTCCACCTCCGCCCAGTCCAGGCCGGTCATGTCGTAGGGCAGGGCGATCAGGGCCGCATCCAGGGCCCCGGTTTTCAGGGCCGCGATCAGCCGGCCGGTCAGGTCCTCGCGCAGGTACAGCTTCAGCTTCGGGAATCGGGTCCGCAGCGCCGGCAGCGCCCGCGGCAGCAGGAACGGCGCGATGGTGGGGATGACGCCCAGCCGGAACCGCCCGGCCAAGGGCTGGCCGGCGCCCCGCGCGGCCTGAACCAGATCCTCGGCCTCGGCCAGAATGGCGTTGCCGCGTGACACCGCCGCCTCGCCCGCCGCCGTTAGGATCACGCCCGACCGACCACGGTCCACCACCGGCGCGCCGAGGATCTTCTCTAGCTCCTGCACCCCCGCCGACAGGGTGGGCTGGGTCACATGGGCGGCCTCGGCGGCGCGGCTGAACGAGCCGTGCTCGGCCAGGAGCTTGAGGTACTGGAGCTGGCGCAGGGTCGGGAGCATGCCGCAGACATAGGCCCGGTCGATCGAAATTGCGACTTCCATCGAGAGCGACTCTGCAGCGCAGAGCGTCGGGCTTCGCCGACCGGTTGAATCCGGTCGCGGCGCGGGTGGCGACTAGTTAATAGTCCGTTAACACCGAGCCGCAGCTTTCGGAGGCGACATGGCCGAGTACGGACCCTGGGGCGCGTCCTCGCCCTCCGCGCGAATGCCTGCCGAGCGCCAGGCGGGCGGTGGCCTTTGGCTCTGGCTGGCGCTGGTCGTCCTCGCGCTGGGAGTCTTCGGCCTGGCTGACCTCGCCTCGTTGGGCCAGCCGCGCACCGAGGACTGGGTCGACGCCCTCTGCGTCGTCGGTCTGCTGGCCCTGATCGGCAGCGGGTTCGTGTTCGTGCGCCGGCCCGAGATCGACTACCGGGTCCGTCACGTCGTGCTCTGGCTGGTGACCGCCCTGACGGCAGCCACCGTCTACGCGTTCCGCGACGATGCGGCAGACGTCGCGCGCCGCGTCCAGATCGCGCTGGCGCCGCAGCCGGCGGACGCCCGCACCCCCGGCGTGACGGTGGTCACCGAGAGCGCCGACGGCCACTTCTACGTCGCCGCCCGGATGAACGGCCAGCCGGTGCGCCTGCTGGTCGACACCGGCGCCAGCGACATCCTGCTCAGCCCCGCCGACGCGCGCCGCATCGGCGTCGACCTGGCGGCCGCCCGCTTCGACCAGGCGTCCGCCACCGCCAACGGCGTCGGCTACAGCGCCGCCCTGACCGCCGCCAGCCTGCAGGTCGGCGCGGACCGGGTCACCGACGTGCCTGTGTCGGTGAGCCAGAGCCCGATGCCGTTCTCGCTGCTGGGCATGGACTATCTGCGCCGCCTCGACTCCTTCGAGGTCAGGGGCGGCCGGATGTACCTGCGGGCGCGGTAGCTTCCTTCTCCGGCGAGCGAGGGGAGAAGAACACCTTACTTCCCCGGCGCGTGGCAGCTCATGGTGTCCTGCATGCCGCCCTCGCTCGCCACCCAGCTGACGTTGAACCCGAACGGCTGGCGGCTGGAGACCGTGACGTGCGCCGGCGCCTCGTCGATGCCCGGGAAGGGCCCGCCCCAGTGGATGGTCCCGTCCGCGTCCACCGAATAGGGCGCGAAGCCGCCGTGGGCCTCGTCCATCGGGCGGTAGCGGAAGGTCGCGCCCTGGATGTCCACCTTGCCCATGGCGCGGAAGGGATAGCCGCCGCCGCAGTCGTATTCCCCGTCCGCCAGGCCTCCGCCGCCGGCCGCTGGCGCAGTCGCCGCCGCGCCGGGTCCGGCCGCGCCGCCGGTCTGCGTCGCGCCCTGACCGTCGCGCGGCCCGCATCCGGCCAGCGCCAACGCGGCAGCCAATGCCAGAGCCAGCCCGATGTCGCGCCCGTTGGCCATGTGCTTCCCCTTCAGCCCGACGCGAGCGTGCAGGCTTCGACGCTGGTCGGTCAACGCCAGAGCAGACATGCGAGGAGGGCTGCCGGCGGCGATTCCGCCTATAATCACCGATAACAACGGTGGCCGGGTCAAGTCGGGGGCGAAACTTTCGCCTTATCGCCCTGAGCGGGCGGGTGGGTTCGTGGACTTGTCAAAGACCGCATCGAGCGACGGCGCCCGTCAGGCACTTATGGTAACTCAGGCTAGGCGATTCAAGGCCTGCGGCCGTCAGATCAGACCCGCCACCACATCCGTCGTCGGGGCCGATAGCGCGTTCTCACACAGCCTGGACCCATTCCGGACCCCGGCCACTGGGCTTAAGCAGAGAGCGCGGCGAGGAACGCATCCGGCGATCTCAGTCTCAATTTGATGGAGTGTGTCGTCCCCTTCTCGGGATGACGGATGTCGATGATGACCGAAGGGCCCAGCCAATCCGACTGGTGTTCCGCACGGATGACGTGGCTCTTAGAGCAGATTCGACTTAGGCTGGGCCATATCCGGCTTCCTTGAAGTAGCTTTGGCAGTCGGTTGGTGTGAAGTCGTCGAGGATTCGGCCGATGCGCTGCCAGAGGGGCTCGACCTGACGCTC
>Ga0105240_10008568_pt1 | contig 14615 bp, 16 predicted proteins | sample KBSC54metaG_FD_80426 | JGI IMG/M metagenome (GOLD analysis project Ga0105240, IMG submission 80426) | Corn rhizosphere microbial communities from Kellogg Biological Station, Michigan, USA - KBS C5-4 metaG | ecosystem: Host-associated > Plants > Roots > Rhizosphere > Soil | place: Michigan, USA... | reverse complement strand
CTTGGCCAAATTGCCCGGGCTCGGCCCGCGCTCGGCCCGCCGTGCCGCGCTGGTTCTGCTCAAGAAGCGCGATCTTCTGCTCGAGCCGCTGGCGGCAGCGATGGCGGAAGCGGCGGCCGCGACGCGGTCTTGCGAAGTCTGCGGCAATCTCGACACCGCCAGCCCTTGCGCCATCTGCCGCGATCCCCGCCGCGATCCGCATCTGCTTTGTGTGGTGGAAGATGTCGCCGATCTTTGGGCGCTGGAGCGGGCAGGCGTGTTTCGCGGCCGCTACCATGTGCTGGGCGGGGCGCTGTCGGCGCTGGACGGTGTGACGCCGGAACGGCTCAACATCGCCACCCTGCTGGAACGGGTGAAGGAAAGCAGCGTCGACGAAATTGTACTGGCGATGAACGCCACTGTCGAAGGCCAGACCACGGCGCATTATCTGATGGATCTTCTGGGTGACCGCAAAGTGACGCGGCTGGCCCATGGCGTGCCGGTGGGCGGCGAATTGGACTACCTGGACGAAGGCACACTCTCTGCCGCCTTCAAGGCCCGCCGCGCTCTTTAGACGCTTCCAGCTTTTGCAGAGTTTCGGCCTGGTCCACCAGATCGACTTGGCCAATGCGGTCGGCGTGGCGCTCGATCCCGCGCATGGAAATCTCGATCTGGCCGATATCCTTGCTGGTGGTCTCGAAATGATCGCGCAGCTTGCCCACGCGGTCCCCCAGCCGTTTCACGTCCTGCAATAAGGCGCCCACGGCCGCCTGGATGACATGAGCTTGCTCGCGCATCTTGGCATCGCGCATCAGGCCCTGAATGGTGCCGATCACCAGCATGAAGACATGCGGCGAGACGATCACCACTTGCGCCTGCCGCGCCCGCCGCAAGGTCTCGGGGAAATTGGCATGCAGTTCGGCATAGATGGAATCCGACGGTACGAACATGATGGCCGGGGTCTGCACTTCGCCAGGGATCAGATATTTCTCGGAAATATCCTTCACATGTTTCTGGATATCGCTCCGCACCTGCACCATTGCGGCTTTTCGCGCGTCTTCGTTTTCCGCTTTGCGCAGAGCTTCGAAAGCCTCCAGCGGAAACTTCGAGTCCACGACAATCCGCGCCTTCACATTGGGGATGCGGATGACGCAGTCGGGCCTGGCATTGTTGGAAAGCGTGGCCTGGAACTCATACTGGTCCGGAGCCAGATGTTCGGCGACGATGGCCTCCATCTGATCCTGGCTCAGCGCGCCGCGCGCCTGCTTGTCGGAAAAGATCGCTTTCAGCGACGTCACATGGGTGGAGAGTTCGTTGATGTTCTTCTGCGCGGCGTCGATCACGGACAGCCGTTCGGTGATGCTGACGAAGGTTTCCCCGGTCTGCTTGGCGGTGGCGGCCAGATTGTCGCCCACCCGTTTTTCCAGCGCCTCCAGCCGTTCGCCCAGGAGCCGGGTCAAAGCCTCTTGCGCCGCCACGGTCTGGGCGAACTGGCCACCGATCTCGCCTTGCTTGGACAGCAGGGCGTCCAGCCGAGGGTCGGGCCTGACCGGTTCCGGAGCGGCCGTTTTGGGACGCAGGAACGCCACGATCAGCGCCGCCGCCACCACCGCAACCGCCAGAACAATAACCGCAATTTCCATCAATCCTTGACCCCAAGAATCCTTGACCCTACTTCGCCCCGGCCTTATCTCACCGCCATGGCCGTCCGTCCTATCCTTATCGCGCCCGATCCGCGTCTGAAAGTCGTCTCCACCCCGGTCGAAAAGGTGGATGCGGAGATCCGCAGGCTGGCCGAAGACATGGCTGACAGCATGTATGACGCCGAGGGCATCGGCCTTGCCGCGGTACAGATCGGGGTGCCCAAGCGCGTCATTGTCATGGACCTGGATCAGAAGGACGGCAAGAAGGATTGGCGGGTCTTCATCAACCCCAAGATCACCTGGGCGTCGGACGAGATGGCGACCTTCGAGGAAGGCTGCCTGTCGGTGCCTGAAATCTGGGACGATGTCGAACGCCCCGCCCGCATCAAGGCGGAATATCTCGATCTCGACGGCAAGAAGATCGAGATCGAGGCCGACGGCATGCTGGCCACCTGCCTGCAGCATGAAATGGACCATCTTGAAGGCATATTGTTCATCGACCATTTCTCACGCCTGAAACGCAGCATGGCGCTGAAGAAGCTCACCAAAGCCAAGAAACTGGCGGGGTGAGCATGCGGCGCGCGAAGCGCGTGAGTAGGTCCAGTGGACCTGCGAAAGCAGCGAACGCCGCGAGCTCGAGCGAGCGGCAGGGGGATTGATGAGCTTACGTTTGGCCTTTCTTGGCACGCCCGATTTCGCGGTGCCGACCTTGGCCGAGCTGATGGCGCAGGGTCACGATATCGCCGCCGTCTATTCTCAGCCGCCCCGGCCCAAGGGTCGCGGCCTTGCGCTGGAAAAAGGCGCGGTTCACGCATTCGCGGAGACGGCTGGACTGGACGTCCGCACGCCGCTATCGCTGAAAAGCGCTGACGATCAGGCGGCGTTTGCCGCGCTTGGTCTGGATGTGGCGGTGGTGGTGGCCTATGGCCTGTTGCTGCCCAAAGCCATTCTGGAAGCGCCCCGCATGGGCTGCTTCAATCTGCATGGCTCGCTGTTGCCGCGCTGGCGCGGCGCAGCACCGATTCAGCGCGCCGTGATGGCGGGCGATGCCGAAACCGGGATGATGGTGATGCAGATGGACGAAGGCCTCGACACCGGTCCCGTCCTGATGGCGGAACGGATGGCGGTGGGGCGTCAGACGTCCGGCGAGTTGGCCGAGCGGCTGGCGCGCCTGGGCGGGGATCTGATGGTGCGGGCGCTGGGCGCGCTGGAACGAGGCGCGATTACGGCGCAGCCGCAACCTTCCGACGGCGCGACCTATGCCAAGAAAATCTCCAAGGATGAGGCGCGCATAGACTGGTCGAAAAGCGCCGCCGAAATCGATTGCCTGATCCGCGGCCTTTCGCCCTGGCCCGGCGCCTGGAGCGAAGTGAAGGGCGAGCGGCTGAAAATTCTTTTCGCCGAGCCCACCTCCGGCAAAGGCGAACCGGGCATGGTGATCGGTGACGATCTCACCGTTTCTTGCGGCGACGGTGCCGTACGCCTTCTGAAAGTTCAACGCGCGGGCAGCAAGGCAATGGCGGCGGACGAATTGCTCAAAGGCTTTGCACTGCCTGCGGGCACGCGCTTCTCCTGATGCGCTACCGCTTGACGCTCGAATATGACGGCGGCCCTTTTGTCGGCTGGCAGCGGCAGGACAATGGCCCCTCTGTGCAGGGCGCGCTGGAAGTCGCCATCGAGAAACTTTCCGGCGCGCGGGTGACGGTGACGGGCGCCGGCCGCACCGATGCCGGCGTGCATGCCTTGGGTCAGGTGGCGCATTTCGATCTGGAAAAGGAATTCGCACCCGACAAGATTCGCGACGGCCTCAATCACTTCCTGCGGCCCTCACCGGTGGTGGTGCTGGATGCCGCCGTCGCGGACGGTGAATTCCATGCCCGTTTTTCCGCCACCGGGCGGCATTATCTCTACCGCATCCTCAATCGCCGAAGCCCGCCCGCGCTGGACAATGGCCATGTCTGGCACCTCACCGTGCCGCTGGACGCGGACGTGATGCATCATGCGGCCCAGACCCTGGTGGGCCAGCACGACTTCACCACCTTCCGCGCCGCCGAGTGCCAGGCGCAATCGCCGATCAAGACCTTGGATCGCCTGGATGTGGCGCGGCGGGGCGAGGAGATCCACATCGAGGCCTCGGCGCGTTCCTTCCTGCATCATCAGATCCGCTCCTTTACCGGCACCCTGAAGCTGGCGGGCGAAGGCAAATGGAGTACGCGCGATGTCGCCGACGCGCTTGCCGCCCGCGACCGCAGCCGCTGCGGCCCGGTTGCGCCGCCGGACGGGCTTTATCTGGTGAAGGTGGATTACTGATCGATTGGTGGGTTGGCGAAGTAATCCGCCAGCAATTCCGCATAGATGTTGGTCAGCGTCTCAATCTCACCGACCGCCACGCACTCGTCGGTCTTGTGCATGGTGGCGCCCGTCAGACCCAATTCCACCACCGGGCAATAATCCTTGATGAAGCGGGCGTCCGAGGTGCCGCCGCTGGTGGAAAAATCCGGTGTCTGGCCGGTGACGCGCGAAACGCTGTTGCTTACCAGTGCAGTGAATTTTCCAGGCTTGGTCAGGAACGACACGCCGCTCACGGAATGACGGAAGGTGATGGTACAGCCGCTGTCGCTTGCAATCTTGTTGGCGTGCGCCTTTACCCAGGCGATCAGGCTGTCAGGCGTGTGCTGGTCATTGAATCGGATGTTGAACGCCGCGCGCGCTTCCGCCGGGATGACATTGGCAGCCGGATTGCCGACATCGACCGTCGTGAAAGCCAAGGTCGATGGATCGAAATGATCATTGCCCTTGTCCAACTTTTCGTCCGCCAGCGCCGTCACCAGCCGGGCCAGCGCCGGAATCGGATTGTTGGCTTTGTGCGGATAGCCGACATGGCCCTGAACACCTTTCACCACCACCTGGAAGTTGATCGAACCGCGCCGTCCGATCTTCAGCGTGTCGCCGGCCTTGGCGGTGCTGGTGGGTTCGCCCACCACACAATGGTCAATCTTTTCACCGCGCTCCTTCAGCCAGCCCAGCACCTTGGCGGTGCCATTGATGGCCGGGCCTTCTTCGTCGCCGGTGATGAGCAGGCTGATCGAGCCTTTGAGTACGCCTTTCTCCAGATGCCGTCCCGCTGCCGCCACGAACGCCGCCACCGCTGATTTCATATCAGCCGCGCCGCGCCCAAACAGCACGCCGTCTGAGATCACGGCCGCAAAGGGATCATGCGCCCAACCTTCGCCCGGCGGCACCACGTCGCTGTGACCGGCAAAACAGAAATGTGGGCCGCCCGTGCCGATGCGGGCATAGAGATTGTCGATCGGCGGCGTGCCGTCTTGCTCGAAGCGCAGGCGGTGACAGACAAAGCTCAGCGACTTCAACGCCGCTTCCAGCACACCCAGCGCGCCCGCGTCCGCCGGCGTCACTGACGGACAACGGATCAGGGCCTGGGTGAGGGCAAGCGCGTCGACCATTAGGTCCGCAGCAGTTCGTTGATCGAAGTCTTGGCGCGGGTCTTCTCGTCCACCCGCTTCACGATAACGGCGCAATAGAGCGACGGACCATTGGTTTGATTTTGGCCTCCGTCTTCGCTGCGGCTGGACGGCAGCGACCCGGACACCACCACCGAATAGGGCGGCACCTTGCCCATGAAGATTTCGCCCGTGGCGCGGTCCACGATCTTGGTCGAGGCCGAAAGATAAACGCCCATCGACAGCACGCTGCCTTCGCCCACGATCACGCCTTCCGCCACTTCGGCGCGGGCGCCGATGAAGCAATTGTCCTCGATGATGGTGGGTGCGGCTTGCAGTGGTTCCAGCACGCCGCCCAGACCCGCACCGCCCGAGATGTGGCAGTGCGCTCCGACCTGGGCGCAGGAACCGACCGTCGCCCAAGTATCGATCATGGTGCCTTCGCCCACGCGGGCGCCCACATTGACGAAGCTGGGCATCAGGACCACGCCCTTGGCGATGTAGGCGGAGCGGCGGACGATGGCGCCCGGCACGGCCCGGAAGCCGGCGGCGCGGAAGTGTGCCGCATCCCAGCTCAGAAATTTTGAATCGACCTTGTCCCACCACACCGCCCCGCCGGGCGCGTCGGAAATGATCTTCATGTCGTTCAAGCGGAAGGAGAGCAGCACGGCTTTCTTCAGCCATTCGTGCACGATCCATTTGCCGCCTGATTTCTCTGCCACCCGGAATTTGCCTTCGTCCAGACCGGCCAGAGCGGCTTCGACCGCATCGCGGGCTTCGCCATGACTGGCCGGCCCCAGACTTTCGCGCACATCCCAGGCGTCGTTGATGGCGCGCGCCAGATCGTTGGTCATGTCAAATCCCGATGCTGTTGAGGAAGGAGCAGAGGTCTCGGGTTTCATGATCGATATGGGCCTTTGACGCAACGGGAAATTCCGGCCCCTGGCGGGCCCAGTCGCTCTGGCCGTCCAGCCACACGGTGGTCATGCCCAGCTCATGCGGCACCACCAGATTGCGGGCGATATCGTCGAACATGGCGGCCCGGGCCGGCGTCACGGCGCCCGCCGCCACCACCGCGTCATAAGCGGCCTGCGCAGGTTTGGGGACAAAGCCGATGGTGCGGATGTCCCAGACCTGGTCGAACATGTCGGCGAGCGCGAGCCGCTCCAGGATACGCGTGGCATGATTGCGGCAGCCATTGGTGAAGACAAAGCGCCGTCCGGGCAACCGGGTCAGCGCCGCGATCAGCGCCGGATCGGGCTGAAGCTCCGACAAATCGATGTCATGGACGAAAGCCAGATAAGGCTCAGGGTCTATCCCATATACGGCGATCAACCCGGCCAGGGTGGTGCCGTGATCCCGATAGAGTTGCTTTTGAACTTGGCGCGCCGCATCACGCTCCATGCCCAGCAGCTTTGCCACGAACTGGGTCATGCGTCCGTCGATCTGGGCAAAAATGCCGTTGTCGGCGCGATACAGCGTATTGTCGAGGTCGAAAATCCAGTCCCGCACATGCCCAAAGCCACCTTCGGCTCCCGCGTCCGCAGGCGTCAGGTTGTGCGGCGATGTTTCGTTCATGCGTGAAAGCATGGCCTCTGGTCCGTGTCGGCGCAAGCACGTTAACGCCTGCGCAACCATGGCTGTTTAGCGGTCCTTAAAGCCCCACCGCCGAAAATTCGGGAACGGAGAGGGTGATGAAAAAAGCCGTTGGCGGCCGCATGCCATATGCGCCGGTTCCAAAACAGGAAGGCTTGGATCCGCGTCAGGCGCTGGACATTCTGGAGACGCGCGCCCGCGAGAGCGAAGATTATCTCATCCGCAACGCCGATGTCGGGCCGGCGGTGTTCGAATATCTCGCCGAGTATGGTGCCCCCGCCACCCGTCAGGCCGTCGCCGCCAATCCGATGACGCCCGCCCGCGTCAATCGTACTTTGGCGGAGGACAACGAAGAAGATGTCCGCGCCGAGCTTGCCCACAAGATCGCCCGCCTGATGCCCGGGCTTGAGGCGCGCGAGAATGAAGAGACGGTGACGCTCACCATCGCCACGCTGGAAGTTCTGGCGCGGGATTCCGCCGTCAGGGTGCGAACCATCCTGGCGGATGAGATCAAGTATCTGGATTGCATTCCCCGCGATGTGGCGCTGCGCCTGGCGCGCGACGTGGAAGCCGCGGTGGCGGCGCCGGTGCTGGAATATTCACCGCTTCTGTCTGACGCCGATCTGATCGAGATCATTGCTTGCGGCCAGGTGCAGCAGGTTTTGAGCGCGATCGCGCGCCGCCAAACGGTCAGCGAGGATGTGAGCGACGCCCTGGTGCAATCGCTGGATGTTCCCGCCGTGGCGGCGCTTTTGGTCAATCCTAATGCCCTGATCCGCAAGGCGACATTGGAAACCATCATCGAGCAAGCGGAAGAGATTCAAAGCTGGCATCTGCCGCTGGTCTTGCGGGCCGATCTGTCTGCCCGCGCCATCCGGCGTATTGGCGGTTTTGTCGGCGCCGCGCTCCTGGAAAAATTGATGATGCGGGGTGATCTCAGCGAGACCACGCGCGCCCATCTCAATCGCCGGCTCCGTGCCCGGCTGGAGCAGCCGGATGTCGATCAGGAAAGCCCACAAAGCGCCGCCGAGATCGTAACCGCGGCGCGCGCCGGTGGCACCCTCGACGACGCTTTTGTGGAAAACGCGGCGCTGTCCGGCAATCGCGAGCTGGTCACCCTGGCCCTGGCGGCGCTAGCCCAGGTCCCCGATGCCAAGGTGCGTAAAATTCTGGCTCAGCGCGGTGCCAAGCCGGTGGTGGCGTTGGTGTGGCGGGCGCATCTTTCCATGCGCACGGCGTTCAAAATCCAGAGCTTTGTGATGAAGCTCGGCGGCCGCGAATTGCTGCCGGCCAAGGGCGGCGTCCATTTCCCGCTCAGCAAGGAGGAGATGCGCTGGCATCTCGCTTATTTCGACATCTCTGCTTGAGACGTCAGTCCCTTGGCGTCGACGTGAACCAGAACGCCGCTCTTGCCGCGTGCGGCGATGCGCGCAAAGCCTGAAGAGGCATAGCCGCGGGCGGGGCAATTCTCCCGGCCTTTGATTTCGAATTCCTGGGGCGTGACGCAGAATTGATCGGGGCCGGTGACCAACGCCGCCCCGCCCGGCTTTTGCACCGAAAGCCAGATCGCGTCGTTCTTGAGCGGCGTGGTGATGGCGCGGGCGCAGCCGCCTGCCGCCATCCGCCACCAGCCTCTGCTGACGGCATCGCCGCTGGCATTCTCTCCCAAGGCAGCGATCAGATCGCTTTTGGTGTCGTTGCAAACCGTGAAACCTTCCGGCGGCGCGCCATGTTTGGCGGCTTCCTTTTCCAGCGCCACGAACAATTTGTCGTTCCCGTCCCGGTCGGCGAATTTCATCTTCTTGCGGAAATCGGCCAACGCATCGCCGGTGGTCTTGTCCGGCTTGGCATCGATCGCGGCGATGGCATAGCCATTGTCTTTCAAAAGCCGCTTGGCGCCGGCCAATTGCGCCGCTTCCAGGGAATTGAGGCGAGGATTGTCGTCGAAAGTCATGGTCCAATCGGGCCGGCCATGGGTGTCGAGTGTCGCGAAAGGTACGGAGAAAGCATTGGTGGCGCAGGCAGTCCCCACCGCCTTTTGTGACAGGGTGAAAGCGCCATCACGCACACAAAACGGAATGTCGCCGCCCCAGGCGCGGCTTGGACCTGACGTGGCGAGGGCGGAGCGGGCATAGACCAGATAGCTTTGCGTCCTAAGCTTGCCGGGGAGCACGGTTTCGCACTCGCCGGGCGCAACGCGCGTCCAGCCTTTTGTGGTCGTCGTGGCGGTGGTGGTGCCGGAATTCGCCACCGTCGCGGTGGCGGCATAGAGAATGTAACTGGTGCGATTGCAGAGTTTGAGTGCGGCCTCGGCCGGGCTCACCGCGGCAAGATTTGCCGCCAGTGCCGCCACGGCTGCCAGCCAGATACGCACCAGCGTCAGTCCGCTGTGATCAATGTGCCGGCGCCATGCTCGGTGAAAAGCTCCAGCAGCAGCACATGGGGAATGCGGCCATCCAGAATGACCGCCGCGTTGACGCCGCTTTCCACCGCGTCAATGGCGGTGCCGATTTTGGGAATCATGCCCCCGGAAATGGTGCCGTCCTGGATCAGTCCGCGCGCCTGGCTGACGGTGAGATGCGCGATGAGCTTTTTGTCCTTGTCCAGCACGCCTTCGACGTCGGTCAAAAGGATCAGGCGCTCAGCCTTGATCGCGCCCGCCACCGCGCCCGCCACCGTATCGGCATTGATATTGTAGGTTTCGCCCTTGGGCCCCACTCCGATCGGCGCCACCACCGGAATGATTTCCGATTTCATCATGGTGTAGAGCACTTCGGGATTGATCCGGTCCGGCTCGCCGACAAAGCCCAGATCCTCGACCGTGGTTTTGCCGGTGACCGAATCCGTCTTGGTCAGCGCCAGCTTCCGGGCCACCACCAGATTGCCATCCTTGCCGGAAAGGCCGACAGCCCGCCCGCCCGCGGCGTTGATGGCGGTGACGATGTGCTTGTTGATGGAGCCGGTCAGCACCATCTCCACCACTTCTACGGCGGCTTCATCAGTGACGCGCAGCCCGTCGATGAAGCGCGACTGAATCTCCAGCTTCCGAAGCATGGCGCCGATCTGCGGCCCGCCGCCATGCACCACCACCGGATCGATGCCGGTTTGTTTCATCAAGACGATGTCCTGGCTGAAGTCGTCGGTGCCGCCCGAGCCGGTCATGGCGTTGCCGCCATACTTCACCACGATGGTCTTCTGGTCGTATTTCAGGATGAAAGGCAGAGCCTCGACCAGCACGCGCCCGGTCTGGCGCCAGCGCGCCATCAGCCTGAGATTTTTCTCTTCGCCTTCATCCGCCATCAGTGGACGCCCGCTAAAACCGGCGCCTTATACGCGGCTCGGGGCGTTGCGCCAAGCTCCAACCTAGAGAGGCTAGGTCGAGACTTTCTTCCCCCGCGCGGCAAAGCCGCTGGCGGGGGAAGATGTCCGCTAGCGGGCTTGCCCGCGTGGCGGACAGATGGGGGCTAAGTTAACTGAGCCAAGCTCGTACGTAATTCCGTCAACCCGATGCCGTCACGAGAAGATGTCGCGTGAATTTCCTCTAATGCAGCGGTGTGACGGCGCGCCTCCGTGGCGCTAGCAGCAAGCGTTTCTTCCGCTTCGGCAGGTTTCAGTTCGTCTATCTTGGTGAGCACCAGGCCGTAGGAGACAGCCGCGCGGTCCAGCAATTCCATCACCGCCAGATCGATATCCATCACGCCCCGGCGGCTGTCGATCAGAAGCGCCACCCGCTTCAAGGTGGCGCGGCCCGAAAGGTAAGCGAAGATCAGGGTCTGCCATTCCGCCGCCAGCGTTTTGGAAGCTTTGGCGTAGCCGTACCCAGGCAGATCGCAGAGCACCAGCTTGCCGCTCAGATTGAAGAAATTGATCTCACGGGTGCGTCCTGGTGTGTGGCTGACGCGTGCCAGTCCCTTGCGGTTGGTCACTGCGTTGATCAGGCTCGATTTGCCGACATTGGAACGGCCGACAAAAGCGACCTCCGGCAAGCTCTGGGGCGGCAAGCTGTTGATATCGCCGGTGCCCCAGAAGAAATCGCATGGGCCCGCAAAGAGTTTGCGCGCGAACTCCGCATCCGCGCCGCGCACCTAATTTGCCTTTTTGAATTTCAGATTCTCGAACAGATGTATCTCTACGCCTTCGCGCCGCATGATGAAGTATTGCTGCGCCACCGAGAGCAGATTGTTCCAGGTGTAATAGATCACCAGTCCCGCCGGGAAGGTTGCGAACATGAAGGTGAAGATCAGCGGCATGAATGTGAACATGCGCGCCTGCACCGGATCGGTAGGCGCGGGGTTGAGCTTGGTCTGCACGAATTGGGTGAAGCCCATCAGGATCGGCCAGACGCCGATCGACAGATAGGCCGGTATCCAGAGCGGAATGTGATAAGGCAGGAGCCCGAAGAGATTCAGGATCGAGGTGGGATCGGGCGCCGACAGATCATGGATCCAGCCATAGAATGGCGCCTGCCGCATCTCAATGGTGACATAGAGCACTTTGTAGAGTGAGAAGAAGACCGGAATCTGGATCAGCATTGGAAGGCAACCGGTCAGTGGATTGACCTTCTCGCGCTTGTAGAGCGCCATCATTTCCTGCTGCTGGCGCTGCGGATCGTCCTTGTGAGCCTTCTTGATGTCTTCCATGAAGGGCTGGACCTTCTTCATCCGGCTCATGGATTTGAAGGAGGCGTTGGCCAGCGGGAAGAACAGAAGCTTCACCGCCACCGTCAGCATCAGAATGGCGATGCCGAAATTGCCGATATATTTGTAGAAGATGTCGAGCAGCCAGAACAAGGGTTGGGTCAGGAACCAGAACCAGCCCCAATCCACGGCATTGTCGAAGCGGGCGATGTTCTGGGATTTTTCGTAAGCGCGCAGAATGTCCACCACCTTGGCGCCCGCGAACAGACGATGGGTGACTTCCGCTTCCGCGCCCGCCGCGATGGTGCGCGCGTTCAGCCGGTAGTTCGCCTGATAGGCTTTGACATTGCCGGCCATGGTCGAGCCCAGATACTGGCCGTTGTAATTTTCGCCTTGGGGCGGGATCACCGCCGCCATCCAATATTTGTCGGTGATGCCGACCCAGCCGCCGGTGGAAGAGAAGGCTTTGGGTGGCGTGCCTTCATCCTTGAAGTCGGCATAACCGGCATCGACTTCGCTACCACTGGCAACGCCGACAAAGCCCTGGTGCAGGACATAACTGGTCGGTTCCTTGGGTACGCCTTCGCGTGCGACATAGGCAAAGGGATAAAGCGTCTGGGTCTGGCCGGATTTGTTGGCGGCCGTGTCCTTCACGCTGAACATGTACTGGTCATCGACCGCGATGGTGCGGGTGAAGACAAGGCCTTGGCCATTGTCCCAAGTCAGTGTCACCGGATGGCCGGGCGACAGGGTGTTGTCGCCTTGCTGTGACCAAACCGTCTGGTCATTGGGTGCGTTTGACCCGATCCAGCCGAACTCCGCGTAATAGGGGTAGTCCGTGCTCTTGGGCGCGAGCAGCACGATCTCGGGGCTCTTGGGGTCGAGCGTCTCGTGATATTTCTTAAGCCTCAGATCATCCAGCTTGCCGCCTTTGAGCGCGATCGAGCCGTCTAAGAGCGGGCTGTCGATCGCCACGCGCGCGCCGCCGGCCTTGAGGGCGGCTTCGCGCGACATGTGCGTGGTGGCGCCCGCCATTCCCGGCACGCCGGGGGTGGCGGCTGGCGCGCCGGGCGCTTTGGCGTGCGGGTGCAGTTTTTCTTGCTGCGCGATCGCGGCCTGTTTGGCCTGCTCCGCCTTCATCTGCGGCCCGACCACGAAAAATTGCCAGCCAAAAATCACCAGCGCTGACAGCGCGATGGCCAGGATCATATTGTTGTTGTTGCGGTTCATGGAGCGGTGATCACGCGTGAGGATGTTTGGGAACGGGATCGAAACCCGACGAACCGCCGAGCCAGGAAATGGGGTGACAGCGCAGCACGCGCCTGATCGCCAGCGCCAAGCCGCGCACGGGCCCGTGCGTCTGGAGCGCTTCCAGCGCATAGGCCGAACAGGTGGGCTGGAAACGGCAGGAAGGCGGGCTCAAGGGAGAAAGGAAACGGCGATAGAAATGGATCGGCGCGCTGAGGGCGTGGGTCACAAGGCGCGTCATCAATCCCGTTCCTCAAGCACCTGGGTTTGGTGCGGCCTGGGTGTCCAGCTTCAGATGCGCTGCCCGCGCCGCCTCGGCGATATCGTTTTTCAGGGCCGCGAAGTCGCGCACCAGAATGCCCTGACGGGCGACCAGAACATAGTCATGGCCATCCCGGCCCGAAAGGGGAAGCAGCGCATATGCCGCGGCGCGGAGCCGCCTTTTGGCGCGATTGCGCGCCACCGCATTGCCGATTTTCTTGCTGGCGGTGAAACCCAGCCGCAAAGTTTCAGGCAGGCGCGCCTTTTGCGGGGTGGGAGCCAATTCCAAGGTGATTGCGCCTGCGACCCGCCGCAAATGCCGGGCCGCGGCCAGAAAGTCGGCGCGTTTGCGTATGCGGGCGATGCGCAGCCCTTTGGCCGCGCCGGTCACGTCAGGCAGAGAGCTTCTTGCGGCCATGGGCGCGGCGGCGGGCCAGAACCTTGCGGCCGCCAGCGGTCGCCATGCGCGAACGGAAGCCGTGGCGGCGCTTGCGCACGATTTTGCTCGGCTGATAGGTGCGCTTCATAGGCGGCTCCAAAGGCGAAAAGAGCGCGGTTTCTATGGCCCTGAGCCCGACCTGTCAACCGGGGCCGATTTGGCGCACGCAATTAAATTACAATCGCTTCCTTGGGTAATTTTGGCTTAAAAGCTCGCCCGAAATGACCTGGAACCCGGACGTCTATCTGACCTTTGCCGACCAGCGGACCCGGCCTGCCGCCGACCTTTTGGCCCGGGTGCCTGCCCAGCACCCGGAAAACGTGATCGATCTGGGCTGCGGCCCTGGGAACTCCACTGGCCTGCTGGCGGCACGCTGGCCGAAGGCGCAGCTGGAAGGCCTGGACAGTTCCGCCGAGATGCTGGCCGAGGCGGGGAAGAGCGGCGTTGCTGCCGAATGGGTGCTAGCGGACCTGGCGCGCTGGACGCCCAAGACGCCCTATGACGTGATTTTCTCCAACGCCACGTTCCAATGGGTGCCGGACCAAGCGGCGCTATTTCCGAAGATGATGACCTTTGTGAAGCCCGGCGGCGTCTTCGCCTTTCAGGTGCCGGTCAATTACGACGCGCCCAGCCATGTTCTGATGCGCGAAACCGCCAACGATCCGCGCTGGCGGGAGAAGCTCAAATCCATGCGCGAGATCGAGCGCGGCAAGGCCGACGCCTATTACGGTATTCTCAAGCCGCATGCGGCTTCGCTCGACATCTGGAAGACCGAGTATCTGCAGATACTGGAAGGTGAAGACGCGGTCTATCGCTGGGTCTCAGGCACGGGACTCAGGCCTTTCGTGCAAGCGCTGGAAGGCGCGGAACGCGAGGCTTTCATTGCGGCCTATAAGGCGAAGCTGAACCAGGCTTACCCGCGCCGCGCCGATGGCGTGACCCTGTTTCCCTTCGAGCGCCTGTTCGTGGTGGCGGTGAAGGCTTGAAACAAAAAGCCCCGCCAACGCGGCGAGGTTTTTTGGAATTTCTATCTTAATCTAGCGGACGAACACGCGCACTTCGCTGGCTGCCGCACTGGGATCAGTGGACGAGGCCACATTCATGCGCGACGCGGGCACGCCCATGTCGGTCATGGAGCGCATCACTTCCTGGGCATGGCGGCGCGCCGTGGTCTGGGCGATCTGCACCGACGCGGCATTGCCGCGCGTGGGCGCCACCGCGACAACCTGGAAATTGGCGTTGGGACGGGCCTGCAGCGCCTGATTCAGCGCCGCATAAAGAATTTGCTGATAATCCACATTCGGCCGGTCGAAGCGCACCACGACCAGCGGCGTACCGCTGGAAGCGAATT
>Ga0105240_10008561_pt1 | contig 14622 bp, 12 predicted proteins | sample KBSC54metaG_FD_80426 | JGI IMG/M metagenome (GOLD analysis project Ga0105240, IMG submission 80426) | Corn rhizosphere microbial communities from Kellogg Biological Station, Michigan, USA - KBS C5-4 metaG | ecosystem: Host-associated > Plants > Roots > Rhizosphere > Soil | place: Michigan, USA... | reverse complement strand
GGTACCGATATCAGCGTGCAGTTCGCCGGTATCCCGATGGGCCACGAATTTACGTCGCTGGTGCTGGCGCTGCTGCAAGTCGGCGGCCACCCCATCAAACTCGACGACAAGGTGATCGAGCAAATCCGCAATCTGGATGGCGATTACACCTTTGAAACCTATAGTTCGCTGACCTGCCAGAACTGCCCGGAAGTCGTGCAGGCGCTGAACGTGATGTCGATCATCAACCCACGCATCCGTTCGGTGACCGTTGACGGTGCGCTGTTCCAGGACGAAGTCGAGAAGCGCCAGATCATGGCCGTGCCGACCGTCTACATGAACGGTGAAGTGTTCGGCCAGGGCCGTACCGGCGTGGAAGAGATCCTCGCCAAGCTCGACACCGGCGCCGCAGCGCGCAAGGGTGAAGAGCTGAGCGCCAAGGAAGCCTACGACGTGCTGATCGTCGGTGGTGGCCCGGCAGGTGCCGCAGCTGCGATTTATGCAGCACGCAAAGGCATCCGCACCGGTGTGGTTGCAGAACGTTTCGGCGGCCAGGTGCTGGACACGCTGGCGATTGAAAACTTCGTCTCTGTCAAGGAAACCGAAGGCCCCCAATTCGCCACCGCGCTGGAACAGCACGTCCGTAGCTACGACGTCGATATCATGAACACGCAACGCGCCGAAGCACTGGTGCCGGGTAACGGTCTGATCGAAGTCAAGCTGGCCAACGGCGGCGTCCTCAAGGGCAAGACCGTGATCCTCTCGACCGGTGCACGCTGGCGCGAAGTCAACGTGCCGGGCGAGCGCGAATACCGCAATCACGGTGTCGCTTACTGCCCGCACTGCGACGGTCCGTTGTTCAAGGGCAAGCGCGTGTCTGTCATCGGCGGCGGCAACTCCGGCGTGGAAGCGGCAATCGACCTGGCCGGCATCGTCAGCCACGTTACGCTGCTGGAATTCGCCGCGGAACTGAAAGCCGATGCCGTGCTGGTGCGCAAGCTGAAGAGCCTGCCTAACGTCACCATCGTGACCTCGGCGCAAACCACCGAGATCACCGGCGACGGCAAGAAGGTCAACGGTATCAGCTACAAGGAACGCGTCAGCGGTGAAGTGAAGCATGTCGAACTGGAGGGTGTTTTCGTCCAGATCGGTCTGGTGCCGAACACCGAATGGCTCAAGGGTACGGTTGCTCTGTCCAAGCACGGCGAAATTGAAATCGACGCCAAGGGCCAGACTTCGATTCCTGGCGTGTTCGCAGCAGGCGACGTGACAACGGTGCCATACAAGCAGATCGTGATCGCTGTTGGTGAAGGCTCCAAAGCAGCGCTGAGCGCTTTCGATCACCTGATCCGCACTTCGGCTCCCGAAGAAGCACCGGTTGCAGCAAAAGAAGCTGTCGCAGCCTGATGCAGCCTGACAGAGAATGAAGTATTCGTTTCAGCAGTAAGCCAAACGTAAAAAAGCCACCGTGAGGTGGCTTTTTTATTGCGCTGCCGATACTGCGATGAGATCAGATGAAACATCTCACCGCAGCATCGTGCATGGATATTACTTGAACAGCAGGCGCATCGAATCCCAGGCGCGGCCAAAGATGCCGGCAGGGCCAACGGACTCCAATGCCACCAGCGGCAATTCGGTGACCACCTTGTCGTCGATCATGATCTTCAGGGTGCCGACCTTGGCGTTTTCCGAAATCGGCGCGATCAGTGGATCGTTACGCTCAACTCGCGGCTTGATCTTGTCGGCCGTGCCCTTCGGTACCGTTACGTAGACATCGCGCATGAAACCGATCTTGATCTTGCCTTGCGAACCCTTCCAGACGTCAGGCGTATCGACTGCCTGGCCTTTGCTGTAAAGCTTCACAGCGTCGAAGTTCTGGAAGCCCCAGTTCAGCAGCTTCTGGCTTTCTTGTGTGCGAACCTGATCGGAGACGGTACCAATGACTACCGAGATCAGACGGCGCTCGCCGTTGGCGACCGGACGCTTGGCCGACGTGATCAGCGAGAAGCCGGCGCTTTCCGTGTGGCCGGTCTTCATGCCGTCAACGGTCGGATCGAGCCACAGCAGACGATTGCGGTTCGGCTGGGTGATGTTGTTGTAGGTGAACTTCTTGACCGAGTAATAGGTTTTGTAAAACTCAGGGAAGTCGTTGATCAGGTTGCGGCACAGGATCGCCAGATCACGTGCGGTCGTGTATGTGTCCGGGCTGGGCAAACCATGCGGATTGCTGAAGTGCGTGCCGGTCAGGCCCTGGCGTTGCGCTTCGCGATTCATCAGGACGACGAAGGCGTCGGTCGTGCCGGACACGGCTTCGGACAGCGCCACGGCGGCATCGTTGCCTGAGACCGAGATCAGACCGTACAGCAGGTTGTTGATCGACACCGGCTTGTTCGGCTCAATGAACATCTTGGAGCTGCTTGGGTCGACCTTCCACGCATTCACGGAAACGTTGATTTCCTGATTCAGGTCGAGGCGCTTGTCACGTACTGCAGCGAAGGCCAGATAAGCGGTCATCAACTTGACCAGCGAAGCCGGTTCGACGCGCATGTCGGCTTCTTGCGAGGCCATGATCTGGTTGCTCGATGCATCCAGCAGGAGCCAGGATTTTGCAGCGACACTTGGAGGTGGAAGGGTCTGGGCACTTGCTGCCGAGAAAGTGACCGACAAGGTCAGGGCGGTTGCGGCAACAGCCGCGAGTAGTTTTTTCATCTTCAGGTGTAAAAATGTGTCCCGCCGTACTGCTCGCGGGACTGTCGTTTGAAAAGAGATGAGTGAACATCGCACCGGGATTATAAACGCCGAGCCTGACAATAAGGCTTTACGGCGTCTGTTTGCTTGCAGTGTCTTCCTGTTTCACGGCCTCGCAGTAGGAGCGTGGGACAGGAATCAGTGATGCCACATTTGGACTATCAGGTTCTTGATATGTTGCAATTTTCTGTGAAAAAAGTGATCCGAGCCCGGAATCACGATCACCGGCAGTTCTTGCGGACGCGCCCAGTCAAGCACAGCGCTGAGCGGAATCGTGTCATCCAGCTCGCCGTGAATCAAAATCGTATTGGCAGGTGCATCCGGCATCGGCCACTTGCCGGCGGCCGTGCCGACCAGCGCGAGACGCTCGGCGGGCGTGCCTTCTGCAATCAGACGCTGTTGCAGTTGCGCCTGCACGAAGGTGCCGAACGAGAAGCCGCCCAGCGCCAGCGGCAGATCGGGATATTGCGTGCGCATGTGTGCGAGCAGCAGCGCCATGTCGTCGGTTTCGCCCTGGCCGTGGTCATGCACGCCTTCGGATTTGCCGACGCCGCGGAAATTCATGCGCACCGTCACGTAACCGAGCGCCAGGAAAGAGCGGGCCAGCGTTTGCGCGACCTTGTTGTCCATGGTGCCGCCGAACAGCGGATGCGGATGAGCGACCAGCGCCAGGCCGCGCGGTGCGGCGAATTGCTCGGGATCAGGTAGATCGAGCGCGCAGTCGAGCTGGCCGACTGCGCCGGGAATCAGGAACGATTGTGTTTGGGCGTTCATTGGGTGTGACGTAATGTACGTATTGAGGTGTTCAGATTTTCAGGCGATCGACGATCTTACCGCCGACGATATGGGAGTCGATGATTTCATCGATGTCTTCGTTGTCGACGAAGGTGTACCAGGTGCCTTGCGGATAGATCACGACGACCGGGCCTTCTTCGCAGCGTTCCAGGCAGCCTGCCTTGTTGATGCGAACCTTGCCTTCACCGGCCAGACCGAGTTGCTTGATGCGTTTCTTGGCATGTTCTTGTGCGGCTTGCGCGCCCTTGTCGGCGCAGCAGGTGCGCTCGCCGGGCTTGCGCTGATTCAGGCAAAAGAAGACGTGGTGTTCGTAGAACGGTTTTTCTGGAGTATCTGCGGTATCTGCCATGTTGATGCTCGGTGGGGATGGGCCAAAGCATGCATGATACACCTTGAGGCCGGACCTTATTTTGGCGCGGCGGCCTTGCGATGCACCGGGTGATACAAGAACCACAACGCCAGGAAAGGCCAGAGCACCGAGAGGAATTGCGCGGCGCCGTCGAAATTCAGAAATTTCCCTTGTACCCAGGTCTGCAGCGTCGAGACAAAATAGGGATTGGCCGGCACCGCATTGGTAGCCAGCAAGCTGAAGATCAGCGCCAGTCCAGCGATGCGGCGTTGTGCGGTAGGCGGGGCGAATGACAGCCCGGCCAGCATCAGGCCACCGATGATCATGCCGCCGGCAGCACCTGGTGTAAACCAGACGAAGGCGTTTTCCGGGGCGAAGAAGAGCGCACACGCCAGCGATTTGATAAACACGGCCGCGAGCAGATAGAACGCTGTCAACGCGTTGCGCGGCGCTTGCTTGCGCAGCAGCAGGAGCATGGTCAGTATCGCGCCGGTCAGGCCGCATGCCGTCACGATGATTTCGGCGAGCCAGTATTGCTCCGCCGTCAATTGCGCGCTATTGGTCCACCAGGTCGCCAGATCGATCGGCGTATCCAGCAAATCGGACAACAGGCTCGACAGCGGCGGCACCAGATGGCCGAGGCCAAACAGGTGATTCTGCGGATAAATCAGCGCCAGCGGCCACAGTCCGATCACCACCAATCCGCGGCTGGCTTCGCGTGAGAACCAGCGTCGGCGAAGCTCCAGCAAGCGGCTCTCGCGCAGGAAGTAACGGCCGGTCCATGCACCCAGCAGCGCGCCGAGCAAGGTGCCGCAGCTATTGGTAATGAGATCGAGATTGGAGGGAATGCGCGTCGGCAGATAGGTCTGCACTCCTTCCATGACGACCGACAAGGAGATGCCGGCCATGGTGCTGAGAATCACCGCCCAATAGGAGCGGATGCGCGGGTACAGCGCAAATACGGTGAACGCGCCGAAGGGCGCATAGCCGACGATGTTGGTCCACAGATCGAAACCTGTCCAGTAATACGGCAGGCGCGCCCACAGATAGTCCCAGGGCTGCAGACCCATGTCGCGCCAGCCGGCAAACGGATACCAGCTGGCATACACGATCAGCAGCGTATACATCAGCAGACTGACCCGGGCGAACGATGACGCAACCGGCTTGCTGGGGACGCGTGCTCCGGTTACGCCAGTAGTGGACGTAGCAGCCGCAGCCGGCGTTACCGTAGCTGGCTGGATGGCTGACTGAGGAGATTGTGGAGGTCGGTGCGGGGCGTCCATGCTGGCGAGGGTACCCGATTTCTTCGTCGCTTGCATCTTCGACAACCGTTACAATGTTGCCTATGTATGCCGCGGATTCTCCTGATGCTCTTGATTCTCCTTCTTCCAACGCCGTGACGACCACAACAGGCATTTCAACTATTTCCGCTGAGCGCATTGCTGCATTGATCGCTGCGTCGAGCAACGACCACGCCAAGCCCGTTGCGATTGAAGTCGTTGCACAAACCGGCTCCACCAATGCCGATTTGCTCGCACGCGTGGCAACGCTGGCGACGCCGACTTTACTCGTTGCCGAATCGCAGACGGCAGGCCGTGGCCGGGCAGGCCGCGCCTGGCATACGACGGCGACCTCGGCATTGACGTTTTCGCTGGCGTGGAAATTTCAGCGTCCTGTTCAGGCATTGATCGGCTTGCCGCTGGCGATCGGCGTCGCATTGGCCGAAGCGTTGGTGGTCTTCGGCATCAAAGTCGAGCTGAAATGGCCGAACGACGTGTTGCGGGATGGCGCCAAGCTGGCAGGGATTCTGATCGAAACTGCGCAAAACAAAGCGGCCGCCACCAATGCAAAGGCGTCCACCTGGACGGTGATCGGTATAGGCGTCAATCTGGCGATGCCACAGGATTTGCAAGATCGGATTGGGCGCGCCGTCGCGGACGTATCCGAGTTGCAGAGCCATGACCGCGAGCGTTTGCTGGCGTTGTTGCTGAGTGCCTTGTCAGATGCGCTGGCTGAATTCGACGCGCAGGGTTTTTCCGCTTTCGCCGCACGCTGGAATCGTCTGCACGCCTACGCCGGGCGTGCTGTGCGCATCCTCGACAACGACCGTGTGGTACACGAAGGTACGGCTGTCGGCGTGGATGACAAGGGTTGCTTTCTGATGGATGCCGCGAACGGACGCGTTGCCGTGGTCGCCGGTGATGTGTCTTTGCGATTGCAGGAGTAAAGGCTCAATCCAACTCCTGCCGGAGCTGGATTGTGCTTATGCCGGAACGTCGTAAGCCGCAGGTGGCAAACCAGCAATGCGCCGTTGGTGCATGTAGCGATAGGCATCTTCGATGTGGCGCGTAAACAGTCCGCTATCGAACAAGGGCGTGGTCAGGCGATTGGCGAGCAGGCGCTGCCGATACGAAGCAAGACGTTCGCGATCGCTTGCCAATGCAACTGCCAGCGTTTCATATTCATCCACTGAATTGGTGATCATTTCAGGCAGACCAACTGCATTGAGCAAACTCGCTGCAACTCTGCTCGAAAAGGTATTGCCGATGCGTGTCAGCACCGGCAGTCCAGCCCATAACGCATCGCTCGCTGTGGTGTGAGCATTGTAGTTATACGTATCGAGGAACAAATCAGCCTGACGATGGCGCGCAAGATGCGACGCCAATTCCATATGCGGTGCGAATACCAGGCGGTCGCCGGCAATGCCACGTTTTTCAGCCTCGGCGCGCAGGTTGTCGCTGACGGCAGGGCTGTCGTTGAAAAGCCATAGCACGCTGCCAGGGACCTTGTTCAGGATTGTCATCCAGATGTCGAAGACTTGCGGCGTGATCTTATAGTTGTTATTGAAGCATGCAAAGACGAAGGCATGTTCGGGAAGGTCCAGTTCACTTCGGGTGAAGTTGCGTTCCGCGATGGTGCGGGTGCGATCATTGATCTGGTATGAATTCGGAAGACGGATGATTTGTTCGGAATAGTACGCAGCTGCCGTAACAGGCGTAATGATCTTATCGCCAATGAGGTAGTCAATATACGGCGCACCCAACGTGCCGGGGTAGCCCAGGTAGCTGACCTGTACCGGCGCTGCACCATAGGAAAAAATCCCCATACGTGAATCCCGCGTGTAGCCCTTCAGATCTACCGCGATGTCGATGCCGATGTCGCGCGACAGTGCGACGACTGCGGTGTCACTCTCTTGGCGTACGTCAATGAAACGGTCCATCGCGGCCGAGACACGTTGACGCATCGGGTCTGTGATGTTCGGGCCATAAGAAAATCCAATCAATTCAAAAGCGTTTCTATCGTGCTTTTCAAATAATTCCGCCATCAGGTACGTTGTGGCGTGGTTGTGGAAATCTGCCGAGTAGTAGCCGATTTTGATTGTCTTGTTGTCGGTGGCTTGGGGCCAAAGCTTGTAGTCTCGCTTGTCAGGATGCTCCGTTGCTGTATGTATTTCAGCGCAACGCCGCTCCTGCTGTGGATCATCCGACATGGTCAGAAACAGAAACGGATCTGATACGCTATGTTCCTTTTCAGTAGATACATGTAACGCTTCGATTGCTTTTTCCAAGCCAGTCCAGTCGCACAGCAGCATCTTACTGCGCAGCCAGCTGATTTGCAGTCGAGGGAGTTTTGGATTGATTGCGCGCGCGTTCTCATAGGCGATCAACGCCTCCTGATGTCTTGCACCGTCGCGCAAGCTCAGGCCTTTGTTGTACCAGGTCTCGGCAGATTGGCTGTCGAGTTGGAGAGCCCGGTCGTATGACTTCAATGCCGCATCAAGATCGCCGAGCTGGGCCTGCACGATTCCTTTGTCGATCCAGGCTGACAGGCACTCCGGTTGAATGGCAATCGCTCGGTTCAAAGCGGCCAACGCCTCCTCCAGACGTCTGAGTTGAGTAAAGCAAACGCTGCTTTGCAGCCATGCATCCAGGTTATCAGCATCGAATCTGAGTACGTTGTCGAATGCCTTCAGTGCTTCTTCAGGTTGGTCGAGGCCTTTCAGCAGCATAGCGTAATTTGTCCAGGTCTCCGGCAACGCTGGATTGATGGACAGGGCTTTTTGGTATGCGCCAAGTGCCGCCTTGTCGCGGCCCAGTGCATGCAACGCCACGCCGCTGTTCGACCACGATTCTGCGTGATCCGGCGTGATGGCAAGGGCTTTGTCATATGCCGACAAAGCATCTTCATACCGTTCCATCGCATTGCAGGTCGCGCCGTAGTTGGACCAGGCGTCCGCATAGTATGGATTCACAGACAGCGCGCGCTCGTAAGATGACAAGGCTTCCTCGAAGCGTCCCTGATTGTTAAGGGAGCGGCCATAGTTAAGCCATGCTTCTGCATGTTGAGGAGCAAGTTGCGTTGCCTTCTTGTGATGCGGGAGCGATTCTTCTTCTTTACCTGCTTCCGATAACGTCTTTGCCAGGTTGAAGTGCACGAAATTATTGCCGGAATCGATGGAAACAGCCCTCTTCAGCAATTTGATGGCTTCCTGCTTATCATTCTGTATGCCTTTGACGACGCCAAGGATATGCAGCGCGTCGAAGTTTTTTGCGTGTAGTTGCAAGACTTTCTGCAACAGTTGCTCTGCCTCGCCTAGCTTACCTTGTTCGAAGTACTGGACGGCTTGCCCCAGTAGCGCATTGATTTGAGAATTCATTTGCCAGGAATTGTTTGAAGTTATTTTCGATGCCGTGATCAGTGGAGCTCAAGCTGATTTAAAAGAAGAGTGGTAGCGTCGCACGAAGATACCGCAGACACAGCCTACGCAGTCAGCCGCGATTATAGCCGAGCATACGGGCGTCCCCAGGTAGCGGGCTTGCGATGTCGAAATGGCAAATTTCTTGTTTCGTCAATTTAAAAGCCTGATAATCGCTTTGGCGTAAAAAATACCGTCACAAATACCCGTTGCGCCTAACACTTTAATGTCACCGAGGACGAGCAAGCACATGTTGTTATTGATTGATGCCGGCAATACTCGCGTCAAATGGGGCGTCCCAGGTCGCGATGCTTGGTCTTTGGACGGTGTTCATTGGCTGCATGTCGGATCGGTAGCGCGTGATGATGTGAGTACGTTGCCGAAAACCTGGCACGATCTGCCGGTGACGCGCGTCATTGTGTCGAATGTGGCCGGTCCCGGGATGAGAGAAGCATTGGAAGCCAGTGTCCGGACGGCATTTGGTGAGGCGATGGCAATTGAGTGGTTTGCTTCGCAAGCTGAACTGGCCGGCTTGCGCAATCTTTACAAAAATCCTGCACAGCTGGGATGCGACCGCTTCGCCACCGCCATCGGTGCGCGTGCCTTGTTTCCGGATCGCGCGCTGATCGTCGCGACCTGCGGTACGGCGACCACTGTCGACGCGGTCACCGCCGCTGGCGACTTCATCGGCGGCATGATTTTGCCGGGGTTTGGTGTCATGGCGACATCGCTGGCGCTCAATACCGCCCAGCTTCCGCAGATACATACCATCAGCGAAGTGGCCACACCGTTTGCGGACAACACGACCGATGCAATCATTGCCGGCTGTATCGCAGCGCAGACGGGCGCCATCGAGCGTGCGGTCGTCAGGCATCGCGAGCAACATGGCGATGTGCTGTGTGTGATGGCCGGCGGCGCTGGGGCTATGCTGGCGTCGTATCTGGCGATGCCTTGCGAAAAGGTCGATAATCTTGTGCTGATCGGGCTGCATGTGGCAGCAAGCGTCTGAGGCTTTCTCTTTCTTGATAATTGATCAACCGGGCTGACCGTTCTCTATGCTGAAATTGTTTTTTTGGCTGTTGCTGATTGCGAATGGCGTTTTGTTTGCGGTGAATCGCGGCTACTTGGGCGCGACGGCGTCCGAACGTCACGAGCCAAAACGGATGGCGCAGCAGCTGCAACCCGAGACGCTGACGATTTTGCCGCCCAACAGCGAGAAGCTGGTGACACCGGCGAGAGCAGCGGAGCAGGCGGCCACGGCTGAGGCTGACAAGAGTGCCAAACCTGCCAGCGATGCTCCAGCCGCGTCCGCGCCTGCACCACAGGCTGACGCCAAGACTGAGCCGAAAGCAGAGGTAAAAGCGGATCTCAAGGCAGAGGCGAAACCTTCTCCCAAAGGAGAAACCATCGCTTGCACCGAGATCGGCAATTTCAATACCGTGGAGGCCCGTAAATTTGAAGCACAACTGACCAGCCTGCACCTGCCCGCCAAAGCGGTGCTGCGCAGTGTTCAGGAGGCGGGCAGCCATATGGTCTATATTCCTTCGCAAGACGGCAAGGACGGTGCGGATCGCAAGGCGGCGGAGTTGCGTCGTCTCGGCATTCAGGATTTCTACGTGATTCCCGAGTCGCAAACCAATCCGGCACTGCGCTGGGCAATTTCACTGGGCGTGTTCAAGACCGAGGAAGCGGCAAAAGCCTACATCGGTCAGCTCATACCGCAAGGTGTACGCAGTGCTCGCATCATGGCGCGTAATGTCACTTCGACCAGACAGGCCTACCAATGGCGCGGTATTGATGCCGCGACCAAGGCGTCGCTGGATAGCCTGAAGGCAAAATTCCCGAATCAGGAAATGCGCAGCTGTACGGGCTAAGGCTGCCTTCCTAAGATGGGCTTGGTTTGCAAGGCATAGGCCGATTTTGCATGAGTGCCGATAAAACACAACATCCGCAACAATAGCTTCGCGCTTTCCATGTAAAATCGCGGACATTCCGAATATCTCTTCCCAGCTCAGGATTTGCGCTATGACCGACTTGACCGATCTGACCGACGTTGCCCCTCAAATCAAGGCCGAAATTCTGGCGGAAGCTTTGCCGTACATCCGCAAATTCCACGGCAAGACCATCGTCGTCAAATACGGCGGCAACGCCATGACCGAAGAACGTCTGAAGCACGGTTTTGCGCGTGACGTGATTCTGTTGAAGCTGGTCGGCATGAACCCGGTCGTGGTGCACGGCGGCGGTCCGCAAATCGACAATGCGCTGAAGAAGATCGGCAAGCAAGGCACTTTCGTGCAGGGCATGCGCATCACCGACGAAGAAACCATGGAGGTGGTGGAATGGGTGCTGGGCGGCGAAGTGCAGCAAGACATCGTGATGCTGATCAACCATTACGGCGGCCAGGCAGTTGGCCTGACCGGCAAGGATGGCGGCTTGATCCGCGCACACAAGATGCGTATGCCGGACAAAGAACATCCAGGTGAATTCCTCGACATCGGTTTCGTCGGCGAGATCGAAGCAATCAACCCGGCCGTGGTCAAGGCCTTGCAGGATGATGCGTTCATCCCGATCATTTCGCCGATCGGTTTCGGTGATGATGGTCAGGCTTACAACATCAATGCCGACGTGGTCGCCGGCAAGATTGCAGAAATCCTGCACGCCGAAAAGCTGATCATGATGACCAATATTGCTGGCGTGCAAGATAAGAAGGGCAATTTGCTGACCGATCTGTCGGCACGTGAAATCGATGAGATGTTCGAAGACGGCACGATTTCCGGTGGCATGTTGCCGAAGATTTCGTCGGCGCTGGATGCCGCCAAGTCGGGCGTCAATACGGTTCACATCATCGACGGCCGCATCGAGCACTCGCTGCTGCTGGAAGTGCTCACCGAGCAGGCATTCGGTACGATGATCCGCTCGCACTGATTACCTTCACATCAAAAAAAGGCGCTTCCGGGAGACCGGCAGCGCCTTTTTTATTTTCGCGCCGTTGTTTCTCAGTAAATGCGTTCGACCTTGTAGCCGCGTTGTTTGAGCAATGCAGGTACGCCTGTGGAGCCGACAAGATGCAGAATACCCATGGCAGCGAAGATTCCGTCCTGTTGCTGTAGCAGTGCACTGAGGCGATCCGTCAGGAGTGGATTGCGTTGATCGAGCAATACCTCTTTGGTAAAACGGCCGACAAAACTCTTGTCACTCGCCATGTCGTCCAGCAGCGCTTGTAAGCCGGTCAGGTTGCCGGTACGCCAGCATTCCGCCAAGGCCACAACTTTGGCCGCGTCATCGGGATCGTTCAATTCCTTGATGGTGTCTTCCAGCAACTGATTTTGCTGTTTTTCACTCAGTGCGCCGAACAGCGCGAGTTGCGCTGCAGCGCTCTCCAGTTCGATCACGGGTTTGTTACGTTTCCTGACGACATCGGCGAGATAGCTGTCGACGGCAAGTTCGGAGCGATAGCCCTTGCTGTCGAACTCCTGGATGGTCAACAGGCTGGCGATCATCCATGGCCGGAAACGGGTGACGGCATCGGGAGCGATATGGTATTTGGTCAGTGCAGTCTCGACTTGTTGGCGTAGCGGTGGGGCCAACTCAGTACGATAGCTCTTGCCGTCGGGATAGAAGCCGTACTGCAGAACCGCCGCCTGCATGGCCGGGATTTTCTGGGGATCGATTTCCAGCGCGATGGCGGGGGCTTGTTCGAGCGCCTGCATCACCCGAGCGTCGAGCGGATAGAAATTATCGGCGCCGACATGGATGGTGCCGAACAGATACAGCGTGTGTTGCGCATTCTGGATTTTGAACAAGGCGCCGTGCTGTCCTGTATCGGCTGCTTTCGCCACCGGCAGATAAAGGCAGAGCAGCCAGGCGAATGTCACTATAATCAGGCGTCGCACCATTGTGTTTCCCTTACTTGATCCAGTTTTTCATCGTGCCGAATACTACACCGCTCTGGCTTTTTGATCTCGACAACACGCTTCACAACGCTTCCCACGCAATTTTTCCGGCGATCAATGCCAACATGAATGTGTTCATGGAGCGCGTGTTGAAGGAGCAGGGCTTGCCGTCCGATCAGGATGCGGTCAATGCGTTGCGCCAGCGTTATTGGCGCTTGTATGGTGCGACTTTACTCGGCATGGTGCAGCATCATCAGGTGCTGCCGGATGATTTCCTGCGCGAGGCGCATCACTTCGACGATCTGTTTGACATGATCCGTGCCGAACGCGGCCTGTTGAATATGCTCAAGCGTCTTCCGGGGCGGAAGATTCTGCTGACGAATGCGCCTTTGCGCTATTCCCGCGACGTAGTGCGTCACCTTGGCTTGCACCGGCATTTTGATCAGCATATTTCCATCGAATCGATGCGTGTGCATCGGCAGCTGAAACCCAAGCCTTCACGTCAGATGTTGCGCAAACTGTTGGCGCGCGAGCGCGTCGCGGCGCATCGGTGCGTGCTGGTGGAGGACACGCCGGCTAACCTGAAGTCGGCCAAGGAGCTAGGTTTGCGCACAGCATGGGTGACGCAGTATCTGACGGGGAACCCACATATTGCGTCTGCGGGTGTACGCCGCATGTTGACCGTGCATCCATCTTATGTCGATGTGAAAGTGCGTTCAGTGCGGCAACTGACCGGTCATTTGCGCCGTCTTGTCCTGCGCGCTTAATTGAGGACGTACCAGCCGACGCACCAGCCTTTGGTTTAATCGGCGCAGTCGGCGCACCAGCCTTTGATGGTCAATTCGATTTCATGGCTTTGAAAGCCTTTGCCCAAGGATTTTTGCAGAGCCGTCTGTAGTTGGGCTGCGGTCGTCTGGTGCTTGCCCGATGAGGGTAGGACGCTTTCGAGAAAGCCGGCTTCTCCGCTGCCGTCGAGGCAGAAAACCCGTGCGCAACGCGTGCATTTGAAGTGACCGTGCTGATGTTGCGGATGGCCGTGTGCGTGCTGATGGCCGCCATGGTCGTGATGCTCTGCGCCGGCGCCGGCATTGTAGCGGAAGATGCGATCATCGCTGGCGATCTTGTGCGCCAGCCCGGCTTCGGTGAGGCAATCCAGCGCACGATACAGCGTGACGCGATCCATGTCGACCAACTGATCCTGAATATCCTGATGCGACACGGCACTGCGTGCGCTGAGCAGTGCGGCCATGACGCTGACGCGCGCCTGCGTCACGCGTACGGAAGCATCGCGCAATTGCAATTCTGCCAATGCCTGAGCTTTGGCCGGTTCCTGGGCAAGAGCAGTGGGCATGGCGGTGTCGGCTGGTTTGGATTTCATGGGGCTTCTGCAGGGTTCCGGCTTTGAAGTAAAAGCCTCTGACGAATTATGCCGCAATTCACGACGGCGGGCGTCCTACGCATGTATTTCAGTCCAGGCCGGCATCTGCCGGCAGGTGTGTTTGTCAGACGGCGGCCCGATTATTTCGGCGCAACTTTCTTCGCGCGTGGATGGGCTGCATCGTAGACTTGCGCCAGGCGCTGAAAATCGAGCGAGGTATAGACTTGTGTTGCGGTGATAGAGGCGTGGCCGAGCATTTCCTGGACAGCGCGCAAATCGCCGGAGCCTTGCAGGACATGCGAGGCGAAGGAGTGGCGCAGAACGTGAGGATGTACGTTGGTCGCCATGCCAAGGGCTTGGCCGTGTGCCTTGATGCGCAGCTGCATCACGCGCACCGACATGCGGGTGCCGCGTTCACTCAGAAAAAGCGCGTGCCGGTCGGTGTTGGCATGTTTCGCCAGAATGTCAGCGCGTGCTGTGAGCCAGTTTTTCAACGCTTGCATTGCGGGCTGTCCTACTGGCACGCTACGCATCTTGTTGCCCTTACCAGTAACGGTGACTTCGCAGCTATCCATATCGACCCATCCCGCCGACGTGTATCCGGCTTCGTGATGGTATTGCACGTCCAGACCGACCAGCTCGGACACACGCAGGCCGCTTGAATACAGCATTTCAAACATGGCAAGGTTGCACAGCTGGGCCGGTGCGTCAGCATCTTTGAGCGGATTGTGTTGAGACACCAACTGCACCGCGTCGTCAGCGGCCAGTGCCTTGGGCAAAGGTT
>Ga0105240_10008560_pt1 | contig 14622 bp, 10 predicted proteins | sample KBSC54metaG_FD_80426 | JGI IMG/M metagenome (GOLD analysis project Ga0105240, IMG submission 80426) | Corn rhizosphere microbial communities from Kellogg Biological Station, Michigan, USA - KBS C5-4 metaG | ecosystem: Host-associated > Plants > Roots > Rhizosphere > Soil | place: Michigan, USA... | reverse complement strand
TACAGAGCTGTCGCTCTTGTACGCTTGATGAGCCGTTGGGCTCTGAATAAGCACATCTGGCGATGTGCATCACACCGCACGCGGTGTGTGGAGGGGACCGGAGGGAGAGATGAACCGACAAACAGTGCTGAGGCCTCTTCTTCCGTCGTATTATCTAGCGTTCACGGAGCATTCTTAATAAGCATGCAAAGCGCCGCAGAATGGTCGACGAAACGGAGTTTCCTCCTTCCTTGCAAATGGAGTAAGGCCAGACTACGGAACGGGCTTTCTTGCCGTTCCTTTGCGTCGGGAGACTACCTTTGAGGCGCGGCGGGCGTTTTCGCCGCGTGCGCCCGTTTCTGGGTAGGCCTGCTCGACAGGTGCCTTGTAAGAACGGACGGTTTTCTGGTCCGCAAGTCCCCCGCCGTTCTACTGTTCTCGTTCGCCGGGCCTCTCCGCGCCTCCCGTGGCGTTTTCCGTACCCCCTGTCTTCCCAACTCGTGTAGCCGGTAGCTTCGTTCTTCTGGAGTAGTCTCCTCTAGCTTCCACGCGCTTCAGCGTCCTCGAAGAGGTGTGCTGGGTGTTTCGCCCAAGCCGGTGCGGCTCGCCGGGCACGACAACAGCGCCTCCGTCGTGGTTTCGGCTCTGTTTGCGGGGCAGGTTTCTTCCAGTTTCTCGTTCTGGTCTTCCGTAACAACCGTTTTTGGAGGAAGAGCGAGGGCCCGGAGAAAGCAGGGAGCGTGGCTGTTTTTCTTTGCGTTCGGAAGAGACTCGGAATAGGCCCGAGAAGAGTTACCCGTCAAACGAGCGCACACCTTGCACTTTCTGATTTAATCATACCGGAACTATGCGTGCCGGACGACTTTCCACCCGAGCTCGTCCGCCCGCGAAGGAACTTTAAACCGACCTCTATTTGACGTGTCTGAACCTACCGTCCTTTCAGTACGAGACCTGTCCACTCTGATCAAAACTGGGCGACTCTTCTCGTTGCAGGCGGCATTGGCGGGAGGAGATGTGGAGACACTTACCGAACGAGAATGGGAGAATCTTGCTGTACACGCCGTTGGAACAGGTTTTTACAGCATCGTGGAAGTACTGCTGTCCTCACGACCGTGGAACCCTGCTAGCCTTGCACGCGCGTTAGACCGTTCCGTGTCCGACCGGCGGTATGATATCACCGAGTTATTGCTGGGGAGCAACGCTTCCGTTTCGCGAGTGTACACAGGTGACTTATTTCGGACAATGGACCTCAATCTGATCACAAGGTTTCTCCGACTCGGCGTTGACCCTGCAGAACAGAACGCATTTGCCAGCGTGTTAAATGCCACGAGAGCCAAATCTTTACTCGGGATCTACCGAAGCCTTCGCGAGGAGTTCCCGGTTCTCGATGCCCAAGTATCATTGGCTTTGAGTGAGGCGGTGCGCGAAAAGAACCTCCGCTGGATCTCCCTTCTCCGCTGGGCAGGCGCAGATCCGTTTCGACCGGTACCATATGACCTTGATGAGAAGTGGAGGGACAACGATTTGATGACGAGCGCTGCGGAACGGGCTTGCTGGGGAGATCGTGAGGAAGCCTTTAAGCTCCTTAAAATTCAGCCGACGTCTGAGCAAGCCCTGGAACTGCTGAGGCATGCGGCGTACGATGCGAACATTGAGGTTGTGCGATATCTGCTACGGTTTGTGCCGAAGGAGCGGGTTAATGAAACGAAAAGAAGTTCGTCTGCAGCGCTAGAGGAGTTGGTCCGACAGGATCACAAAGACTACGGTTATGAACGAAGGACTCAAAAGGAGCGGCAAGAGCGAACTCTTGAATGCGTTCGGGCGATGCTTGATCATGGAGCCTGTTGGAATCCGGATGACAGCGATTTGCGATATGCGCGGCGCGGACTTGGCTCCCACGATGGTAAGTATGTCGTCCGTATTATCCGCTTGCTCCTCTATACGGAGGGTGCTTGCGACCCTGTGCGTGTTTGGGAGTTTTGTAGAACCGGGACGATGCAAAGCCGGATCAAAATCGCTGATGGCAAACTGTGGGACGAACTGCAGGCGGTTCGCTCAGCGGCGACCTTGATGACGTAGCCAAAATGGGTATGGAGGTTTGATTTCTACCACCTCACGGCGAAACGATTCCGAATGAGAACGCTCTGTTGGATGCGGATCGGGTATCTTTCTGACGTTCGGATAGGGACCGTGGAGCGGAATAGCGTCAGCATCGAAAGTGCCGTCACAAGCGGGGTCCGGGTAGCCGTCGCTAAACGGTGAAAAAGCCTCTGCGCTTTTCCGCGCCCAGAAAACCCAACCCTCTTGTGCCATGGAAAGTTTACCCTCTTGCGTGTCTCGCCAACGTCGTTCGCATTCCGAAATGAACTTCTGAATATTGTCAAAAATCTGCCACCAATCTGCGGCTCGCCTCAGATTGTTCACCCTCCCGGCAATAACCTGGTCGATACGTTCTTGGTGATCCCGGTTCTCTCGCTCCTTCGCCTCACGGACGCGCCGCTCTTCTCCTTCACGTTCCCGCTTCTGTTTCGCAGCTCGCTCGTAAGAGAAGGCCTCAAATATTTCCGATATTCGCTGAACTACGGCGGGAATGATTGTTTCCAATCGGCGCGCTGAAGTTTCGGTCCAAGTCCGTTGCCCGCGCAGATCGCCTTCTGACCAAAGTCGGACGCTCAACTTACCAGAGGGGATCTTTCGCTTTGCAGGCCATTCCCAGCTCGGTTGTCGCTTATCGACCTGGCTACGTTCTTCCTCCTCAAGGACTTCCTCTATTTCCATATGGAGTATGTCTCCGTTTTTCGCGAACGCCATGCCGTTCCGATTCGTTTCGCCTGGAGTACATGCAACGCCCAAATCCTCCACAGCTCGGATCAGGACAGAGATCGCTGCTACGACGCGCTGAGCTAAGGCTGGTGTACACGTTACGTGCGGAAATTTACTCGCGTTGATTGTTGCCCGTCCGTCCTTATCTGGAACAGCCTTCATAATGAGCTCCAGCAGCGATTTGACTCGACTGTCGAGAGCCAAATCATCCGAGGGAAGCACTGCTGGAATTGGTTTTGATCGCCGAGGCGGGGTAGTTGAATCGGCAGCAGAAGTAAACCGCGCGCTTCGCTCCTCTCCTGGCTTTGCTGGAGGAAGTGGCGACTTCTTCACAGGATGTCCGGCGGCCAGACGGTTCCAGTAGCCGCGCTCTGGGCGGGGGATGCCGAGGCGCTTGCAAGTTTTTGCAAGGCCGACATCGGAAAGGCCCAGTTGAGGAGCGAGTTTCGATGCGGGCTCCGACCAAATCCGTTCATAGAGCTCCTCGCGGGTCAGTTCGATGTACGAAGGAACGTTGTAGAGGGATTTCGGAAGCTTAGCTGGGTCGTCCTGCATACTCGGAAAATGTAACTTTGCGGAGATTCGATCGGCGCGCCCACAATTTGAAACCGTGAATGTCGGCCAGTTTGCGGTTATTTTTGCAGCCTCTCGGTTTCTTTCTTTAAAGCTTCGGTAGCCTTTTCCATGGCTGCCTTTTGTTCTTCATCAATCTTTTTTAGCTGCTCGCTTAGCTTGGCCGCATCGGCCATCGCCTTATCCATATCCACCCCGCTGCTCAATGGCTTAGTTGCCGGTGCTGGGGCAGGCGCAGGAGTTGCCGCAGGGGCTGGAGCGGGAGCGGGAGCGACTGGCGTTGGGGTTGCCACAAAGACCCAACGACCGACTCCCTTGTCGTTCATCACCCATACCCAATCGGCGCGAGCAGCCACGGTGACCAGTGCGAGCAACAAGAGCATGCGCTTCATGCCGTCGCTATATCCATTTCACCAAAAGGCTGCAAGGAGCTGCCGTTCCGGCTTGTCACTGCTGAACCCGCTGATGATCCTCGCCGCCCCAATGCAAAAGCTCGCGCTCTTCCTGTCGGTAGCTCTTCTCGTCTCGTCGGTATTTGCCGGACCGCCAATTCAGCCGGATTCGAAACTGACGCCCGGTGCCGTGCTGCCAGTGACCCGTGAAGACATCATCGTGCCGGGATATACGAAGAAGGTTCGCAACGTCCCGCAAAGCGTGAAAGAGCAGGTGTACGCCGAGTACGGCATCACGTCTCGAGCCCCCGGCGAGTTCGAAGTTGATCACCTGATTTCCCTGGAACTTGGCGGCTCCAACTCGATCAAGAATCTTTGGCCGCAATCGTATCTGACGAAGCCGTGGAACGCACATGTGAAGGACAGGCTCGAAGACAAGCTGCACGCGATGGTACGGGACAATCAGATCGACCTCGCGACGGCTCAACACGAGATCGCGACTGATTGGATTGCGGCGTACAAGAAATACGTGGGCCCGGAACCCGGAACCGAAGCGTCTCCCGCGACGCACGGTGCATCGCCGTCAACGTCTCCCTCAACCGTCCACTCGGCACCGGCAACCTCGGATGCGACCAAGGTGTGGGTTAACACAAAGTCCGGAGTCTACTGGCGTCCTGGGACGGCCTATTACGGCAAGACCAAGGCTGGCCAGTATATGACCGAGAGTGAAGCGACTGCGGCAGGATTTCGGCCCGCAAAAGGTCAGTAACACGCGAATCAAGGACATGTCTGCGAACCACAAACTCACAGCGCTCATCAAGGGCCGAACCATTAGCGGCACGGGCACGACCGGGGAGGTGATGACAGTCAGCTTTTCTGACGGCTCGAAAATGACGATCCGGACGGCAGGAGCCACGAACACCGGTCCAACCGGAGGAACGGTGAAATCAGTACGGCAGGCCGGTTCTGAACTCTCGATCGACTTCGAGGGCCAGCCGACACTGACAATTCCGACGGCAGAAGAAACCTCGTGCGTCATGGTCCGCGACAAGAGCGGGGTGATGGAATACGCCGACTGACGCTCAAAATTCTCGCGCCGTTTTGGTACCGGCAAGCGACCCGCAACAAGAGGAAATGGAGAATGCGGCGCGGCGAGACTATCTGGAGCTGTCCGCGAGGGCCGAAACACCGGCCTCAGAGTAGGAGACGGTCAGGAGGCACCATCGGGCGTCAGGAAAGTGGCTTTCGGAAAGCCTGCTCATGACAACGGAACGGCTTCGATGGTAGAGGAACCCTCTCTCGTGCTCTTGCACGCGTCTGGCAACCTTGCGCACGCGTCCTTTCGTTCCTCCAGAACTCAGGAAAGGGCGCTCGCTCGCCGATGCGGATGTTTGCGGCGAATTGCCGGCTGTGGCTCCTTGACACATTCTGAGGTGCTTGATTGAGTTTATCGTCCTCAATCGCCTGAGTGCGGTGGGCGCCATTCTTCGATCAGGATTTCCCCAATATGAAACGCAATTTGGTCATCGGATTTGTTATTCTTTCAACAATAGTTGCCGCAGCGGTATTTCTTTTCCCGAAACGTCTAACCGGAGATTTGAAACATAAGCTGGCGCAAAAGCTTGGGGTGAAGCCTGAATTTCTCATGGTGAACATACCACCCGCTTCTGGCCGAACTCCGGGAAGTACGTTTGCTAAGAAGGCGACAGTTATACCAGTGCTAGAGGTGCCTCGGTCCGATCCGGATATGCACGCAGGTGCTGAGTTTAATATAGATTGGAGCGATGCGAGCCTTGGCAAGGCCAAAGGCAATGTGACAGCTGGCATATTAGGGTCAATATTCTCGGATGCGGAATCTTCAAATTTCGAGATTAAGGCGTCCCATTGCAGAGTTCTTGAAATGCCCTTCGGAGAACTCAAGAAACGACTTCTTTCTTCACAAGCAATTCTGAACAGTTCAGCGGAAGGAATTTCGCTATTCGTAATTGTCCGAGCATTCGAAGGACAACTCTCGATCAGAATAAAGCGTGCGCAAGATGCGAGTGGAGAGGCGTGGGCAAGAACTCAGCAAAATGCGGTTACTCTTTCTGACCCGAAATATGGAGGCGACGCTGCACTGAATGTAAACAGCGAAGGGAAAGATCAATTCGTCGTTGAATGGAAGGAACCCGTGGTCTTTGCCTACGAGTTGCAGAAAGCAGAACTATTTGCGAGCCATTTGGGCACAAGGCCGGATGACATTCGGTTCACCCCCCTCACAGAGGATCAATGGAATGAACAATCGCAAACCGCTGCATCTGACAGCGGAAGGACTGCTTGGAGCCTCTTAACTATCGCGTCTGGAGTCTATCCCCAGTTTCACTCGCTTGACCAGTCATGGAACGTTCAAAGTGCCTCAGTCGCCGAATCGGCGCTAAAAATGTTCAATCCCCGAAGCACGAAACGGATATGGGCAAACGCCAAAGAGCCTCTTTCGGCGGACCGATTAACAGATACAATTCAGGAGTACTTTCGAGACTGCTGTAAACGCGGAGACAAGTTGTTTATTGTCTACTATGTTGGTCATATGGAGCTTACTTCAAGCAAAGACCTCCGTTTGCTTATGGGAGATCTAGCGCCTGCATCTGAAGTCAATAACCAAGATCTGAGCAGTAATGGTTACTTGCCTCTCGAAACTTTTTGCCAAAGCTTGACTTCCAGTAAGTGCTGTACAGTATTCCTTATTGATGGTTGCTCTCGAGATGAGGACGAGCAAGATCTTGGAGGAGAACTGGCCATTGCCAATGATTTCATGCGCGGTAAAAAGCAATTTCCATCCAGCCCGTCCTCGTCCTTTTGGTTTAGAAAAAAGAAGCGTGCTATCGCAAGTATTACGAAAGTGAAGCAAGCAATGATTGACGCCTTAATATACGATCAGGATAATGGCATATCAGAGCGGGGTCTTGGATACTTGAAGGGAGATAATCCTGTGCTCATCGGATCGCCTCCCGCTGCTTCCGCCTTAGGAGAGAATCCATTTTTTATTGGTGGTCCGTTAATCGGGCCTTTGGCCGGGGAAATTTATAAGCGCGCGCTCCCCGCTTCACTGTTTCATAAATCACTTGGGAGTGTTCTTAATTCTTTGCCGTTTTACCATGATGGTGCGTTGCGACTCCCTCCTGGTGTTGGGTATTCCTGGAGCGACTTCAAACGGATGACGGAATTATCGACAGCTATCTTAGGTGATGGTTAGCTTGTTCCACGCAGACGTTTGAGGAATCAGTGTCAAAGGCCGCACCAAACCGATGAGGTAGAAATGAGCAGATCCTCGTGCCACAAAGAGAAAGCTTTCAGTTTTGGCTGCGGGGGCTTTTGGTCACTGATCCGGTCCCTGCCAGCTACAGGAGGTACGGATGGACCGCTTTCTGCGCCATCATGTTAGTCGCGTTGGATCTGATCCTTGTCGCTGGACTCGGATCCCACGCACAGCAGGTCGAAGTACATAACCCAGTTGATGCTGAGCGAGACTATCCGAAATAGTCGGAAGGACAGAAACACCGGCTCCAGAGTAGGAGACGGTTAGGAGGTACCGGTTTGTGGCAACGGACGCGAGGATCAGGCGGCATGGGAGCCTCTCTTGTGCTCGCGCACGCGCGTCTGGCAAGCTTGCGTGGGCGTCCGCGCCCGCTCGCGCGCATGTTCTTTCGTTCCTTCGGAACTCAGGAAAGAGCGCTCGCTCGCTAGCGCGAGCTCGCGTTCCCGTACGACGGCAGTCGCTTGGCTAATAAGATAGCAACAAACGGAACCTACAGAGCTGTCGCTCTTGTAAAGCTCGATAGCCGTTGGGCTCTGAATAAGCACATCTGGCGATGTGCATCACACCGCACGCGGTGCGTGGAGGGGGACCGGAGGGAGAGATGAACCGACAAACCGTGCTGGAGGAAATCGGAAAAGATCGACTGAATGAGCGACGAAAACGGTTTTCCTTCCGGTTTCACCGCCTCAGGAGACTGTCCGCGAGGTGCGGCAGGCGTTTTTGCCAAGTGCGCTGGCTCTGAATAGTCTTCACGCCAAAATGTTCTGAATCGGACCCAGCCAACCAGTTTTACTATCTTTGCATCTAACTGTGAGCGGAGTGCGGCGATATTCGTTGCAGGTGGAGGGCTTTATCTCCCAAACCATGCGTGATACGAGAGCCGAGCTCGATGGCAATTGTCGCCGCGTGCAAGTTGAGTTGCCGAATCTGCTTCACAAGGCGGGATAAAACAGTGCTTGCAAGTCCCGCACGCCTGGAAGCGTCATCGTGCCCGGCGAGACGTTCAGCATTTTTGTCAGATCCATCGGGTCGGCATACTGAATCGGGTGACTCAGCGCAAGTTGGAGCGCCTCAACAACGCCAGGCGAGTAGGTAGGTAGGCTGCGAAGAAAATTCTTCTCCATGCCCTCACCGCCATAGTCTGAACCACCACTGGTATTAACGACTCGCGATACTGGACAAAGTCGGAGATACGGGTGCGAATAAGCCCGCAATCTGACGGCCTCTCGGTTTTGAATATGATCGAGGAATTCTTCGCGAGTTACATTTGGCATGCTGAATTGCCGCCACGCGCTGCGATACCCGGCATAGTCCACATGCACCCACACCTGCTGTGACGGGTGTAGGCGTGCCCGATGTTCAACGGCTTTTGGATGCAACCAGAGCCCGACGTTCGGATGCTCTCTGCTCCGCTCGAATGGGCGAATTAGCAGGGCGTTGACTCGACCGCTCCTGGCCGTGATCTTCTCCGCGACGCTGCCCACGAATCGCTCGATAGCCTCCACGCTGGATGCCGCAATTGGCACATGTAAGCAGGGTGGCAATCCGAATCGCGGTGCGGAAGCGTCGTTTGAGCAGTTTTCCATTGGTTGAATTTGGCGCAATGATGGGAAATTCGATTGGCTGATTCACAGCGTCAAACAGTCTTGCAAAGAAACCAAAACGAAGAAAGCCCCCGCAGTTGCATGTTGGGGGCTCGTTGAGGATCTGGTATGGTTGGGGCGTCTAAAGGAGGAACAGGAGTATCTGGGGTCGTAGCGATGTGGCGAATAGATCACGAAGCTCTCCTGATTCCTCACGCAGGCCCGCCGGAAATTCCAGAGACTCAAGATCTTTCCTCGGTGAGTAACAAATTCTCAGGTGCGATGGAAAGCTACAGTTTCGATAGCTTGGACTGGAAAGGAGTAGGCATCCGAACTTGCCGTTAGAGAGGATTCGCTCACCGTTCACAAGCGCGGAAGTTTGTCGCCCCAGGCCACCGCACGACGGCAGAATGTGTGCGCATGTCTTCAAGTGGCCTTCGTGCCTCTGAAGGGCCGGCGACTGAAATGCTCCGGATTGAAGGTAGAAGATTTGTGACCGCTCAGAGGTCATCTGGCTGCCACCACGGAGCCATGCGATTGGTCACCCCATTTTTGAGTTTTTCCCCCCGGCAGTATTGCTGCAACTCTCGCCCACACATTTTGATGTTCCGTTTGTGAGAGCTGGTGGCACCCCAATGGTACCAAAACAAATCGAGATAGGCGCGATTTCGCGGATTTTGTGAAAGTTTAATTGAGTGGTGCTCGATTGGGCGGCGCCATGCGTGGGCAAGAGGTGAAAGGGCCATCCGAATCTCAGCGAGATCTGGTACAAGGAAATCTAACGACTCGGCTTCTACCGCGACCCGGTACCGCGAACGGCAGGCAATTTCCGTTAAACATACTTCGTAAGCCCACTCGGCGTGCTTTCGCACCCAGAAGCTTTCGTCATTTGCCTGCATTTGAGCGAGAATACCTGCCGATGTTTCATCACCCAGATAAGCGAGCAGGGTGACAGCGAGCGCGCGTTCGAGCGCGGCTGATGCGCTCGCTAAATCAGAAGCCATTGCGGTGAGTTCCGGAGCATTGTCAGCATAGAGCGCAGACGTAGCGTGCCAAAGAAGGGCTTCATCGTCTTTGGCGGTAAGAAGCGCGTTGCGGCGAGCGGCTTTGACCTCTGAAAAAGAATTCAGTCGTTTCTCCCAGAGGGCTGTGATCGCCCAATCGATATCACAATCCAAGCTCAATATGACCGTCTTATGGACTCGGCTTTTGGGACGTGTCAATGAGAGCGCGTTCAACGGATCTAGCCGAAGAAGTCCAATCCATACTGCGTCGGAGAAAAAGCCGAAATCGCGAAGCGTTGTCCAGTCGCTTGCCGATGTGGCCCTGAGGAACTCGTGCGCAAAGGCGGTGAATGCCTTGGGCTCGAGTTCACTCCAGCGCCATAGAGCGGCAACCGCATTGAATTCCGCGATCTCTCGGCGACCGGTCGCCTGTCTTGCTCGTATAGTTTCGTGCAGTTCTTGCAAACGACGCTCATAGTCCGCCTCAGTTGGCGCAGGACGAATCGATTCTCGGTCGACCCCCCATACCCCGCTACTAATGCTGAAATAGTTTTCTCCGCCTTGCGGCACGTCACCTATGCCGAAGCCATCCAATTCGCCTTCCGGAGTAGCGCGGGTTTCGATCGTGACCCACGCTGCGGCATTGGGGTTTGTCGCATTGAGCTCGCTCATCGCCACTGCGGTAACTGAGTACCCCCAAACACGCAACTCTTCGTCAAGGTTGGCACGCTGAAGGATGCGTCCTATCACGGTAAAAGAAGCGACACGAAAGAGGTCCGCAAATGTGAACCACGATATGTCTACTTCACAGTCCATCCAATGACGCGCTGCAGCCCCAAATTGATACCGGCGAAATGCGGGGTGGGCCACAGCACGGCGGAGTGTTTCGATATCAGGAGATCGTGACGCGATGTGGAAGAGTGAAAATTGTAGAGAGTCGTCTGGACTGAATTGATCCGCTAACGAGAGAGCCCAAAGTGCAGTGCTCCTGGTTGGTATAACAGTAGCACTATAAATTTGCAACCAGTGGCTTAGGCGATTCCTTGACGAAGCATCTGTAGGAGCGGCGTGACGCAACACTTCGATCGCATTTTCCACTTCTTGCCGCGCAATTTCTACCAAAGCCGGAGGCGCAAGACTCTTCATTGCGAGCGGCAGCGGTGAGAGGCCAACGACTGGACCACCGCCTCTGGTAAGCGCTTGCGACTCTAAAGATTTGAGCCACGAATGCAGATCTTCAACACTTGCGTGAAGCAACAATGCTTCGGTAAGAGGAATAGCTGCAGCGTCAGCGTGTCTGGGCACAGAAAAGTGACCGCATCGACCCATAATTACCTGGACGAGTCCTCCGCCAGGATCGGTAGCTGGTAACATCTCATCGAGATGCAGCAGGCGCTCCAGTGTCTCTTCACTGTTGATCGCAGTTTTCCATAGTTCACAAAATTGACGGTTGAACTCTGGCGGCGCACTTCGAGCTAGCCATGGGAGTAGGTCATCCAGTATTTGTTCCTCCTGCGTAGCGTGGTAGCGACTATATTGAGCGGTTGCGCTAATTCTTTCCCGTAGCTTGACGATAAGTGCTTCGATTTCAGGAGGAGAAAGATCTGGCTGATCACGGCGTACGGCCAGCCGTCGTAGTTCTCCAAGGCCTATAGAACTTGGCCTTTTGGACGGGATATCGAGCAAATACGTACGAAATTCTTCCAGTACCGGAATTTCTGGCGGGTGGCGTTGATAGATATCTTCAGCTGCGCCCAGCGAATCAGGTAATTTCGCCAGACGCCACAGGCGGGCAAACCATCGCAGGGTGCACCATTCCTCTCCATCGCGAGGCAATCGATTTGCAAACTCTGCGACGATCGGAATCGCCTCTTCACCGAAATGCCAGCGAGCGAGAATTTCAAGAGACTCAGCGCTACTTTTGAGGGGGGCACGGATTTTGTGATCCTTGGCATCGAAATCCTGGTAAGTAAAGTGATCGGACCGATAGCAGTCGATTAAAGATGGAAGTAGGTGAAATGTCGGGCGAAAGGAAATAATACTGACGGCAGCATAAGAAAGCCGAAGCTGTTCTGCAGATTCCGCAATTGCAAAATTCGCAGGCGGTGTTTCGTCTCGTTCTTGGCTGCCGCTCGTGTCTCCTGGGAATATCAGAGAGAGCCAACGCTTCAGTACATACTCCAAAGCCTCGATATTTCCATCTTTGCTCCGCCAGAGAATTGCTAACGGGGCGATGAGCGTGCTTTCGAACTGACCGCCAAGGTGGTCGCGGAAAAAGCTCTCAACCATCTCGATATACGAGTTGAGGTCCGCACAGGCGAAAAACCGGAGCGTTTCAACCGTCAACGTTACGTTGTGATGAGATGTCCAAAGCCGCAAAAGCGCGACTCGTCCCGTTGCGTTGGGAGCACGATCCAGGAATGTGAGTAGCGCCGCGACATGGATTGCTCTCGCCTTGTGATCATTCGATGCTGCCGGCTCTAGAATCCGTTGAAGCCGGTCGCAAAGGGCATCTGAACCGTCAGATGCATATTTCTTCGTCACTTCCCATAGTACTAACGCCCAGCCGAGAATGAGATGGTCCGCACTGATTAGAGCTTCGCTCGAATCTACTGACAAGAATATGCGCTGCTCCTGTAAATCATGACGAACCCGGTCATAACCGGACAATTCGCGTAATAGTTCGGCGCGCGGTAGCGCTGTGCCGTGCATGTCTGCCGGCCACTGCGCGCTGCGAGCGAGCCGCGAAAGGATTTCTTGCGGGCTGCCGTAGAGTTCCGTCTGGATGGTCACCCACTGGGGGTCGCGATTTGCGAGTTTTTCTTCGAGATCCATCCATAACAGGAGCTCTTTCGTGACATGCGAGATGGAGTTAAGGCGTTCCCGTAAACTAATGCATAAACGAAGGTAGCGGGGAACTAAGGCAAGATCGCGAATGGATGAAGGTAAATCCTCCGGTGACAGATCGGGCGCAAAGCGGTTCAATGCTGCACGAAATTCTTCAGAGGAAAAAGTACCGACCCTCGTTAATTCGGCGCTCTGCCAGAAGTTCGCCCCGCCATAGGGGCGATGTTCCAAACGTCGAGAAGTGAAAAGCAACCGAACGTGTGGGAACAAACGTTCGCGGTGTTGGTCATAGTCGTGCAGAAGATTTTCCGCAGCTTTCCATGCCTCCCGCTCATTTGCGCCGTCCAGTATGATCAAGACCGGCATCACCCAACGCAGGAGTGCCTTACGATAGACGCGCTGCAAACGTTCTTCATCGCCCGGCGGCAAGGTCGTCCGTAACGCTGCACGGACTAGCTCTTGGATGTTGCGAATGTTGGTCCATGCCAAGCTGTCGAGCCAAAAAACCGGTGCATTTTCCCTTGAAACAATCTCTCGCGCAATTGCTGCTGCGATCCAAGTTTTTCCGTTTCCTTCATCGCCCTCAAGAACGGCTGCACCTTTCTTTGGTTCGCGCCACCAAGTTTCAGCGACTTTTTCCGTCACCTGACGCTGTACCGCTTCCGTGAGTAGGATTCGATTATGACCATGCGAGCCGAGTACTTCGCCGTTGAAGCGCCTATCGAGTGTTCCAGATGCCAAAGTCGCGATGGCTTGTAGCGTCGGTAAGCTGCTAAGCTCATTACGAAGCCGCTCCAGTTCCAAGAGCGTCGCTGGTTTCGATCGCTCCAAGTTTGCCCATGCATCTGAGACTGTATCTAAATCTGGGAAAAAGTGTCGAAGTACATTCCAGTGCATTACGCATAAGGCGCCGAACACGGACAGAGAATCGGTGAGGGCAAGCAGGACTATGTCCAGGCCTGTTTCGCGCGTTCTTTGCTCCAGTCGCAACTTGAGTTGATTCGATGCCTTGGTGGTTGCCACGACATACACGTCGAGCGCTGGAACTTCTCGCAATGCACGATTAATGTCGCCTTCTATATCGCCCTCTCGGATTGTACTGCTGGTTATACATTTTACCTGCAGTACGATATGCGCTTCCGGACCATACGCATCTCCGGCGGGCTGGTCGCCCGTCCGCGCGAGAAAAAAGCGCTGTCGTGTTTCTGCTTCGAAGAGTCGTGCAACAAGCTCTTCAAAGCTGTCCGCTCCGGCGGGCTTCATGTCGGATAACGCAGCCTTCAGGTGACGCCAATCAGTAATGGTGGACACAGATGAGGGGATGGAAAAAGCTACCGTCAGCGTTGCATGTATTACCCGGGCTTGCCAATGCGGCGATTGCAAATTCGCAGTCGTCCTCACGCCAATTTTCCAGTCCGCGCTCTCGATTCAAGGGAGCTCTTCTGAATTCCCTTCGTTACTTCCTGCTGTCTTTCCCGTAATAGCCCGCAGTAGAGACCCTCGGCCAACGGTGGGGGCGCCGCTTGTCTTTCCCGGTGGTTCAGACACTACTCTCGGCGATCGAGGAGAAAGTCCTTGTCCCGCGGGACTTCGCGCCTGTCGCGGCCAACGGGAAGTTTTCGGGAGGTGCTTCGCGTTTTTCTGCCTGTCCTCCAACTGGGGACTCCCGTGAGCGAGCGAGCAGGACTTCGATAGCCCCATCACCGTCAACCCTGCCGCTTTGGCCTTTTTGAGCCCAGCCTTTACGAATTTGGTTAACTATCCGAAATCAAACGTGCCTTTGACAATGGCGTTGCCCGAGCAACTCGTTCGAATGGGAGGCGGTTGTGAAGTGCCGGCGAAGGTCAGGAAAATGGGTTTTCGGACAGCCGGTTTGAGGCGATGGAGAGAAACCGAAGGCAGGGATTCTCTCTCGCGTTCGAGCCCGCACGTCCGGTTGCATGAATCGCCCGACTTGCAGCCATGCTCGCTCGCACACCCACACGCCGACGGTAGTCACTTGGTAAGGACTGCGGAACCTACAGAGCTGTCGCTCTTGTACGCTTGATGAGCCGTTGGGCTCTGAATAAGCACATCTGGCGATGTGCATCACACCGCACGCGGTGTGTGGAGGGGACCGGAGGGAG
>Ga0105240_10008559_pt1 | contig 14623 bp, 11 predicted proteins | sample KBSC54metaG_FD_80426 | JGI IMG/M metagenome (GOLD analysis project Ga0105240, IMG submission 80426) | Corn rhizosphere microbial communities from Kellogg Biological Station, Michigan, USA - KBS C5-4 metaG | ecosystem: Host-associated > Plants > Roots > Rhizosphere > Soil | place: Michigan, USA... | reverse complement strand
TTGGCGACCGTACTCCCCTCCGCGTCGACCGATCACTTTCGTTATCCGTAATGGTTTCACTTTTGTTATCCTTTCGAGCCGTTGCGTTTTCCTCCTGTTTCCCCTGAGCGCGCGACTCTCACCGGGCGAAGACGCTAAGCATTGCCACCTCTACCGCGGCCATCTCCTGCTACCCCTAGCTCAGAGGCGGCATCCTAGCCGACCGCCGGCCGGAAGCGTGGCAGTCCCGGCGGTCGCGTCCGGGAACAATCGGTCCATCGCGAAACCTTGTCGATGAGTGGTACCTTCCGACACGGTGATCCACGCGACAGCCCAACCAGCGAGCGTCCTATGACCTCTGCAGTGACGAACCTCCGCATCCTCGTGCGGCTCTGCGGCCTCATACTCATCATCCTCGGCATCATCTTCTGGACCGGACATGCGCTCGGTCTCATTTCCGTGCACATGGTGGTCGGTCTGCTGTTCGCCGTCGTGCTTTGGGTGCTCGCGTTCCTTGGCGCGAAAGCGCACGTCGGCGCGGGCTTCGTGACGCTCGTTGCGGTGTGGGCTCTCATCATGGTCGTCTTCGGCGCGGTGCAGGTGCGCTTGATGCCTGGTAGTGCGCATTGGGTGATCCAGGTACTGCACCTGCTCATCGGCATAGCTGCACTCGGCATGGGTGACCAACTGGGCACGCGATTGTCGCGCGCGGCCTACCAGGCGAGTTAACACGCGCCGTTCGCGGATGCGAGCGGAGGAGGGAACTTGAGCGGCGGCTCGTCCTAGAAAATAGGAGGTAGGATCTTCGACTTACTGCCCGCCACCAGGCCCTGTTCGTGACTCGCGCCCGCATCGCCTCCGGCACTGTCTTCGTGGTCGCGCTGGCGGGCTGCTCACACCGCGGCGCGCCGATCGCACCACCGCCTGTCCCGATGCCCGCGTCGCTCGATGTCGCGGTGACGGACGCACCGGATTCGGTCGCCACGTGGTTGACGGAGCGAGGTGCGTACCGGGCGTCGGCGCGCGGGGGCGACACGTTGCACTTGGAGTCGGTCGTCGCAGACGCGGGGCCGGCGCTGCTGGTTCACCGCGTGCCTGCGCGGGACGCGCGCGATGCGATCGACGCAGGCGTGGATGTACTGCTAACCGGCGATCCGGAGGCGATTGCGTACGCCGCGACGCGCGCGGATCTCACGTCGTTGCCGTCGGCGTGGAATCGCACGTACGTGTTGCTGGTGCGTGCGGACCCGCCGAGCGACGCGGAACGCGCGCCGGCGCGCGACACGCTGCGGGGCGAGCTCGCGACGGGCGCCGTTCGCGTGGAGGCGCGTCCGGCGACCGCGTCGAGGGCCGACTCCTGCGTCGCGCGCGAAGGCGCGACGCCGACCCCGGATGGCATCGCGCCAGCGGCCCGACCGCGCATCGTCTACTCGCGCACCGACGACGTCGCCCGCGCGCTCGCGGCACGCCTGGTTGCGTTAGGCTCATCGCGTCGCGAGCTCCTGGCCGCGCTTGCGCCATCGCTCGTCAACGCGGGTGACTCGTTGCGCGCGGAAGGGATGGATGCCGTTGACGTCCCGCTCGCGGTGCAAGCCGGCGGCGCGATGGCCGCTGTGATGGCTGTTTCGCCGATGCATTTTCCGGCGTGCGGATTCGGCCCGGTGCCGCTCACGAACTCGACGCAGGCGCGCGTCATCGCGCTGATTCAGACGCGGGAGCGGCTGATCGCACGGCGCGGCCTAACGGGCCGTGCGCTCGAGGCGCTGGCGCGGGCGGTTGGCGATTCCTCGCAGGTGGGACCGTGACCTTTCGCACGCGTCTCATGATCGCGTTCGCCGTCGTGGCGCTCGCGCCGCTGGTGGTGATCGCCGCCGGCGTGCGTCGCGAGATGGACCAGCGCCTCACCGCGGAGGACGACCGCCGCGCGGCCGCGCTCGCGGCGGTTGCATCGGCGGATCTGTCGCGTCGCGGGACATCGATCGGCGAGCGCCTCGCATCGCTGGCCGACGCGCTGAGCGACGACAACCGCTTCCGCCTCGCAGCCACGCAGGGCGACGCGGCGCAGCGGCCCTACGTGCTCGACCTCGCCGGCCGGGAGATGCGCCTAACGGGACTCTCGATGCTGCAGATCCAGGACGCGAGCGGCCGGATCCTGAGTTCCGGGCACTTCCGCAACGAATACGACCGGCTCGAGCCGGATCTTCCGGCATTGCTCGCGTCCACGCACCGCGCGGCGCTGGTGCAGGCGCGCACACCCGACGGACCGATGCTCGTCCTCGCACGCGTGGACTCCGTCAGGCTGGGCGGCCGCGTCTTCACGATCGTGGGCGGCGACGTCGTCGATTCGGCCTCCCTCGCGCGGCTCGCCCCGGGTGGCGACTTTTCGATCGCCCTGACGTGGCCTGGCGGCGACGGCATCACCGCGGCCGCCATGCCGGCGAACCAGCATACCGACGTCGTATCCCGCACGAGCGTTCCGTACATCGGCGCCGCCGCCGGTGGCGCACGGGGCGTGCAGACCGCGACGCTCACGCTCTCGCGCTCGACCGCTGCGCTCGACGCGCTCCGGCGAAGCGTGGACATCTGGTTCGTCGCCGCGATCGCGGTGACGGCGACGGTCGCGCTCGCGGCGTCGACGTGGCTGGCCGCGCGCGTGAGCCGGCCCCTGAGCGCGCTCGCCGAGCAGACGTCTCGCGTGGATCTCGACCGGCTGGACGTCGAGTTCAGCACCGGGCGCGATGACGAGATCGGCGCGCTGTCTCGTCTGTTAGGCGCAATGACGCACCGGCTCCGCGCGAGCGCCGCCCGCGAGCGGGACGCGGAGCGCCGCGCGGCGGTGGGCGACCTGGCGCGACAGGTCAATCACGACGTGAAGAACGGGTTGGCGCCGATCAGGCACGTGTTGCGTCACCTGGCGCAGGTCGAACGCGACGAGCCTGCCCGCTTGCCGGCCGTGTTCGCGGAGCGGCGGCCGACGCTCGATGCGAGTGTCGAGTATCTGGACACGCTGGCACGCAACTATGCCCGGCTCTCGCCACGTCTGGATGTCGCGCCGTGCGATGCGAATGCGATCGCACGCACTGTCGCCGCGGGCGCGTCGCTGCCGCGCTCGGCCGCGCTCGTGCTGGAGCTGGCCGTGGACCTGCCGCCGATCCGCGCGGACGCGCTCGTGCTGCGGCGCATCCTCGAGAATCTGGTGACCAACGCGTGCGATGCGCTCGATGGTCGCGGTGGCACGGTCACGATCGGGACCGCGCGCGCGGACGGCGGCACCGAGCTCACCGTGAGCGATACCGGAAGCGGCATGACGCGCGACCAGTTGAACCGTGCCTTCGACGACTTTTACACGACCAAGTCAAGCGGCACCGGTCTCGGTCTCTCGATCGTGCGCCGACTCGTGGCGGATCTGGGCGGCGCGCTCCGCGTCGACACGGAACCCGGCGCCGGCACGCGCGTGTCGGTGACGATACCGCCTAACGAAAACCAGCCGCGGCCCGAGCGGCCTCCCGAGCCTCGATGACCACGATCCTGTTGTGCGACGACAACGCGCCGCTGGCCGAGCAGTACGCGTACGATCTGCGACGGCTCGGCGACTACGAGGTGCTCACCGCGGCGTCGGGCGCGCAGGCACTCGAGGCGATCGCGTCGGACACGATCGATTGTCTCGTGCTCGACCTCGAGATGCCGGGCATGGACGGATTCGGCGTCCTGCGAGCGCTGCACGAGCGCGGGATCGATACGCCCGTCATCGTCTACACGGGCACCGGCAACTACGATCGCTGCGTCCAGGCGATCAAGTCGGGCGCGTACGCGTTCATCGACAAGGCAGAACCGGTCGAGCGCGTGGTTCGCGAGATCGAGAACGCGATCGAGCGACGGCGCATTCTCGACGAGGTCGCGGTACTGCGGCGCTACGCCGACGACGAGAGCGCGCTGTTAGGCGCGAGCCCGGCCATGCGCGCGCTCAAGGACGCCATCGCGCGCGTCGCCCCGGTGCCGAGCGCCGTGCTCATCACTGGAGAGAGCGGATCGGGCAAGGAGCTGGTCGCGCGCGACGTACATCGTCTGAGCGCCGGCGCGCGCGAGCCGTTCGTGGCGGTGAATTGCGCGGCGCTGCCCGAGCAGCTCATCGAGAGCGAGCTGTTCGGGCACGAGCGCGGCGCGTTCACCGGCGCGGCCGCGTCGCGCAAAGGCGCGTTCGAGTCGGCCGGCCGGGGCACGCTGTTCCTGGACGAGATCGGCGAGCTCCCGGCGCCGGCACAGGCCAAGCTCCTGCGCGTGCTCGAGGAGCGCGCGGTGACACGGTTAGGCAGCAGCCGGCCGGTTTCGGTGCCCGCGCGCGTGATCGCGGCCACCAACCGTGATCTGGACGTCGAGGCACGCGAGGGCCGATTTCGCCGCGACCTCCTCTTCCGCGTCAACGTCCACACGCTGCGCGTCCCGCCGTTGCGCGACCGGTTGTCCGATGTGCCGGAGCTCGTCGCCCACCTCATGTCGCGCACGTGCGAGCGCTTCGGTCTGCGCATCAAGCGCGTGTCGCCCGAGGCGCTCGACATCCTGATGGCGTACGACTGGCGGCTCAACAACGTGCGCGAATTGCGCAACGCGGTGGAGCGCATGATCATCGCCGCCGATGGTGATGTGATCGGCGCCGAGCACGTGCCGTCGGAAGTGCGGGACGACGGCGCGGCGCATCCGCCTAACGCAGGCGACGCGCGCACGTTCGTGCAGCTGAAAGCCGAGGCCGAGCGGCAGATCATCGTGTCGGCGCTGGAGCGGCACGACTGGCACATCACCCGCACCGCACAGGACCTGGGTCTCGCCGATCACGCGAGCCTGCTCAAGATCATGCGGCGGCATCGCATCGCGCGCGACTAACGGGTGAGTCTCGACCGGCCCCCCAGCCCTAACCGTCCCGCCGACGCCGCGACCGATTCGCTCACCTGGCGGGTGATCTCTTCCGTTAGGCGCCGGAGCCTCGCCCGATGCTTGGCAGCGGACAGCACCAGCGCCGTCCGCGCGATACCGAACAGACCGGCGAACGTGGCGCCCCCCGCGCCCACCGCCAACACAGGATGATGCGGGAATATGGCGAGCAGCACCGCTCCGCCGGCGTACGCGCTCACGAGCGACAGAACAATTCGGCGGCGCCGGATCGATGCGCCGAGGTTCTGCACCGCCCGAATGGTCGTCTTGCCATGGCGCGACTGCACCGACACGTGCGCCATGCGGCCCGCGTCCATCGACGACCACGTCAGCGAGCGCTCGGTCGCATTCACGGCGCCCGCATGGTCCATTCGGCGCCGAATGGTATCGACCAGCGCGTCAAAGTCGCCCTCCGGCATCTCTCCCGCTACAATTGCCTCGAACTCGAGTGACGGTGGAACGCCGAACACGCGTGACGCCTTCTGACTCAGTTCCGCGACCACGGGAGTGACCGCCGTTCCAGCCTCGGGCGGTCGTACGAGCCCGTGCTCCGCCATCGCGTGCTCCACGTACTGCTCCGGGATGCCGGCCTCCATCGCCGCCTCGCGCACGGAATCCAGGTTATAACCCGATGTGCGATTGGCGTCGGCAGTCGCATCCCGCGCCGTTGCGATAGGCATCGGGCGCGGCTCGAGGCCGGTCTTCGACTGAAGCTCGGCGGCGCGGTTCCAGATCGCCTGCGCCTCGTCTTCCGAAATACGCGCCGGTGCATCGGAAACGGCCGCCGCTCGCGACGCATCGCGTGCGACCTCGCCTTCGACTCGCGCGAGGGCCTTGGCCAGCTCTGCACCAGATTGGTAGCGCGCCGCTGGATCCTTGGCCAAGCAGCGATCGATGATCTCGGCCAGCGCCCGTGGAGCGGCCGGAGCCACCGTGAGCACGGGCGGCGCGAGCTTTGTCACCTGCGCCACGATCACAGCCGACGCCAGTTCCGCGTTGAACGGAAAGCGTCCCGTGAGCGCGACGTAGCCGACCACGCCGAGTGAATAGAGGTCGCTGCGCCCGTCGAGGCGCTCGCCGGTCACCTGCTCTGGACTCATGTAGTACACGGTGCCGAGGACCTGGCCGGTCGCAGTGAGCGGCGCTGCCTCGGCCAAGCGTGCGATGCCGAAGTCGGTCACCAGCGCGTTCCCTGTCGTGCGCGCGATGAGAATGTTTTCGGCCTTGACGTCGCGATGGATCACGCCGTGCTCGTGGGCGTAGTCAAGCGCCAAAGCCACGTCGTACATCTCCCGCAACACGATGCGTGGATCCAGTCGTTCCGCAGCACGGATCTGTTCGGCCACCGATTCTCCGTCTACGTAACCCATGGCGAAAAACACATGGCCATCGATCTCATCCGCGCGGTAAATCGGTACGATGTTCGGGTGCGACAGCCCGGCCGCAGTCCGCGCCTCGCGCAGGAACCGCTCGCGAATGTGTGGGTCAGCAGCCAGATGCGGCGGCAGCGTCTTGATTGCGACGGGCCGATCGAGCTTGAGGTCGCGCGCGAGATACACGACGCCCATGCCGCCCTGGCCGATTTCCCGCTCCAGGGCGTACTGGCCGTGCAGCACACGGGCAAAGGTCTCGAACTCGGCTGACGGCATTTCTTGGCGCGCGCGGGAGGTCAGGCGCGCGTTGAAGTTGCGCGCAGGAGCAATGCCGGAAAAGATGCCGCGTGACGCGGCGCGCCGCGAGAGTGGTGCCCGGCGCGACCGTGTCCGGCCGGACACGAACCGGTTCGGCGGACGTGTCCATCGGAACACGACCGTGGTCGGGAGACGACGCGCGGCCCCAGCCTAACTGAATGCGACGGGCCGAGTTCCGCGCGAGTCTAACTCGCGCGCCGCGTGCGGCCGCGCGCTTGCCATTCCGTGGGCCCGGAGATGTCAACCCGGTCCGGCGCCACGCGCCGATTTACCAACGGAGGATTACGATGCTTCGCCCACGGATCCACCACGCCGTTGCCGCCGCTACGGTGTTCGGTATTGCCGCATGCGGCGGCTCGAAGGACCACACCACCGCCCAGCAGCCGGTCGCGAGCGCCGCTCCGGTGCCGGCGGCAACGACGACGCCCGAGACGACGACGGCGCCGACCGTGCCACCTAACGTGTCGTACGAAACGGCCGACTCCGCGTTCCGCGCCCGGCAGTACGCCACCGCCGCCGACATGTTCGACGCGTACACCAAGCGCCGCCCCAGGAACTCGTGGGGCTTCTACATGCTCGGCCTGTCGGCGTGGAAGAGCGGACAACTCGATCGCGCCGATTCCGGATTCGAGTCGGCGATCGCGCTCGACCCGAAGAACGTGAAGAGCTTCATCAACGTGAGCCGCGTGCTGCTCGATCAGGATCGGCTCGATGACGCGCGCGAGCGCATCGGTCAGGCACTGGCGCTCGACTCGGGCAACGCCGAATCGTGGCGCGTGCTCGGCCGCGTGGAAGGCAAAGCCGGCCATCTCGATGATGCGTTAGGCGCGTATCACACCGCGCTGTCGATCGACCCGCAGGACGCGTGGTCGATGAACAACATGGGGTTGCTGCTGCTGAGCGCCGGACGCGACGACGCGGCGCTTGGCCCGTTGGCCCGCGCGGTGCAGCTGGATGACAGCGTGCCGTCGTTTCAGAACAATCTCGGCTTGGCGCTGGAACGCACCGGGCACATCACGCTCGCCGGCCAGGCGTACCAGGCGGCGCTGGCGATCGACTCGACGTACGACAAGGCGAAGGTGAGCCTGGCGCGTCTTCAAGGACACAGCGACCAGCCGGGGCTCGACTCGGTGACCGTCGCATCGCTGGGTGATACGTTCGCCGGCGAGATCGAAGGCTGGCGTGCGTCGCGCAAGGTCGCGGCGACGGATTCACAGCCCGACTCCGTCAAGCGGCCGTAATCGTTAGGCACGAACAACGCCGGGCCGTCCCCCACGGAGGCGGCCCGGCGTTGTCGTCCGGTGCTTCAATACGTCTCCAGATAGTTCTCGAGCTCCCAGGCGCTCACCTGCGTGATGTACTCGCGCCATTCCTGTCGCTTGGCGTCGAGGAAATGCTCCGTGATGTGGCTGCCTAACGCCTCGCCGATCACCTTGTCCTTCTCGAGCTCGTCGCACGCCTCGTTCAGATCGTGCGGCAGATCGTCGATGCGCAGGCGGCGCTTCTCGCGGAACGACATCTCCCAGATGTTGACGTCCACCGGCTCGCGGTAGTCCGCGGCCGTCTCGATGCCATCGAGTCCAGCGGCGAGCATCACGGTCAACGCGAGATACGGGTTCGCGGACGGATCGGGCATCCGGAGCTCCACCCGCGTGCCCGAGCCGCGCCGGTCGGGGATTCTGATGAGCGGCGATCGATTGCGCATCGACCACGCCACGTTCACCGGCGCTTCGTAGCCCGGCACGAGCCGCTTGTACGAATTGACTAACGGATTGGTGATCGCGCAGAAGCCGCGTGCGTGCTTGAGCAGTCCGCCAATGTAGTGCAGCGCGGCGGCGCTCAGCTCCCACTGCGCCTGCTTGTCCCAGAATGCGTTTTCAGAGCCCTTGAACAGCGACTGGTGCGTGTGCATTCCGCTGCCGTTCTGTCCGAAGATCGGCTTCGGCATGAACGACGCGACCAGTCCCACCTGATGCGCCACGTGTTTCACGACGAACCGGAACGTCGCGATGTTGTCCGCCGTCGTGAGCGCGTCGGCATAGCGAAAGTCGATCTCGTGCTGGCCATGCGCGACCTCGTGGTGCGCCGCTTCCACCTCGAACCCCATCTGCTCCAACAGGTCGACGATCATCCGTCGCGCGTCTTCGCCCAGGTCCACGGGCGCCAGATCGAAGTAGCCCCCCACATCGTGCGTCTCCGTCGTGGGTCCACCCACCGACGGCTGCTTGAACATGAAGAACTCGGCTTCCATGCCGGCGTTCATCGCGTAGCCCATCGTGCGCGCGCGTTCGATCTGCTGCTTGAGCACCCCGCGCGGATCGCCGGCGAACGGCGTTCCGTTAGGCAACGTGATATCGCAGATGAGCCGTGCGACACGATTGTGCTCGTCGCCCCAGGGAAAGACGCGAAACGTGCTCAGATCCGGCGCGAGCAGCATGTCCGACTCTTCGATGCGGACAAAGCCCTCGATCGACGAGCCGTCGAACATGATGTTCGCGTCGAGCGCCTTCTCGAATTGCGATGCGGGCACCTCGACGTTCTTGTTCACGCCGAGAATGTCGGTGAACTGGAGACGGAGAAATCGCACTTCGTGCGCTCGCGTCAGCTCCAGGATGTCCTTCTTGGTGGCGCCTGCCGTGTCGGGAACGAGAGATCGATTCTTCGAGGGCACGTCGCGTCCTTTGTCGTGGAATGGGCGAGCCGCTCCAAGAGCGCGCCACGCAGCCATGAATGTCGGCGGAGCCGCAGGGCTGGTGCAAGCCTCGGCCGTTCGGCGGACGCGGAACCCAAGCGCACAGTGCCGTCGTGCCACGGGCGCGGCTACATTCCGGTCGAACCATTGATTCGATGTACCGATGCCGCCCACTCAAACAACCGCTCCAACAACCTGTCCGAGCTGTGCCGCGCCTGCGACCGGCCGATTCTGCGCCAACTGTGGCGCGCCGCTCGCCGGAGCACTGTGCACGTCGTGTCGAGCGCCGCTCACACCCGGCGCCAAATTCTGTCACCGCTGCGGGACCGAGGCCGGGGCTCAGAGCACCGCGCCGGCCAAGCCACCGACGGAACACGGCGGTTTCAACGCTGCTCTGCCGTGGGCTGTTGCGGGAATTGCACTCCTGGCGCTGATCGCGCTCGTCGCCGGCCAGCATTTCGGCAAACCGCCAACGGCCACCGCCGCGACGCCGGAGGCCTCGTCGCTTCCGCCCGACGACGGCAGCGCCGTTCAACCGGTGCGCGGGCCCGACATCTCGTCGCTGTCGCCGCGCGAGCGCGCCGACCGTCTCTACGACCGCATCATGCGGCTCGACTCCGAGGGCAAGAAAGACAGCGCCGCTTTCTTCGCGCAAATGGGCATCTCCGCCTATATGATGCTGCCGAGCCAGGACGCCGACTCGCGCTACGACATGGGACGGATCGCGGAAGTGGCCGGTGCGGCGCCGGTGGCACAAGCACAAGCCGATACGATTCTCGCGCAGGACTCCACGCATTTGCTCGGGCTCATCCTGTCGATCTCGACCGCGCGCGACGCGGGCGACAGCGCGACTGCCCAACGGATGCAGCGGCGTCTCGTTGCGGCGCAGGCGTCGGAGCTGGCAAAGAAGCGCCCCGAATATCTGCGACATCAAACCGAGATCGCCGCCGCCGTCGACCAGGCACGGAAAGCAGTGCGCTGAGCTCGTCGCGCACGCGACACCATTTCACAGACTCGCATCCATACCATGCCTGTCCGCACCATTCGCGTTGCCCACAGCCCTGATTCCGACGACGCATTCATGTTCTACGCGCTCGCCGCGGGCAAGATCGACACCGGCGACGTCCGCTACGTGCACGAGCTGCAGGACATCGAAACGCTCAACCAGCGCGCGCTGCGTGCAGAGCTCGAGGTGACCGCGGTTTCGATTCACGCGTACGCGCACATCGCCGACCGGTACGCGCTGCTTCCGCACGGCGCGTCGATGGGTGATCGCTATGGTCCACGGCTCGTGGCCCGCACGCCCCTCGAGCGGAAGGACGTGCGCGGTTTGCGCATCGCGATTCCGGGCCCGCTCACCAGCGCCTATCTCGCGCTGCGCCTGTACGAGAAAGAGTTCGAGCCGGTGTTCACGCGTTTCGACGAGATCGAGGACGAGGTTGTCGAGGGGACGGTGGACGCGGGGCTCCTCATCCACGAGGGGCAGCTCACGTTCGGCGATCGCGGACTGCACCTCGTGGTCGACCTGGGCGAATGGTGGTACGGCGAGACCGGCTTGCCGCTTCCGTTAGGCGGCAACGTCGTGCGCAAGGACCTGGGCCCCGCGCTCACCCAGCGCATCTCGCGCGACCTGCGGGCGAGCATCGCGTACGGGCTCGCGCATCGGGCCGGCGCGCTCGACCACGCGATGCAGTATGCGCGCGGCCTGGACCGCGCGCGCGCGGACACGTTCGTCGGCATGTACGTGAACGACTGGACGCTCGACTACGGCGAGGCCGGCCGGCGCGCCGTGCACGAGCTGTTGTCCCGCGGCGTGCACGCCGGCGTGATCGATCGCGAAGTGGCGGTGGAGTTCGTGGACGAGTGAGAGTTCGCTAATCCACGGCGGGGTTGCTCGACTTCTCGACGGATCGTCTCCCACCGAGCATCCCCGCTGTTATCGTTCGAGTCGTGACAAGCTCCATTGCACGTGGCGGCCTCCCGCTCCGACTCACGCGTCCACCCGTTGCCGATGCCTAACTTCGCAGCGAACCCGGACCAGGTCGCGTCCGCCAGCCACCGCCGGCAGGCGTGATGCGGCTCGCCTCGCCGTATCCGCCGCTCGACAACGGCGTCGATGCGGCATTGCCCGGCGCCGATGCGTCCGGCATCGCGAAGCGTCTGCTCGTCGTCGACGACGAAGACTCCATTCGCAACGCGCTCACGCGGTTTCTGAGCACGCGCGGATTCGAGGTCGAGAACGCGTCGTCCGGCGCGGCGGCATTGCGAATACTCGGCCGCGAGCGATTCACGCTCATGCTGTGCGACGTTCGCATGCCGGGGATGACCGGCCTCGACGTGCTCCACAAAGCGCTCGCCGACGATCCCGATCTCGCGGTGGTGATGCTCACGGCGGTGAACGACGCGGTGACGGCGACCGAAGCGTTGTCGGGCGGCGCGTTCGACTATTTGGTCAAACCGGTTGAACTCCATCAGCTCGAGGGCGCACTCGAACGTGCGCTGCACAAGCGCACACTCGTGCGGGAGCAGCGGCGTGTCGAACAGTTGATCCGCGACGAAGTCGCGAGCCGCACCAAAGAGCTCGAGCACGAACAAGCGGCGTTGCGATCGCTAACGGTGAGCGTGGCCGAAACGCTCATCAACGCGATGGAAGCCAAGAGCATCTATCTGCGCGGACACTCGCAGCGCGTCGCGGAGCTCGCAGCATCAATTGCCGACGGTCTGTCGCTCGACGCCGACACGGTCGAGGCCGTTCGCATGGCGGGCCACCTGCACGACGTCGGGAAGATCGGTATTCGCGAGGAAGTCCTGAACAAACCCGGGAAGCTCACGCCCGAGGAATTCGCGCACGTCAAAGACCACGTGCGAATCGGCATGGAAATTCTCGCTCCGTTGCAGCATCTGGGTGTCGTGCTCGACTACATTCACGATCACCACGAGCACGTGGACGGCAGCGGATATCCGCGCGGACTCCCGGGTACCGAGATTTCGCTTGGCGGCCGAATACTGTGCGCGGCCGACACCTTCGACGCGCTCACGTCGCGTCGCGCCTACCGCGACCCTATGTCGCCGCGCGAGACGGTCGAGTACCTGGCGAGCAGCGTCGGGCAACTCCTGGACGGGACGGTGTACGACGTGTTGCGGCGTATCGTCCTGCGCCGGAAAACCCTCGTCTTCATAGACGATACGCCTGCCTGAGGCGGGCCCCCAAGCAGACCCAACAATAGCGCCAAGGCTCCCGGTTGTTACCAACACGGGAGTACCGCTATACGTAGTTTGTGTGTGAATCCTTCGTTCTTCGTCGCCCGGCAGCGCGCGCGAGCCTGCGCCGCCGCTGTCGGCGCGTGTTTCGTTGTCGCCTCTTGCGTGCATACTCCGTCGGTCGACGGCGTGGCGGGAGCCTCATCGTCATCGGCGCAGGCGTGGACACCGCCGGAGCACATGAAGCGCGACACGACCAGCAGCCACGGGAAGGTCGAGATCCCGTCGGATATCGAGCAGCGTCTGCAAACGCTGACGCTCGCGGACATCGTCGACCTCGCGCTTCGAAACAATCCAGCCACGCAAATCTCGTGGGCTAACGCACGCGCGGCCGCGGCAACGTACGGATCCCAACGCGGCAATTACCTGCCGACGATCGACGCCGACGTCACAGGCACGACGCTCAAGACCGTTGCCACGCAGGGCCGAGCCGCGGTCCAGCAGAAAACGCTCGAGCCGAGCGTCTCGATTTCGTATTTGGTGTTCGATTTCGGCGGCCGCTCGGGAAGTGTCGAGTCGGCCAAGCAAGCGCTCTTCGCGGCAGACTGGACGCACAACCTGACCATCCAGGACGTGGTGCTGCAGGCCGAAACCGCATACTTCAATTACATGGCGGCGAAGGCGCTCGTCACCGCTCAGGAGAGCACCCTCAAGGACGCGCAGGCGAACCTCGAAGCGGCACAGGAGCGGCACAAGGTGGGACTCGCCACCATTGCCGATGAGCTCCAAGCCAAGACCGCGGTATCGCAAGCGGAGCTCAATCTGGAAACGACGCAAGGCCAGCTGGCCACCACGCGCGGCACGCTCGCGCTCGCGTTAGGCTTGCCGGCCAACACGCCGTACGACCTGCAACCGCCTAACGTACCGGCTACGGTGCCGGTGATCGCCGACAGCGTCGACACACTGATCGCGGTGGCGCTGCGCGACCGGCCGGACCTCGCCGCCTCACAAGCCGACTACGAGCAGGCCAAGGCCAACATCAGCGTCGTCCGCGCGACGCGGCTGCCGTCGCTCATGCTCAATGGGACCGGCTCACGCACGTACTCCAAAGCGCTCTCGAACGGCGCCAACAGCTACACGCTGTCGCTCGGCCTCAGCATTCCGATTTTCGCCGGATTCAGCCGCGCCTACAACCAACTCGCTGCCGAAGCGGAACGCGACGCGGCCGGCGCGCGCCTGGACCAGACGCGGCAGCAAGTGATCTTCGACGTGTTCAGCTCGTATCAAGCGCTGCAAACCTCGACGAAGCGCGTGAGCTCGGCCGATGACCTCCTGGCGAGCGCCCAACAATCGGAAGACGTCGCGCTCGGCCGCTACAAGCAAGGCGTTGGAAGCGTCCTCGACTTGCTCACGGCGCAGGCCGCGTTAGCCAGCGCGCGAGCGCAGCAGGTTCAAGCACGATGGACGTGGGAAACATCGTTGGTGCAGTTGGCGCACGACGCAGGTATTCTCGACGTGCACGGCGGTAGCCCGATCCATCTCACGCCTGACACCACACAATCGAAGCCCCCACAATGATCGATATGGCAGTCGTGCGCGGACCTCGGCACTCGATGGCGACGGCGCGGACATTGATTTCCGTCGCCGGCGCCCTGCTGCTGGTCGCGTGCAAGGATCCGAAAAAGACGAAATCACCGGCTGTGCCGGTGGCCGTCGCGCACGTCGAAACGCGCGATGTGCCGTACGAGATCGACGCGACCGGCACCATCGAGCCCATGCAAACGGTCTCCGTGTCGGCGCAAGTCGGCGGCATCCTCACGCACATCGACTTCAAGGAAGGCGATGACGTGAAGCAGGGACAGGTGCTGTTCCAGATCGATCCCCGGCCGTTCGAAGCAGTATTGCAGCAGGCGCGCGCCGGACTCGCGAAGGACAGCGCCCAGCTTACGACGGCTTTGCAAGACGAGCAGCGCTTCGCCCAGCTGGTGCAGAAGGACTACGTGACGCAGCAGCAATACGATCAGGCGAAGGCGAATGCGTTGTCGGGCAAGGCGACGGTCAACGCCGATGAAGCACAGGTCGAGGCGGCCAGGCTCAATCTCGAGTACGCCACGATTCGCTCGCCCATTGCTGG
>Ga0105240_10008558_pt1 | contig 14623 bp, 13 predicted proteins | sample KBSC54metaG_FD_80426 | JGI IMG/M metagenome (GOLD analysis project Ga0105240, IMG submission 80426) | Corn rhizosphere microbial communities from Kellogg Biological Station, Michigan, USA - KBS C5-4 metaG | ecosystem: Host-associated > Plants > Roots > Rhizosphere > Soil | place: Michigan, USA... | reverse complement strand
TGTCCGTCGTAACAGAAGCCATAAAATTGCGCATGACCTCGAACTCACCCGTGATCACCGTCATATTATAAAGGAAGAGAACCCCCAAAATGATCCAGCAGATAGTGAACAAACCATACAAGGCGCCGTCGGCAACAGACAACGCAGCCAGTTTCACCGGCATTTTATAAACGAGGACAGCGATCAGCACGCCCGCCAGAACAGTCAGCAGACTCACAGTATGCCCCTTCATCTTTCGAATGATCAGGGCCCAGAAAATAAAAGCGATGGGAGAAGCAGCCACAAGGGCGGAAAGGCCAAGATGATGCAGGGGATTGGTCAGCTGGGTCCATGTCATTCCCCCAATTTACGAAAGTATTGTCATCACCGGTATATGAGAAGTATTGGGTAACGATCGGGAGCCCCGACGCCGGAAGAATTTACTACGCAGGTTGCTCCAGAAGCCCGAAAGCATCGACTCCTTGCCGGGAGATGTGAGGATGAGGTCCGCCTTTATCTTTTTCGCATAATCCCATGCGGCCTCCGCAAGGTTCTCCTCCGGGCTGGCCTGGCATTCTATGGAGAGGTTGGTATTTTCCCGCAGGAGACGGTAGCATTTGTGCAGGTTGTCGCGCACCCCCACCGCCAGGGCAGGATCACTGCTAGTGCTAGGCGCTACCAGGTGAATGGTCGAATTGACCGTCCGGCCCAGATAGGTGGCGAATAAAAGCTTACGCATCGGCAAATGATCACCCACAGGAAGCACGATATTCTTCAGGCTGGAAATGGCTGGCTCATCGGATACAGTCAACACAGGACAAAGGGTCTTGTCCACGAGCCGGTCCACATCAGCCACAGTCTTGAGCTGGGAATGACCCGCCTTCTTCCTTTTGACAAGAAGGATCAGGTCGACAGCATGCCGCTTGGAGTAGTCGATGATCTGCTTTTCCAATTGTCCGGCGGGTATATCATGCAGTAAGTGCACCTGGCAGTGCAGACAGTCGGCCATATGAAGCGCTTGTTGTACAATGCCCTCCTCATCTTCCAGGTCCACTGGCACGAGCATATGGTTGAATAACTTGTTCATCGGCCTGTCTAAGGTTGCCAAAACTAGGCCATCGTTGCCGGACAGGCATTAAACACGTATTAAAATGGCGCCCTAATTGAAAATTTTTATAGAAGGCATCTCGATCGTGAAATTGGTCCCGGTATCCATATCCGACCTCACCTGGATAAAACCCTTATGAAGCGCAATGATACGTTGAGCCAAAGCCAGCCCAAGACCAAACCCCCTGGTGCTGCCCGTACCCGATCCGCGATAGAAAGGTTGGAATATTTGCTGAATTTCTTCCGCAGCAATGACATCCCCCTGGTTCACCACCTGTACGAACAGCTTATGCGCAGAGAAGGAAAGATCTACGACGGATGTTTTGTCGGACGAATACTTACATCCATTCTCGACAATATTTTTTATTGCTATGTATAACAGCTCGCTGTTACCGAATACTACGCAATCCTTTTCGTCTTCCGGGAACTCTCCGAAGTTGAGCTCCACCTTGTATTCCATACTCAGCCTTTTTACATCGGCCGTGACTTTCAGCAGGACTTCATCCACCCGCACCTCATTGAGCTCGATCCCTCCCTGCGAACCCGTCTTGGCTATTTCAAGCAGGCTCTTCGTAAGCTGCCGCATCTGCTGGACATCTTCCTGTACAGAGGACAGCACCTGTTTGTATTCATCTGCATTCCTTTCCTTTTGCAGGGCCACCTCCACCTGACTGGACACAGAGGTCAGGGGAGTGGAAAGCTCGTGCGAGGCATTCGATATAAATCTTCGCTGGATGGCAAAGGACTCCTGCAGACGTTCCAGCAGCTCATTGAATGTATTGGCAAGCTGACTAAGCTCGTCCTGACCGGCGCCGGCACGCAGACGATGGGAGAGATCATAGGAAGAGATCTCCTTCACCTCCCGGATGATCTGGGTCAGAGGACGGAGCAGCTGACCCGTAAAGAGATAGCTGACCAGGGCGGTAAGACAAACCCCCACCACCAGGCTGAGAAGAAGTATCTCGTTCAGTGTCCCCACTCTTTCCCTTCCATCCTCGTCAAATCCGGCCACAACAATGATAAAGTCCCTTCGCCTGGTCTCGCGATGGAGGGCAATAGCTTCCCGCTGATCCAGGGAAAAATATTTCTCACCCTTCTCCTTCGTCTCCTGAAGGAGGTCCGGGGTGACAGTGAGGGGAGGACTGCCCGGCATGTCGGATTTATAAAGCACCTTGCCATCGTCCGTATAGATGCCGACACTTCGGGAAGGCAAAAGACCACCCGTTGTATCCATCCTACGCATAAAGTTAAAGGCGCTGTCGCCCATCAGGGTATAGAGCTGGGAGTTATAGGTGGCGCGCGACCGGAGACGCTTGTTGAAAACCTGCACCCTTTCCAGACTGGAAAAGTAATAGACCGACCATGTCAACAAAGAAATGATCGCCGTTACCAGCAGAGTAAACAACAGCATTATTTTATAACGGATCTTCACAAATTAGGGGTTTTCCTTCAAAACGTACCCCATGCCCACCTGGGTATAGATAAGTTTGGAAGAAAAGTCTTTTTCGATCTTTTTCCGGAGGAAATTTACGTAAACATCGATGACATTGGTCTTGGTGTCAAAGTCGATGTCCCACACATTCATGGCGATGTCGATACGGGATACCACTTTATTCTTGTTCCGGATGAGGTATTCCAGCAACTGGAATTCTTTGGCCGTCAGGGGAATGTTCCGGCCTTCACGGGACACTTCCTTACTGTCCAGGTTCATGACCAGATCCCCTACTTTCAGGATATTCACCCCTGCCGCCGGCTGGTGATGGAGACGTTTGAGCAGCGCCCGGATGCGGACCAGCAGCTCCTGGAAGTCGAAAGGCTTTACAATATAGTCATCCGCCCCGGCCTCGAAACCCTCGATCTTATCCTCAGTCGTATTCATGGCGGTGAGCATGATCACCAGGATATCCTCGTTGGTTTGGCGGATATGCCGTGACAGGTCATACCCGTTCATCAGGGGGAGATTGATATCCAGGATGGCCAGATCGTAGGGGTTGCTGTCGAAGAGCTTTTTACCGGCCAGCCCATCATAGGCTACGTCCACTTCATAATGCTGCTCGGACAGACCCTTGCGAAGGGTCTCCGCTATCTTTTTTTCGTCTTCAACTAACAAGATCTTTGTGTCTGCCATAGTGTTCTTAGCTATCATCCTTACCGATCCACCCTAAAAAAACGGACCGTCATCGGAGGTCTGTAATATAGTTCAATTGAAGGGTCCGCAGAGGCTCGAAGTCATTAAAAAAGAATTAAACCGATTTAGCAAATAAATAACCGGGATTCTTGCATTATGAGGAAAAAATGTGTAAATTTTGTAGCCTTTCCCAAACTCTATACTGTATAAATCACCAACCGATTGCTTGCTAAGATCCGATCGGCCATTGATATCCAGAAAACCTGCCTTCTGAAATGTTGCACGTTTTCCGGAAACATCTTAAGTCTGTCCTTCGGACAATGAACCGAAGGTTCATTCTGTAAGTTTAATACCCTGCCTTATTGAAAGCTGCATATTTAAAATCTAAAAAAGGGGGTTGCTATGAGACTACGCGAATCGCCTTATATCAACAGGCGAAAGAAAACGATCGAGTTTTATGTCCATCATTTGAACACAGCTGCCTGTAGACACATTTCCCTGGCGGGCACATTTAATCATTGGGCCACAGGTGAGCTGCAGATGACTCCCGAAAAAGCCAAAGGAGGTGGTTGGAAGATCTCCATTCCCATGTTGCCGCACGGAAAGTATTATTACAGATTCCTCATTGACGACAAGATGTGGATGGAAGACATCGAAAATCCCCTGAGGGAGCCTGACGGGGTCACTGGATGGAACAGCGTATTAACCGTTTAGAAAAAATTTGCCCGTCTGACGACGGGCAAATTTTTTATTGTAAAGAAACTTCTTTCCCACTACAGATCAGCTCCAATATATCCGCCAATTGCGAAGGCTCGATCCAATTGCCGGTATCCGCATCCGGCATGCTCTGCCTGTTGAGCGCAGTGTCGATAGTCCCCGGAGCCAGCACAGAAGCCAGCACATTCTTCCCCTTTGCAGACGCATTTAACAGCTCAGCCAGATTGAAAAGCATCCGCTTCGTGAGCGCATAAGCCAAAGCGCCCTTCCCCGCCTCCGGCCTCAGCGCCGTACGCGCCCCCATAAACAACAGACGTCCAAAACCATTCTGCAGCATATGCTGGAACAAAGGACGCGCCACAAACCAGGCCGTCTCAAAATTCAGGGAATACATCTTTTTCATCGTCGCACCATCCGTCGCCGCAACATCCCCCATGGCAAAGCCCCCCACCAGCAACAGCGCGCCATCGATACGGCCATACAGACTGATCGCTTCATTAATAAAGTCCTCCGTCGCCCCCTCGTCGCTGAGATTGACATCCCTCAGCTCAAAATTATCGTGGCTGGCGGCAAAACCCAGGTGCGTCCCCATATGATCCACGGCGATGACCTTATAACCCGTATCTAAGAACTTCTTTACGGCGGCAACACCCAGGTTGCCATTGGCGCCCGTAATAATAACTGTCTTGGCCATAATGTTTTATTTAAAATGTCTGAGCGCCTATTTCGCATCCAGCGCTTCCTGCATCCTGTCCGCCACCAGCTGGTTGCCCGCATCATTCAAATGCACCCTGTCCCTGGTAAGGATACCCATCTCCTTATTACCAGGGTTGTTCTTCAGCTCATAGTTATGGAATGATTCGCGGAGGTCGACAAGACCACACTTGAATTTCTGTGCCAGGTTGCGTATGATCTGTGAATAGTAGTTCAGGTCGCCATCCTGCATGTTGGTGAAGTCCGCCCTTTCTCCAATGACGGCAGGCGTGCAAAGGATCACTTTTATCCCCTTGTCCCGCAATTTATTGATGATGGCAGTATAAAATTTCTCGAACTTGTCCGCATCCGTGCCCGTGCCCGAGGAAGATTTGTGCCAGACGTCGTTGACACCGATCCAGATGACCACAATGTCCGGCTTCTGCGCAATGACATCTTCATCCATACGGAGATAGAGATCATACACCTTATTGCCCCCGATGCCCGCACCGATGAGGTCGAAGTCGTTGCCCCTTCCAGCCTTTTCAAGTGCTTCTTTCATCCTGACAATATATCCCCCCGGCTGCGCACCTTGCTGGGTAATGCTATCGCCAAAGAATACAACACGAGTAGGTTTTTTGCGGATCATTGATGTGAAGAAAGTGAAAAGCAGGAGCACGAGGGTCGCCCTAGTAAGGAATTGCATAGCTGTTTAAAGTTTTCTTTCCCAAACCTACACCAAAATGTCCAGAAGGGCACAATTAGCCTCCGGTAAAATTTAGTCCAATTGCGCCCTTAGCTAATGTCTGCCCTCCGGGCGATGGACCTGTGGTCCATTGGTCCAACCAACCCCCGATTGTTATCAATGATCTGTTGCAGCGTATTGACGGAACCAGCAGAATGATAGCCATCCGAAGGTGTATTAACTACATAATCCAGCAGCTTCTCTATCGTAGAGGTCGCCACATGCATACGGGTATCGGAAGACGCATAATAAATAAATACTGTCCCATCTTCATCTGCGATCCAGCCATTGGAAAAGACCACATTGGATACATCGCCCACCCTCTCCTCACCCTTGGGTGCGATAAAGTACCCCGCCGGCCGGTAAAGGACCTTACCAATATCATGGAGGTCCGTCATGAACAGGTAAAGGGTATAGCGAAGCCCCGCAGCCGTATGCCGAACACCATGGGCCAGATGAAGCCAGCCCATACGGGTCTTGATAGGAGCAGGCCCCAGTCCATTCTTTGCCTCATTGATCGTATGGTACATCCGGGGGTCGATGATCACCTCCTTTTTCACTACAGCATGTAGGATGGTGTCGGAGAGCCCCAATCCAATACCGCCCCCGCTGCCCGTGTCGATAAATCCGTCCTGAGGCCTCGTATAAAAAGCATATTTCCCATCCACTAGCTCCGGATGTAACACCACATTGCGCTGCTGCGGAGACAGCGTTTGCAGATCCGTCAGCCTCTCCCAGTTAATGAGGTCCTTTGTACGGGCGATCCCGCATTGCGCAATAGCAGAAGCCTGGTCCGACGCCGCCGCCGAAGGGTCCCTCCTTTCCGTACAAAACAATCCGTATACATACCCATCCTCATGACGGGTCAGGCGTATATCATAAATATTTACTTCTTCGTGTCCATTGCCCGGCATATGCACCGGTGAATCCCAAAATCTGAACTGATCCACACCATTTGGACTCTCTGCAATGGCAAAAAATGATTTTCTGTCAGCGCCTTCGACACGCGCCATCAGCACATAGCCATCCTTCCATTTGATCGCACCGGCATTAAAAACCCCATTGATGCTAAATCGTTCCATCAGGTACGGATTGGTCTTCTCATTGAGATCATAACGCCAGAACAAGGGCGTATGAGCAGCCGTCAGCACAGGGTTCTTCCAGCGATCGTATATGCCATTCCCAATTCCACTGATCTCATTGGGTCGGTTCAGCAGGTCCGCATGTTTCTCGTTGAGATCCGCCAGCCTTTTCTTAAAAGCATTCTTCATGTTGTCAAATTTATTATGTGCGCCCCCGCGGGTCACCGGGTATGTTTAGGTAGTTTCCTCCAGCCGGTCCCACCAGGTCTTTTTAAGGATCAAACAAATAATCAAGAGCAAGGCCACCGTAATAAACAGCGGACCTTTTAACCATAACACGATATACATAGGCAGGATAGTCAGACAGAGCTGCCCAATCATGCCCAAAGAGATATTGAAAATGTCGGTACGGAAATTCTTATTCCCCTTAAAGGCAGGGTCCTCCTTCACCGCCCGGTCATGTACAGGCTCCCAGAAACCCCAGGGCCGCACAGTTCTGTAGAACGACAGCAGCACAGCCTCTTCCGTAGGAGGCGCTGCATAGCTCCCCAGGATAGAGCCCGCCAGGGACAGCACAAAAAGGATAGGCCAGTAATAAAGGTCCAGCCCATGCAGCCATCCCCTCGACTTCAGCACAGCCAGCGCTATCGCAGGTATGATACCCGCCAGCATCCCCCAGTAAAACCCACTGGCGTTAAATCTCCACCAATGCCATTTCAGCATATTGGCAGCCACATATCCGCCATACAGCCCCGATACGATCCATTGCAGCACGGTATTCACGTCCTTTACAAACATTCCCAGTACCACGCCAGTGACAACCACCAGCAATCCCGCCACATAGTTCATGGATATGGTCTTACGGGTGGAGGCGCCAGGGTTGATATATTTCAGATAAATATCATTCACCAGATAAGCCTGTGCCGCATTTAGGGTGCCGGAGAACGTCCCCATAAAGGCGCCCAATAGTCCCGTCAACACCAGCCCCATTATTCCGACAGGCAAAAAAGCGTTGATAGTGGCCGGCAATATTTTTTCAAAGTCCGTTCCCCCACTGGTCTGCAGATCGCCACTGATCTGGTTGTAAAACAACAAAGCCAGCACCGTGAGACCGATGATCATAGAGTAACGTATCGGCAGCAGGATGATGGAAACAAAACCACTCATCTTGCTTGCCTCCTGCGGACTCCGGGTGCTGAGCACTTTTTGCATATCGTAGTTGGGCGCAGGACCCGCCAGGCTGGCAAAAACACCCTTGAACAGCATCATCATAAAAAAGACGCTGAAAAGGGAATACCCATCGCTGTCTATTTTCTTACTTGCATCCGGCAGCATGGTACGCCAGTTGAGATCCAGACGCACGCCAAAAAAAGGATTGAGCCATCCCCGGGGAACATTCAAATGCTGCCCCCTGAGGCGTATCATGGCAATCACCGCAATACTGACACACGCCACCGTCATGACACAATATTTGATCACATCCCCCAGCACAATGCTGTGCATACCACCCAGAATAGAATAGAACATGGCAAAGAGCGTGAAGATGATACCGTAGAAGTGCGGCACATACTCCGGAGCCACATGGAACGGAACGTAGGGGCCTACAATATCCCACGGTATGAATATCTGAACGAATTTGCCCAGACCCACAAATCCATAGGCCATAAACCCCAGACAACTCAGCAGCGCAAACGCAACGACAATATTATGGGAAGAACGTACACCCCTGCCCGTAACGCCAAATCTCGTGGTCAGCCATTCCGCACCCGTCGTGGCATTCGAACGCCTCAGCCAGCGCGACAGGTACATCATCATGAACACCTGATTGAACACCGGCCATAGCCAGGGTATCCAGATACTCTTCATGCCATATAAAAAACACAGGCTCACCATCCACATCGTCCCCGAAATATCGAACATGTCGGATGCATCACTCAACCCCAGCATGTACCAGGGGAGGGACTTCCCGCCCAGCAAATAATTCTCTTTATTCTGTCTGGCCTTTTTTCGTAAGACCCAGCCTATGACCACCATAGTCAGGAGATAGGCCGCGATGATAACGAGATCCGGTATTTGTAACTTCATGAAGTGAAGGTCCTACATTACATCAAATATATAATTCTGACTTACCATAACACTAATGATATTTTATCCCAGATTGATCATATCCGTACCCAGCCCCTCCCCATTCGTCCATGGTACCCTGTTATCTATATGATTATTAACGCTATTCAAAAAATCCACGTCCCATCATCCACTTTATACTATTTTATCTCATCTTTGTAATAATCTGACGGCTTTTTCTCAACCTTAACGACTTGCCATTATGAGCACAAATATTATAAGGGAAATCACGCCTCTCACTCAGAACGACTGCTTTACTATTTTCTCCCGCGTAAAAAGAGAATTCTCATTCCCCCTGCATTACCATGAAGAGCTCGAGCTGAACCTTATCGTCAATGCCAAAGGCGCGCGACGCATCGTCGGAGACCACATCGATACCATCGAAGACCTTGAACTGGTACTGGTGGGCCCAAACCTATATCACGCATGGTTTACACATCAATGCCGGAGCGAAGAAATAAAAGAAGTGACCATCCAGTGGCATAAAGACCTTTTCGAAGACAAGCTGCTCCGGAGAAATCAGCTAAGCTTTATCCGCAACATGTTCGAGCGCTCGCAGAAAGGCATCCTCTTCTCACGGGAGACAACAACCGCACTGGCGCCACGCATCCTCTCCCTCAATCAAAAAAATGGCTTCGACTCCGTGCTGGAGCTGATGTCCATCCTGCACGATCTCTCTATCTCACGCAATATGCGCACCTTGTCCGATGCCTCTTTCACCAACGAACATTTCACCTACAACAGCCGGCGCATCGAAAAGGCGTTCGAATACATGAACAACAATTATGACAAACCCATATCCCTGGGTGAGGTGGCCAAGGTCGTCAACATGACGGAAGTATCCTTCAGCAGGTTTATAAAAAAGAGGACAGGCAACACTTTTATCGACAGCCTGAATGAAATAAGATTGGGGCACGCTTCCCGGATGCTCATCGACACCACGCATTCCATCGCAGAGATATCCTACAACTGCGGCTTCAACAACATTTCCAACTTCAACAGGATCTTCAAAAAGAAAAAAACCTGCACACCCAAGGAGTTCCGGGAGAACTTCAACTCAGGGACAAGGGTGTTCATATAGCCTCACCGCCCACCCGTTCACCTCCGCCACCCGCCCGTCCCCCAGTCAGGCGCCCGCTCACTCGCCAACCCCGCGTCAGTTCCCGGTTGACCCCAACAAATCGCTGTTTTACCCCAGGACCGGCGCTCCATATCGAAAATCGTCCGACCTTAGTATGAATCAATGATCCGAAAACACATACTTTTCATCGCTGTATTCCTGCTGATCCCTATGCTCGTTTCGACACGGCCGCCGGGAGAGCCTTTCCTTACCGTAACAGGTCCATTCATCAGGGACATCATAGGGAATGTATTACTGCTGGCATTTTTTTACCTGAACTACTATCTGTTCGTCCCCAGACTGTACTTCTCAAAAAGATACTGGGAGTACGCCGCAGCCCTCATCGTTTGCCTGTCGGTCATCTTTATTATTCCCTCTCTATTGACAGGCCGGCTCACAGCCACCAAAGGCCCATCGATGCCCGTCGGAGTACGGCCCTTACCCCCAGGCTCCGAAGACTCCGGGTTTTATGTCTTATTCACCGAGGTCAGGCACCATTTTTATCTTTTCTTTATCGCCCTGTTCTTTTCATTTTTATTGCGCTTCCGGGAGCACCTGGCTGAAATAAAGGAAGAAAAACTAAAAGCCGAACTTGCTTCGCTAAAATCCCAGATAAACCCACATTTCCTCTTCAATACATTGAACAGCATTTACTCGCTGTCCATCCGTCGCGACGAAAGAGCGTCCGACGCGATCCTCAACCTGTCCAGCCTCATGCGCTATGTCATCCGGGACGCCGGCAATGACAGGATACTCTTGTGCAATGAATTGAATTATATAAAAAGCTTTGTAGAGCTGCAACAGGCCAGGCTGGGAGACACCGCGGGCATCCGGTTTGAAACGTCCGGCGACCCCAGCAAGCTCGAGATCGCGCCTCTGATCCTTATCACGTATATCGAGAACGCCTTTAAACATGGGATCAACCCTGATATCGACAATTGCAAGATCGAAATAGAATTGCAGGTGATCCCCGATGGCATACAATTGCACGTCATCAATAAAAAAGTACATGTGGCCTCCGGCTTGCAGGATACAGGCATCGGAGTCCAAAACACGGCCGAGAGACTCAAAAGGATCTATCCGGCCAGACACACACTGACAGTCGACGACGACGGAGACACCTATTCTGTAACACTTTCAATCCGCCTGACATGATAAAGGTCGTAGCCGTAGATGACGAGCCGCTGTCTTTGGAGCTTGTTGAAGACTTTTGCAGCAGAACAGATTTTCTTCAGTTCGAGAAAGCGTTTATGAAGACGGGCATGGCACTGCAATACATCGAAAGGAACGCCATCGACCTGCTTTTTCTGGATATCAACATGCCCGCCATGTCAGGTATAGAATTCTACAAAGCCCTGCCCTACAAACCCATGCTGATCTTTACTACCTCGTATAGTGAGTATGCGCTGGAAAGCTATGAGTTTGACGCCATCGATTATCTCCTGAAACCCTTCTCATTCCCTCGGTTTGAAAAGGCCGTGACAAAGGCCCGCGACAGATACAATCTCCTGCATAACACCACCGCATCTGAACAATTGAAATACCTGATGCTAAAGGCAGACTATGGCGTGATCAAAGTGATGCTGACAGACATCGAGTTCATCGAAGGGCTGGACAACTATCTTAAAATTCATCTGCATAAAAAATCCCCCATCGTGGTACGCATGACCCTGCGTTCACTATTGGAAAAGCTCCCGCCTGCTGAATTTATAAGGGTGCACCGCTCCTTCATCGTATCCGTTGCAAGGATAGAATCCATAAAACAAAAGATCATCCAGATAGGCGGAGAAGAGATCCCCGTTGGAAAAAACTACGAAGATGAGTTGAAACAACTGCTGGATGGACGTATGTAGCCTACGTTTGGTTGCCTCACAACATATATATTTTTTTACCCCTGTATTTCTGCTGTTGACCACATTTGGCTTTTGAGCGCTGAAATATTGAAACAACTTAGCGTTGTAAATTTTATTCCACCCTCAAACAGCTAATTATGAAACAAAGGCTCGTGCTTTTTATCTCCGCAACCGCAAGTGCATTCATAGTATTTTTCGCCTGTAAAAAACATGATGATGTCTCCAGCGCAACCATCACCGCACTCAGCTGTTCGTCAGCCACCATTTCGGCAACAGCAACGGCGAATACCGCCTATTCAGGGACGGCCACCATCGCGTACACCGGCGGCAATGGCGTCAGCTACGCAGCCGGCTCCGCCATTTCTTCGACAGGGGTCACGGGGCTTACCGCAACGCTTTCGGCAGGCACGCTGGCCAGTGGCGCAGGCAGTCTGACATACACCATCACCGGGACGCCGGCTTCTTCCGGCACCGCCGCCTTTGCTATCAGCTTCGGAGGACAAAGCTGCTCATTGTCGCTGACCGTGAGCGCTACTACTACCACCAGCTGCGGGTCCGTCTCGGGTGTCGGGAAAGTAGTATGTCTCGCCAATGCATTTCTGGCGACGCTTACCACCTCACAACAAACACAGGTGCAGGTGACACTGGACCTTACCAATGCGAAAAGATGGTCCAACCTTCCCTGTGCGCTCAGTTGCCGGAATGGACTGTTATTCAGCAGCCTCACCACCGCGCAGTCGACTGCCGCTCTGGCCCTCATACAGGCAGCCGCCGGCTCCACTTCTGGCGAAGGATATGAAGAGTTCCAGACCATCCGCGCCGCGGACGATTATCTAGGGACAATGGCCAATGGCTATTCATCCGGCAACTACATCATCGCCTTTCTGGGAACGCCAAGCACCACTGGCAAGTGGATGTTGCAATATGGCGGACACCACTATGCTTCAAATATCACCTACGATGCCGGACAGGTAGTGAGCATTACACCCCTTCATGAAGGCGTGGAGCCCAATAGCTCTTTCACAGTCAATGGCACCACCTACACCGGACCCCTTGCCTCGGAAAGAAGTGTCATGCAGACCATGCTTGGTTCCTTTAGCAGCACAGAGCTGACAGGCGCCAAAATTTCCGGCACCTTCTCCGAATGCCTGATGGTACCCGGCTCTACCACCAATACCATGCCTTCCACCAAACAAGGTATAAAGGTCAGCAGCCTGAGCACCACCGCACAGGCCAATGTCTGGGCCGCCATGCAACCCTGGATCAACGACATAGATTCCGCCCAGGCCGCAACTATCCGCGCTGCCTACTACAGCGAGCTTTCCGAGACCTATGTATGTTATGCCAGCAATACCAGCGGCGTATCCGGCACGGCAAGCAGCTTCTTCACGACCAATACGGATTATGTACGCATAGACGGCCCAAGCGTATGGATCGAATTCATATGCCAGACAGGAGTAGTTATTGCCAGTCAGATACATTTTCATACGGTGATGCGCGACCATAGCCGCGACTATATAGGTTTATAATGAAAACAAACACACCCTCGGGCAGCCACTCTGTAAAAAGGTGGCTGTCCATTCTCAGCCTGGCGGGACTGCTGTCATGGCCAGGGAAGGCATCCGCCCACCCTTCTCCAAATTCTCTATTATTTATGGACATCGACCCCGGCAGGGTCACCATTGAGATACAATTGCCCGTGCCCGAGCTGGAGCTGGCCTGGGGACATGCGCTATCCAAAGATCCCGCAACGATTGTCGACAGATTGGGGTCTCAGCTCAAAGACTATCTGTTACAGCATATACATGCCTACGGTGAAAAAGAACACCCTTGGGGAATAACCATCACCAGCATGAAGATGGACAAAGGCGCCTATGCAGACAGCAATATCCCTTACTGGGAGGTCGATGCAACAGCGGTATTGACCCCCTATCCACATGACAACACACGCGATTTTTTTCTGGCATACGACGTGATCATGCACGAGGTGATCAACCACATCGCCTTGGTATCCATCCGTAGTGATTGGGAACAGGGCAGCCGGGAAGTAGACAGCACGATGGGATTCAGCGCCATCTCATGGAACTTGCATGATGGGCGGATACCACCCCTGCACGTGACCCTTCAAAAAGGCAGCTGGGGCAAAGGGCTTCTCAGCATGGCGCAGCTGGGTATGCATCATATCGCGGAAGGGACAGATCATCTCCTGTTCCTGCTGGCGCTGCTGTTACCCGCGCCGCTGATGGTGAATGGCAAAAAATGGGGGACATACAAAGGGATCCGGTCCAGCAGCGCTTCACTTTTGAAGATAGTCACCGCATTTACTATTGGACATTCCATCACTCTTTTGCTGGGAGCCCTGGGTTGGATACATTTTTCATCCGGGCCAATAGAGGTGCTAATTGCCGTATCGATCCTCGTGTCGGCTATACATGCCATATATCCGCTGTTTCCCGGCAAAGAGATGCTGGTGGCCGGAAGTTTCGGATTGATCCATGGAATGGCATTCGCCGCAGCCATCGCAAGATTGCATTTAAGCACCGGTCCGATGGTGCTCAGCATCTTTGCATTCAACATTGGGATAGAATGTATGCAGCTGTTGGTGGTCATCATAACCGTGCCATGGCTGATATTGCTGAGCAAAACGCCTTCTTACAGATGGTTCCGCATAGCTGCAGGCTCGCTGGCAGGTATCGCCGCGGTTGTATGGATCGTGGAAAGAAGCGCTTAGTTTTCTACAGTAGCATGCGTCTCGGCCCTGACAAGATCGAGGTCCGGCCTGGATTCGTCGGTGAGCTTTACCTTACCCCGATCCTTGCGGACGATGCGATGAAAGAGCGATATCTCCCTGTCGAAGAGGAATCTGAAGAACAGCCTTGTCCAGGATTTGTGCGACGCCAGACTGTCATAATATCCCGGAGCCGTCTTTTTGATCTGAGGCAGCTTGTTCCAGGGTATGGAGGGGAAGTCATGGTGTTCATTGTGGTAGCCCACGTTGAAGGCAACGATATTGAGCACGCCATAATAGCTAAAGGTCTCCTGCTCTTCGTCATGCGTAAGATAATGCTCCTGTAT
>Ga0105240_10008556_pt1 | contig 14624 bp, 9 predicted proteins | sample KBSC54metaG_FD_80426 | JGI IMG/M metagenome (GOLD analysis project Ga0105240, IMG submission 80426) | Corn rhizosphere microbial communities from Kellogg Biological Station, Michigan, USA - KBS C5-4 metaG | ecosystem: Host-associated > Plants > Roots > Rhizosphere > Soil | place: Michigan, USA... | reverse complement strand
GGTCAATACCTATCCGTGGTTACGGGATTTTTCGCAGGTGTTCGGCGATAGTTTCCCTCAGGTAAGTTGTGACAATTCTCCAAACCTCTTAACCACACCGCCACAGACAATCACTTTACCAGCACCGCTGCCCTTCCAAACCTATTCGTGGAAATTAACTTGCGGATCGTCGAGTGCCTCGGGAAGTTTTGAAATTGATGCCTGTCAGCAATCGAGTGATTGCCATGTCGGTTCCTATTGCGCTGTCGGTGGTTCCTGCGTGCCGTTTTCCGATCCCAATAGTTCGCTCTACCTCTACACACCGGTCACCGGCGACAAATATCAGGTTGGCCAAACCTTGAATGCGGCGCCACAAACAAGCAACATAAGCCCAGCCACCCTTGCACAGGCTCAAATCAATATTTATGTCGATGGAAATCCCGTGGCGGCCAACCTTCCAGGCGGTGGATACCAAGCTCCATCTGCATTCACTGCGGCGGGAACGCATCAAGTATCCGCCGATGTTGAGCTGCCAAATACGCGCGACATTCAGGGGTTGCCCGTGGTATTAGCCCGAAGCAAACCTGTGAGCATTTCGGTCATTGATGCTCCCCACTGCGATGTTCCTCTCGATTGCACGACGCCCAATACATACTGTGCCGCTTCGCATATCTGTCTGCCCATTCCACAAGTTGTGGTCACGTTGGCAAAGCCAATTGATAGTGAAGTGGATTACAATACCAATGCGATCTCATTTGTAGCGCAAGCCACTCCATTCAATTCTACGGATGCGAGTCTTTTGCATCTCACCATTACGGCCAATAGCACCGTAGTCTGTCAGAGCCAAAACGCCTCTTGCTCCAATTCCACTACGCTGGCAGTCGGCTCCTATACCGTTACTGCTGCCGCTTATGTAGACGATTACCAAGGAAAATCTCTCTTGGTCGGTCAAAGTCCCACCGCAGCGATCGCGGTACAATCTGGGGATAACGTATATTCCCTGGGACAGATCCTTGTCAAATACAAGGATGGGGTAACACCTTCCATTAACCCAATCGTGGCTGCGAAGTATCCACCTTCATCTGTCCGACCGCTTTATCCGGAAGAAGCGGGGGGAACGTCCGGCGACAGTCAAATCTATATCGTTTTAGTTCCTTCATATGCCGATATCGCTGAAGTTGTAAAAGCTTACACAAGCGATCCCAACGTGGAATATGCCCAACCCAATCTTCTCTATAAAGAATTACCTGCTTATCAGCCCAACGATTATTACTGGAATCAAAAAAACCTTCCCGTCTATGCGACTCCAACTATTCCCTTGCCTTATATGTGGTATCTCAACAGGCTCCGGTGGCCGGAAGCCATTGCGCTGACGCCGGGCCGAAATGCACGTAATTTGAAAATTGCCGACTTTGATACGGGTATTGATTCATGCCACCCGGATCTTGGTGCCAATATCGATTTTGCAGACGGCATTGATATTACACACTGCGATCCCGATCCTCTCACAGGACGTGCAACTCTTCAATGCCAGCATGATTACCCTCCTTCAGACATAAACGGCCACGGCACCGCAGTCGCGGGTGTTCTTTCGGCGATCATGGACAATGGCATTGGAGTTTCAGGTATGAGCCAGTCCCAAGTGGTGCCGATCCAAATATTTCAGAAGAACTGGTACAAGGCGCTTCTCGGAATTGCGGATAAAAATATTGTCGGCAGTTCGGTAGCCATCGCCAAAGGAATTAAATATGTGCTCAGAAATAAGTTGGCGGATGTCATCCTTATAGAATCCATGACGGGGAGTAATTCTGTGCCTATCTTTGGGGGGCCGGTAAACGAACTCTTGGAATATTCTGTTGTAAAGCAAATTAAAGAGGCGATCAGCCGGGGAGTTACCGTGGTCTTGCCTGCGGGTAACGAACATTCGGATATTTATAACATCATTCCCCAAAATATCGCTGGCGCAAATAAACCGATTGTTGTTGCGGCCGTAGGTCCTACGAATGCTAAAGAGGATTTCTCCAACTTTGGGTTCACGGTGGATGTGGCAGGTTTTGGTGAACTGGTGGCAACGACAAAAGCCACTCACCTCACGCCGCTTTTTCCGGGGCAGACGACCATGCAATTAATTCCTCTCAGAACGCCTACGGGTCAATCGGATCCGCTTTATCAATGGTTTGGCGGCACCTCCGCAGCGGGCGCGCAGGTGGCCGGCGCGGCAGCGCTGTTAATGGCCAATTTTGGGCTCAACCCGTCTCAGGTGAGAGACGTGTTGAGTCAATCGGCGGATTACATTCCAGATGGTATGTTCCTTGGAAATAGCCCAGATATGTCTAGCACTCAACTCCCCAACGTCGGGCGACTGGATCTTTATCATGCGTTCTTATCACGTGGACCATCTCAAGGAGCTTCTATATCAGAGGTTGACTTATGGGGTTTCTCCAGCCAGGGACTTCAAAATATAGTCACTAACGTGCAGAATGAAACGGCTCCTTCTTTTCCTTCCAATACGACGCAAGTCACCGTGGTTGTAAAAATTCCTAATGTCAAAGGCTGCTTAGTTAACGGAACAGTGATGGGGCAATCTTTGGTCGCGCAGCCTGGCCTCACAGATTTGGTCAACGATCAGTATTATTTCGACTTTACTAGCGCCAATTCTGCGCTGCCAGCCGCGCAAACATATTTTTATCGTTTTACTTGCGTTGATCTTTGGGGCGGCCAAACATCCTTTGCCGGTAATTTTAAGGTGTCGACTTTGAACCAAGCCAATTCCGGCGGGACTACAGTTACCTCTTCCGACGGACTTAATCTTGTAAAGGTTCACCCCAACCCTTGGAAGTCCTCGCAGGGTACAAAAGGAATAACATTTGACCAGCTGTCGAACGATAGTAGTGTTAAAATTTTCACCCTGTCGGGTCGGTGGATGAAGTCTTTAAGCGCTCCTTCTGGATCTGTCACCTGGGACTTGACTACGGATTCCGGCGATAAAGCAGCATCCGGATTGTATCTCTATGTGATCACAGACTTGCAAGGCAATACAACTCGCGGTAAGTTAACGGTGATCCGATGAAAATACGTCCAGCATATTTTATGGCTCTTTTTCTTCTGCTGAACTTCAGTCCCACGTACATCTGGGCCGACTGCATCCCTGGTTTTGGTAACCCCCTTTGCCAATGCACGGATGCATTAGATGGAGAATTATGTGATCCCTCTCTTCCCTCCACCGATCCCCATTATGATCCTTATTGTGCCTGTGAGGATGTGACATCTGGAGGAGGATCCTCCTCCAATGCGCCGGGTCTTATTCCCTGTACAACGACAAACTGTAGCAGTGTGAACCCTTCTTGTAATTTAAATGGGGCCGGAGACCAGTGCGTCTTCTCTGTAAATGTGACTAAGCAATCCTCTCAATACCAAGCTAATTTCGGATGCGATGTGCTTTCCGGTGAAAACTGTTGTACGCCTGGATCTCCGGGCTGTGACATAAATACGGGCTGTCCAATTGTTGGCTCGCAGTTAAATTGTAATTTAATGCATACGACGGCCTGGAATCCCAATGTGCCAAGTTATCGATATTTTGCAGGAAAGATTGTTCCGGTAGGACTGGCATGGACCTATAACAATCCCTGCCCGCTAGGATATGTCTCTAATCATCAGGGGGCTTGTGTCACTGATCCGACAACTTGTGATCCGACCAATCCTAGTAGTTGTTCCGATCCCTGTCAGACTTGCCAACCGTCTTTTGACAATAGCGGCTCGGCTTCCAGCGCCCTTGCACCAATGACTCAAACGGGCGGCCTCAAATCCATGGTGATTCTGGCAGGGGGCCATGTGATTAATTATAAATGCCAGGCCAATTACACGAAGACGGAATGTCTCTGCCATCCCAATCCCTGTGGGGAGGATCCTAATTATCCGGGGGACTCGCCTTCGTGTTTTGACTGCACGATCGCCGGTAGTGGTACAGGATCAAGTGGGGTCAACTCTCTGATGGGTCAATCCCCGGCGTATGTTTGCACGCACAATAATAGCCGCTGCCCTCCGCCGCAGCCTCAGGTCTTATCCTGTCCAGTGAACCCCACGTCCTCAAATCCCTAAAGACGGCCCATGCATTACAAGCCTCACGCCAACCCTGCTTTGGTAAAATAACCCCATGTCAAATTCTTCTACCTTGCCGCAGGCAGCGGCTTATGTGCGCAACCTTTTTACTCGGGAACGGCGGAAAACGCGTGAAGTGATGGTGGGGCATGTGGGCGTGGGCGGCTCAAATCCCATCCGCGTGCAATCGATGACGACCACCCCGACCACGGATGTAGACGCGACCGTTAAACAAACCCTCACGCTCGTTAACTATGGCTGTGAGATTGTGCGTATCACCGCGCCCAAATTAGCTGATGCCCGGGCTTTAGGGGAGATTAAGAAAAAGCTTTTGGCTCAAGGTGTTACAGTGCCCTTGGTTGCCGACATCCACTTTAATCCTGAATGCGCCATGGAAGCCGCCAATCACGTGGAAAAAGTGCGCGTGAATCCTGGTAATTATGCTGATGCGAAAGCCTTTAAAACCAAAGAATATTCCGATGATGAATATGGGTCGGAGTTAGCGCGCATCGAAGAACGCTTCACGCCACTCGTGCTGAAATGTCGTGATTTAAACCGCGCCATGCGCATCGGATGCAATCATGGCTCTTTATCTGACCGCATCATGAATCGCTATGGCGACACCCCTGAGGGAATGGTGGAAGCCGCTTTAGAGTTTGTCCGAATTTGCCAAAAAAATAATTATCACAATCTCGTCCTTTCGATGAAGGCGTCTAATCCTAAGGTGATGATTGCGGCCTATCGTTTACTGGCCGCGCGCATGGACGAAGAGGAAATGGACTATCCCTTTCATTTAGGGGTGACCGAAGCCGGTTATGGCGAAGACGGGCGTATTAAATCGGCCATTGGAATCGGCAGTCTTTTAAATGATGGGATAGGCGATACCATTCGCGTTTCCTTAACGGAAGATCCGGAGTTTGAAGTGCCGGTGGCGTTTCAGATTGCTAAGCCATATCAGACGGAAGGGGCGAAAAGCGATGTCTTCCCGTCTGTCTTGTCGCATGTCGACAATTTCTATCACTACGCGCGTCGGCCGACAAAAGAGATACAGATTGGTCCCTTCAAAATGGGTGGGGAAAATGTGGTGCGTGTGGTCAATGATTTTACGGCTTGGTTATCTAAAGAATCCGATCCTAAGACGAAAGCATTAAAGTTATTAGATCTGCTGGAAGATGCGCTGAAGACGGGTAAAGATTTGGTTCCGGAGATTGTGGAGTGGAAAGTCTCCAATCGAGAAGAGCTCCAAGCGCTGCAAACGTGTCGCAGGGCCTTGGGTGGAGAAACATCGCGCCTGGCTTTCCTTGGACGATTTACCGATTTTGCGCTTTTAAAAGAAGGCCTCTCGAGCGTCCATGCGGCGCTCTATATTGGTCCCCGCGATATCCCCGCGGATCAGCGGTCGAGTCAATTCAAAGAATTTATTCGCCTAATCAAAGCGGCGAACATTCCCATGCTATTGGAGTCAGGTCCCTGCCATCGCGGGTGGCTTGAGCCCGCCACCAATTTGCTTAAAGGGATTGAGCTCTGTGAAGCCGAAGGCTGTACAAACCTGTTACTCTCATTTAATTTGCCTACGCCTGAACATACGATCGCCAATGTGCGTTTAGCCGTGGCGCGGTTACGGGCGCTAGGAAAAAATTATCCGATTCATTTACGGTTGCCGGGCAATGCCGATGCGGAAGCCCAACGTATTGACGCCTCGATCGCCTTCGGCTCACTACTTTGTGATGGAATCGGCGATAGTGTGCAAACAGGCACGGGTGAAAATCCGAAACTCGATTTAGAACTAATCTATAACGTGTTGCAGGGCGCGGGGGTGCGTATTACCAAGACCGAGTTTGTGTCTTGTCCTTCATGCGGACGCACTTTATTTGATTTGCAAAGTACCACCGAACGGATCAAATCTAAAACCGGTCATTTGAAAGGCGTTAAGATCGCGATTATGGGCTGTATCGTGAATGGTCCCGGAGAAATGGCCGATGCAGATTTCGGTTATGTCGGCGGCGCCCCCGGAAAAATTAATTTATACGTCGGCAAGAACTGCGTAGAAAAAGGCATCGATTTCGACGTGGCTGACGAACGCTTAATTCACCTCATCAAATCCCACAACAAATGGGTGGACCCCAAATAAATAGTGTCGCTAAGCGGCGTGACGAAGGATAATTGCGCGAAGCTGGGATTTGATACAAGACAGGGAGCCAGACAAAGAACAATAAGACGGAGCCATTTTTGAGAAATCATGGAGGTGGCACAACAATACCACTCCTCCATCCATCTATGATGGATGCCTAACGGCTAAATATAAATAGGCCTATCAGCCTAACGTGTAATGAAGGAGGATACGCAGTCTTTACGCGATGGCGATTTTTTTGTTTTCTGTGCCTTCTGAACGATATCCTGTCACCGCTGCCTTTATCAAACTGATAAGTTGAATCATTGTTCCCGAAGGCGCATCCCAATATTCCGCATGCTCCACTTTGACGCGCAATAAGGCCAGTTCCGGATCGTCGAAACCGCGGGGGAACCAGGCTTTATAAAGCGGAGACCATAATTGTTTGGCTTTTTCACGATCGCGCACCACTTCTGCGCGACCCGCGATTGACACATAGCGTTGATCTTTCGGTTCCGCCAAACTGACATTGACTTGGGGTTCGCGACAAATCTGTTCGATTTTAGGACTAGTTAAATTCACAAAAAACCATAAATCGTTATCACGTTCAATTTGTTGCACGGTCATCGGCCGGCTATGTAAGCGACCCGCCCCATCTTTAGTCGTCAACATCGCAAATTTCACATCTTTAATTAACTGCGTTAACTTTTGTAAGTCCGGTGTGAGTGAGGACCCCATTGCGCACCTCCCCGTCGAAAATATAGCCTGTACAACTAAGACACCTCGGCTCGGGAAAGGAGTACATCGAGCGAGAGCCGGGAACCGGACAGAGGAGAAAACGTTTTTAAAGCTCAAGGAGAAAGGTATGAATCCCCAAAAATTAACAACAAAAGCACAAGAAGCATTGCAATCATTGCCTGGCGTAGGCCAGGAGCGCGGACAACAGGCCTTAGAACCTGAACACTTACTTTTTGTTTTATTAACCCAGCCCGACGGTATTGTCCCGGCTATTTTGCAGCATATGAAAGTCAACGTCGAGAGCTTGCGTCAACGCGTGGTCAAAGCCTTGGAACGGTTTACTTCTGTTTCCGGCGGCGAGCCTTATATGAGTCGCGATTTAATCGCCATTTTTGATCAAGCCGAAGCACAAGCCAAAGCCATGCAGGATGAGTATGTGTCTACCGAGCATCTCCTCTTAGCGCTGGCCAAGCAAGATAAAGCGGCCGTCGGACAACTCTTAAAAGAGGCAGGTGCGACATCGGCGGGAATTCTTCAAGCCCTCACCCAAGTGCGCGGGTCACAGCACGTAACGGATCAGGATCCGGAATCTAAATATCAAGCGTTAGAAAAATACGGTCGTGATCTTACGGCGGCAGCCCGTGCCAATAAACTGGACCCTGTCATTGGACGCGATGAAGAGATTCGGCGCGTGGTCCAAGTGCTGGCGCGGCGCACCAAAAATAATCCTGTCCTTATTGGCGAGCCCGGCGTCGGTAAAACCGCGATCGTCGAGGGACTGGCCCAGCGCATCATCGCCGGCGATGTTCCCGAAACTCTAAAAAATAAACGCGTTATCTCTCTTGATTTGGGCGCTTTAATCGCGGGGGCTAAATACCGCGGTGAGTTTGAAGATCGCTTGAAGGCGGTCTTACGCGATATTGTTGCGGCGCAAGGCGGCATCATCTTATTTATTGATGAATTGCATACGTTAATGGGCGCTGGCGCGGCCGAAGGAGCTATGGATGCGGCCAATCTTTTAAAGCCAATGCTGGCCCGGGGAGAATTGCGCTGCGTGGGCGCCACCACGCTGGACGAATACCGCAAACATATTGAAAAAGATGCAGCGCTAGAACGCCGTTTTCAGCCGGTGATCATCGGCGAACCGTCGGTCGAAGACACGATCGCGATTCTTCGCGGTCTCAAAGAAAAATATGAAGTGCATCATGGCGTGCGTATTAAAGATTCGGCCTTGGTGGCCGCCGCGATGCTGTCGCAGCGCTACATCGCCGATCGTTTTCTTCCCGATAAAGCCATTGATTTAATTGATGAAGCATCAAGCCGTTTGCGCATGGAAATTGATTCCATGCCGGTGGAGCTGGACGTGATTGAGCGCCGGGTTCGGCAACTAGAAATTGAGCGCCAGGCGCTTAAAAAAGACGCGGCAGCCGGCGGAGAATCGGCGGAACGGCTGAAAAAAATCGAGAAAGAAATGGCCGACTTACGCGAAAACTCTAAAGGCTTGCGCGCGCATTGGCAAAAAGAAAAAGAGATTATTTCCGCGCAGCGCAAAGTGAAAGAAAAATTAGAAGCGTTAAAAGCCGATGAGCAAAAAGCGGAGCGCCAAGGCGATTTGGCCACGGCGTCGGAGATTCGTTATGGGAAACTGCCGAATTTGCAGAAAGAGTTGGAGTCGCATGATAAAGACTTGGCGGAATTGCAGAAAACCAACCGGATGTTGAAAGAAGAAGTCGATGACGAAGATATCGCCCAGGTGGTTGCTAAGTGGACGGGTATTCCGGTGTCGCGCATGTTGGAAGGTGAAATGAAGAAACTGCTGCATATTGAAGAGCGCCTCAAGACGCGCGTGATCGGACAAGAAGAAGGAATTGATGTGGTCGCCAATGCGATTCGACGCTCGCGATCCGGCTTATCCGATCCCAACCGTCCCATTGGCAGTTTTATTTTCTTGGGACCTACGGGCGTGGGAAAAACCGAGCTGGCCAAAGCCCTGGCTGAAGATTTATTCGATGACGAACGCGCCATGGTGCGAATCGATATGTCGGAATACATGGAAAAACATTCGGTCGCGCGTTTAATCGGAGCGCCTCCGGGATACGTGGGCTTTGAAGAAGGCGGACAGTTAACGGAAGCCGTCCGGCGACGTCCTTATTCTGTCTTACTATTTGACGAAATCGAAAAAGCCGCGCCGGAAGTCTTTAACGTCTTTCTGCAAATCTTGGACGATGGGCGATTAACGGACGGCCAAGGGCGGATGGTCGATTTCAAAAATTCGATCATTATCATGACGTCTAATATCGGCTCGAACTGGATTCAGGAAGAAAAAGACGAAAAGGAAATCAAGAAACGCGTTAATGAAGCGCTGAAGGCGCATTTTCGTCCTGAGTTTTTAAATCGCATTGACGATGTGGTTATTTTCCATCGCTTGAGCGAAAACGAGTTGGGAAAAATCGTGGACCTGCAATTGGCGCAAGTGGCGAAGCGCCTGGCAGAAAAGCACATCCAATTAAAGTTAACCGACGCGGCCAAAAGCGTGCTCGCTCGCGAAGGCTATGATCCGGCTTATGGCGCGCGGCCACTGAAGCGTGCGGTGCAGCATCTCATTCTGGATCCTTTGGCCAGGCAGGTGGTGGCCGGGGAAATTCCTGAAGGATCCACGGTTACGGTGAAACCTGGAAAAGACGCGGAATCACTCGTCTTTTCTACCCATTAATGACGATCGTTCTCTTGAACTTTTAGTGATAGAGGGATAGACTAGTACCGTGCGTCAATCGGTTTACATCATAACGCTGGCCGTTATCGGCCTCGGCGGATGGGTTTCTTGCGCTGAAGCGGCACATGTCCGTCATCATCCATGGGGCGCGCACAAGCATGCCATCGCTCCGGTCGCTATGGTCCCGGCGCCGGAAGCGACTAAACCAGCGACCGTAGCGCATGATAAGGGCAGGCAGATTGCTTCGCAGGCTCTTACCTATGAAGGCACGCGTTATAAATATGGCGGAACGTCTAAAAAAGGCATGGACTGTTCGGGTCTGGTCTCGCGTATTTATGAGGATTTGAAGATGCATCGCGTGCCGCGCGTCAGTTCGGCGCTCTATAAATCCGGACGGCATGTGGACGCCGCGGAATTGCGTCCCGGCGATCTCGTATTCTTTAAAAATACATATAAACGCGGAATTTCCCATGTGGGAGTTTATGCCGGTAACAACAAGTTTGTCCATGCGGCCAACAAAAAGCATGGCGTGATTGTGACCTCTCTGGCTGATCCCTATTACCAAATTCACTTCGCCGGCGCCCGGCGGCTTTACTAAAAAATAAGCACATGTGGAGTTGGAAGTTATTCGCCTTAGGCTCGGCTTTATTCGCGGGCGTCACAGCGGTTCTAGCCAAAATCGGTGTCAAAGATATTCCCTCTAACGTCGCGACCTTGATTCGCACTGTCGTCATTCTTATTTTTCTGGCGGCGGTGGTATACAGTCGCAAAGAATGGCGTCCCTTGGGATCCTGGGAAAGCAAGAGTCTCGTTTTTCTGGTGTTATCCGGACTTGCGACCGGATTGTCTTGGATGTGTTATTACCGGGCTTTGCAGTTGGGTCCGGCTTCTCTCGTTGCTCCTCTCGATAAACTCAGTCTTGTCGTGGCGATTGTTTTGGCGGTTCTCGTTCTGGGTGAGCGGCTCACGCTTTGGCATTGGGCCGGCGCGACTTGCGTGACCGTGGGCGTTTTAATTTTAGCCATCAAATAAAAAAAGGATGCTCCCTTTTGGAGAGCATCCCTTTCTGTCCTTCTATTAAACGATTCCGACTATTTAGCGCTGGCTAATTGTTTATCGACAGCCGCTTTAAAGGCTTCATAGGGCTGAGCGCCGCTAATCACTTGATTGCCGACGAAGAAATGTGGCGTGCCTTGGACGCCTAAATCTTGTCCAGAGGCAATGTCCGCATCGATGCGTGAAGCATAGGTATGCGCTTGATAGCACTTCTCAAACTTTTTCATGTTCAACCCGACGTCTTTCGCCACGGCCATAAGGTCGGCGTCTTCTAGTTTGGGATTGCTGGCAAAAGCTTTATCGCGGAATTCCCAATATTTGCCTTGATCCTGGGCGCAGAATGCCGCTTCAGCTGTAGGGCGCGCGCGATTGTGGAAAGGCAGCGGATAGGCTTTGGCCACCAGTTTTACATCATTTGGATAGGCAGCTAATACTTGATGCAAGGCATCTTGCGAACGTTTGCAGAACGGACATTGGAAGTCGGTGTATTCCACAATCGTCACACGGGCGTTCGCCGGTCCTTTGACCGGATCATTGGCATTGTAAGGAATGGTGACCTGCGGCGCCGTTGGCGGTTGCAGATTAACGGTAATGGGATACTTTTGCGTTAACGCGGCATAGACCTGTTGTTCGCGTTGCGCTTTGCGTTGCTGCAGCAAATTATCGGTCGCTTGTTTTTTGGCTTGGGCTTGGAAGTCGGGACTTGAGACCAATTGGCCGCGTTGGACGGCCTGCTGCGTAATTTGTTGCGCGTAATTATCGATTTCTTGTTGCGTCGGCGGCGTCACCGCTCCGTCGATTTCTTTCTTGCGCCATTCAGGAACGGAAAGTTTGGATTCTTTGGCGGCCATGCTGTATAAAATTTCACGGGTTTTTCGATCGATCCAGGCTTTCTTCTTATTGTAAGCATCCGTTTCTAATTGATAGGTCGATAATTGAAGGGCCGCATCCTGGTTCATCTGATCGGCGGTGATTTGAGTGGATCCCACCTGCGCGATAACGGGGGATGGCGTTGGCGTAGAATCCGCTGTGAAAGCCGGCGTATGGTTGAACGCGGTGAGCGCTACAACCAGTGCTGCGGAAGACATTTTTTTCATACAGGCTCCTTTAGATCAAACGATCGGAATAGGTCGAGGTCTATTGTAAAATAAATGTATGTCCAGTAATCCAAGTTCATCGACAATCAATGAAAGCATTTTGCGTCAAGCGGCATTGGCTAAGAAAGCCAGCCGTGCGTTGGCTGTGCTGACGCCAGAAAGCAAAAAACGCGTGCTCCTGGCCATGGCCGAAAGTCTCGCGGCGTCCTCCGCGGATATTGTTTTCCATAATGAAATTGACGTCGAAGCCGCGCGTCAATCCGGCCTCTCTCCTGCTTTAATTGAGCGACTAGTTTTAGATATACCTCGAGTTCAAGGAATGGTCAAGGCCCTCCAAGAAATTTCTGCGCAAAAAGATCCGATCGGTGAAGTATTAGAACAGTGGACGCGCCCGAATGGCTTGCAGATTGAAAAAGTACGCGTGCCGCTGGGCGTGATTGCCATGATTTATGAATCTCGTCCCAATGTCACGGTGGATGCCGCTGCCCTTTGTTTGCAGTCGGGAAATGCCGTGCTTTTACGTGGCGGCTCGGAAGCGATTAATTCCAATCGCGCGATTATTACGGCGCTATCAAAAGCGTTAGCGGCGCAATCCGTACCCGAAGGATCGGTGCAGCTATTAGATGACACCAGCCGCGAAGGCGTGTTGGAGTTGATCCGTTTACCGCAATTGATTGATTTGGTTATTGCGCGCGGATCTGAAGAAATGATTTTGCACATCATGAAAAATGCCACCGTGCCCGTCTTGGGGCATGGCAAAGGCGTTTGCCACATTTATATCGATGAAAAGGCCGACATGGATATGGCGGTCAAAATAGCGATGAACGCTAAAGTTCAACGGCCTGGGGTTTGCAATGCGGTAGAAACACTCCTTATCCATCAATCCGTTGCAAAAACATTTCTTCCGCGCATCGCGGCAGACTATAAACAGGCTGGGGTGGAAATGCGGGGAGATGAAGCGGTTTGCGCTTTAATTCCCGCGGCCATCGCTGCGACGGAAGAGGATTGGCATACGGAATATTCCGATCTCATTATTTCGCTGCACATCGTTCCGAGCGTCAGCGAGGCCATCGCGCACATTCATCGGTATGGCTCGGGGCACACGGATGCGATTATCACGCAGGATGCCGCTATCGCGAACCAGTTTTTACTGAATGTCGATTCCGCGGCCGTGCTGCACAATACCTCTACGCGCATGCATGACGGGAGTGTCTTTGGCTTGGGCGCCGAAATCGGCATTTCCACGCGAAAATTGCATGCCCGGGGAACGATGGGTGCGCGCGAACTCACCAGCACCAAATATATCGTGCATGGCACGGGTCAAATTCGTTCTTAAGTCCTGAATGAACATCGCTATTTTCGGAGGGACTTTTGATCCCATTCACACCGGTCATTTGCTGATGGCCGAATCGGCACGAGAGCAATTTAAATTGCAGCGCATTGTATTTCTTCCGACGGGAAACCCACCCCATAAACAAACCATTATGGCTTCGGCCATGCACCGATTGGCGATGATTAAAAAAGCGATTCAGAGCAACCCCGCTTTTGAAGCGAGCATTTGGGAAATTCAGCAAAAACGCACGGTCTATACCTATGAAGCGTTGGCGCATTTTAAAAAGGTGTATCCACGAGCCGCTCTTTTTTTTATTTTGGGTTCGGATTCCTTGCGCGCTGTTCCCCAATGGCGCCAGGGCATCGCATTACTCCGCCAAGCGCGTTTTCTGATTATCGAGCGACCAGAAACTCCTTGGGCGGGATTGCCGCTGACTTTACGCCGATGGACAAGGCGCGTAAATTCTCCGCTTTGCGCGATCGCCAGTCATGAAATCCGCGCGCGCCGGGCACGGCGACAATCCATCCGCTATGTCGTACCGGATCCGGTCGCTGCCTATATCCAGAAGAAAAACCTCTATTCAGGAATTTCCCGTTGATTCGTCCCCGCGTTTTTGATCTCACCGTTCTCGGTGTTTGCGCTTTCACCGCGCTCGTTGTCTTCATTCTCGATTTGCAAAGCCCTGTCGCGCAGGCGCTCAGCCATGGCGATCGGTTATGGGGCGTTCTCATCGGAAGTGATTACGAAGATAACGCGCGCCATTCCGATACGCTGATGGTGATTTCTTACGAACCGCAGACGCGTTTCTTGGATGTGTTATCGATTCCACGCGATACGATGGTGTCTTTGCCGGAGTTGCCTTATGTGCGGCGCATTAACGAAGTGTTTACCTACGAATTTCGTCATTCGGGGAAAAGCTTTACCATTTCGTCCTTGGCGCTTAAAGGGGTCGTCGAGACTTTGCTTTCTTCGGGCACCGCGCAAGCCATTTCCCTGCCCTACTTTTTCACGATTGACTATCAAGGGTTCCGGGCCTTGATTGATGCCATCGGCGGCGTAACTGTTCATGTCACCGAACCCATGAACTATGACGATAACTGGGGTCATCTGCATATTCATTTTGAAAAAGGCGTTTATCATCTTGATGGCAAGCGAGCCTTGGAGTATGTGCGGTTCCGCGGGAAAAGCGCCGATTCGGGGCGTGTGCTGCGTCAGCAGCTTTTTGTTAAAGAGCTCATGAAACAATTAAAAAATCCGCAGCTGCTTTGGCGCTTTCCCGAATATGCGCATAAAGTTTGGGGCGGTTTTCATACCAATTTTTCGGGTTGGGATTTGTTCACTCTTTTGCTTGAAGCGCGGCATATGAAAGCCTCCAACATTCGCCCCTTTGCGTTGCCCGGACAACCCCTTGGCCAACTTTGGAAAATGAATCCGGAATCAACCGGTCAAATTTTAAATCTGATGAAAGCGCCGCCGCCCAGAATTAGTCGTTGGGGACCG
>Ga0105240_10008555_pt1 | contig 14624 bp, 10 predicted proteins | sample KBSC54metaG_FD_80426 | JGI IMG/M metagenome (GOLD analysis project Ga0105240, IMG submission 80426) | Corn rhizosphere microbial communities from Kellogg Biological Station, Michigan, USA - KBS C5-4 metaG | ecosystem: Host-associated > Plants > Roots > Rhizosphere > Soil | place: Michigan, USA... | reverse complement strand
TCCTATTAAAAGGACGAGCGGAGGTGGTGAAGAGCGCGCACGCCCTTCACCCGTTTTTAACCAAAGGGAAGTCTGAAACCTTTATAAGGTTTCAGAAAACTATAGTTTTGCGTCCCCTGACAACTCTCCTTTTTTATACAGGGTCAGGCGGGCTTGCGGCGCATCATTGCCATCCGCCGGGAGGTGACGACGGTCTCGCCGCGCTGATTCACGCCGCGATGCTCGAACTGAACGACGCCCCACTGCGGTCGCGACTTGGACTCGCGCACCTCGATCACTTCGGTTTCGGCGGTGATGGTGTCGCCGATGAAGACTGGTTTCGGAAACGTGGTCTTTTCGAAGCCGAGATTGCCGACGGTAGTGCCCAGCGTAAGTTCACCGACCGAGAGTCCGACGACCAGCCCGAGGGTGAAGATCGAATTGACCAGGCGCTGACCGAACTCGGTATTTTTGGAGAATTCGGCATCGAGATGCAGCGGCTGCACGTTCATCGTCAGCGTCGAAAAGAGCAGGTTATCGGTTTCGGTAACGGTACGGCTCGGCTGATGTTTGAAGACGTCGCCGACGCGGAATTCCTCGAAATATTTTCCAGCCATTTTCGCCTCACGCTTTTCAGAGTGCTGTAACTGATACCAAAATGATCGCAGGGCGCGCGAGTCTATCGTTGCGATGGTGCAGGCGGCGTGCGCGGCGTGCAGGAAAGCCGAATCGCAATACGCGTTGCCGGGAGGTTGCCGTTCAGTGCGCGCCGGCGGCCGTTGTCGGCGACTCGGGCGACAGCTCCTCGAGGGTTTTGCCGCGGGTCTCGGGAACCATCGTGAGGATCAACACGATTCCGATCAGCGGCCCGACCGCGAAAATTGACGCCGCGTTGCCCAAGCCGCCGAGCGGAGCGGAGAGTGCGCCGACGGCGAGCGGCGAGAGCATCCAGCCGAGCTGCCCGAGCACCTGGACGGTCAGGCAATAGCCGGTCGCGCGGGCGCCGGTGGGAAAGAGTTCCGACGAGAGCGCCGAGTTTGCGGTGCGTGAGCCCTGGTAGGCAAACATCGTAGCCATCAGGGCGAGCAACATCGCGCCGTGATTGTCGGTGCGAAACAGTGCGAACATCGCGAACGCCGTGGCCAGGAAGAAGAGTGCGGTGGTCATCCGGCGCCCGACGCGATCGAGCAGGTAGCCGCAGAGCAGCGTGCCGACGGTGCCCATCAGATAGGCGAGCACGATCGCGGCGCCGATCTGGCTGGATTTCCAATGATGGTCGCGCTTGGCGTAGAGGCTGAAGAAGGAGATCGTGGGGCCGCCGACGAGGCCGATACAGTTGCACAGCGCGGCGATCAGCAGGAGCCGGCCGCGATAGGATTCCTCGCCCGCGCGGAGACATCGCAACATTGGCGCGAAGAAGCCGTCGAGATTTTCGGCAGTGCGGCGGCGGCGCTCCTCGACCGCACCGAAGCGCACCGTCTCGCGCATCCCGCGCCGCAGCCACGCGACGGCGAGCAGCGGGGCGATGCCGAGAAAGTACATCCCGCGCCATCCCCAGTTCGACTCGGCGACGTACCCGTACAGCGTGCCGGCGGCGGCGACGCCGAGGAACGCGACCATGTGGAGAATCGAGATCGCGCGGCCGCGCAGTTGGTCCGGAAACTCCTCGCAGATGATCGTGATCGCAATACCGAATTCGGCCGCCAGAAAGACTTGGGAGGCGCTTTGAAAGAGCGTGAACGTCGCCATCCCGGAGGACAACGCGGTCATCAGGGTGAAGAACGCATAGCACAGGACGGTGTTGGCGATGACCGGCTTGCGGCCATAGCGATCGGCGAGCGTGACGACGAAGAACGAGAGGATGCCGCCGAAGCGCACGATGGTCGCGATCGCGCCGATGGCCTGATCGCCCAGGTTGAAGGTGCGCGCGATGTCGGGCGTGCAGAGGTGAAAGACGGTGATGTCGTAGCCTTCGAAGATGGTCGCCGACATCAACATCGCGAGCAGCGACCACAAATAACGCCGCTCGGGCACTATCGCAGCGGTAGCTTTAGGGTCGGTGGGTGGATAGCTGACGGGTGCGGCGTCCATCGTATGGGTCGTTGCGCGACCCGGATCGCAACCTTTCAGATCGGTCGCATACGGGCAAGTGACCAGAAAGGGGAGGGAGAGAGAGGAGAGATGGGGAGGGCGGTTCAAGAACTCAAAACTTGTAATGTTTCAGAAGTCTGAAACCTCGTGGAGGTTTCAGACTTCCCTTTTAATCAGATGCGGGTGCGCCCTCGGAAAACCTTAATCAGTGATCGACGTGGGTCAGCGACGGGCGCTCGCGATGCGCAGGGAGGTGCCAAGTCGCGTGGGCAAGGGGACGGCGAGTCCATCAGGGGGCGCTGACGGCGCGGCGGATGGTCGCGCGTCCAGCTTCGCCGAAGAGGCCGCCGTGCGAGGTGGATTTGAGGGCGTCGAAGGTCGCCTGGTAGTCGGTATCGCCGACTGCGAAGTCGAGCGGATGCCTCTGCGTGGAAACGTGGAACGGCTGTCCCTGGTAGTACTGAGTAATGGCCGACGCCAGTGCTTTGCTCGAGCCGTACATGGCGACGGTTTGTCCCTGGCATTGCAGGCGCTCCATCAGGTCTGCCTGATTGCAGTTGGCGGAGGGCGGGTCGAGGGTAACCTGATGCACGGTCAGGTCGTCGCCCTCGCAACGAACCGAGGCGGCGTACTCGATGGTGCGATATTCGAGGTCGCCCGCGACGGTAATCGCGTTGTCGGCGCCGGCGACGGTCAGGTTCTTCGCGGTCATCGTTTCGGTGACGCCTTCGACCGGCAGCGGCAGGTCGAAGGTCGAGCCGTACAGGCGCAGGACCTGGTTGATGAAAGTATATTGGGCGTCGAGGATTACATTACTCATTGCGGGAGCATTGGCTATTTCGTTGCCGACCGCGGAGTCGTTGAGGAAAGAGGCCGGATTACTCATTTGACCGGCCGGGGACGCGATTACGGTGATTGCGGGGCCGGGGAAGGCGACGGCGAGATCGAAGCCGACGTTACTGCCGCGGCCGGTGAGGATGCGGACGCCGGCGGTGTTGTAGCTGGCGATTTCGCCGAGGCCTTTGAGGTTTGGCGCAGTATAGCCGGGCCTTGCGGCGCCGGCTGCGTCGGCGACCGCGAGCGTCATCCGCCATGGCAACCACGCCGCGCGCATCCGGACGACTTCGAGCCATTCGGGCCCGGCGGCCGGATTGATCAGGCGCGCGGCGACGTTGGCCAGTGGCGCGGAGCAATCGATAGTGTGAAGCGCGGGGACGGATAGCGCGGGCGCCACGCCCGGCACAACCAGTCCGACGGCGTAGGCGGTTTCGGCGCGAGTTGGGGCGTCGATGCCAGCGTTGGAAGCGCCGCCGCAATAGACGATCGAGACCACGGAAATTTTCTGCGGCGCAAGATCGGCGGCGCCAGCGGCGGGCGAGTCGAACACGATCGGGAGCATCTGGCGGATCGCGTCGGGAATCAGGCGTGGCAGCAGAATCGCACGCAGCGGCGGGGTGCTCTGTGCGTTGGCGAGGGTGGGCGCGACCAGCAGCGATATCGACGGCAGCAGGGCGACGAGCAAGGCCACGCGAATCCATTCCAGTGCGAGTGTTGGTCGGAGGGTTGTCCGCGGGTCTGTTGCAGCCATCGGCTTTATCCTAGCATGGGCGCGGCAAACTATTCGCGAGAGCCCGCGAGCGCGGTACGGAGTAACTAATGAAGAATGCCCTGGTAATCGGCGGAACCGGTCCGAGTGGGCCATTTCTGGTGAGCGGCCTGCGCGAGCGCGGGTTCACGGTGACGATCCTCCATCGGGGAACGCACGAAATTCCCGAGATTCCGGCCGATATCGAGCATATCCATACGGACCCCCATTTTCGCGAGACGCTCGACCCGGCGATCGCGGGGCGCAAGTTTGACGTCGTGATCGCGACCTACGGGCGCATCCGCGTGATCGCGGAGGCGTTTGCGGGCAAGACCGCGCAGTTTATCGGGATCGGCGGGGTGCCGTCGTATCGCGGCTACTTCGTGCCGGGGGCGAATTTTCCTGTCGGACTGCCGATACCGACGCCAGAGAACGCGCAGACCGTGCAGACCGAAGCAGAACATCGATTTTCGTATCTGATCGCGAGCACCGAGCAGGCGATCCTCGCGGCCCATCCGCGGGGCACGGTCTATCGCTATCCGTATGTGTATGGGCCGTACCAGTTGCTGCCGCGTGAATGGTGTGTGATTCGGCGGGCACTCGACAAGCGTAAGTTTATCATCCTGTCGGAGGGCGGACTCGGCCTGATGACGCATGGCTATGCGGGGAACCTGGCGCATGCGGTAATGCTGGCGGTGGATCGGCCGGAGGCGGCGGCGGGACAGATCTACAATTGTGGCGACGAGCGGCAATTCTCGGTGCGGCAGGTGGTCGAGATAATCGCCGACGAGATGAAGCATAATTTCGAGATAATCAGTCTGCCGTCGGCGGTAGCGTATCCGGCGCGCGGCGTCAGCCTGGAAATCACCCCCCATCACAAGCTGATGGACCTGCATAAGATCAGGCAGGAGTTGGGCTATCGCGATCCGCTGGCGCCGGAGGAGGCGCTGCGGCGCACGGCGCGCTGGTATCTGGAGCATCAGCCGGAACGCGGCGGCGAACTCGAACAGCGACTGCAGGACAATTTCGACTATGCGACCGAGGATGCGCTGGCGGCGATCTATCGGGAGGCGGCGACGCGGGCGCAGGCGTTTGCGCGGGAGATCGTACCGACACCGCATCCGTACCCCCATCCGAAGGAACCGGGGCTCGTGCGGGACCATCGGAATCGGTAGGGGTGTGCGAAGAGATCAGATGACGCGGCGGTTGTAGTTTTCCGCAAACTGAGACCTTACGAGGTTTCATGCATCCCAACTGTCTCGACCTGATTTTCGGGAGTGGACTTTCCCTTTAATCAGATGCGGGCTTCGTCCTGTGGATACCTCATTCAGGGAGCGTCGCTCGCGATGCTCGCTCGTCGGAATCGTTGCGCGCCCCTCGCCACGTCGCGTCACGCGGGGTTGCGAGGCGCGCGCGCCCGATCGCTGACTTCAATCCAATTCCGTACGGCGCACGTATATCGCATCGTGGAAGACGCATCGCCGCGCCGTTGCGCCGTCGAATTTAAACGCGTTGCGCATGGAATACGGCTTAACTATTGTCAACTCAGTGGGGCCGCGCCGTTCGCAGGCCCGGCCGAGGCCTTCCGTGCCTGAAACTCGCCGAGACGAACAAAAACTCTGGCTGATCTTGTTCCAGATCAAGGGCGTCCGGTCGCGTCTTAATTTTCTCGCGCTCCAGCGATGGGTCTTCGCCGGCCTCGCTCTGCTGATCGGCGGAATCGGACTTACCTTTTTCGCGGCCGCGACTTTCGGCCCCCTGACTTTCCTCGCGATTGCGATTTTCATGCTGATCGTCGCCGTGCTCGGGATTATCCGCGAGACGATCGTGGTCCGTGCGAGGCGGATCACGCCGGCGCGCGCGGCCGCTTTCGCCGATACCCGCGCCCAGTTGAAGGGCCGGTTGACGACAGTGCTCGCGCTCAACGCGACTCCGCGCCGTTCGCCCTTGTGGGCTTACCTGGTTGAAGATACGTACGGCCGTCGCGAGGAGTTCGAGCCGCGGCGCGTCGCCCCGCGACTGCTTTCGCGCGCGCTCTATCCGTTGCTCGCGGCGGTCCTGCTAGCGGCGCTTTCGGTGCCCGCCGCACGCTTCGCCAGCGCCCCGCGTCGGCGTCCCGCGCGCCCCGGACTCGACGGTCCGAGCCAGGTTACGGCCGATATCGGCAATCTCGATATTCGACCGGCTGATCCGGCGCTGCAGCCCAACGCCGAAATTTACGCCGATCCCGCAACCTTGCGAAAGCTGGCGGACAAGCTCGCCGCGGCCGAAAAGGCCGATCGCGATCGGCGTCCGCTATCCAAGCTGGTGGACAAGGCGCGCAAGTTTGCCGACGCATTCCAGGACAAGCTCAACGGCCTGGGCCCGGCGCGGTCGCGGCCGACGCAGATGCGCCTGACCGATCGAAATCCGGGACCGCCGACCCCGCCCGGTAACAACGACAACAGCCCGAACTCGGGCCCCACCGGCAACTCCGGCGGCGGCAGCGGCCTCGCCGCTAATTCACATCGCGGCGCGCCCGGCACCGCACAGCCCGGCGCCGCGCAAAATTCGCCACCCCCGATGACTTCGTTGCCGCCGCAGCAGGCCGACGAACTCGCCAACAAGCAATCCTCGCCGGCACCCGCGACCGGCTCCGATCAGACGCCCGCCGGCGATCAGAATCAGGCCAACGCCGGCGACCCCAACGCGGGCGGCGGCTCCAGTCATGGCACCGGTAGTGACCCGGCCAACCTCTTTGGTCCGGCCAGCCCGCTGCCGCTCGGCAGCGATAGTTTCAAAATCGCGATCGAGGCCGATCCTTCCGACGAATCGACCGCGCCCGGCAGCCCGACTTATGTGCCGCCGCGGATTCGCGTGCCGCTCAACCCCGACCAGTTTCCCGATCAGCCGCTGGCGCGCGCCGCCGTGCCCGCCGCTGACCAGAACACCATCAAGCGGGTCTTTCAAAGATGAACGAAGCCCAGTCCACGGCTGTCGCCGAACTTCCGACGATCGCCGATTTCGCCCGCACCTTTCGCCGTATCCAGGCCGAAATTCATAAGGTGATAATCGGTCATGAGCAGGCCGTCGAGGAATTGCTGAGCGCGCTGTTTGCCGGCGGCCACGTCCTGATCGAGGGCGTTCCCGGCACCGGCAAGACCACGCTGGTCAAGACGCTGGGCCTCGCGCTGAACCTGAGCTTCAACCGAATCCAGTTCACCGTCGATCTGATGCCCGCGGATATCACCGGCACCCGCGTGATCCTTACGAGTGTCGAAGGCCGGCGCGAATTCAGTTTCCAGTCCGGCCCGATTTTCTGCCACATCCTGCTCGGCGACGAGATCAATCGCGCCACTCCCAAAACCCAGTCGGCCCTGCTCGAAGCGATGGCCGAGTTGCAAGTGACGGTCAGTGGCACCACCTATCCGCTGGCGCCGCCGTACTTCGTGATGGCGACGCTCAATCCGATCGAGATGGAAGGCACCTATCCGCTGCCCGAGGCCCAGCTCGACCGGTTTCTGTTCAAGGTGCGGCTGGGCTATCCGGGCGAGGCCGAACTGGTGCGCATCATCGGTTCCACCACTGGTCCCGAGGAGGCCGGCGTCGAGCCGGTGTTCGAGCCGCACGAGGCGGCGCTGCGAATCGAGGGCCTCAAGCGCCTGGTGCGCGAGGTGATCGTCGCGCCGCCGATCGAGCAGTATGCCGCCCGCATGGTGCGCGCGACGCAGCCGGCCAATTCGCGCGTACTGGGCGATATGCACGCGCCGATCGTCGTTGACGAGGTGAATCGCTACGTCAGCTTCGGCGCGAGTCCGCGTGGTGCGCTCGCCCTCATCCTGGGCGCCAAGGTCGGCGCACTGCTCGACGGCCGCGCAAATATCGCCTACGACGATATCGATAAGGTCGCTGCCGCTTCGCTCGACCATCGGATCATGCTCAACTATGCGGCGCACACCGACAACATCGACGCGGCGCAAATCGTACAGCAAGTGGTCAAGGCGGTGCGCGCGTCGCGCGCCTGAAGGAGACGCTCACGATGCTCGAAGCGCGCGCATTCGAGCCCGCATTTTTGCAGAAGCTCGACGGCCTGGTGCTTGGCACGCGGCGCGCGCGCACCCAACGCGCCGGTCAGCGCGTCGTCGGCCGCCATCAGGGCGGCGGTATCGAGCCCGAAAATTTTCGCGAGTATTCCCCCGGCGACGACCTTCGCTTCCTCGACTGGAACGCGTACGCGCGCCTCGACGATCTGACCATCCGCACCTTTCGCGCCGAACGCCAGCTCGAAATCACGATCATGATCGACGCGAGCGCCTCGATGGCCGTGCCGGCCGACGACGACAAGCTCGGCCTCGCCCTGACGCTCGGCGCGGGCCTCGCCTTTATCGGGATGAACGAAAACGATCCCGTGCGGCTGGTCGCGTTCGCCGGGCGCCGCGCCGGTACTCGTATCGAGACGACGCCGTTTCGCCGCCGTCGCGAGACCTATATCGACTTTCGCCCGTTCGTCTCCACGCTCAAGTCCGGCGGCGAAACCCGCATCTCGGATGCTGTCGGCGAATTGCTCCAGGAACGGCGCGCGCCCGGCATGGTCATCGTTATCTCGGACTACCTGGTCAGCCCGGGCGATTATGAAGAGGCGCTCGGACGCCTGCTCGGCGTCGGCCACGAGGTCAAGGCGCTGCACGTGATGGGCGACCGCGAAGCGACCGGCAATTATCCGCCGGGCGCGTATCGCGTGCGCGATTCCGAGAGCGGAGAATTTCGCGACGTCGTTTTCGGGCCGGCCGCCGCACACGCCTGCCGCCGCCGCGCCGCCGACCACGCTGAACGCTTGAGCGCCTTCTGCACGCGCCGCGGTATCATGTACGCGCCGGCCTTCGGCGTCTCGCATCTCGACGACATCATGGCCCGCGAATTCCCGCGCCTCGGAGTGATCAACTGACGTGGGCCTGCTCAATCCATTGAATCTGCTTTACGCGCTCAGTCTCGCCGCCCTCGTCGCGATCTATCTGCGCGCGCTCTCCCGCCCGACGCTCGAAGTGTCGAGCCTGATGCTCTTCGAGGAGGTCCCTGCGCCCGTCGCCAAGAGCCGGCTGCTGCGCGTCGATCGCTTCTTCTGGCTTGAGGCGCTCGCCCTCGGCGCGTTGACGTTCGCGGTCGCCGGCCTTTATCTGCGCGTCCATCAGCCGGTGGGCCGCAATCATCGCCGCGCTCTCGTGTTCGATTTGGGCGCTGCGATGGGTGCGACCGACGACGACGGCAGCGCGCATCCCGGCTCGCGTCTCGACGAAGCGCGTGGCATCGCCGAGAAAATTATCGCGAACGCACCCGTCGGCGATCGCTTCACCGTTTCTGGCTATGCGCTGGAAGCCGAAACTATCCACGCGCCCGGCGGTGATCCGCATGAGGCCCGCGACGCGCTTGCCGCGCTCGCGCCGCAGGCGGTTGCGGCGCGGCCCGCGGCCCTGCGCGCCGCCCTGATGCGTGCGCGCGGCGCCGATCAGATCGACCTCTTCGCCGACCGCCCGCCATCCGCTGCCGCGATCGACGATGCGGGCCTCGCCGGCCGACTCAATTTCCATCAAGTGGGCGCACCCGCACCCAACCTCGCGATCGTCTCGCTCGACGCCGGCGTCCCGCACTCGACGGTGGGCCGTTGCGTCGTGCGCAATTTCTCCAATCGCCCGCAATACTGCGACCTCGTGATCGAGGCCGCCGGCCGCGAAGTTTTCCATTCGACGCTGATCGCGGAGCCGCGCGCCGAAATCGTCGTTCCCTTCGGCCCGCTCCCCGCGGGCGGCCTGGTCAAGGCGCGAATCACCAGCCACGATGCGCTCGCCGCCGACAATCAGCGATTCGCCTTTGCTCCGAGTATCGCGCAGGCTCATGCCCTCGTGCTCTCGCGCGACGCCGCGGTGCGCGACGATCTTGCGCGGATCGTGCTCGCCATCAATCCGAATTTTATGGTGACCGCGGCCGACCCGCTTCGCCCCGGTTCCTTCAACCCGTCGCAACACTTTGACCTTGCGGTGATTCACGACAACGCCGGTCGCGGCGTCAACGCCGACGCGCGCCTGCTGATCTTCCCCGAGCCGCCGCTCAACGGATCGAAGCTTCCTCAACTGGTTCCCGTCACCGGCTCGGTCACGCTCGCCGAGATGCAGGAGCGCGAAGGTTCCGGCAGCCTGAGCGCGCCCGTCCTGCTCGGGCCCGCGCGCATCCTGGCGCTGCCACCCTGGATGGAACCGCTGGCGCGCGGAGTCAGCGTCGGCGAGCACCAGAGCTTTCCGCTTGCCGCCTTCGGCTACGACGGTAATGTCGCGGTCGGCGTGCTGGCCTTCGACGTCCGGGATCATCTGCTACTCGATCCCGATCGGATGGACGCACTGGTGACCGCGATTGACCTGCTCCATCGGCTGGTGGCGCCGCGCGATGTCCTTATCGAGCCGACCGGCGCCTTTGTCACCGCCACCGCGGGAGCGCATCCGCGGCTGCGTGCGCCCGACGGCGCGACGCGCGTGCTTACGCCCGACCAATGGGGGCGTGTGCGCTTTCGCACGCTGCAAGCCGGCCGCTATCTGATAACCAATGACGGCCCGGCCGTCGCCGTCTATGCGAATTACTACGACGCCGGCGAATCCGACCTGTCGACACCCGCGGGCGTGGCGGCGGCAACGTCTCCGTCCGCGCCGACCGCCACCGCCGGCGCTGCGCGCCTGACCGTGGAGCCGATCGCGATTCCGCTAATTGTGCTCGCCTTGATCGCGCTGCTCGTGGAGTCGGTGATGCTCGCGCAGCGTGCGATCCGCTGGAGGACGGCCCGTGTTTGAACGACCGCTCCTCCTGTGGCTCCTCGCGGCGATGCCGCTCGTGGCCCTCCCCGGCGTCCTCGCGATGCGCTCGGGACGCCCGCTTGCGGGCGCGCTCTCCGCGCTGCTGCGCAGCGCGCTGTTCGCCGCGCTCGTCCTGATGCTCGCCGGCGCGCGGCTCCCCTTCAAGGCGGCCGCGCATCGCCTGGCGCTGGTCGTCGCGGTCGATCACTCCCAATCGATTGCGCCCGACCAGCGCCAGTGGATGGCGCGGCGTATCGATGCGATACGCCGCGCGCTGGATCCCCGCGACCAGTTGGGCGTCGTGGCCTTCGGCCGCGACGCCCAACTGGTCGCGCCGCTCGGCGACCCGCGTCTGCTGACGCGGATCGCCGGCGCGCCGGACTCCGGCGCGTCCGGCGTGGCCGTCGCGCCCGACTCCGGCGCGACCGATATCGCCGGCGCGCTGACTGCGGCTGCCGGCGTCTTTCCGCCGGGCGATGAAAAGCGTCTCGTGCTGCTGAGCGACGGTGTCGAAACCGAAAATAGCGCGCGCGACGAATTGCCCGCGCTCGCCGACGCCGGCGTGCGCGTCTTTACCGCCGCGCCACCGCCCTCGGTGGTGGCGCGCGTCGCGCTCACCGGCTTCGACGCGCCATCATCCGTTCACGCCGAGACCAGCTTCGCGCTCCATCTGGATATCGCGAACGAGGCGACCCATCCGATCGACGCGCACATCGGCCTTTTCGGCGAGGGCCGTGCGCTCGGCGGCCAGCAGGTCCAGCTCCGCCCCGGGCTGAACCGCTTCGAACTCCCCTATCGAATCGACCGGCCCGGCGCCTATGTGCTCAAGGCGACTTTGGAGGTCGCCTCCGATCTCGCACTCGTCAACGCGAGTGCGACGGCCGCGGTCTCGGTCGCGCCGCCGCCCAACGTATTGCTCATTGCAAATTCGCCGCCCGAGAGCCTCGTCAAGGCGCTTGAGCTCCGCCATTTCGACGTCGCCAACGCGGGCCCTCACGGCCTTTCCGCGCGCGCCTCCGACTATCTCGACTACCAGGCCGTCATCATCGCCAACGTCATTGCCGACGCGCTCGCACCCGCCGTGCAGTCCGCGCTCAATCGCTATGTTGCCGATTACGGCGGCGGTCTGATCGTCACCGGCGATACCCTGCGCGATTCCAAATTTCACGGCAGCGATCTCGAAAAGACCTTGCCGATCGAGTTCCAGCCGCAGCCCCCGCCGCCCTCGCGCGAGCCGATCGCGGTCTATCTGCTGATCGATCGTTCCAATTCGATGAGCTACAACTCGCGCTTTCCCGCCGTGCGCGACGGCGAGCGTATCCATTACGCCAAGGAGGCCGCCGTCGCCCTCCTCAACCAGCTCGACGATACCGATTACGCCGGCGTGATTGCCTTCGATTCCGAGCCTTACGTGCTCGGCCATCTGCGCCCGCTCGGTGAGGATCGCGACGAGTTGGTCGGCCGCGTCTCGCGCCTCATGCCCGGCGGCGGCACCGATTTCAAGGAGGCGCTGGAAATCGCCCAGCGCGAAATCCTCGCGACCGGCCTGCCCGTGCGCGAAGTGATTCTGCTCACCGACGGCGACACCAATCGCCAGTATCATGATCACGACCAGTTGCTCGCCGACTACGCGAAGGAGAACATCCCGGTCTCGACGATCCGTATCGGCCCCGACCTCGAAAATCTGCGCCTCCTGCAGGACTTCGCCAAGACCTCCGGCGGCATTTTCTACCGCGTCGAGGACATCAAGAAGCTGCCTCAACTCCTCGTCCATCTCACTCACGAGGCGCAGAACTTCAAGCGCCGCAATCGCACGCATGTCGATCTCGCCGCGCCCACCTCGATCATGAACGGCATCGCGCCCGCCGAACTCCCGCCCATCGACTTTTTCGCCGAGACCACGGCCAAGGAAGGCGCCGAGGTTCCGCTGCTAATCCGCAGCCCCACGCGCACTTCGGCCCTGCTCGCGACCTGGCAATACGAACTCGGCCGCAGCGCGGTATTCGTCGCCGATCCCGATTCGATGGGCTCGCTCGCGTGGATCCGATGGAACCGCTATGCCGAATTCTGGTCGCAACTGGTGAATTGGGTCGCGCGCGCCGGCGACTCCGGCCCCTTTTCGTTGCGCGTCGCCAACGCGCCCGATGGCTCCCTCACTATCGAGGCTGACAAGGCCGACCAGGTCCCGGTAAGCAATCTCTTCGCCCGCGTCACCGGTCCGCGCCGCGCCATCGACCTCGCAATGACGCAGATGGGCACGACCCTCTATCGCGGCGAGACTCCCCCAATGGCCGCGGGCAAGTACGTCGTCACCCTGATGATCAAGGCGGGCGATACCGAGCGTGTCCTGATGCGCCGGCAGATCGCCGTGGCTGGGGGCGAGTCGGCCAACAGTGCCGAACTTCGCTTGCAGCCACCCAACCTGTCATTGCTACGCGAAATCGCTGCGCAGACCGGCGGCCAATTCGACGCGAGCGTCGCCCGCATCACCCATCCGAATGGAGCGACGGTGATCGATTACCGTTCGATCGATTCGATGCTCGTGCCACTCGCAATTTTCCTGCTGCTCGCCGAAGTCCTGGTGCGCCGGCGTCTCCTCGGCGATTGACGTACGCCCCGCGTCGCGTCACTGCATCGGCGCAAGTGAATAAGGCGGCCGCGCGCACCAGCGCGATCGACGTGCGCTTTCAACCTTCCCGCGCGACGTAGCCGCTTACCCGCGCATCGCGAGCGTCAATCATTGCGCCATGTAGCCGCCATCTACCGGCATCGGCAATCCATGAACATAGGAGGCGCGATCGGAGCATAGCCACGCGACTGCTTCGCCGATTTCGGACGGCTCGCCGATCCGTTTGAGCGGCTCGGAGCGCGCCATTTTCTCTTCGTTGCCGGGCTTTGCGTTGAGCAGTTTGCCCAGCATCGGCGTGCGAATCGGGCCGGGGCAAACCGCGTTGACGCGAATCTTGTGACGCCCGTACTCGATCGCGGCGGCCTTGGTGAGGCCCGCGACGCCATGCTTGGCGGCGACATAGGCGGGGAGTCCGCTGACTCCTATGAGGCCGGCGTCGGAGGAGGTATTGACGATCGCGCCGCCGTGCCCCTGCTTGAGCATCTGATCGATCTCGGCCTTCATGCAGAGCCATACGCCGGTCAGATTGATCGACATCACGCGCGCCCAGTTCTCCTCGGTACATTCGTGGACGCGGCCGCCCTTGCCGTCGATACCGGCGTTGTTGAAGGCGCAATCGAGGCGTCCGTAAGTGGCGACAGCCGCCGCCACCATCGCGGAAACGTCGGCCCATTTCGAGACGTCAACCTTGACGAAGATGGCGCTGGCGCCGGCGTCCTTGACCAGCTTCACGGTTTGATTGCCGCCCTCTTCCTGAACGTCGGCGAGGACGAGTTTGGCGCCCTCGCGTGCAAAAATCAGCGAAGTGGCGCGGCCGATTCCGGATGCGGCGCCGGTGATGATTGCGACTTTGCCGTCAAGTATTCCCGCCATTGCGATACCTCCAGTGTGAGTTCATTACATAGGCGATCGTGGCGGGAAGTGACAAGGAGAAGGGAAGGATCAAGAGCGGCGTTGAGGAACGCAAACGCAAAACTATAGTTTTCCGAAACCTTATGAAGGTTTCAGACTTCCCTTTGGTTACAGACGGGTGATGGGCGTGCGCGCTCTTCGCAACCCCTGTTTATTTTTTAATAGGATGCGGGCTGCGCTCTCAGAAAACCTTATGAAGGAAGGACGCGCGCGTCCTTCATCGATTGGCGCTCGGTAGCAAAAAGGAAGCGGAGCACGACGAGGCGGAACGCCCGCATGAATGGCACCTCAAGAGTGCCCTCTATAGGCGTAACGAGGGGTGGATTACACACGGAGAACCGCGCGGGAAAATTCGACTTCGTGTGCAGACTTGCTGCACTCAGGATCACCAGAATGGAGCTGAACGCGGTGACAAAGCGTGTCACCGCGTCGGGCTGACCTTGGATAGTGGTCGCGTCAGGCGAACAATAATTCCCGCGGCGCAAGGGCACCGGAAACAGATCCCCTGACGCCGCGGTCCCCCTCTTACGACCGAGCGGCGTGGTCGCGGCCTATCAAAGAAGAGTCTCGCTCATACAAAACCAGGTCGGCTGGCCACGCGGGGCGCCGTATC
>Ga0105240_10008551_pt1 | contig 14628 bp, 14 predicted proteins | sample KBSC54metaG_FD_80426 | JGI IMG/M metagenome (GOLD analysis project Ga0105240, IMG submission 80426) | Corn rhizosphere microbial communities from Kellogg Biological Station, Michigan, USA - KBS C5-4 metaG | ecosystem: Host-associated > Plants > Roots > Rhizosphere > Soil | place: Michigan, USA... | reverse complement strand
CGCGTGCTCGAACAGGCGCGCATCGGTTCGGGCAGTTCGCACGGCAATTGCGGCACGCTGACGCCGAGCCACGCCGAACCGCTCGCCGCGCCAGGCGTGATCGCAAAGGCGCTGCGCTGGATGCTGAAACCCGACGCGCCGTTCTACATCGCGCCGCGTTTCGACCCAGCGCTCTGGCGCTGGCTTTGGCATTTCGCGCATCGCTGCAATGCGCGCGACCACCTTGCGGCGACGCACGCCAAGGGCGAATTGCTGAAAACATCGCGCATGCTTATCGAGCAATTCGTGCGCGAGCAATCGCTCGATTGCGAATTCGCCGCCGATGGATTGTTGTACGCGTTCGCCGATACGCGCGAACGCGATGCGACGCTTGCGGAGTTGCCGTTGCTGCACGACATCGGCATCGCAACCGAAGCCTGGGACGCAGCGAAGATCGCAGCGAACGAACCCTCGCTGCGCGATGGCCTTGCCGGCGGCATCTTTTTCCCGGGCGATGCGAGCCTGCGACCGGATCGCTATGTCGATGAACTAGCGCGATTGGCGCGCGAAGCCGGCTGCGAATTCGTCGAGGATTGCGAAGTGCTTGGTTTTCGCCGCGAGCGCGGGCGCATCGTTGGCATCGACACGAAAAAAGGATTGCAGCGCGCGCGCGATGTGTTGATCGCAACCGGCGCATGGTCGCCGGCGCTCGCCAAACAACTTGGTTTCGCATTGCCGATCCAACCCGGCAAGGGCTATTCGATCACCTGGGATGCGCAACGCGCGCCGCCGCGCCGGCCATTGGTGTTGAAGGAACGCTCGATCTGCGTGACTGCTTGGGGCAGCGGTTTCCGGCTCGGCAGCACGATGGAATTTTCCGGTTACGACACTTCGCTCAATCGCACGCGGCTGGATGCGATCGAGCGCGGCGCTGCGGAATACCTGCGCGATCCTCCAACCGGCGTGCGTCGCGAGGAATGGTTCGGCTGGCGGCCGATGACGTTCGATGACCTGCCGATCCTCGGTCGCGCGCCCGGCAGCGACAACCTGTGGCTCGCGACCGGCCACGGCATGATGGGCGTGAGCATGTCGGCGGTCACCGGGCGCCTGATTGCGGACTTGATGTGCGAACGCGAAACCATCATCGATCCCGCGCCATACTCCGCACTGCGCTTCCAGTAACCAGCAGAGGCAAGCGATGTCCGACTTCGACCTGATCGTGCTCGGTGGCGGCTCCGGCGGGCTCGCCGCCGCATTTCGCGCGGCTAACCATGGCGCGCGCGTCGCGCTGCTCGAACCGCACCTGCTTGGCGGCACCTGCGTCAATGTCGGCTGCGTGCCGAAGAAAGCGATGTGGTTGGCGGCGGATATCGCCGGCAAGCTTTCCATGGCGGAATCACTCGGCTTCGCAATGAAAGCAGGCGCGCTCGATTGGCCGGCCTTCATCGCGCATCGCCAGCGTTACATCGAAAACATCCACGCGAGTTATCGCAAGCGACTCGATGCGGCCGGCATCGCGACCTTGCCGATGCGTGCGCACTTTGTCGATGCGCACACCGTCGAATGCAACGACGGCGTGCGCCTGCGCGCGCCGAAAATCCTGATCGCGACCGGCGGCCACCCGCAAAAACCGGCAATCTCCGGCGCGGAACTCGGCGGGGTGTCCGACGATTTCTTCCATCTGTGTTCTGCACCGAAACGCGTTGCGTTGATCGGCGCCGGTTATATCGCAGTCGAACTCGCGGGCGTGTTGCAGGCGCTTGGCAGCCAGGTCGAACTGTTCGCGCGCGGTTCGCGCTTGCTCAACAGCTTCGATGCCGAACTCGGCGAGCTGCTTGCGGAAGACTATCGCCAGTCCGGCGTGCGCCTGCATTTCGGCCACCGGTTGCAATCGCTTGAGCATGATGGGGCGTGCGTGCGTTTGCGCGACGCCGACGGCAATGCCAGCGAAGCGTTCGATACCGTGTTGTTCGCGACCGGACGCCAGCCGAATACCGATGCGCTCGGATTGGAAAACGTCGGCATCGCGACCGATACGCGCGGGCATGTGCTCGTCGATGCCTGGCAGGCGACGAATGTCGAAGGGGTGTTCGCGGTCGGCGATGTTACTGGCCAGGTCGCGTTGACGCCGGTGGCGATCGCGGCGGCGCGTCGATTGATGGATCGGTTGTTTGGCGGCAAGAAGGATTCGAAACTCGATTACGCCAATGTCGCGACCGTCGTTTTTTCGCATCCGCCTATTGCAACAGTTGGGCTCACCGAAGTCGAAGCGCGCTCGCTGCACGGCGATGCGGTGCAAGTATTCCGTACCGGATTCCGACCGATGTTGTACGCGCTCGCCGACGTGCCGCAGCGCAGCCTGTTCAAGCTGGTCTGCGTCGGCGAAGAACGCCGCGTCGTCGGCATCCATCTACTCGGCGAAGGCGTGGATGAAATCATGCAGGGCTTTGCGGTTGCTCTGAAACGCGGCATCACCCTGGATGATTTGCACGACACCGTCGCGATCCACCCGACCTCCGCGGAAGAAGTGGTGCTGATGCGATGAATGACGATTCGACCAACGATATGGCGGGCGCGATCTGCTCGCTGCATCGCGGCACCGCGCCGCTTCTGGTCAGCCTGCCGCACGACGGCACGGCGGTTCCCGACGATATCGCCGCACGCATGACCGAATCGGCACGACGCGTGCCGGATACCGATTGGCATGTCTCGCGCCTGTACGCATTCGCACGCGACATGGGCGCGAGCGTGATCGTGCCGATGCATTCGCGTTATGTCGTCGATTTGAACAGGCCGCCAGACGACGTGTCGCTGTATCCGGGCCAGAACACCACCGGCCTGTGCCCGATCGTGCAGTTCAGCGGCGAGCCCGTGTATCGCGATGGCGGGCAACCAACGCGCGAGGAGGTCGAAGCGCGCGTCGAAACCTATTGGCGCCCGTACCACGACGCTCTCGTCGATGAGCTGGCGCGTTTGCGGGTGCAATACGAACGCGTGCTGCTGTGGGAAGGACATTCGATTCGCGGCGAAGTGCCGTTCCTGTTCGACGGGCGCTTGCCCGACCTCAACATCGGTACCGCGAACGGCGCGAGCTGCTCGCCGCAATTGCAGGCGCGTTTGCAGGATGCGCTCGGCGCGCAGGACGACTACGATTTCGTCGTCAACGGACGCTTCAAGGGTGGCTATATCACGCGTCGTTATGGCGATCCGGCGAACGGCATTGATGCCGTGCAGCTCGAAATCAGCCAGCGCAATTACATGGACGAAGAATCGTTCGCGTACGACAAAGCGAAGGCCGCGCGCTTGCAGGCGACGATCCGCAAATTGCTGGACGCGGCGCTGGGTTGAGCGTGGCCGTGTATCGTCATCTGCCGAACCTCATCAGCGGTGCCCGATTGCTGGCGGCGCCGGTTCTTGTATGGTTTGCAGCGACTGGGCACGAGACTGCGTTTTCGTGGCTGCTGATCGTCGCGCTTGTCAGCGACGTTGCCGATGGCCTGATCGCGCGCATGTTCCATCTCGGATCGAAGCTCGGCGCGATGCTCGATTCCGCCGCCGACGTGTTGACTCTATCCGTTGCGGCTTACGGGATTTCCGTATTCCATCCGGATGTATTCCGCGATCACGCCGTTGCGTGCGGTTTGGTGATCGGTGGATGGATCGCCGTCTGCGCGGTTGCGTTGTTGCGCTATCGCCGTCTATCGAGCTTCCATACCTACATCGCGAAGGTGACCGGCTACGCGCTCGGTTTCTTTCTTGGTGCGCTGTTCGTATTCGGCTTCACGCCGTGGCTTTTTTACCTAACGGTCATGCTTGGCGTGATCGGCAGTGCCGAGGAACTCGCGTTGCTTTGGTGTTTGCCGATATGGCGCGCAGACGTGCGTGGGCTATGGTGGGTGTTGCGCGAACGTGCGTAAGCGGTTGTGAATCCATCAGGAAGTCTTGCGCTGCGGTTGTTCAATCGCAGGCAGGAACCACGCCAGCAATCCGATCGCCGGCAGGAAAGAACAGATGCCGTAAACCTGTTCGATGCCGACACGGTCCGCCAGCATGCCGAGCACGGCTGCGCCGATGCCGCCCATGCCGAACGCGAAGCCGTAGAAGATTCCCGAGATCACGCCGGTGCGGCCTGGCACGAGTTCCTGCGCGTAGACGATGATCGCTGAGAACGCGGACGCGAGCACGAGGCCGATCACGACGGTCAGTGCGGTCGTCCAGAACAGGTTCGCGTGCGGCAGCAACAGGGTGAAGGGCAGCACGCCGAGGATCGATCCCCAGATCACATACCTGCGGCCGATGCGATCGCCGATCGGACCGCCGACCAAGGTGCCGGCCGCGACCGCGCCGAGGAACACGAACAAGTGCAACTGCGCGCTCTGCGCGGACAGATGGAATTTCTGCATCAGGTAGAACGTGTAGTAACTCGACAGGCTGGCGAGATAGAAATATTTCGAGAAGATCAGCGCGCCGAGCACCAGCATCGAGAGGATGACGGTGCGTTTTGGCAGGCGCGACTCCCGCGCGGCCGCACGCGCGGCGCGATGCGCGGGCAGGTGCGTGCGGTACCAGCCTCCGATCCGCGTCAGCATGAACATCGCGGCGATTGCGGCGATCGCGAACCAAGCCACGCTGCCTTGTCCGCGCGGCATCACGATGAACGCGGCGAGCAACGGCCCGCTCGCCGAGCCGATGTTGCCGCCGACCTGGAACACCGATTGCGCGAGTCCGTGCTGTCCGCCCGACGCCATTCGCGAAATGCGCGAGGATTCCGGATGGAACACCGACGATCCCGAACCTACCAACGCAGCCGCGCACAGCAGCATCGGGAAACTCGATGCCTGCGACAACAACAACAAGCCGGTAAGCGTGAAGCCCATGCCGATCACCAGCGAATACGGCAGCGGCCGCTTGTCCGTATAAATGCCGACGAATGGCTGCAGCAGCGACGCGGTGACCTGGAACGTCAGCGTGATCAGGCCGACCTGGGCGAAGCTCAGAGCGAAGTTCAGCTTGAGCAGCGGATACATGGCCGGCAGCAACGACTGGATCATGTCGTTGAGCAGGTGGCAGACGCTGAGCATCATGAGGATCGGGAACGCCGCGCGCGCGGCGGATTCGATCGGCGTTTCGACCGAATCCAGTGGCGTGACGGGAGCGTCGGCGATGGGCGAAGGCGTGGCTACGGTATTCGACATGTGCGTATTGAACACCGACAGACGACATCAGCGCCATCGACCGCGCTGGAATTCTTCGTTGCAAGGCGCGGCATGCTAGCTCCAGCGTTGACCGCGCGCACGTTCAATCCGCATTCCATCCGTGCATGGCGACGCCTGCAGAGGCGAGGATGTCGCGGACGCGTTTCGGATCGACGCGTTTCGAAATGCCCAGCTCGCGAACCATCGCCGGGCCATTCGCCGGCTTAGTGCGGATGCGCAGCAGCGAGTACGCGCCATTGCCTGCTTGCACGATCTCGCATCCGTCGATTTGCGGATAGGCGTAGAAGCTGGCCGACCAGCGTCGTTGCACGAGGATTCCATCGTCGCGAAGGTTCACTTCGGCACGCCCGGCCAGGGACACGATCCACCAACCGCCGCATCCGCCGAGGAAACAGAGCAGGAGCCACAAACCGTACTGCCATGCGTGCGCGGGCACCGACAGCGACGTTCCGCCTCCGAGTTGAACGTCCATCATCGAACCGGATTGGGCGACGATCCCGAGTCCGACGATGGCGCTCACGCCAAAACACACCAAGGCGTCGACCAGCCGGCTACGCGCCGTGCGACGGGCGTGGGCGACGGGTTCGATCCACCAGAGCAGGGTTTTCCCCATGAACTTGATTGATCCGAGGCAGGCAGTTGGATTGGAAGCAGGCGGTCGTCGGCGGGCTTCGCCTCAGACCTCAAGGCTCGCGAGATCGCCCTTCAACTCCAGCCAGCTCTTGCGATCGCCGGCGCGTTTCTTGCCGAGCAGCATGTCCATCAGCGAATGCGTTTCGGGGCCGTCATCGACGGTGAGCTGCACGAGGCGGCGCGTATCCGGATGCACGGTCGATTCGCGCAGCTGCGACGGATTCATTTCACCGAGGCCCTTGAAACGGGTGACGTTGACCGTGCCACGGATTTTTTCGTTCTCGATGCGTTCGAGCAACAAGGTTTTTTCTTCCTCGTCGAGCGCGTAGAACACCTGCTTGCCCACATCGACGCGGAACAGCGGCGGCATCGCGACGAAGATATGTCCGGCCGCGACCAGTGTCGGAAAGTGGCGCAGGAACAGCGCGGCGAGCAGGGTTGCGATATGCAGACCATCCGAATCGGCGTCGGCGAGCACGATGATCTTGCCGTAACGCAGGCCGTCGATGTTCGCGTGGCCCGGATCGCAGCCGATCGCAACCGCGAGGTCGTGTACTTCGGTCGAAGCGAGCACGCCCGAGCTTTCGACTTCCCAGGTGTTGAGGATCTTGCCACGCAGCGGAAGGATCGCCTGGAACTCCTTGTCGCGCGCCTGCTTCGCGCTGCCGCCGGCGGAATCGCCTTCGACCAAAAACAATTCGGTGCGCGATAGATCCTGCGAGATGCAGTCGGCGAGCTTGCCGGGCAGGGCAGGGCCGGACGTGACCTTCTTGCGGATGACCTGCTTCTCGGTCTTCAGGCGTGCGGTTGCGCGCTCGATCGCGAGTTGCGCAATGGCTTCGCCCAGTTCGACGTGCTGGTGCAGCCACAGCGCGAACGCATCGTGCGACGCGCCTTCGACGAACGCTGCGGCTTGGCGCGACGACAGGCGTTCCTTGGTCTGTCCGGAAAATTGCGGGTCGGCGAGTTTCACCGACAACACATAAGCAGCGCGATCCCAGACATCTTCCGGCGCCAGCCGCACGCCACGCGGCAGCAATCCTCGCAAGTCGCAAAACTCGCGCAGCGCCTCGGTCAGGCCGGTGCGCAGGCCGTTGACGTGGGTGCCGCCCTGCGCGGTCGGGATCAGGTTGACGTAACTTTCCTGCACGAGTTCGGCGCCATCGGGCAGCCAGCCCACCGCCCAATCTGCGATCTCCGACGTGCGCGCAAGGGATGCGATGAACAATTCCGGCGGCAGGCACAGGCGGCCGGTGAGTTCGCCTTGCAGGTAATCGCGCAGGCCGTCGCGGTACATCCATTCGACGCGCTCGCCGCTGGCTTCGTCGAAGAAGCGCACAGTCAGGCCGGGGCAGAGGACTGCCTTGGCGCGTAGCAGGTGCTTGAGCGGTTTGAGCGCGAACTTCGGCGTGTCGAAGTAGCTGGCGTCCGGCCAGAACCGCAGCCGCGTGCCGGTATTCTTCTTGCCGACATTGCCGGTATTTTTCAGTTTCGATGCCGGATCGCCGTTCGCGAACGCCATTGTGTATTCGCCGCCATCGCGCTTGATGAACACCTCAAGGCGCTTTGACAGCGCATTCACCACGCTCACGCCGACGCCATGCAGGCCGCCGGAGAAGCTGTAATTGCGGTTGTTGAACTTGCCGCCCGCGTGCAGGCGGGTGAGGATCAGTTCGACGCCCGGGATCTTTTCCTCGGGATGGATGTCGACCGGCATGCCGCGGCCGTCGTCGGAAACCTCGCAGCTGCCGTCATTGAAGAGAGTCACGTCGATCGCGGTCGCGTGGCCGGCCAGCGCCTCGTCCACCGCGTTGTCGACCACTTCCTGCGCGAGATGGTTCGGGCGGGTAGTGTCGGTATACATGCCGGGGCGGCGTTTGACCGGGTCCAGGCCGGAGAGGACTTCGATATCGGCGGCGTTGTAGCGGCTGCTCATGGTGATCCGTGGTGAAGGTGCGCGGCAGAATGGAGTCGGTCCGGGAAAGCGTCAAGTTTGCGGATTACAATAAAATTTCCGTTAAAGTTCATTTCCGGTTCAGGTGAGGTTGCGTTTCTCGTTGGCATGGTGCGCCCTGACATCTACGGCGCGAGGGAATGCTTGCCGTACTTCAGTCACTGCCAGGATGGCGTTCAGCTATAAAACAAGGAAACGCCTATGCGCAAGCTACTTCGCAGCAAGCTTATTCTTTCGACCGCAATCGCCGGCATCGTGGCGATTCCAGCCGCATTCGCACACGGCCACCATGGCAACTCCACCTACGCTGTAGCTTCCGGCAGGCACGGTGGATTCACCCACAACAGCTTTGCCAGTGCCGACAACCGCGCCAATGCGCGCAACGGCGCGCAGTCCAGCAACGATAACGACCACGATCAGGTCTCCGCAGAAGCCATCGCCTCGAACAGCCACAAGCATGGGCACGTTCCCGACGAAGAAGAGCTCGCCCAACCCGAACAGTAAGTCCTAAGCGCCTGATTGGCGCCTACACGAGCACCTTGACGCCCCGGCCAGAACCGGGGCGTTGTCGTTTTTGACCCACATGGATGTGGGGAATGCACCCGGGCGTCTGGAACGCCCGTAGTGACCCACAGGACCGAAACTGCTCCCTGCGTTTTCGGCATTGACCAGCTTCGCTGTTGAAAGGCGCCTCCGCCATCCAGAGCGGTCAGATGTGGGGAATGCACCCGGGCGTCTGGAACGCCCGTAGCTGACCCACAGGGATGTGGGGAATGCACCCGGGCGTCTGGAACGCCCGTAGCCGAGTCGCTCGCGGCCTCGCGCCGCAGCCTGTAGAATGCGGTTTTCCGGAACCACTGAAACCATGACCCGCCTGATTTTCGTGACCGGTGGTGTGGTGTCCTCGCTTGGCAAGGGCATTGCATCGGCGTCGCTGGCCGCCATCCTCGAAGCCCGCGGCCTGCGGGTGACGCTGATGAAGCTCGACCCCTACATCAACGTCGATCCGGGCACGATGAGCCCGTTCCAGCACGGCGAGGTGTACGTCACCGACGACGGCGCCGAAACCGACCTCGACCTCGGCCACTACGAGCGCTACGTGCGCACGCGGCTGACGCGCAGCAACTCGATCACTACGGGCCGCGTGTACGAGAACGTGATCCGCAAGGAGCGCCGTGGCGATTATCTCGGCGCGACCGTGCAGGTCATTCCGCACATCACCGACGAGATCAAGCGCTGCATCGACGAGGCGACCGAAGGCTTCGACGTCGGCCTGGTCGAAATCGGTGGCACCGTCGGCGACATCGAGTCGCTGCCGTTCCTCGAAGCGATCCGCCAGATCCGCACCGAACGCGGTCCCGAGCGCGCGATCTTCATGCACCTGACACTGGTGCCGTTCATCGCAGCGGCCGGCGAATTGAAAACCAAGCCGACCCAGCATTCGGTGAAGGAACTGCGCTCGATCGGCATCCAGCCCGACATCCTGTTGTGTCGTTCCGAACAACCGCTGCCGGATTCGGATCGCCGCAAGATCGCGCTGTTCACCAACGTGCCCGAAAGCGCGGTGATCTCGGCGGTCGATCTCGACAACATCTACAAGATCCCGCTGTGGCTGCATGCGCAGGGCCTCGACCAGATCGTGGTCGAGCGCCTGCATCTGGAGTCGCAGGTGAAACCAGTCGATTTGTCGGAATGGATCGCGACCGTCGATGCGGCCGAACATCCGGTCGATGAAGTCACCATCGCTGTCGTCGGCAAATACGTCGATCACCAGGACGCCTACAAATCGCTCGGCGAAGCGCTGCGCCATGGTGGACTGCGCCAACGCACGAAAGTGAAGCTGAAATGGCTGGAATCCGAGGCCATCGAAAAGCAGGGTGCAGCCGCATTGCTCGACGATGTCGATGCGGTTCTCGTGCCAGGCGGATTCGGCGATCGCGGCTTCGAGGGCAAGGTGCTCGCGTCGCAATACGCGCGCGAGAAAGGCGTTCCGTATTTCGGCATCTGCTACGGCTTGCAGGCGGCGGTGGTGGATTTCGCGCGCCATGTCGCCGGCCTGGAACACGCTGCGAGCACCGAGAACGACCGCAATTCGCCCGATCCGGTCATCGGCCTGATCACCGAATGGCGCACCGCGACCGGCGATGTCGAGAAGCGCGACGAATCCTCCGATCTCGGCGGCAGCATGCGCCTTGGCTTGCAGGAACAACGCATCAAGCCCGGCACGCTCGCGCACAAGCTGTACGGCAAGGACGTGGTCGGCGAACGCCATCGCCATCGCTACGAATTCAACAATCGCTATCGCACCAAGCTCGAAGACGCGGGCCTCGTGATCAGCGCGAAGTCGATGGACGACCTGTTGGTTGAGATGATCGAACTGCCGCAGTCGAAGCATCCGTGGTTCCTTGCCTGCCAGGCGCATCCGGAATTCCTGTCCACCCCGCGCGACGGCCATCCGCTGTTCATCGGTTTCGTGCGCGCCGCGCGCCAGTTCAAAATAAATGCGGGCAAGGCGGGCGGTCGGTTGCTGAAGGAAGCGAGCGCGTGAATCTTTGTGGCTTCGAGGTCGGACTCGACAAACCGTTTTTCCTGATCGCTGGCCCCTGCGTGATCGAGTCGATGCAGTTGCAGCTCGACACCGCCGGCACGCTGAAGGAAATCGCCAGCAAGCTCGGTATCCCCTTCATCTTCAAGTCGAGCTTCGACAAGGCCAACCGCACGTCGGGCACGAGTTTTCGCGGGCCGGGCCTCGAAGAAGGCCTGAAGGTGCTCGCCGAAGTAAAGAACCAGATTGGCGTGCCGGTACTGACCGATGTGCACGAATACACGCCGATGGACGAAGTCGCGAGCGTCGTCGACGTGCTGCAGACGCCGGCCTTCCTGTGCCGGCAGACCGACTTCATCCAGAAGGTCGCGAACGCGGGCAAGCCGGTCAACATCAAGAAGGGCCAATTTCTGTCGCCGTGGGAAATGAAGCACGTCGCCGCGAAAGCGCTGGCGACTGGCAACACCCAGATCATGGTCTGCGAACGCGGCGCGAGCTTCGGCTACAACAACCTGGTCTCCGACATGCGCAGCCTCGCGGTGATGCGCGACACCGACTGCCCGGTCGTGTTCGACGCGACCCATTCGGTGCAGTTGCCCGGCGGCGCGGACGGCAAGTCCGGCGGCCAGCGCGAATTCGTGCCCGTGCTTGCGCGCGCAGCGATGGCGGTCGGTATCGCCGGCATCTTCATGGAAACGCATCCGGATCCGGACAAGGCACTCAGCGACGGGCCGAATGCTTGGCCGTTGGGGAAGATGAAAGCATTGCTCGAAACACTGTTCGAACTCGATCGCATCACCAAGAAGAACGGCTTTCTGGAGTCTTCCGATGCGTAGGCTGGGTTGCCAGACCCAGCGATTGTTCGTGTTGCGCAAGCATGCTGGGATTGGCATCCCAGCCTACGTGTCGATGATCGGAGAACAACTTTGAGCAACGACAATGACCGGATGGTTTCGCTGCTGACTGAAATCCGCGACAACCAGAAAGAAGCGCTCGCCCTTCAGAAAATCACGGCCTTGCGCCAAAAGCGCATGGCGCGCGTCTACTACGTCGCGCTCGCATTCCTAGTGCCTATTTCCATCTACTACGCGTACCTGACTTTCCATCACTAGCCCGGCAACCATGACCTCAATCACCAAGATCCACGCCCGCGAAATCCTCGACTCGCGCGGCAATCCCACCCTCGAAGCCGAAGTCACCCTGGGCGACGGTTCGTTCGGCCGTGCGGCGGTGCCTTCTGGCGCGTCGACCGGCTCGCGCGAAGCGGTCGAGCTGCGCGACGGCGACAAGACGCGCTACGGGGGCAAGGGCGTGACGCGCGCGGTCGCGAACGTCAATGGCGCGATCGCCGATGCGCTGCGCGGTTTCGACGCGAACGACCAAAAAGGCCTCGATGCGAAGATGATCGCGCTCGACGGCACGCCGAACAAATCGCGGCTCGGCGCGAACGCGCTGCTCGGCGTATCGCTCGCGAACGCGCATGCGGTCGCGGCTTCGAAGAAGTTGCCGCTGTGGAAATATCTCGCCGGCGACCGCAAGCCCGCGCTGCCGGTGCCGATGATGAACATCATCAATGGCGGTGCGCACGCGGACAACAACGTGGACCTGCAGGAATTCATGATCCTGCCGGTCGGCGTTTCCTCGTTCGCCGAAGCGTTGCGCGCTGGTGCCGAAATTTTCCACGCGCTCAAGTCCGTATTGAAGGCGAAAGGCTTGTCCACCGCGGTCGGCGACGAAGGCGGCTTCGCGCCGGACTTCCGCTCGAACGTCGAAGCGCTGGAAACCATCGTCGAAGCGATCGGCAAGGCCGGCTACGTCGCCGGCGACGACGTGCTGCTCGGCCTCGACGCGGCCGCGAGCGAATTCTTCGAGAACGGCAAGTACAACCTGGTCGGCGAAGGCAAACGACTCACGTCCGAGCAGTTCGTCGATTTCCTCGCCGACTGGACGCGCCAGTATCCGATCATCACGATCGAGGACGGAATGGCCGAACAGGATCGCGACGGCTGGAAGCTGCTCACGCAGCGCCTCACCGACCGCGTGCAACTCGTCGGCGACGACAACTTCGTCACCAATCCGACGATCTTCCGCGAGGGCATCAAGGACGGCATCGCCAACGCGATCCTGATCAAGGTCAACCAGATCGGCACGCTCAGCGAAACGCTGGAAACCATCGCGATGGCCGACGCGGCGAAGTACGCGGCGGTGATCTCGCATCGCTCCGGCGAGACCGAGGACACCACCATCGCCGACATCTCCGTCGCGACGACCGCGACGCAGATCAAGACCGGTTCGCTGTGCCGTTCGGATCGCGTCGCCAAGTACAACCAGTTGCTGCGTATCGAGGAAGCGCTCGGCGCCTACGCGCGCTACGTCGGCCGCGACGCATACGCGCGTTTCAGGCGCTGAGGTCGAATCCAAAGCATGTATCGCCTGCTCGCACTCGTGCTGCTGGTCCTGCTCGTCGTGTTGCAGATGCGGCTGTGGAAAGGCGAGGGCAGCTGGACCGCCGAGCAGGAACTGAAAGTGCAGGTCGAGGAACAGCGCGCGGAAAACGCGAAGCTCAAGGAGCGCAACGCGGCGCTCGCGGCCGAAGTCGAGGACCTGAAGACCGGCGAAACCGCCGTCGAGGAGCGCGCGCGTTCCGAACTCGGCATGGTCAAGCCGGGCGAAACGTTCTATCGCGTGGTCGAGCCGGCCGATCCGAAATCCGATGTGCGCCCGGAAGATATTCCTGAGGATGCTGCGTCATCGGCATCCGTCGCGTCATCGGCAGCGTCGGATGCGCCGGCTTCCTCTGCGTCTTCTTCGACGGTGGCGACACAGGCGTCGAAAAAATGAGTTGGGTGATCGTGCCTGCGGCGGGAACCGGCGCGCGTTTCGGTGCGGATTTTCCAAAGCAGTATCAAACGCTCGCTGGCCGACCGCTGATCGCGCAGACGCTTGCGCGATTGCTCGCGCATCGCGACATCGAAGGCGCAATGGTAGCGCTCGCGCACGACGACGCGCATTGGCCGACGCTCGCATTGCACTTCGACAAACCCGTTTTGACTTGCATCGGCGGCATCGATCGCGCGAGTTCGGTGCTTGCCGCGTTGCATGCGTTACCCGGAACAATCGCCGACGACGCAATCGTGCTGGTGCACGATGCCGCGCGTCCGTGCGTACGCAACGATGACCTGGATCGGGTGATCCATGCAGCGCGGAACGATGCGGTGGGCGCGCTGCTGGCGACGCCCGTTCGCGACACGCTCAAGCGCGCCGATGCGCAAGCGCGCGTGGTCGCGACCGAGCCGCGCGAACAGTTCTGGCGCGCGCAGACGCCGCAGGTGTTCCGACGCGGCGCGTTGACGCGCGCACTGGAACAGGCACGCGCGGATGGCATCGCGATCACAGACGAGGCGATGGCGATGGAACGACTCGGCCTGCAACCGTTGCTCGTCGAAGGCAGCGAGGACAACATCAAGATCACGGTCGCCACCGATCTCGCATGGGCGGAACGCATCCTTGCGACGCAGCGCAACGAGGAATCGACATGAATGGCGCAATCCGCATTGGCCAGGGTTTCGATGTGCACGCGTTCGGCGACGGCGATCACCTGATGCTCGGCGGCGTGCGCGTGCCGCATGCGCGTGGCGTCATCGCGCATTCGGATGGCGACGTTGCGATCCATGCGTTGTGCGACGCGATCCTCGGCGCGCTCGCGCTCGGAGATATCGGAAAACATTTTCCGCCCGACGATCCGCGTTGGCGTGATGCCGACAGTCGTACTTTCCTGCGCCATTGCACCGCGTTGGCGCGTGCGCGGGGATGGACCGTGGGCAACGCGGACATCACCGTCATCGGCGAGCGCCCGAAGATCGGCCCGCACGCGAATGCGATGCGCGCGGTGCTCGCGGAAGACATGGTGATCGAAGTGGACGCCGTGTCGGTCAAGGCGACGACGACGGAAAAACTCGGTTTCTGCGGGCGCGAGGAAGGCATCGCGGCGATGGCAGTCGTATTGCTGCACGCAGTCGCGTGACAAGAATACGATGACCGATGTTCTGTCCATGCCTTTCGGCGATCCGGTACTGACCGCAAGTATTCGCACGACGCCGGAAGATTTCTTCGTCGAGGAGTTGCCTGCCTTCGAGGCGAGCGGCGCGGGCGAACACCTGCTGCTGACGATCGAGAAGCGCGGCATGAACACCGCGTTCGTCGCCAAGCGCATCGCCACATGGGCCGGTGTCGCGGAGATGGCGGTCGGCTACGCCGGCATGAAGGATCGCCACGCGGTGACCCGGCAGCGATTCAGCGTG
>Ga0105240_10008550_pt1 | contig 14629 bp, 15 predicted proteins | sample KBSC54metaG_FD_80426 | JGI IMG/M metagenome (GOLD analysis project Ga0105240, IMG submission 80426) | Corn rhizosphere microbial communities from Kellogg Biological Station, Michigan, USA - KBS C5-4 metaG | ecosystem: Host-associated > Plants > Roots > Rhizosphere > Soil | place: Michigan, USA... | reverse complement strand
TTCCGCTGGCCGCGAGGCGGCGGCCCGAGCCGTTCCTGCTCTCGGCGTCGACGCTTCATCCGCATAAGAATCTCGATGGTCTGCTACGAGCCTTCGCCGAGTTCCGCAAGACGCATCCCGAGTTCCGCCTGGTGGTCTGCGGCATCCATGGCTTCTTCACCGGGCCGCTGGAGGCGTTGCGCGCTTCGCTGGGCCTGAGCGATGCGGTCGAATTTCCCGGCTGGATCCCGCGCCAGGATCTGCACGACCTTTACGCCCGCGCCTGGGCGTTCATTTATCCCAGCAAGTTCGAAGGTTTCGGCCTGCCGGTGCCGGAAGCGATGGCGGCCGGCATTCCCACGGCCTGTTCGAATATCCAGCCGCTCTCGGGAATCGCCGGGGATGCTGCCCTGCAATTCGATCCTCTCGACGTGGGCGCGATCACCGCAGCCATGCTCCGCATTGTGGACGATAACGGGTTGCGCGCAAAACTGGCGGAAGCCGGCCCCCGCCGCGCCGCGCAATTCACCTGGCGCGCCACAGCCGAAACAACACTGGAAGCGATACTCCGATCAAAAAAAATCGGCCGCAAATGAACACAGATCTGTGTTTATCTGTGTTCATCTGTGGCCAATGATTTGTTCGAAAGCCTGCTCCACCTGTTCTTTCGTCCAGTCGGTGCTGACGAACAGTTCCTGCCTGGCGCCCGCACTCAGTGCGATCGCCTTCCACCCGTTCTGCACCGGGACGGTCACGCGGACTTTCACCTTGCCGCGCGCATCGCGGACCGGACGAATCACGCCCGGGATCACCGACCGGATTTCCGCATTTTTCGCCAGCAGTTCTTCCAAAACCTCGCGCAACCCGTCGATGATGCTGTGTTCGATCTTCAGCCGGTCTTTGGCGGTGCGCAGCCTCATTGCCGCCATCCCTGGCCGCCCAGCAGCGGCACGAAGCTGCACAGTGTAGCCACGCTGCTTTCGACGCGGCCGCCGCGCTTCGTGAGCACTCGCAACTCCTGGTCCTGATGCGGACCGACCGGAATCACCAGCCGTCCCGGGTCGTCGAGTTGTTCCAGGAGGCTGGAAGGGATTTCCGGGGCGCCTGCGGCTACGGAGATCGCCTGGTATGGCGCCAGATCCGGATAGCCCCAGGATCCGTCTCCCAGAATCACCATCACATTCTTCCCGAAGCCGGTGTGCCGCAGATTTTCGCGCGCAATTTGCGCCAGTTCCGGAACCAGCTCGACGCTGATCACTTCCGCCGCCAGTTCACCGAGCACCGCCGCTGCATAGCCGCTGCCGGTTCCGACTTCGAGCACGCGCTCATGCCCGGCGAGTCCAAGCACCTGCGCCATTAGGGCCGTCATGAAGGGTTGCGAGATGGTCTGCCCGTAGCCGATCTGGATGGGACCATCCCAATAGGCGGCTTCGCGATCGCGCGCGGGCACGAATTCCTCGCGAGGAATCCGGCTCATCGCGGTTAGTACGCGTTCGTCCCGGATTCCCCGGGCGCGCAGTTGCTGGTCCAGCATCTGGCGGCGATCCGCTGAAAAATCCGTAAGCAATGTCTTCTCAACTTTATAATAGCTGTGATGGCCCACCAGATAACGTTGATCCCCGGAGACGGGATAGGACCCGAAGTAGCCGAAGCCACAGTTCGCGCCGTGGATGCCACCGGCGTGGCCATCGAGTGGGAACGGGTGGAAGCCGGCGCCCGCGCACTCGCCGAATATGGCCAGTTGATTCCCGACGACGTGTTCGCCTCGCTCGAGGTGGCCCGCGTCGGCTTGAAGGGACCCACCGCGACGCCGATCGGCGGGGGCCACCAGAGCATTAACGTGGCGCTGCGCAAGAAATTGGGGCTCTATACCAATTTTCGGCCGGTCCGCATGCTCCCCGGCCTGAAGACGCGCTTTGCCGATCTGGACCTGGATCTGGCGATTTTTCGTGAGAATACCGAAGACCTGTACTCCGGACTGGAGCACGAAGTGGTTCCGGGAGTGGTCGAGAGCTTGAAGATCATCACCCACAACGCGTCTATGCGGATCGCCCGGGCGGCCTTCGAATGGTCGCGGCGGGAAGGCCGCCGGAAGGTCTCGGCCATCCACAAGGCCAACATCATGAAGCTCAGCGACGGCCTGTTTTTGAAGTGCTGCCGCGAAGTGGCCTCGGGCTACCCGGAGATTCAGTACAACGAATTGATCGTCGACAACGCCTGCATGCAGTTGGTGATGCGGCCCGAAACATTCGACGTGCTGGTTCTACCCAACCTGTATGGCGACATCATCTCCGACCTTACGGCCGGACTGGTCGGCGGACTCGGTATCGTCCCTGGCGCGAATATGGGCGACCACCATGCGATCTTCGAAGCGGTACACGGCACCGCCCCCGATATCGCCGGCAAAGGACTGGCGAATCCCACGGCGCTCATGCAATCGGCCGTCCTGATGCTGGCCCATCTGGGCGAACGCGATGCATCGCGCCGCCTGCACGACGCCATCTACCAGGTTTACGCCTCCCGGGTCCACCTTACCGGCGACGTGGGGGGCAGGGCATCGACCGCGGAATTCACCGAAGCAATCATCGGCCAGCTGTGTGCGTTAAAATGAGTCCAGTTGTGATTTCCATGCTTCGTCCTCTCTTAGCCGTTCCGCTTTGCGGGCTTGTATTGGCCTTGACTGCCCTGCCGCAGGAAAAGGTCGCGCCTCCCAAGCAGCAAACACCGGCGGAACCGGCCAAGCCGCAGGGAGAACTCCCCAAATTCACGAGCGGCGTTACGGAAGTCATCGTGCCTGTAACCGCGACGGATGAAAAGGGGAAATTCATTTCCAACCTGACGGCCCGCGACTTCCGCGTGACGGACGAGGGTAAGCCGCAGCGCATCTCGTTTTTCAGCCACGCCGAAAAACAGCCCGTCGTGGTCGGCTTCCTCATCGACCAGAGCAGTTCGATGAAGATCCACTGGGACAAGTACCAGGAAGCGATTCTGGAACTCGTCTGGGCGCTGCTCCCCGGCGATCCGCTGCACACCGGATATCTGATCACGTACGGCAACGATGCCGAACTGGCCGTCAACACCACGGAGGATTCCGATAAGCTAGCCGCGGTAATCCGCAAAATGAAGCCGGGCGGCGGATCGAGTATGAACGACGCCATCTATCGCGCCTGCGTGGACCGAGCGCTGGTCAAAGGCGAGCCGTACGAACCGCGCCGCGTCATCATCATCGTCGGCGATGGCCACGACAATCACAGCAAGCACAGCACGGACGAGGTCCTCGAACTGGCCAAGCGCAACATGGTGACGATCTTCGCGATCAGCACCAAGGCTTTCGGCTTCGATAATCCCGACGGCGCCGTGCTGGACAAACTTTCTATCGAGACCGGCGGACACGTCGAATATCCGCTGGACAACCTCTACAAGGATGTTTCGGGCTACCTGTCGCACCCCTCCGATGATGGCAACTACGCCCTGACCGTCGGGACTGGCGGTTACGCCGGGCAGATCTCGTCGGGCATCATCAAGGCGGTCGGAGGCATCGCGGGCGAAATTGAAACGCAATACGTTCTGCGTTACATGCCCGACGTGGATCCCGAATCCACTCCGCGCCAGTTCCGCCGCATCAAAGTGGAACTGCCCGCTCTCCCCAATGCCAAGCTCCGCGTCCGCGACGGCTACTATCCGTATGGCGTGATGACGGGCAAGGCGCCGGGGAGCAAGTAGCTTTCGGCGATCCCGCAGCTCAATAATTTCCCATCTCGTCCGATAAGCTAGGATAGGTATAAGTTCGAGATGCCGGCCACGGTTCTACCCATTTCGCCCCGACAGGGCGCCTTTGTCGTGCTCGAGGCGGCGCTCCCCGAGCGTGCAGCGCTGCCCCTGGGACTGATCCTGATCGATCCCGCGGCCAATCGCGCGTGGATGCGATTTCGCGACCTGGCGGATGAGCAGGACGACGTGCTGCAACATTTGGAAGAGCACGTCCGTCAGTGCATCGACGAAGCCGGGCCCGAGCAGTATGTGGCTTCCCTCGAAGATTCGCTTTCCAACGGAATCCGTGTTTCGGACCGGAAGGCTGTCTCCGTGGACGCGTTTTCGCGGGTGCTGGACCGGCTCTATCGCGAGCACATCGAACCGGTGCCCGTCCAGCCGTTCCAGACTCATCTGCCGCTCTTCAGCCTGCGGGCGGCGGCCGGAAGTCTCGGCGAGGAAATGCAGTCGAATGCCGAGGACTGGGTCCCGGCGCCCGAGGGCATGCGCCTCACACCCGATCTTTTCGTGGCTCATGTGGTGGGCCACTCGATGGAGCCGCGCATCCCGGATGGCAGCCTCAATCTGTTTCGCCTCAACCCAGTGGGCTCCCGCCAGGGCAGGATTCTGCTGATCGAGCGTTTCGGCTCGATCGACGCAACGGCGCGCTATACGGTGAAGCGCTACACCAGCAAGAAAAAACAGGTGGAAGCTTTCGAAGACGATGTGCAATGGCAGCATGAACGGATCCGGTTGGAGCCGCTCAATCCCGAGTTCTCCGCCTGGGATGTCGAACCTCAGGATTTCGTTGTTGTCGCCGAATGGCTGCGCGTAATCGAGTAAAGCCGCGCCCGTCGCCCGACTTGGCGCAAACGCTCCTGGACTGGTACAACCGTGGCCATCGCGACCTTCCCTGGCGCCACACCTCCGATCCGTATCGCATCTGGGTATCCGAGATCATGCTGCAGCAGACGCGCGCTCAGGCTGTGATCCCGTATTACGAGCGCTTCCTGCAAAGCTTCCCCACGATCGATGCCCTGGCCTCAGCGCGCGAAGAGGACGTCCTGGCGCGATGGGCCGGACTCGGCTACTACTCGCGCGCGCGCAATCTCTGGCAGACCGCCCGCCGGATCGCCGCCGCCGGCGCATTTCCTAGCGAGTTCGACGCCATCCGTGAGTTGCCGGGAATCGGCGATTACACCGCGGCGGCGATCGGCAGCATCGCGTTCGGATTGCCCCACGTGGTGGTCGACGGCAATGTGCTGCGCGTGGTGGCGCGCATCGAGAACGACTCCGCCGACATCGCGTCTTCGCGCACCCGCGAGCGCTTCCGCGCCGTTGCGCAGTCGTGGCTCGATCCGGCGCATGCCGGCGCTTTCAACCAGGCGTTGATGGAGTTGGGCGCTACGGTGTGCTTACCTCGCAATCCACTATGCCTGGTCTGCCCGTTGAATTCCTCCTGCCGCGCGCATGAGGCCGGCACCGCGCCGCAATTGCCTGTCAAGCTGCGCACCGCCGTGCCTGTGCAACTCGAGCGCACCGTGCTGCTGGTTCGGAGAAAGGACAAAATCCTCCTCCGCCAGAATGGAAAAGATGCGCGGCATATGGCTGACTTTTGGGATCTTCCTTCGCCCGCCGACCTCCCGTCCGCGCGCCCCGGGGCGCTGCTCGGCGAGTTTCGCCATACCATCACGCACCATCACTACCGCATCGCCGTGCAGGCAGCGACTCTCAGCGGCTCTCCGCCGCCGGGCCAAGCCTGGTTTCATGCGGATCAATTTGCCGGAATCCCGTTGAGCACCACCGCCCGTAAAGCGCTGAAACTGGCCGGATTCCTGTAAATCGAGTAACCTAAACGATTCTCGGGTTAATGAACTATGGAATGGAAGCGGAAGCTGGCTGTTGCCAAAGCGGTGGTAATTCTGGGCGCCATCCCGATTCTCCTGTGGGCGTATGAGTACGGACCGGATCCGGGGCACGTCGGCATCCCCAGCGAAAATGGCGGCGCGACCTGCGCCACATCCGGTTGTCATACCGGCACGGCGAACGATCCCACCAACAAGGGCAGCGTCACGGTCGCGTTCCCGAATGGGCTCACCTACGTCCCCGGCGTAACGCAGGAACTGAGCGTCACGGTGGCCGATCCTGCGACTTCCCAACAGGCCTACGGCTTCCAGTTGACGGCGCGCCTGCACAGCAACGCTTCCACTATGGCCGGCAGCTTCGTTTTCACCGATAGTACTACGGTGCTGATGTGCGCCAATCCCGCGAATCTGCAAAACGATTTCCAGCCGCTCTGCAATTCCGCCAGCATCAAAGGCTGCAGCTTGAGCACAACGGGCGTCTGTCCCGCTCGCATGACCGCGCAGTATATGGAGCACAGCTACTCCGGATACCTCGCCTCGCTCTCGCCGCCCCACAACGGATCCTACACCTACAGATTCAACTGGACGCCGCCGCCCACCAACGTCGGAACCGTGGATATCTGGGTCGCCGGCAATGCCGGTGTCGGCGGGCCGCCCAGCGAAAAGGGCGACCACATTTACACCAATAAGTACACCCTCACGCCTTCCGCGGGAGGCCCGCTGCCGGCTATCAGTTCCGCCGGTGTGGTGAACGGAGCCAGTTTCCAGCCGGGAGTCGTCCCCAATTCCTGGATCACGATGCAGGGAACCAACCTGGCCCTGACCACCGACACGTGGGAAAAGGCCATTGTGAACGGCAAGCTGCCGACCACGCTTGACGGAGTGACGGTCACGGTGGGTGGCCAGCCTGCCTTCGTGTACTTCATCAGCCCCAACCAGATCAACGCGCTGGCCCCCAATATCGGAACGGGATCCGTCTCCGTCACCGTGGCCACGCCGAATGGCTCCAGCACGGCGGTCACGGCCGTCTCCGCCAGCGTCAGTCCGGCCTTCTTCCCTTGGCCGAATGGCCAGCCCGTGGCCACCCACAGCGCCGACAATAGCTGGGCCGTGAAGAACGGGACGTTTGCGGGCACGACCACTGTCCCGGCCAAACCGGGCGAAGCCATCATTCTGTGGGGCACGGGTTTCGGCCCCGCCAATCCTGCCGCCCCTGTGGGCGTACAGGTGCCCAGCGACAAAATCTACTACACCGCCGCTCCCGTCACCGTCACCATCAACGGAACGGCGGCGGCGGTTTACGCCACAGCCCTCTCCCCGGGCTATGCCGGCTTGTACCAGGTGGTCGTAACCGTTCCGCCCGGCGTGGCCAATGGCGATTTTCCGCTCGTTGCCACCATCGACGGAGCGCAGTCCCCAGTGGTCACGCTGAGCGTTCATAACTAGCCGCGTTACCATAGCCTTTGGACCAATTCGCTCTCGAATTCGACCTTGTCCCGCAGCGCCGGATCCTGTCGGTCAGCGAACTGAATGCCGCCATTCGGGGAGTGCTCGATGGCGAGTTCCGCGACGTTTGGGTGAGCGGCGAAATCTCCGGCCTCAAGCTCGCCACCAGCGGCCACTACTACTTCACTCTCAAGGAACGCGAAGCCCAGGTGCGCTGCGTGGCTTTCCGATCTTCGCACCGATACTGGAAATTCAAACCGCAGGACGGTCTAGCCGTACTGGCCCGCGGCCGCGTCGACGTCTACGAGGCGCGCGGCGAATATCAGTTGCTGGTCGAAATGCTCGAGCCACAAGGACTCGGCGCGCTGCAACTAGCATTCGAGCAACTCAAGAAGAGACTGGCCGCCGAGGGCCTGTTCGCCCCGGAGCGCAAGCGTCCGCTGCCGCGATTTCCGCGCCGCATCGGGATCGTTACCTCGCCCCGGGGTGCCGTGATCGCCGACATGGTCCAGATCCTTTCGCGGCGATTTCCCGGACTCCACATCCGCCTCTTCCCCGCCAGCGTGCAGGGCGAGGGCGCGGTGGAAGATGTTTGCCGCGGCATCGAATATTTCAGCCGCACTCAGTGGCCCGACCTCGTGATCGTGGGGCGCGGCGGCGGCTCGCTGGAAGATCTGTGGACGTTCAATACGGAATCGGTGGCCCGCGCCATCGCCGGCAGCGGCGTGCCGATCGTCTCGGCCGTCGGACATGAGACCGATGTGACGATCGCCGACTTCGTGGCCGACTTGCGCGCACCTACGCCGTCCGCCGCCGCCGAAATGGTGATCTGCACGCGCGAGGAATTGCTGGACCGCATCGCCGCCGCGCGCGCCAAGAGCAGCCAGGCCATGCGCTATCGCTTCGCCATGATCGAAAGGCGTCTGCGGCAGCAGGGAATCGAGCGTGCCTTGTCGATTCTTCATCGCCGCGTGGGCCGCGGACTGCAGCGCATTGACGAGCAGGAATACAAACTTCGCGAACAGATCCGCGACGCCATGGAAGCTCGCGAGCGCTCCCGTCGCGGACTCGAACAACGCTTGCAGCGCTTCGATATCCGGCCGCGCCTTTCCGGCAGTCGCCGCCGCATGGAAGCCGCGCATTCCGCCGCCCTGCAGTCGATGCAAATACGGCTTGCCGGACGTCGCGCCCGCCTCGACGAGTTGGCAGCGCACCTGTCGCAGCTCAGCCCTCTGCGCGTTCTTTCGCGTGGCTACGCCATTGTGTCGAACGAGTCGGGAGTGGTGAAGGACCCCGCGCAGGCGCCCCCCGGCAGTAAGATCCACGTCCGCTTGGCCGAGGGCGAATTGGATGCACAGGTGGAGTAGCATAACTCCGGCAACATCTCACCACGGTGCCACGGAGGGCACAGAGAAAGCACGGAGAAGACCAGGTGTTTCTGTTGCTCCCCCCGTGTTTGATCCGTGTCCTCCGTGACTCCGTGGTGAAGAGAAGCTTTCTACGCCCCTGCTAACGTCCCCACATGGGCCGCCGCCGCGCTTGCGAGGCCCGGCAACGCATACCCGCCCTCCAGCAGCGAGACCAGCCGTCCGCCGGCATGACGATCTGCGATCTCCATCGCCGTCCGCGTGAGATCCGTGAAGTCTTCGTCGGTCAGGGTGAACCGCCCCAACAGATCGCCGATCCGCGAATCGAAGCCGGCCGAAATCAGCACCAGGTCCGGACGAAACTCTTCCATCGCCGGCGCCAGCGACTCCCGTATCGCGCCCAACACTTCGGCCCGCCCCGACCCCGCCGGCAGCGGGAAGTTCATCGTCGTGCCCTTGCCTGAGCTCTCGCCTGTCTCATCGGCACGACCGGTTCCCGGATACAGCGGCCACTGGTGCGAGCTGAAGAAGAACACGCTGGGGTCGCCGTAGAAGATATCTTGCGTGCCGTTGCCGTGGTGTACGTCCCAGTCGATGATCAGTACGCGCTCGACTCCGTGCTGCTTCTGCGCATGCCGCGCCGCGATCGCGACATTGTTGAACAGGCAGAATCCCATACCGCGATGCGCCGTGGCGTGATGGCCCGGCGGCCGCACCGCGCAGAACGCATTCCGCGCCGCGCCGGTCATCACCCCGTCCACCGCGTTCAGCACCCCGCCCACGGCGTGCAGAGCCACCTCCATCGAATTCGGCGTGATGTCCGTATCGCCGGTGGTCAGGTGCGACATTCCCGACGCAAAGTCCTCGCGCACGATCCGGAGGTATTGTGGCGTGTGGCACAGCAGCAACTCGTCGTCCGTCGCCGCGCGCGCCGGTACACGAGATAGCCGCGACGCGAGGCCGGCGCGCTCCAGCCCCTGCATTACCGCGTCGTAGCGCTCCGGCCGCTCGGGATGATGCTCGCGGCCTTCCAGGTGTTTTCGGTAGATGGCGTCGGCCATCAATGCGGTAGTCTTTTCCACGCGTCCAAATTACCACGGACGGCGCGCTAGACGCCCCTTTGATTGCCCCACAGATCGACATGCAGCCGCGGACTGAAGCGGAAGCCTTCGTCCTTGCAGATCTCCGCCAGCCACACGCCGCGCTCGCGCAGGCGTTCCACGTCCGTGCCTTCCGGCATCAGGATCACCCGCTCGCGTCCGGCCTTCAGATCGGCCACAAGGTCCCGGACTTCTTCCATATCTTCCGGCCGCGCGATCACGAATTTCAATTGGTATTCGTATCGCGCCATCAACTCCCGCAAGACATTCGCTTGGATCCGCAGGCGATCGTGCTGCGCCGCCCAGCGTCCCTCGGGCGTCGAGTTCGACAGCTTGGGACTGATACTCATCAAATCGCACGCGACCGGTTGGAATACCGTGCCCGCCGTCTCCACGGTGATGTGCAGGCCCGCAGCGCGCAGTTGCTCCGTCAGCGGAATGATGTCCGGCGCGATCATCGGCTCGCCGCCCGTCACCACGACGTGGCGTGCCGGATGCGCCTTCACTTCGTCCACGATCTGCTGCAAGGAAAGGTCCGTGCCCTCCGGCTGCCACGAGGTGTACGGCGTATCGCACCAACTGCAGCGCAGATTGCAGCCGCTGGTCCGGACGAAGACCGACGGCACACCCAGCAGCCCGCCTTCTCCCTGAATGGAATAAAAAAGCTCAGCGATCTTCAATGCCGGCCTCTTCGAATCCCTTGCGCCGCAGCAGGCAAGCGTCGCACTCGCCGCACGCAGTCCCGTCGGGAGCCGGATCGTAGCAACTGTGCGTCAGCCCAAACGGCACGCCGAGTTCATGCGCCAGTTGCACGATCCCGGCCTTGCTGAGTTGCAGCAGCGGTGTGTGGATCTTCAGGTGCGTCCTACCTTCTACACCGGCCTTGGTCGCCAGGTTGGCCATGCGCTCATACGCCTCAATGAACTCCGGTCTGCAATCGGGATATCCCGAATAATCGAGCGCATTGACCCCGATGAAAATATCGGAGCTCTCCAACACCTCGGCCCACGCCAGCGCGAACGAAAGGAAGATCGTATTGCGCGCCGGCACGTAAGTGATCGGAATGCCGCGACCCATCTCCGCCGCGCTCCGCGATTTCGGCACCGCGATATCCGCCGTCAGCGCCGACCCGCCAAACGCGTCCAGCCCGATCTTCGCCACCATGTGCCGCGCCGCCCCGAAGTGCGCCGCCACGCGCGCCGCGGCTTCCAACTCGAACAGATGCCGCTGCCCATAGTCGAAGGACAGCGCGTAGCACTCGAATTCCTCTCGCCGCGCAAGCGCCAGGCAGGTGGAAGAATCCAGTCCGCCGCTCAGCAGACATACCGCTTTTTTACCGGAAGACACGAATAAATCCTTTCCTTATGTTGACATATGGCGGGCGCTGTAGAGGAACCAAACAAGCCGGTATCATAGTAATACGGGTTCCGTAGTGCGCATTCGATTCCTCACTTCCACGCCTCTGGACATCACCCGCGGCAGCGGCACGTATGTCGGCATGCACGTGCTGGGGCGCGCGCTGGAATCCCTGGGCCATAGCCTCGTTTTCGAAACGCCCCGTCGCAGTCTGCCCATCTATACCGTGCAGCGCCTGCTGTTCAACCGCGGTCTGCGCGCTTCCACCGATTACGACCTCACCGTCGGCTTCGATATGGACGGTTACCGCATCGCCGGCGGCCCCGGATACGTCGCCGCGCTGAAAGGCGTGATCGCCGACGAGGTGCTCTTCGAGCACGGTCTGACGCGCCGCACCATGGCGTTCCAGGCGCGCTGCGAGAAGTTGCAGGTTCATCGCGCGGAGCGCGTGCTGGTGACCAGCCGCTACTCGGCCGATCGTGCCCAGGAACTGTATGCCCTGCCGCGCGCTCCCGTCATCGTTCCGGAATTGATCGATCTCGCCGAATGGAGGCGGCTGCTTGAGTCGAACCCGGCCCGTCCGCAGCGCTTCACCGTTCTGTTCGTCGGACGCCACTACCGGCGCAAGCGCGTCGAGGTGCTGTTGCAAGCCGCCGCGCAACTTCGTACCCGCATCCCCGATCTCGAGGTGCGCATCGTCGGCAGCGGTCCGTGCACGCCACAACTGCAGCAACTCGCCGGACAATTGAAACTCGGCGGCACGGTCGCCTGGCTGGGCGACATCCCACGCGCTAGCCTGGCTGCGGAATACAATCGCGCCAACATCTTCTGCCTGCCCAGCCGCCAGGAGGGTTTCGGCATTGTGCTGCTTGAAGCCATGGCCGCCGGTAAACCGATTGTTGCCGCCCGCGCCGGAGCCATCCCCGAGGTCGTGCCCCCCGGTTCGCTGGTCGAACCCGACAATCCCGAAGCACTCGCCGCCGCCATCGACCTGCTCTATCGCTCGCCCGCCAAATGCGAGGCGCTCTTGCGCGCCGGACAAGATTACGTACAGCAGTTCGACGCTCCTCGAGTCGCGCAACTTTTTATCGAAGCAGCTCTCCCCACCTGCAGGGTTGACGCTCTCGCCCGCTCCGCGTCTAGTGAAAGACGAGCCTGATCGTCGTTGACACCGGCACTGCCGGACTCCCGCTCGCGTTCACCACATAAGTGGAATGGTCGCGTGAATCGCTGGCGCTCTGCTGCTCGCGCGCAGTTCGAACGATTGCCGGCTGGGCCGGAACCGTGCGCGCCAACAGGATTGTGAGCAGCCTCGTGCCGGGTTGTGTATCGATCAGGAGCTGCGTTTCGAAGGGTCTTAGCCGCTCCACCCGCGCCGCATTGACCAGCACTGCGCCGTTTTCCCAGACGGAGAGGAATCCGTTGTCATTCGGAATCAGTTGCAGCTTTACCGTGTCCCCGGCGCGCAGTTGATTCGCTTCCACCTTCACAAACGCGCCGCCGTCGCTCTGCCGTAAAATCGCCCAATTCACGCCGAGGTACGCCGATTGCACGCCCGCACTGGCCGCCATCGATTGGCCTGCGCCCAGCATCTGCACTTGATTCTGGGCATCCTTGGCCTGCTCTTGCGACTGCGATTGCGGCGGCGCCGCTTGTGTCTGTTCGTCGCGCTTTTTCGAGCGCGCCAGAGCTTTATTATCGCGCGCTCCGAAAGCTTGCACCGCGTCCGGCCGGAACAACTGAGTCTGGCTGTAGAACAGCGCCTGTGCATTCTCCAGCGGGATCTGTTTCGCTCCGGCATCCAGGAAACCCGACACTGCGCCATTCACCCCAAGCGCATCCTGCTCGGTCTTGGCCGCCTTCCGCTCCGTCGCGACCACCGGCTCATTGGCTGCCGCCGGCGCGGCTTGAATCGCCGGTGCCGCGGCAGGGGCAGCTACGGGAGGCGGTGGGGGCTCTACCGGCGCCGTTTCCTTTTTTGCGAGCAGTTCCCTTGGCTGCACCTCTACTTTCATCTTCGGCTGCGCCACGGCCGTTTTCGGTGATGCCACAGCGGGCGCGGCCTGATCCGCCACAACTGCCGGCGGCAATGGAGCCGGTGTTTCCACGCGCGCCACTAGAATCGGCTCGGCCGGTTTCGGCTTCGGCCGCACCACGTAAATCCCGAGTACCAGCATGGCTGCCGCCATCGCGGCAACCGACAGTGGTTTCCAAAACCGGCGATACCACGGCAGCGGCACATCGTCCATGGACGCCAGCAACTGCGCGCGCGCCGCGGGATCCCGCAACAAATCGCGCAGCGACTGTTCCCGCGCCAGGGCGTCGAAGATTTCCTGATCTTCCAGCGCCGCTTCGAACAAGGCCTGCTGCTCTTCGGGCGTGAGCGTGCCGGTGGCATATCCGCCCAGCAGTTTTTGCATGCGGTCCTTGTCCGTCATTTGCTGCCCCGCTCCCAATCGCCGCCCATCAGGTTCAACAGGTTCTTGCGGCACCGGTGATCCCACGTGTACACCGTATTGATTGCACTCGCGCCCATGATCTTCTGAATTTCCGGAAACGTCTTGCCCTGCAGCTTGAGACGGATCAATTCTCTGCAGCGTTCTCCCAACTGAGCGATCGCGCCCCGCAGTCGTTCCAGCATTTCCTTCCGTTCCAGGGAATCGGCCGGGTTGGCGTCCAGGTCAGGCAGTGGGATGTCCGTGATGGAAACTTGCGAGTACTCCCCGCGCCGGACTGCCTTCCGGCGCAAACTCATGATTTTAAACCTCACGATCTGCAATGAGAGCGGCAGCAGATCCTCCGGACGCTCCAGGTGCGCGTATTTTTCATGCAACAGCATGAGCACCTCCTGGGCCAGGTCTTCGGCGACATCCCTCGATAAATGAGATGCCGCGAACATCACAATCCTTTCACGCAGCTTGGCCAGGATGTCTTCGCGTTGCACCGAAACCGCCGTCTTGTGCAATAGTAACACCGGCCAAACGCGATGCCGTTTGGCCAGGCAGGTCAGATGAAAAGGCTCGCCGGAACATCGAAATGCTCAGCCAGTTTGCGTGCATGTGCCTTGCTGATGCCGCGCTTGCCATTGAGCACGTCCGAAACCACGCTGCTCGATCCAAATACGGAAATCAAATCGCGCTGTCGAACTCCTCGATCTTCCATCAAGACGCGTAGTGGTTCGACCGGCTCGGCGTGGCCGAGCGGGTATTTCGTTTCCTTAAACTGGCGTACCAAAGTCAAACTGGCGTACCAGAGTCGTGATGAGTTCAGCGAGGCTCTCTTCCTCTGGCGTGAGCGCCTCGCCTCGTGTGTCGAGCCTCTCGAGTTCCGCAATCATGCGTTCGTTCTCCGCTTCGGTCTTGATCACACGGGCAACGCTCGCGCCAGGAGCTTGCCATACACCGCTCCGTTGATAGCCATCTGTTCCAGGTTCCATTGTCGTACTCCACGGCCGGGCGGGAACGGAACCGAGGGTTTGCAATTACAACCGCTTAATTGGAGTATCGCTCCCTAACGGTCGCGGCCCTGAACAGGCCGCGCATAAGGATACGCCTTTCGATGTGATCGCAAAACGGAAGCGCAGCCATATTGTCGGCGCTCGGCGGTAGGGCAAACTAATCCGGCACGGTACAATTCCTATGTGGCCCGCGTCCTGATGGTTTCCTCGGAGGCTGCTCCGGTTGCTAAGACCGGCGGGCTCGCCGATGTTGTCGGAGGTCTCCCCAGCGCCCTCCGTGGCTTCGGCGACGAGGTTGCCGTGGTCATC
>Ga0105240_10008548_pt1 | contig 14631 bp, 14 predicted proteins | sample KBSC54metaG_FD_80426 | JGI IMG/M metagenome (GOLD analysis project Ga0105240, IMG submission 80426) | Corn rhizosphere microbial communities from Kellogg Biological Station, Michigan, USA - KBS C5-4 metaG | ecosystem: Host-associated > Plants > Roots > Rhizosphere > Soil | place: Michigan, USA... | reverse complement strand
TGCGAGGTGATCGGCCCGGACGGCGCGGTCGTGCTCGCCCAGGCCGCCACCGGCACGGGCGTCACCGTGCTCGGGCCCGGCATGGAGCCGCGCTTCCCGGCCGACTGCCGCGACCGGTTCGCCGCCGCCTACCAGGCCCAGATGGACGACTTCGCCGCCGCCTGCCGGGGCGAGGAGACGCCGAACGCGACGCTCGCCGACGACCGTTTCGCCGTCGCCATCGCCGTCGCCGCGCGGGCCAGCGCAAGCGGTGGCCAGCCGCTCGAGGTCGGGCCGGACTGGCCCTGGACGCCGCCCGCGGCGCCCGCCGGCTGACCCCGCCCAGCGGGAGGGTTGCAACGGTCACGTGCGCCTGATAGCTTCGCCTCTGGAACGTTCCATCCATCTGGAGGGGAAAGAGATGAGCACGACGGGCACGCCCGAGGCAGGGGCAAGCAGTGGGCTCTTCACACGCCAGTCGTCGGGGCTTGTGCGCGAGCTCGGGATTCCGGCCGCGACAGCCATCGCGCTGGCGTCGGTCGCCGTCGTCAACACCTTCATCAATTTCAGCGCCGGCCTGACGAGCTTCAGCCACCCCGACATGATCCTGCCGCTGCTGCTCGCGGCCGGCATCTGGTTCGTCGGCATGTTCGCCTACCGCTACCTGCTCCAGGCGATCCCTCGCGCGGGCGGTGAGTACGTCTACGTCTCGCGCGTGATCTCGCCGGTGCTCGGAGCGATGGTCGGCGTCAGCGTCGCCGTCGCGTTCACCTACATCCTGGCCGCGAACGCCCAGTTCACCGCCGCGTTCATGCCGTTCGCCCTGACCGGCCTCGGCGACGCGTTCTCGAGCTCGACAATCGCAGCCGGTGCGAACCACGTGACCAGCAAGGGCGCGATCGCGCTCATCTGCGTCGGCATGCTTTTGATCGTCGGGCTGCTCTCGCTGCTGCCGTTGCGCCGGGTCGCCCAGATCATCCTCGGCCTCGTCGTGATCCAGCTGCTCGCGTTCGTCGCCCTCGGCATCATCCTGCTCGCCCACAGCCACAGCGACTTCGTGTCGTCGTTCGGCAGCTTCAGCAAGCACTCCAACGCCTACAACGCGGTGCTCTCGGCCGCCAAGGCGAACGGGGTGGTCACCGGCATCAGCCTGACAGCGTCGCTGCTCGTCGTGCCGTTCATGGTGCTGAACTACAACGGCGTGCTCTATTCGTACTACGTCGGCGGCGAGCTGAAGCGGCCGGGACGCACATACGTGTGGGCCTCGGTCATCAGCATCGTCCTGCTGGTCGTCGTCTGGGTCGGGATCTGGATGCTCCTGCGCTGGCGGGTCGGCCTCGACTTCATGCAGGCGCAGGCGAACCTGAACGCCGTGAACGGCGACGCCTACGGCAAGATCTCGAACCTGTCCGCCCAGGCGGGCGGACTCGGGTACGGGCTGGTCCTCTCCGGCGACCCGATCACGAAGATCCTGTTCTCGATCGCCGTCCCGTGCGCCGAGCTGGCCGTCGACCTGGCCTTCGTCGCCGTCGTCACCCGCGTCCTCTTCGCGCTCGCCTTCGACCGGCTGCTGCCGGTGTCGGTGGCGAAGATCGACGAGCGCACGGGCACCCCGTTGATCGCCACGTGCATCGCCCTGGCGGGCGGCATCGGGTTCTCGATCCTGGCCACCTACGTGAACCTGGCGAACATCGTCGCGAACCTGAGCCTGTTCGTCGCGCTGATCCTGCTCGCCGGCGCGGTCTCGGCCCTGCTCCTGCCCTACCGGCGCCCCGAGCTGATCCTGAAGCCGGGCACGAACGACGTCGACCGGCTGGCCGGGATCCCGAAGGCGGCGATCGCCGGCGGGCTCACGACCATCCTCGCCCTGATCGTGATCGGGCTGATCGTCACGCACTCGAGCGTGTTCGGGAAGTTCAGCGTCCAGAGCGTCTCCACCCTGGTGCTCGTGCTGGCGGCCGGGCCGGTCGTCTACCTGATCGCGCGCGGCGTGAGGCGGTCGTCGTCGATCGACATCGACCTCGCAATGCGCGAGCTGCCGCCGGAATGACGGGAGCGGTCTGACCCGTGCCGTTCCGCAAGAAGAAGAGCACGACGCGCGCCCTGCGCATCTTCTTCGCGACGGACGTGCACGGGTCGGACCGGTGCTTCCGCAAGTTCGTGAACGCCGCGTCGGCGTACGACGCCGACGTCCTCCTGCTCGGCGGCGACGTCGCCGGCAAGGGCCTCGTCCCGCTGCGGACGCACGACGGCGTGATCTCGGCGGAGGTGCGCGGCGAGCGGGTCGAGGTGCCGGTCGCCGACGAGGAGCGGCTGCGCTCCGAGATCAACCTGCTCGGCTTCTACCCGGTCGAGATGGACGCGGCCGAGGTGGAGCGGATCGCCTCCGACAGGCCCTACCTGGAGGGGCTCTTCAGGCGCGAGATCATCGCCCAGCTGGAGGGCTGGTGCGCGCTCGCCGACGAACGGCTCGACCCGAAGGTGCGCTGCATCATCACGCCGGGGAACGACGACCCGGTCGAGATCGACGAGGTGCTTGCGAGAAGCGAGCGGGTGGAGTGCCCCGAGCGCGAGCTGTGCGACCTCGGCCCGGCCGTGCTCGCGAGCATCGGCGACGTCACGCCGACGCCCTGGGACACCGAGCGCGAGTACCCCGAGGAGGAGCTGGCGGAGCGGATCGCGGCCGTGATGGACCGGGTCGAGCCGGGCCGCGCGTCGGTCTGCAACTTCCACAACCCGCCGTACGGGTCGGGCCTCGACACGGCGCCGGAGCTCGACGCGAGCCTGAAGCCGGTCCTGCACGGCGGCCGGCCGAGCTTCATCCCGGTCGGCAGCCGGGCCGTGCGCGAGGCGATCAAGCGCTACCAGCCGACGGTCGGCCTGCACGGCCACATCCACGAGTCACGCGGGGCCCAGAAGATCGGCCGCACGCTGTGCCTGAACCCGGGCAGCGAGTACTCCGCGGACGTCCTGCGCGGGGCCATCGTCGACCTGGCCGGCGACGGCTCCTGCATGGACTTCCTGCTTACGGCCGGATAGCCGCCCGTCCGCTACCGTCCAGGAGGTACGCGAGAGAGGTTGGGCGTGGCGCTGCTGCACAGACGAGAGAGCGCGATGGAGCACCCGTTCCAGCTCGAGGTCGGCCCGGCGACGGCCGTCGCCGGCGGCCCGGTCGAGGGCGAACTGCGTGGCCTCGACGGCCCGGCCGACGTGACGCTCCTGCGGATCGAGACCTGCCCGGCCGGCAAGCTGGCGACGCCGATGGGGTCGACCCGCGTCGACCCGGTCGCAGGCCGCGCCCGCTTCGAGCTCGCCATCCCCGAGCAGACGCCGCCGGTGCGCGCCGGCCGCCGCTGCAAGCTCGGGTTCGCCGTCCGCGCGCGCAGCCCGGTGTCCGGCCGGCGCCGCATCCAGGTGACCCTGCCGCTCGAGATCGAGGGCGGCGAGCGGCCCATCCACGAGGCCGGTTACCTGTACGACCGGATGATCGCCTCCTTCCCCGCCCGCCACTTCCACATCGAGCTCGCCGACGCGTTGCTCGAGGGCGGCGGCCACATCGACGGGCGCGTGCACGTGCACGGCGGCGTCCGCCGGCTCGAGGTGCTGGCGCGCTGCCAGGAGATCTGGCGCACGAACTTCCGCATCCGCAACCACCGCCAGCCGCCGCTGTGGCGGAGCGAGCCCCTGTGGTCGGACGCGATCGCGTTCGACTGGGAGCCCGACCGCACCTGGCACCCGTTCTCGTTCGCGCTGCCCGCTGACCTGCCGACGGCCGTCGAGGGGCATATCATCTCCTGGCGCTACGAGATCGAGGTGCGGCGGCGGGGCCGGTTCGGCCGGCTCGAGCGCGCCGTCGCCACTCCGCTGCGGTTCGACATCTGTTAGTGCGCGACCGCGACCGCACGGCGCTCGCGCTGGCGTGCCTGCGCATCTTCATGGGCGTGCTGTGGCTCTCGAACCTGACCTGGAAGCTGCCGCCCGACTTCGGCCGTGACCAGCCGCGCGGGCTCATGTACTCCTTCCACCAGGCTGAGGCTCACGCCGTCTCGGAGCCGCTGCGGCGGCTGATGGCAGACACGGTGATTCCCCACTTCACGCTGTTCGGCTGGATCGTCTTCCTGGTCGAGCTCGTCGCCGGCGTGCTCCTGCTGCTCGGGTGGCACACCCGCGCCGGCGCGGTCGTCGGGCTCGCCCAGTCGATCGCGATCACCGTGCTCACCATCCGGGCGCCGAACGAGTGGGCGTGGGGGTACGCGCTCTTCGTCGCCGTCAGCCTGATGCTGGCGCTGGTTCCCTCGAACACGCGCCTGAGCCTCGACCGCCGGCAGGGCCGGGCGTGAGGTTCTCGGTCGTGATCCCAACGCTGGACGAGGCGGCGACGGTGGCCGGGACGATCGCCGCGGCCCGGGCGGTGCTGCCCGACGCGGAGGTGATCGTGGCCGATGCCGGCAGCGGCGACGGCACCGCCCAGGCGGCGGCCGCGGCCGGGGCCCGCGTCCTGCAGGCGCCGGGCGCGCGGGCGGAGGCGATGAACGCCGGCGCGGCGGCGGCGAGCGGCGACGTGCTCGTCTTCCTGCACGCCGACACCAACCTGCCCGCGGGAGCCGGGACGGCGATCGACGCGGCGCTCCGGCGGGCCGGCGCGGGCGCGTTCCGGATCGGGTTCGACCGGCCGCGCCCGCTGGTCGAGCGGGTCGTGAACGCGCGCTCGCGGCTGCTCGGGATCGTCTACGGCGACCAGGCCCTCTTCGTCTCGCGGGAGGCGTTCGAGCGGGTCGGCGGCTACCGGCCGCTCCCGATCATGGAGGACCGCGACCTGGCGGCCCGCCTGCGCCGCGCCGGCGGCCTCGCCATCGTCCCGCTGGCGGTCACGACGTCGGCCCGCCGCCACCGCAGCGACGGTCACGCCCGCGCGCTCGCGCGCAACTGGCTGATCCAGCTGCTGTACACCCTGCGCGTGCCGCCGGAGCGGCTCGCCCGGATGTACCCGCCCGCGCGGTAGCGCCTCTGGGCCCGGCCGCTCGTGAGACGCGATGGTCGGCGACAAACCTCGCCCACGATCAGAACCGGCGATCGGGGACCGTCCTCGCGGCGAGCGATCAGCCACACCATCCTAAGGAGGGGGCCCGTGGGGGAACCATGGGTTCCCCCACGTCAAAAGAGCGGCTGGCCGGTGAGGGCCCGGCCCATGAGGTCGCGCAGCACATCGCTCGTCGGCGCCATCACCGTCGCCGCACGGGCGTCGCGGAAGAGCCGCTCGAGCGGCAGGTGGCGCGAGAAGGCCGCGCCGCCGCACACCCGCATCGTCTCGTCGGTGACCGCGATCGCCATCTCGGCGGCCGCCGCCTTCAGCGCCAGCACGCCGACCTGGGCGGCCGGATCGCCGGCCGCGACCTGGCCCGCCACCTCGTAGAGGAGCGCGCGGGCCTGCATGTGCCGGATCTTGGCCTCCGCCAGGCGGGCGCGGTTCATCGCGATGCCGCTGAGCGGCGTCTGCAGGTGCTCGAGCCGCGCCCCCGCCAGGTGGTCGGCGGCCATCGCCACGGCGGCGCCGGCCAGGCCGACGCAGCAGGCGGCGCAGCCGAGCACGAACCAGGGCAGCGTCGCCTCCATCATCAGCGACATGCCGGAGGCGGGCGCGCCCAGCCGCCGCGACCCGTCGACCCGCACCGAGGCGAACTCGATCGCGCTCGACGCGTTGCCGCACAGGCCGAGGCCGTCGAAGGGCCCGCCGACCTCGATCCCCGGCGTGGCCGCGGGGATCAGGTAGAGCTCGGTGACGAGCGGATCGCTCGACCCGTGCGCGCCGGTGGCCGTGACGTAGGAGTCGGCGTGGCCCGCCGAGGTGACCCACGACTTGTGCGCGGACACGATCACGGCGTCGCCGTCCGGCTCGGCGCGCGAGGCCTGCGCCCAGAAGTGGCTGCGTGTGGCCGGCTCGGAGAAGGCCAGCGTCGTCAGGTGGCGGCCGCTCGCGATCTCGCGCAGCACGTCCTGGTTCGCACCGCGGTTGGCGGCGCCGGCGATCACCGTCTGCGTCGCGATCGCGTGCATGACGTACACCATGGCCGTCGACGAGCAGGCGCTTGCGACCCGCTCGACCGCGGCGACCACCTCGGCCGGCCCGCCGCCGGGGCCGCCCAGCTCGGCCGGGACGCCGAGCGCCAGGAGGCCGGCGTCGGCCAGCCCCGAGAGGGCCTCGGCCGGGAACCGCGCCTCGCGGTCGACCGAGTCCGAGTGGGAGGCGATCGTGCTCCAGAGGCCGTCGTCGACGACCGGATGCTCGATCACGCTCATGACCCCACCCTATCCGCCCGGCGCCCCGGAGACGTGTGCCGGATCCCACGTCGATGACCCGAGCACCGCCCGCGTCGCGGCGGCCCGGGACAGGTCGAGCCCGGCCAGGTCGGCGACGGTGTCGACGTCGGGAACGGGCTCGAGCAGCTCCACGGCGAGGCCGAGCGCCTCCGCGGCGGCGACGGTCTCGTCGAGCACGGACCCCGTCGACCAGGCGATTCCGGCGAAGAGGGCGGCCGCGTCGCCGCGCAGCCGGATCAGACCGAAGCCGCCGTCGTGCGACGGCGCCAGCACGAGATCGGCGGTCGAGGCCAGCGCGGCGGCGATCGTCTCGGGGTGGATTGCGGGCGCGTCGCCGGCGACGACGACGGCGCCCGTCGCAAGGCCGGTCGCAAGCGCCCCCGTCAGGCCGGCGCCGGACTGCTCGACGATCGCCGCGCCGGGGAACCGCCCCCGCAGGTCGGCCGCGTCCGCGGGCGGGCAGAGGAAGCCGGCGGCCGGGTCGACGGCCCGAGCGGCCGCGAGCACGTCGGCCAGGAACGCCTCGGCCAGGCGCGCCGCCAGCCCGGGCGCGAGCGGCGGCGAGAGGCGCGTCTTCACCTGCCCCGGCACGGGGGCCTTGGCGGCGATCAGGACCTCCGGCGCCTCGCCCTCCGACCGGAGGGCTCGGATTACGCTCACCTGATGTTCCTCTCGGCGTCGGCCCCCGGCCGGGCCGCGACGGCGGCCAGGAACGCCTCGACCGCTGCGATCATCGGCGCCGTCTCGGTGCTCACCCGCCGGTCGAGGTCCGTGACGCCGCGCCGGACGGTGGGCGCAAACGGATCCAGAAATGCGCCCTCGGACGTGATGGTGAGCTCGGGCAGGATGTCGCCGGCGGCCGGCTCGACGCCCATCCCCCGCACGGCCGCCCGGCCGCGCCGGACGACCGGCCGGATGACATGGTCGGAGTCCGGGATGCCCCAGCCGCGGTGAAGCTCGCACAGCCGGGCCAGGTCGCACGGCGTCTGGTCGTCGACCGTCGTCGCGATCCGCACCCGGATGCCGCGCTCGCGCAGGGCGGGGACGGCGTCACACACGCGGGCGAAGTTGCGCGGCCCGCGGAGGCGGTCGTTGTGGTCCGCCTCGGCCGAGTCGAGCGACACCTGCAGTGAGAAGCCGCCGTTCCCGGCCAGCGGCTCCATGCGGCCCAGCAGGCGGTCGGTGAAGAGCGTCGCGTTCGTGAGCGCGGTCGTCGGCACGACCGCGGCCATCTCGGCCAGCACGGCCGGCATGTCCGGGAGCATGAACACCTCGCCGCCGGTCACGCCGGCGCGGCGCAGGCCGAGCGGCGCCGCGTCGCGCACCGCCCGCAGCATCTCCTCGCCGCCGAGCTCGCGCCGGTGGCGGATACGGGGGCCGCTCTCGGTGAGGCAGTAGGAGCAGCGCAGGTTGCAGTGGTACGTGGCGTACAGCCACAGCCGGTCGCCCATCCGCCCCTCCGCGACCGCGGCGTCCACTCGAGCTCGAACGTCGCCCGCGGGCATCACGGGCGAAGGGTACTACCGGCCCGCGCCGCCTTTCCGTGAATAAAGGGGTCTGACCCCGTCTATTCAGACTGCGAGCGTGATCCCGGCGAGCAGGCCGTCGGGGTTCAGCAGGATCGGCAGGCGCTGGTCGAGCTTGGCGACGCCGTCGACGTAGCCGGAGTCGGCGCTGCCCACCGCCTCGATCCGGTCGGTGGAGACCGTCAGAACCTCCTCGACGCTGTCGACGACCACGCCGGCGGTGCCGCCCCGGGTCTCGACGACGGCGATCTTGGCGCTGTCGGAGTGCTGGTGGCTGAGGCCGAGGCGCATGGCCAGGTCGCAGACCGGGACGATCCTGCCGCGCAGGTTGATGACGCCGCGGATCCAGGGGGACGACGACGCGACGCTGCGCGGCTCCGTGTAGCGGATGATCTCCTGAACCCGCGTGATCGGCAGGGCGTATTCCTCGCGGGCGAGGGAGAAGATGACGAGTTGCCTGGTTTCGCTCATGACCCCATCATCGACGCCGCGACGACGAGATTCCGCGCCAGAAGCACGATTACGACGTTCCGAGGATGGGCTGCCTACCCGGAACCGGTTAGGGGACGGCCGCCTGCCCGCGCGGATCGGGCAGCGCCGGGGCGATCACCCAGACGACCCGCGCCTCCGCGGCGGACGTGTTCCGCCACGTGTGCGGGACGGTCGCGCCGAACGTGACGGCGTCGCCGCGGGCGAGGGCAAACACCTCGCCGTCGACCTCGAGCTCGATCGTGCCCTCGAGGACGTAGCAGACCTCGCATTCGCTCGGGATCGTGTAGTAGCCGTCGCCGCCCGACCCGCCCGGGGCGGCCAGCGTCTCGACGACCGTGACGTGCGGCTCGTGCGGCGGTGTGATCAGGGTGTCGACGACCGCCGCGCCGGGCAGCGCCGCCTTGGGCCGGTCGGCGGCCCGCACGACCGTGAAGCTCGGCGTCGCGAAGAGGCGCTCGAGCGGGAGCGAGATCGCCTCGCACACGGCCACGAGCGAGGCCACCGACGGGCTGGTCTGGTCGCGCTCGACCCGGGAGAGGAAGCCGCGCGAGAGTCCCGTGCGCTCGGACACGTCGCCCAGCGAGAGCTGGCGCTGCTCGCGGGCGTGGCGCAGGCGGCCGCCGATGCGGACGGACATGCCGTTGGTGATCGTCACCCCATCTGGAATACCAGGCCGTTGACGCATGCGCAACTTTCCTGTATCTGTACGCAATCGCGAGCGCGGACGACACCCGTGATGGCCGGCGCTTCGGCGTCCTGAACCGGCGCGAGCTGCTCGGCGCCGGCGCGCTCGCGATCGCGACGGCCGCGTGCGGCGGCTCCACCGGCGGCGGCGGCAGCGCCCCCTCCATCGCGAGCTCGGCCCTGAACAAGAAGAAGATCGAGAACCAGCTCCTCTTCTACAACTGGGCCCAGTACCACGACCCGAAGAACGCGAAGGAGTTCACGAAGAAGTACGGCGTCGCGTTCAAGGAGTCGAATTACACGTCGAACGAGGAGCTCCTCACCAAGCTCCAGACGACGAAGGGCCAGAAGGTCTACGACATCATCGTCCCGGACGCCGACCACGTCCGGATCGAGAAGGGTCTCGGCCTCTTGATGCCGCTCGACCACACGCTGATCCCGAACCTGAAGAACCTGGCGCCGCACTGGCGCAACCTGTCCTACGACCCCGGCAACAAGTACTCCGTGATGAAGGACACCGGGATCACCGGCTTCACGATCAAGACCGACAAGATCAAGGCCGACCTGCGCACCTGGAAGGACTTCTTCGACTTCCTGCCCACCGCCAAGGGGCTGACGGTGAACTTCATCGAGAGCCCGGCCGAGGTGATCGGCGTCGCCCTGAACGCGCTCGGCTACTCGATGAACACGAAGAGCGACAAGGAGCTGGACGCCGCCCGAGACCTGCTGCTGAAGGTGCGGCCGAACGTGAGCACGATCAACGAGGTCTACCTGGACGACTTCATCGCCGGGAAGATCGACCTCGGCATCACATACTCCGGCGACGGCATCCGCATCCGCGACGCCCGCAAGGCCCAGGGCGACATCAAGGTGATCGCGCCCGACGGCCGCTCCGAGATCTGGATCGACAACTGGGCCATCTCGGCGTACGCGCCCGACCCGGTCGCGGCCCACGCCTGGATCAACTACATGCTCGAGCCGGCCGTGAACGCGCGCGAGATGGAGTACGTCCAGTACGAGGTCGGCACGCCGGCGTCGTTCCCGCTCGTCGGCGAGACGGCGAAGGACCCGCTGGTCGTGTTCGGCCCGCGGATCCTGGACAACTACGAGATCCTCTACACCACTCCGGAGGGCCTGAACAAGCGCACGGCCATCTGGGGCGAGTTCAAGGCCGCGTAGCCGGCCTCAGCCGGCCTGATCGGGGGGCGGCACCCGGTTCCGGTGCTTCTCCGCGTGCTCGCGGAGCTCCTGGATGAAGTCCGAGCGGCGGTTCAGCTCGGCGCTGACCTCGCGGATGTGACGGTCGCGCTGGTCGTCGTGGCCCTCGACGCCCTCGTGGCGGGCCATGAAGTCGGTGGGGGCGTAGCGGGTGGGCTCGCCGTCGGGCTGCGTGGCGGGCTCGGGCTCAACGGGCCGGTCGGGCTCAGCGGGCTGCTCGGGACCACTCATCGTTGACCTCCGATCGGGGTTCGGGAGGAATTCCCCGCCGGCCGAACCCCCCAAACCACCGTTCGCCGGACGTTTACCCGTCTCCCGCGCCAGGGTAGATCGGGTGCGATGAGTCGGACGGTCGTCGTCACCGGGGCATCGGCGGGTGTCGGCCGCGCCGCAGCGGTCGCGTTCGCTTCCCGTGGCGACCGGGTGGGCTTGCTGGCCCGCGGCCGCGCCGGGCTGGACGGCGCCCTCGCCGACGTCGAGGCGGCCGGCGGCACGGGCGTCACCGTCCAGGCCGATGTCGCCGACGCGGACGCCGTGGAGCGGGCCGCCGCCGAGATCGAGGAGCGGATCGGCCCGATCGACGTGTGGGTGAACAACGCGATGGCGACCGTCTTCGCGCCGTTGCACGAGATCACCGCCGAGGAGTTCCGGCGCTCGACGGAGGTGACCTACCTCGGCACCGTTCACGGCACGATGGCGGCGCTGCGACGCATGCGCGAGCAGGGCTCGGGGACGATCGTCCAGGTCGGGTCGGCCCTGGCCTACCGCGGCATCCCGCTGCAGTCGGCCTACTGTGGCGCGAAGCACGCCATCCAGGGGTTCTCCGAGGCCGTGCGCTGCGAGCTCCTGCACGAGCGCAGCCCGGTGCACCTGACGATGGTGCAGATGCCGGCCCTGAACACGCCCCAGTTCGGCTGGAGCCGCAACAAGATGGGCAAGCGGCCGCAGCCGGTGCCGCCGATCTTCCAGCCGGAGGTGGCCGCCCGCGCGATCGTGTGGGCGTCCGAGCATCGCCGCAAGGAGGTCTACGTCGGCCGCTCGACGGTGCTCGCGATCGTCGGGGACAAGCTGGCCTCGGCCGCCGCCGACCGCTATCTGGCCCGGACCGGCTACTCCGCGCAGCTCACGTCCGAGGCGGACGAGAACGGCCGGCCCGACAACCTGCTCGAGCCGGTCGACGCCGACCGCGACAACGGCATGCACGGCCGCTTCGACGCGGCGGCCAGCGACGGCGACGCCGAGACCTGGTTCGTGACGCACCGGCACCTGGCCACGGCCGCGGCGGCGGGCGCCGGCGCGGCGGCCGCCACGTGGCTTGCGCGGCGCAGATGAGCGGACGGCGCCGGGGCGCGGACTCCGAAACCGAGGACTCCCACGCCGCGATCGCCGACTACGCCTTCCTGAGCGACCGCCGCACCGCCTGCCTGGTCAGCCGCTCGGGCAGCGTCGACTGGTGGTGCGTGCCCCGCATCGACGCGTCGAGCACGTTCGGCAGGCTCCTCGACGCGGAGCGCGGCGGTCACATGTCGATCCGGCCCACCGCCGACCACAAGATCGACCGCGAGTACGTGGAGGACACGCTCGTCCTGCGGACGACCATGCGCACGCGCTCCGGCGAGGTCGAGGTCACGGACCTGCTGGCGTTGCGGCGGGACGGGAGCGCGGACGGCGATGGGCACCTGATCCGCCTCGTCGAGGGCAGGCGGGGGAGCGTGCGGATGAGCGTCGAGATCGTGCCCCGGTTCGACTACGGCGAGGTGCGTCCGTGGGTGCGCCGCGACGCCACCGACCGGCACGTGGCCATCGGCGGCGACGACGCGATCGTGGTCTGGTCGGACGTCGAGCTCGAGGCGGCCGAGCACGACGTGCACGGCACGTTCTCGCTGGCCGCGGGCGAGCGGGCCTGGTTCTCGGTGCGGTATCTACGGCCGCACCGGCTCGACGCCGGCGTGGAAGAGCTCGACGCCGGCCGCCTCGAGGGACGGCTTCGCCAGACGACATCGTGGTGGCGCCGGTGGCTGTGCGACGCCCACCTCACGTCCCGGGCGCCGCGCGACCGCGCCGTGCTCCTCTCGGCCATGGTGCTCGAGGGGCTCTCGAACGGCGAGACCGGCGCGATCGCGGCGGCGGCCACCACCTCGCTGCCCGAGGTCGAGGGCGGCAGCCGCAACTGGGACTACCGCTTCTCCTGGATCCGCGACTCGACCCTGGCGGCGCGGGCGCTCGCCGAGCTCGGCTTCGACGAGGAGGCGGACACGTTCCGTCGCTTCATCCAGCGCAGCTCCGCCGGCCACGTCGACGAGCTCCAGATCGCCTACGGGGTGGGCGGCGAGCGACGGCTGATGGAGTTCGAGGTCGATATGGCGGGCTACCGCGGCTCGACCCCGGTGCGGATCGGGAACGCCGCCGCCCTCCAGCGCCAGAACGACGTCCTGGGCGAGCTGGCGCTGCTGGCGTGGCGCTGGCACCGGCGCGGGCACTCGCCCGACGACGACATGTGGCGCTTCATCTGCGACCTGGCCGACGCGGCGGCGGCGCGCTGGAGCGAGCCCGACGCGGGCATCTGGGAGCTGCGCAACCGGCCGGCGCGGTTCGTCCATTCGACGGTGATGTGCTGGGCGGCGCTCGACCGCGCGCTGGCACTCGCGGACGCATGCATGCGCCGCGGCCCGCTGCGGCGCTGGAAGCGCGAGCGCGACCGGATCGCGCGGGCGGTCGAGCGGCACGGCTACGACCGGCGCCGCAACACCTTCCGGCGCGCGTTCGAGTCCGACGAGGTCGACGCGGCGCTGCTCCTGCTCCCCCACACCGGGTTCGTCGACGTGGCGGACGAGCGGATGGTGGGCACCGTCGCCGCGGTCGTCGACGACCTCGACGAGCGCGGGCTCCTGCGCCGCTACCGCGCGCCCGACGGTCTGCCCGGCCGCGAGGGAACGTTCGTCGCCTGCACCTTCTGGCTGGCCGAATGCCTGGCCGGGCAGGGCCGGCTCGAGGATGCCGCGGCCGCGTTCGACCGCGCGGCGGCGACCGCCAACGACCTCGGGCTCTTCTCCGAGGAGTACGACCCGCGCAGCAAGCGCATGCTCGGCAACTACCCCCAGGCGCTCACGCACCTCTCGCACATCGCCGCCGCATCCGCGCTCGCCCGCCACTCCTCCGACCTCGCCGATGTCACCGGGCCGCGAGGCTGACGATCAGGCCGGGCGGCGCCGCAGCATGCGCGCCAGCCAACTTCCTCGGCCCGCTCCTGCTGGGCCGGCTCTTCGACACCGTCGGCCGTAAGCCGATGATCACGATCAGCCACCTCGGCTCCGCGATCGCCGGAGCCGTCCTTGCCCACCCGTTCGCGAATGGCACCATCAACTCCGCCGTGATGGCGGTCGGCGGGCATCGCCGAGATCTTCCTCGGCGTGCGCGCCGAGCAGCAGCCACTCGAGGACGTCGCGACCCCGATTACCGCCGAGGCGGCCGAAGGGGAGGGCGGCGAGGGGAGGGCCGGAGAGAGGAAGATGATGACGAGGCCAGGGCGCGCCGCGCGGCCGCCGGCGCGACCGCCGGATCCGCGAGCGGACTGAAGCGCCGGCAGGCGTGGGAGCGGGCCGGCCGCCGCCGCTTCCGCCCCGGCCCGGGCGGCGTGTTCTACGCGCCCATGATGGCCGGCACCGGCCTGGAGCCGCAGATCGAGGCGATCGAGCGAACGCTCGACGGCCCCGGCGCTACTGGGCCCCCGGCCGGTTCCGGATGGCCCTGCAGGAGGCGTTGCGCGAGGGCCGCGTTCCGCGTCTCCCGCAACGTGATCGCGCCCGTCGAGCACCAGGTGCTAGCCCAGCAGCGCCGCGGCTGCCCGCAGGTCGGCGACGAAGTGCGCCATCTCCTGCTCGCGGTCCTCGTCCCGGGCGCGCAGGACGGCCGACGGGTGGACGGTGGAGACGGCGGTCGCCCCGCCCGGGCCCGCAAGCGGCCGGCCGCGCTCCCGTGTGACGCGGAATCCGGCGCCGAAGACGGCCTGCGCTGCGGTGGCGCCGAGCAGCACGAGCACCTCCGGCGTGAGCGCGTCGAGCTCGGCCGCGAGCCAGGGGCCGCAGGCGGCCACCTCCCAGCGCGACGGCGACTTGTGGATCCGCCGCTTGCCGCGCGGCTCCCACTTGAAGTGCTTCACGGCGTTCGTGCGGTACACCGTCGCCGATTCGATGCCGGCCGACTCGAGACCCCGGTCGAGCAGCCGTCCGGCGGGCCCGACGAACGGGTGGCCCTGACGGTCCTCCTGATCGCCGGGCTGCTCGCCGACGAGAACGAGGTCGGCATGGGCCGGGCCCTCGCCGAAGACCGCCTGGGTGGCATCGCGCCAGAGCTCGCACCCGCGGCACGCCTGCACCGCCTCGCGCATGCGGCCGAGGCTGCGGCGCTCCGGCAC
>Ga0105240_10008547_pt1 | contig 14631 bp, 13 predicted proteins | sample KBSC54metaG_FD_80426 | JGI IMG/M metagenome (GOLD analysis project Ga0105240, IMG submission 80426) | Corn rhizosphere microbial communities from Kellogg Biological Station, Michigan, USA - KBS C5-4 metaG | ecosystem: Host-associated > Plants > Roots > Rhizosphere > Soil | place: Michigan, USA... | reverse complement strand
CTGCGCCGCATCCTATGCCGGAATGACGGATGTAGGCAATCACGTCGACACGCCCGCGCCGTCACACGCCCGTCACGGAGCACGCTGCGCACAGGTACGGAGTTGCGGGCAGTACGCTGCACGCGCGGATGTGTCCACGCAGGTCCTCACGCGAGCGCAGCTCTAAGCACGCCGTGGTGGATCACGCAGCGCCCTGGCGCATGTCGGCTCGTTGTGGTGTTGACGTGGAAATTTGCGCGCTGTTAACGCGAGCGATCAACAGATATCTGACGTGTTGTAATTGTCGCATTCTCTCCATATTCGATGTTTCCAACACGAATGCGGGATTGATTTTAGACCCCACTCGCGCTGAGATGGTCACTTCACTCCTGCCCTTCGGCTTTGCCATTCACTCGTGCCCGACTCGGACTCCCTGTATCACCGCCTGTTTGCGATCCCATACATGGTGGAGATGCTCGTGCGCGAGTTCGTGCCACAGGCATTGGCCGGCGACCTGGATTTCTCCCGATTGCAGCGAATCAACACCAAGTTCCACACCGGCAGGCCCTCGGCCCGCCGGCGTGAGGGTGATGTGATATGGAAATTGCCGACTCGAGCAGGCGCCGAAATCTACTTGCTACTCGAGTTTCAGAGCGAAATCGACTGGTGGATGGCAGTGCGCACGCAAATCTACCAAGGGCTTTTGTGGCAGCAGGTTATTGATGAGTGCAAGCTCAAGAGGGGCGCGCAGTTACCACCGTTGATGTTGCTGGTGCTCTACAACGGCCCAAAGCGCTGGGAGGCGCCCACCGAGGTGAACAAACTGGTGGCGCTATCGCAGGACTCGGCGCTGTGGTCTTGGCAACCACAGGTCCAGTACTATCTCTTGGACTTGGGCGCTTTCCCCGGGAACGACCTGGCGCGGCGCCGCAGCCTCGCGGCACTCCTGTTTAGACTGGAGCGACCACTTGCTCCCAGGGAGCTCGAGAGTCTGCTGGAAGAGGTGATCGGCTGGTTCCGTCGGCATCCGAATCAAGGGCGGCTGCAGCGCTTGTTTGGCGAGTTGATTCGCCAGGCAGCCGAGGGACTCGGGATGAAGGTGCCGGTATCGAACAATTTTCTGGAGATGAAGATGAAATCCAACCTGGCGACAATAGGCGAAACCTGGAAGCAACAGGCAATGGCGGAGGGCCTGGCCGAGGGGCGGGCCAAGGGGCAGGCCGAGGGGCGGGTTCAAGGCAAGGCTGAGGCGCTAATTTGTCTACTGGCGGAAAGATTTGGCGCATTAGCGCCGTCCTTACGGACGCGAATTAATCGAGCGAAGCTCGCCACCCTGGACCGCTGGTTCAAGCGCGCTATTGTCGCGCCTAACCTATCCTCGGTATTCGCCCCGCGGCGTTGAGTGAGACCAACGCACTTTAGCGGCGCTCCTCGATCAGTGCCTTCAACGCATGCAGCGAGCCGCGCCACCAATCCGAGCACCGCTGCAACGTAGCCTCCTCCGGAAACCCATGCCGCGCGACGTGACGTCGGGGAATCGTGTCCCAGGCGCGATGCTCGATCGACACCCGAGTCTCCTCGCCAACCGCCTCGAACCCCACCTCCACCTCGGTGGATTGCTCAGGCGAGAAGCTGGCCTGGCGCCAGGCAAACACCAACCGCTTGCCCGGCTCCCACACCGAGATCCGCCCGATCTCGAACGTGGAGCCATCGGCGAACGTCGTAACCAACCGCCCACCCACGCCAGGCTCGAACGCCAGCCGCCCATCGCCAGCAGCGCTCACCTGAAACAACCCGCTAGGTTGCCACCACAGCGCGATCTCCTGGGTAAACACCTCGAAAGCCCGCAGTGGGTCCGCAGGCACGCGCAAAGCGAGAAACACCTTCGAGCTCATTTGCGACTCTTCTGCAAATGCGCCTTGAAGGCCGCGAGCTGCCGCCCCCACAGCGCCTCGGTCTCTTCCAACCACGCCTTCAGGTCCGCCATCGGCTCAGGTCTCAGTCGATAAATGCGCACGCGCGAATCGAATTCGTCCCGATCCTCCTCGACCAACCCGCTCTCGCGCAACATCCTCAGATGCCGGCTCATCAGCGGAAAGGCAATCTTCGCAGCCTCCGCCAGCTCACCCGCCCGGCGCGGTCGCTCGCGCAGGAGATCCACGACGCGCCGGCGATGAGGGTCCGCCAGAGCGGCGAGCGTACGGTCGAGATCGTGAGCGGCGCTCACGTGAGCGGCTTGAACTTGAAGCCGGTCGCTTCTTCCATCTCAGCCAACGTGGTTTCCTTGACCGATTGCGCGAACGTCCAGTGATGACCTTCGAGGTCAACCGCCATGTAAGTGCGGTCGCCGTAGAACTGCGTGGCCGGCGCCATTTCGATTTTCGCGCCGGCCTGCCGCGCGCGCTCGCAGTGCTCGTCGATCCCTTTACTCAGGCGCACGTGCACACGTTGCGTGTTGGTGCCCCCTATGGAGCTCGGACTGCGGGCCCACGCCCACGCGGGGAACTCGTTGCCGATCATGATGACGCCGCCTTCATGCATCATTTCCGCGTGCACGATGTTGTCTTTGGAGTCGGTGAGGACTTCAGAGGGCTCGAACCCAAAAGCCTTTTGCAGCCATTTGAGCGCCGCGCGATTGTCCTTGTAGACGAGGGAAGGGATGAACGGGGGTCGAGGGAATGCCGCGTTGCTCATGGCCAGGTCTCCATGGTTATCAGTTCGATTAATATTTATCAAAATTGATAAATATACTCAAGTGAAACTGAGAGCAACGCACTGACCGGCGATGGGGCGCGAACACGCGCACTCGGCGCTTGCACGACCCGGAGACGCTGCGCGACGGGCGCCTGCGCGCGAGAGGCCGCCTGGGCGGTGCCCTCGTAGACGCGGTGCCCTCCGTGCAGGCGACGCCTCAGTGCAGGCGGCGCGACACCTCCGTAGAGGCGGCGCCCGCGCGCAGCTCGCCGCACAACCGCAATTTTCTCCAAGTGAACCCGCCGCCCCCCACCTACGCTGGCGACACCCCACCGGAGACCCCCTCACATGGCCACCATCCGCAAGGAAATCCCCACCACCGCCCCCGCAGACCACGTGTGGGACGTCATTCGCGACATCGGCGCCGTCCACAAACGACTGGCCCCCGGCTATGTCACCGACACCCGTCTGGAGGAGGGCAGCACCGTCCGAATCGTGACCTTCGCGAACGGCGTAGTCGCCCGCGAGTTGATCGTCACTCTCGACAATGACGCCCGCAGACTCGCCTATTCAGTCGTGGGCGGCATGGCCACCCACCACAACGCCTCGTTCCAGGTATTCCCAAGCGCGGACGGCAAAGGCACAACCCTCGTGTGGATCACGGATCTATTGCCAAACACCGTCGCACCCACCTTCACCGCCATGATCGAAAGCGGCGCGACCGTGATCAAACGCACTCTGGACGAGCATTAAGTAAACGACCGGCGCAGGACGCACCGAGCGGCCGCCGGGGTTGAGTTAGGTGGCGGCGCCCTCGAGGAATGTGAGCCGCTTCGCATCGGCATCCAACCGCACGCGAACCCCCAGCGGCACCGACTCGTTGACGTCGTCACCATGCCCGATAGGGAACCCAGCTGCACAAGGAAGCCCCGCAGCCGCCGCAAGCTCGCGGAGGACCTCCGCAGCCGTGAAGCCTCCATTACGCGGCTCGCAGCCTATAAAGTCGCCTAGCGCGATCCCCCTGATCCGCCGGAACACACCCGCGAGCTCCAGATGCGTCCACATCCTGTCGAGCCGGTAGGGCTGTTCCGAGACGTCTTCGAACATAAGGATGGCGCCATCCAGGGGCGGCATGAACGACGTCCCCAGCAAACGCGTGAAGACCGACAGATTGCCGCCCAGCAGCGGCCCCTCCGCGGCACCGCCAACGTAGGTATCAGTGCCAACCAACGGCTCCGCCGGCGACGTCGACTCGAGCAATGAATACAGACGCGAAGCACTCCCTGCAGGCAGACGCCCGAGTTGGCTAAGCACCGGCCCGTGAATACTCACGAGCCCGTTGCTCTCAAACCACATATGCAGGGCCGTAATGTCGGAAAACCCAACCAGCGGCTTGGCAAACGGCATGGCCTTCGCGCCGGCCGCCGTCCTCCACGACTCGAGCCGCGGCAGCAGCCGCATAGCTCCATACCCCCCGCGCGCACAGAACACGGCCTTGATTTCCGGGTCACTCAAGGCGTTGGTGAGCTCGGCAAAGCGCCGATCGTCGTCGCCAGCGAGGTAGCGGTGCCGCGAATAGATCGCTTCGTCGTAGCGCAGTCGGTAGCGGTCACCGATCACGGCGACGCCGGCCTCCAGGGAAGCCCGGTCAAACGGACCGGCGGGCGCGACGACGGCGACGCTGTCACCCGGACGGACGGCGTGCATTTTGCGGAAGTGTTGAGCGGGCAGGGGGCGCGGATCTGAGAGCGGCTGCATGGGGGAAGTTTCGCCCGAATCGGACTCCAGTTGCCAGTGACTGGTCCGTCAAAGGGCCAACCGCCGCAGCGAGGCGGGGGCGAGCGGCGGCTACGCGGAAGCCGCGAACGGTAATTACATCAGTCGGCCAGAGCCTTCAGGTCGCGCAGCAGAGCGGCGCGTCCGCGGTCGAGCTGGTCCAGACGCTGCGCGGCATCGCGGAGCGCGATGATGTTCTTCACCGGCTGCTCGTGCAGGCGGCGATACGCGTTCCGCGCCGCCAGCCACTGGCGAGTGGTGGTGGCGTAGCGCGCCGACAGGTCGCGTCGCATGGTGACGATGGCCAAGGGGCTCGATTGCATCATTGCGGCCTTCAAGTTGGTTAAGACTCAATCCGGCAGCGCGAAGGATGCCGGCGACTCGTTACAGGATTGCGACAAATGGCTTTGGCTGCACGCATTCAATTCAAGAAACGCTGTCTGGATCACAGTGCATCGGTCACAATTCACACGCCGCGTGCAACTTCTCGAGCGCCCGCGACGACCCTGTGAATCTAGCGGTGACGCACACCGCTCTGCAATGTCTTCGCTTCGCGACCTGATTCGTTTTGTGGCGATGCGATGTTGAGTCGGAACGGCTGGCCCATCCCGGGCTGCGCGTTGGCATCCTCCGGTCGCCACGCCAGGGCGGTGCCCTCGCGGCTTCCAGCAGAAAGCTTCGTCGCAGGCGGTGTAATTCCGCTGGCCTGACAAAACTCCTCGAGCAATGCCTGCGCGGTGGTACCCAGCGCGATGAAGAGCGTCGTCGCACGTAACACCTCACCGGCAACCAGCCCCGGCCGTGTCGTGATATGTAGAACGCAGTGCGGCCGCCCCAGGTGCTCGCGTAGCTCCGTGAACTTCGGCGCCAGCTCTTGGAGGAACGGCACGCGGTCGCTACCCGACAGCCCCACGAGATTGATCACGCCGCTCTCATCGGCCCCACGAAACAGCTTCACGATCTCGTTCGCGGTGGGTGGCCGACTCGGGCTGCCGAGCGCCACCGCGTGAGCGACGGTTCCCTGGTCACCTTCGACGTCGATAGCGCAGAACGTGTACCGTTTCTGCGCGAGCCGCTCCATCAAGCCCGCCGCCGCTTCGGATTTGCCACTGTCCCGCGCACCGACGAGGAGGACGGTCTCACCCTGCGGCGGGAGACGGACTTCCGCCCCTCGATCGTCCGTCCCGAGCAGGATGTGATGTCGTGTGAGCTTGGGCTCGCGCGACGCCAGGTCGTCCCGAAGCATCTCTTCGATGAGCTCCACGACCCCCGCGCCGTGGTCCGCGGTCGTGACGATGTCCGCGGCATTCTTTAAGGTCGGCAGCGCGTTGGAGACCGCCGCGGAGCACTCGCACGATGCGAGCAGCGCGTGATCGTTCTCAGCGTCACCGATGGCGACGGCGTTGTGTGGGGAAAGCTCCATCTTCTCCAGTGCGTGGCTCAAACCGGTCGCTTTGTTCACTCCGGCCGGCAAAATCATTACCGCGCCCTTGTTGAAAATGACCTGCAGCTCCAGACCCAAGTCCCGAATGGTGGAGAGGACCGTCGTTTCGTGTGGCTCCCACGTCGCCACAATCACGCGGCCGACCGAGATGGGGCCGACGCCCCGCTGGAGCAGAGTGCTGACGAAAGAATCCGGCGGACGCGCCGCAAGGGGCGTTTCCTCACCGGTCGAGGGCTTATAGAGAAGCGCGCCGTTTTCGGCGACCACGTACTCGAACAGGTCGAGCCGCGGGCAAACCGCCTGCAACTCGTCGAGCTCTCGCCCGGTGACGAGCACGAGGCGCCGGCCGGAAGCCAGTAGCCGCTCGAGCGCGCTCAGGGTGTCGGGAAGGACGCACCCGTCAGTCGCAAGTGTGCCGTCGTAATCGGTGCAGAGAGCCAGATACCGCATGCCGTTGAGTCACCTCGCCGTTCACTGAAGAACGCGAGAGGACAGCAATTAGTATTCCGGCGCGGGCTTGGCAGTATGGAAAAAGCACCCGGGCCGCGCGATGGGCCCGGACGTGAAGGAGCGCTTACAGCTTGCGATTGGCCTTCAGCTTCTTCGTACGCAGTTGCTGATCCCACCAGTTGGTGAGGAGCCAGCCGCCCGCCATGCCGGCCAGCAGGGCGATGAGCGCGAGCGAGCTGTCGTCGAGAGTCAAAGAACTGATGAGCGAACCGAGAGAAGAAAGATCCATTGATGCATAACCCCGTTTGGCGTGTCGTCATTCATGAGCGGGCCCGTTCATCGCCTTGCGGAACGAGGTGCGGTCGTCCACTTCGGCCGAACCCGCTTATGTGCAATTGCTTGCGTTCGGTGGACCATAACAGCCGCACGCCGCTTGCGGGAGTCGGTGGATCGCGACGCGCGCGGTTTTCTTTAAATCCTAGAACCCCGTCGCACGCGCCCGGCCGGCTCCGGTCACGCTCCGGTCTCCCGCGTCGCGCCGTTGGCGCTTCCCGGGATTCCCTCCACTGCGCTTCGCTGCGTTCCGGTCAAAAGGCTGCGCACCCGTTCGGGGATTTCTTAACGCCCCGCTAACTCCCCCGGCAGTACTTTGCCCGCCTGAGCCAGGAGGAAATTCCGTGGACGCTGTTTTCATCATCGTAGTCGTCGCGCTTTATGCGCTGACGCATTGGATCGTGCGGGCTCTCTCTCGCCTTGGAGGTGTGGAGTGAACGCAATCTACATAGTGAGCGGTCTCCTCGCGCTCGGACTGTGCGTGTACCTGCTGTATGCCATGTTCAAACCGGAGAGATTCTAATGACGCCCAGCTCGTTGGCGTTATTCGCCATCTTTCTGATCGCGATGCTCGTGCTCGTGAAGCCGCTCGGCAGCTACATGGCTGACGTCATGGAAGGGCGCCCCCTCTGGGCGCTCCGCGTCGGCCGCTCGTTGGAAAACGGCGTCTACCGCCTGTGCGGTATCGACCCTGCCGCCGAAATGGGCTGGAAGCGCTACATGATTGCGCTGCTGCTGTTCAACGCGTTGGGCGCACTGGTGCTGTACATCCTGCAGCGGGTGCAAGTGTGGCTTCCCCTGAATCCTCAGCAATTCGCCAACGTCTCGCCCGACTCGTCCTTCAATACCGCGGTCAGCTTCGTAACCAACACGAACTGGCAGGGCTACTCCGGCGAGTCCACCATGAGCTACCTGACCCAGATGGCGGGCCTTGCGGTGCAGAACTTCCTGTCCGCAGCCACCGGCATCGTGGTCGTCGTCGCGCTCATCCGGGGTTTCGTCAGGCACACCGCGCAGCACATCGGGAACTTCTGGACCGATCTCACGCGCTCGACGCTATACATCCTCCTGCCGTTGTCGGTCCTCCTCGCGCTCCTGCTGGCCGGCCAGGGCGTTGTGCAGAACTTCAGCGCCTACAAGGATGTATCGACCGTGGAGTCGCTGACGTACCAGAACCCTAAGACGGACGCAGCGGGCAATCCGTTGAAGGATGCGCAGGGCAATCCGGTCACCGAAACGCAAATGACCCAGAAGCAGACCCTGCCGATGGGCCCTATCGCCTCGCAGGAAGCCATCAAGCTCCTGGGCACCAACGGCGGCGGCTTCGTGAACGCGAATTCCGCGCATCCCTACGAGAACCCGACCGCGCTCTCGAACTTCCTCGAGATGCTGGCCATGGTCATCATTCCAGCCGCGCTCACCTACACCTTCGGGCGAATGGTGGGCGACACACGCCAGGGCTGGGCGATCCTGGCGGCAATGCTCATCCTGTTCGTAGCGCTCGCCTCCACGGCGGTCTACAACGAGCAGCTCGGTAATCCCAAGGTTGCCGCCCTCAAAGTCGATCAGGACGCCAGCGCTCAACAGCCGGGCGGCAACATGGAGGGCAAGGAGGCCCGCTTTGGCATTGGAGCCTCTGCGCTGTTCGGCACGATCTCCACCGTAACTTCGACCGGCGCCGTGAACTCCACTCACGACTCCTACACCCCGCTGGGTGGCTTCGTGCCGCTCTTCAACATGCAGCTCGGCGAAGTCGTGCTGGGAGGCGTCGGAACCGGACTCTACTCCGCCCTTATTTTCGCCATCATCGGCGTCTTCATCGCGGGGCTGATGATCGGGCGGACACCGGAGTATCTGGGTAAAAAGATCGAAGCGTTCGAGATGAAGATGAGCTCGATCGCGATCCTGGTGATGCCGTTCATCGTGCTGCTGGGCACGGCTATCGCGGTGAGCATGGCGGACGGCAAAGCCGGCGTAGCCAATCCGGGTGCGCACGGATTCTCTGAAATCCTCTATGCGTTTACCTCCGCGGGTAATAACAACGGCAGTGCGTTCGCCGGTCTCTCCGCGAACACCCCGTTCTACAACACCATCCTCGGTCTCGTGATGTGGCTCGGGCGCTTCTGGCCGATTGCGGCGGTCCTGGCGATTGCCGGCTCGCTCGCCGCGAAGAAGCGCGTGCCCGTTACCGCGGGGACGATGCTCACCTATGGACCTACTTTCATCATTCTGCTCATCGGCACGGTGCTGCTCGTGGGCGCACTGACTTTCGTCCCGGCGTTGGCGCTCGGACCGGTCATCGAGCACCTCGTCATGTGGGGCCGCTAGAAATGGCTGAGATCATCAAAAATGCCGTCCTCGCCCGGGAGACCCATGGGCCAGGCAACTCCGCGCTCGGTTCGCACGGGCCAGCATCCCATCCGCCGCGCGCGACCACCCCGACCAAGCTGTCGATGTTCGATCGCAAACTGGTCGCACCGGCGCTCATCGACTCGGTGCGCAAGCTGGACCCGCGGGTCCAATGGCGCAACCCCGTCATGTTTGTCGTCTACATCGGCAGTATTGTGACGACAGTGCTGTGGGCACAGGCGTTACTGGGGAAGGGCGAGGCACCGCCTTGGTTCATCCTCAACGTTACCGTGTGGCTCTGGTTCACGGTGTTGTTTGCGAACTTCGCGGAAGCGCTGGCCGAGGGCCGCAGCAAGGCCCAGGCAGCCGCGCTACGCGGACTGAAGCAAACCGTTGCCGCCAAAAAGCTCGCTGCAGCGTCTGATCGCTCTCGCGTATCGAGAGTCCAAGCCGATGCCTTGCGCAGGGGCGACATCGTCCTCGTCGAGGCGGACGACTACATCCCTGCGGATGGCGAAGTGATTGAAGGCGCTGCCTCCGTCGACGAGAGCGCGATCACGGGCGAATCGGCGCCCGTCATTCGTGAGTCCGGTGGCGATTTCTCGTCCGTGACTGGCGGCACGCGCGTGTTGTCCGACTGGATCATCGTCCGGGTGACCACGAATCCTGGCGAGACCTTCATCGATCGCATGATCGCTATGGTCGAGAACGCCAAGCGGCAGAAGACACCTAACGAGATCGCGCTCACCATCCTGCTCGTGGCGCTGACGCTCGTGTTCCTTTTGGCAACCGTGACCCTGCTGCCGTACTCCCTCTATAGCGTGGAAGTTGCGAAGCTGGGTACGCCGATCACCATCACCGCGCTGACCGCGCTGTTGGTGTGCCTGATCCCGACGACCATTGGCGGACTGCTCTCGGCAATCGGGGTCGCCGGGATGAGCCGGATGATGCAGGCCAACGTCATAGCGACCTCCGGCCGCGCCGTCGAGGCTGCCGGCGACGTGGACGTGTTGCTGTTGGATAAAACCGGCACCATCACGCTCGGCAATCGCCAGGCGGCGACGTTCATCCCAGCCTCCGGGGTGAGCGAGGAAGAGTTGGCCAGTGCCGCGCAGCTTGCATCACTCGCCGACGAGACTCCCGAGGGCCGCAGCGTCGTCGTGCTCGCCAAACAGCGCTTCAACCTGAGGGAGCGCGACCTACGCTCTCTCGCGGCCGCCTTCGTGCCTTTCTCCGCACATACCCGGATGAGCGGTGTCGACATCGGTGAACGCCAGGTACGCAAAGGCGCGCCAGCCGCCATCCAGAAACATATCGAGGCATTGGGCCAGGTATTTCCGAAGTCCGTAATGACGACCGTCCAGGAAGTCGCCCGACGCGGGAGTACCCCGCTTCTGGTGAGCGACGGCCCGCGTGTGCTCGGCATCATCGAGCTCAAGGACATAGTCAAAGGAGGCATCAAAGAGCGCTTCGGCGAGCTGCGTCGTATGGGCATCAAGACCGTGATGATCACAGGCGACAACCCATTGACCGCCGCGGCGATTGCCGCCGAAGCCGGCGTCGATGACTTTCTTGCTGAGGCCACCCCGGAGGCCAAGCTCAGTCTCATCCGTCGTCACCAGGCAGAAGGCCGTCTCGTGGCCATGACCGGAGACGGCACCAATGATGCGCCCGCACTGGCGCAGGCAGACGTGGCCGTCGCGATGAACACCGGCACCCAGGCGGCCAAGGAAGCCGGCAACATGGTGGACCTCGACTCCAACCCGACGAAGCTCATCGAGGTGGTCGAGACCGGCAAACAGATGCTGATGACGCGTGGGTCATTGACCACGTTCAGCATCGCGAACGACGTGGCGAAGTACTTCGCCATCATCCCGGCGGCGTTTGCCACGACCTACCCGCACCTAAACGCGCTCAACGTGATGGGTCTGGCGAGCCCGTTCTCCGCGATCCTATCCGCTGTGATCTTCAACGCCCTCATCATCGTGGTGTTGATCCCGCTGGCCCTGAAGGGAGTGAAGTACCGCCCGTTGGGAGCCGCGCTCCTGCTGCGTCGCAATCTGCTCATTTACGGCCTGGGAGGCATCCTGATTCCCTTCGCGGGCATCAAGCTCATCGACCTGGTCCTGGTCATGACTCACCTCGTCTGAGGCTGAGACTACTTCAGGACATTTGAGGACACGACATGACGACCTTGTTCCGCCCAGCCCTCGTGCTGCTACTCATCCTGACACTGCTCACTGGCGTGGCTTACCCCCTGCTGGTCACCGGCATCGTCCAAGTAGTGTTCCCCGTCCAGGCAGGTGGCAGCCTCCTGATGCGCGACGGCAAGGCCGTGGGCTCCAGCCTCATCGGCCAGTCGTTCAGCGACCCGAAGCACTTCTGGAGCCGACCGTCCGCGACAGCGCCTCAGCCCTACAACGGTGTAGCCTCAGGCGGCTCGAATCTCGGCCCCCTCAACCCCTCGCTGACGGACGGCATCAAGGCACGCATTGATGCTCTAAAAGCCGCCGACCCCACCAACACGGCCCCCGTCCCCGTTGACCTCGTCACGGCGTCCGCCAGCGGTCTCGACCCCGATATCAGCTTGGCGGCCGCGTACTACCAGGCGCCACGGGTAGCCCGCGAACGCAAGATACAGCTCGGGAAGGTGCAGGCACTTATCGCCTCCCACGCCCACAAGCGCTGGCTGGGTATACTGGGTGAGCCCCGGGTCAATGTGTTGGAGCTCAACTTGGCGCTCGAGGAGAAGCCCCGTTAGACACGCCCCTGTCGCAAGGTTCGGCTCCCCGCGCGCCCCGGCGGGCGCTCTGGAGCAGCATTAGTGGCGCAACCGCTCTCGCCTGGGCACGAAGTACGGCCCGACCCTGACCAACTACTCGCTCACGTTCAGGCCGAGGAGGCTCGCGCCAAGCGGGGCCGGCTGCGCATTTTCTTCGGCGCCTCGGCCGGCGTCGGCAAGACCTACGCGATGCTCGAAGCGGCGCGCAATATGCGCGCCAACGGTGCGGATGTCGTCGTAGGCTATGTCGAGCCTCACGGCCGCGTCGATACCGAGCGACTCCTGGAGGGCCTCGAGCAGCTACCTTTTCTGCCGGTGCGCTACCGCGGCATCTTACGTCGCGAATTCGATCTCGACGCGGCACTCGCGCGCCACCCGCAGATCATTCTCGTCGACGAGTTCGCTCATTCCAACGTCATTGGCGGAGAGCCGGCTCCGCGACACCCCAAACGTTGGCAAGACATCCAGGAGCTGTTGGATGCCGGCATCAATGTCTGGACGACGGTCAATGTCCAACACCTCGAGAGCCTGAACGACCTCGTGTTCCAGATCACCGGCGTCCGCCAGCGCGAGACGCTTCCGGACAAGGTCTTCGACGAGGCCGTAGACATCGAGCTCATCGATCTGCCCCCCGACGATCTGCTCGCGCGCTTGCGCGCCGGCAAGGTTTACGTGGCGGATGAGGTGGCCACAGCCGTCGAGCGATTTTTCCGCACGCCGAACCTCATGGCGCTGCGAGAGCTCGCGCTGCGCAAGGTGGCGGACCGGGTAGAGGCCGCAGCTCGTGCGCTGCCGGTCGATAAGACCCGTGCACGCTTCGCCGGTGACAGGGTGTTGGTTGCGGTGGGTCCAGACGAGCAGGCAGAGCAACTCGTCAGGGCTGGCAAACGACTGGCGGATGCCCTGGATGCCACCTGGACCGTTGTGTATGTCGAGACGCCGGAGCTCCTCAGCCTGACCAACGAAGAGCGCAACCGCCGTATCGATGTGCTGCGCCTGGCCGAGTCCCTGGGCGCCGAAACCGTGACCTTGGACGGGCCTTCTCCGGCCGCCGTCCTGGTGGAGTATGCGCAGACGCGCAACGCAACGCGCGTGATCGTCGGCGCACCGAAGTTAACAGGCTGGCGCCGCTGGTTCCGGCGCCCCTCCACGCCAGCACAGTTGGTCTCACATGCGCAGACGTTCGACGTCATTACCATCGCCGCGGCGGAGGATCGAATCCAACGCCGCAAGCCCCAAAGCCGGGTGTTCCCGGATCAAGGCTCGACCGCATTGCGCTGGGATCGCTACGCCTGGGGGCTCCTCACCACGGCCGTCTGCACCGGCCTGGCGTTCGCCATGTATCCACGGTTCGAGCTCTCGAACCTCGTCATGGTCTATCTGTTGGGCGTGACCGTCGCCGGACTGCGCCTGGGGCGTGTGCCCGCCTTGGTGACGGCGGCGCTGAATGTCGTGGCCTTCGACTTCTTCTTCGTTCCGCCACGATTCTCGCTCGCCATTTCCGATGTGCAATATCTCGTGACGTTTGTAGTCATGTTGATCATTGCCCTCGTGATAGCCAGCCTGATGGCCAGTGTGCGGCAACAAACCCGCGTCGCAGGTGCTCGCGAGCGTCGTACCGCGCTCCTGTACGCGATGAGCCGCGAGCTCGTGGCGACGCGAGGCATCGCGAGTCTCGCGCATGTGGCGGTGAACCATGTCGCAGAGGTGTTTCAATGTAAGGCCGTTCTCCTGCTCCCCAACGCAGAAGGGAAGCTGACATACCCTCGCGACCCGCCGTTGGAGCGATCGTTACGCGGCGCTGATCTCGCGGTAGCCCAGTGGGTTGTCGATCACGGTCGGCAAGCCGGCCTGGGCACGGACACGCTACCTGCTGCGCCGGCTCTTTATATGCCGCTACGTGAGGGCGAGAAGCCTCTTGGTGTGCTGGCCGTACTGCCCACCAACCCGCGGCGGGTCTTGCTCCCCGAGCAGCGGCATCTCCTCGAGACTTTCGCTGGCCAAATCGGTCTCGCCCTGGAGCGAGCCCAACTCGCCGACGAGGCTGAAGCCGCACGTCTGAACGCCGAGCGCGAGAGTCTGCGCAACACGCTGTTGGCCTCCATCTCCCATGACCTGCGTACCCCGCTTGCGGTGATTGCAGGGGCGGGCAGCGCCCTGGCCCAACACGGAACGGACCTCGACGAGCTAACGCGCGTGTCGCTCGCGCATTGCGTCGAGACCAAGGCGTACGAAATGTCTGAGTTGGTATCGAACGTTCTCGACCTCATGCGCTTCGAGTCTGGCCACATCGTGTTGCGGCGGGACTGGCAGACCGTCGATGACCTGGCAGGAACCGCCCTGGTGAATCTCGAGTCGAAGCTGGCGGGTCACCCGGTCGAAGTGCGGATCCCACATGACCTGCCACCCGTGCACGTGGACGCCAACCTCATCGTGCAGGTCTTCTCCAATCTCTTCGACAACATCTCCAAGTACACACCACCCGGAACCCGCGTGTACGTGTCCGCGCTCGTGGACGGCCGTTTCATCCGGGTCCGCGTCGAAGACGAGGGCCCCGGCCTCCCGGTGGGTGAGCCGGCCCGCCTGTTTGATAAGTTCCAGCGTGGGAACGAGGAGGGCTCGGTGGTGGGCGTGGGCCTGGGGCTTGCGATCTGTCAGGCTATCATCCGTGCTCACGGTGGACAGATCGAAGCGCATCGCCGCGAAGGCGCAGGCGCGCGCTTTGAATTCACCTTGCCCGCGAACGGGCCGGCCGAGGAGGGCGGGTGACCCAGGCGATGCACCAGATTCTCCTCATCGAGGACGAGCCCGCGATCCGCAACGT